>ERZ857984.115-NODE-115-length-109363-cov-6.792202_pt1 | contig 109363 bp, 84 predicted proteins | sample MGYA00519914_ERZ857984 | MGnify/ENA primary metagenome ERZ857984 (study PRJEB31778, sample SAMEA3449417) | human gut metagenome | biome: human gut; feature: human-associated habitat; material: faeces | place: United Kingdom | collected 2010/2012 ...
ACACATAATGGATTAAGATTATAATGAAGCCACAAAGGTAGGAAGGAAAAGAGGGGAAAAAAACACGCACGAGGCCGAATGCTTACTGTATACAAAAGAACAGCAGGCAAATCAGTCATCACTGTCATTTTTCTTCCTGTAACAGGTTCATATAAAGAAGCAGCCTCTAACATTTCCTCAGACATTTTATCTTTCAAGATATAGCAATGATTATATCCTTTATTCCAAAGTAATTGCTCATGATCAGCATACAAGTCTGCACCTATCATTTTTAGAGAAGTAAAGTCAAATGGAGTATTTTTCACCTTCATCTTTCTCCCTGTAGGAATAAATGCCGAGGTCGTATCCAATATCCGGTCGGCCGGAATATGCAACCGATGCTCCGTTATCTTTTTTCCCTTTCCACACAAATTGAAATATGCGTGATTAGTCATATTGATGTAAGTAGCACAGTCAGTTTCCACATAATGCAGTACAGAAAGTTCATTGTCCTCATTGAAACGATAGTCTGTTATCACGCGGATATTTCCCGGAAAACCTCCTTCTCCGTCTGGCGAATACAGACTAAAACGGATGCCATCCGGTAATTCTTCCCACTGCCACACCTTGTTATGAAAGCCGGAAAAACCGCCATGATTGGTGTTATTCCCATCATTAGCCTCCAAATGGAAGGTTTTCCTATCTATTGTAAAAGAAGCATCGGCTATACGATTGGCAAATCTGCCGATGGTTGCCCCCATATAATAAGAATCTTCCAAATAACCGGCCAAGGAATCATAACCAATCAGCACATTGTCCAATGCTCCTTGAACATCAGGTACTGAAGCTGTAATCCAACGAGCCCCCCAATTCGTGAATTCCATATAGACTCCTGAAGAATTCATCACAGTAAATCGTAATACAGGTTCTCCGTCAGAGGTATAAGTTTCTATTTTATGTGTTATTTTCATATTATTCCAGATTTCAGAAAAATTAGAAGTATCAGGTAGGAAGCAGATGTTTCCTACTGATGCTTCTAATTTATATGGATAGAAACAATTTATTTGCTATATCCCGGATTCTGGTCTTCAGGGCCGAATGCATCATTTGTTTTAATTTCAGTATCAGGAATAGGATAGCGCTTATGGAAATCTTGAATTGTTCCTGATTCTTTTGCCCAACGGTTACGTTCTTTTATCAATTCTACAAATTTATTAGTACGAAGCAAATCAATACGTCTCCAGCCTTCGAAGCAAAGTTCACGCAAACGTTCATCCATTACCTTATCACGGAATTCATCTTTGCTCATTCCCGAATTCCATTTCTTATCTTCTGGCAAGTTTCCTCCCCATGCACGAGTACGAATTTGATTATTTACGATCCGTACAGCTTCCGAAGTCTGTCCTAATTCATTCAGACATTCAGCATGCAATAATAATACATCAGCATAACGAATCATTGAAAAGTTCTTACCAGAATTCCACATATTATTAATGCCAAGCCCTGAAAGAATATCTGTACGATAGTCTTCATATTTCTTTATATGTGGTTCCAATTCATCTGTAGTTCCCGTCCATTGAGTCTTTGACAAATCAGGAGTTACATATTCAAATGTACCATCCTCCGAATATTTATTAGTATAATACGTAAAATCATAACGCAATGCTTCTTCTTTACGCAAATCTCCATCTTCCCAAATGCCACCTTCTTCTACTGTCTTATAAGCAAAAGGAGTCGGAACTAGAAAATCGTAACCAGAGAAAGAGCATCCCTGACCAAACCAAGAGTCACATGCACGAGAACCACAATCAAACTCCCAATAATTACAATCAGGATATACATTATTAAATTGCAACTCAAATAATGACTCTTTTGTATTAGGATTATCATAACGATACAAGTCAGCATAATCATTTAGCAATTCATATCGTCCCATATTGATAATAGTCTTAAAACATTCATCAGCCTTGGCAAAATCCCGCAATCCTGTCTCTTCCGGAGCTGCCATATAAGCCTTTCCTAACATGGCCCATGCAGCCCCAACAGTAGCACGCTGCGGTTCACTATTATAAGACTCAGGCAAATTATTGGTAGCAGTAATAAAATCATTAATAATATATTCCCATACAGTCTTTAAAGGTTGACGTCCCAAGCCCAATTCATCAGTACGGTTCATATCTATCACAGGAATTTCACCCCAATACATACTTAATTCAAACATTAATAAACCACGAATAAAGCATGCCTCTCCCATCAACTGTTTAGCACGTTCCGGTTCTTCAGTGGTCATACCCAATGCATATATAGCTTTAGCAGCTGAAACGACAGCCGGCCAACGGTTGTTCCAAATAGAACCAACCTGAGTAGATGTAGGATTCAACTGTCCATTATATTTATCCATACCAGCTTGATCTCCTGAAGAAATCAACTGATAATTACCCTGCTGTGTTTCATCTGTCCCCAAATAAGGCATCAATCCATTACGCCCTTCTTTACAGCCCCTATAACTCTTATACAATCCAAGAACTAAAGGTTCTACATTATCTATTTTTTCAAATACTTGTTCCTCGGTCAAAGATCCCGTAGGTTCTACTTGCAGAAAGTCTGAGCAAGAAGAAGTATTCAGTGCAAAGGACAAAGCCAAAGCATATATCGCACTATATCTATATATCTTTTTCATTGTTGTGTTTTCTTTTAAAATTAGACTATTTATTCTATCCTTCCATTAAAAAGCCAAATTAAGACCAAAAGTATACATACGTGTAGGAGGATACCAATCACCGGTTTCCGGATCATAACCATTATAATTAGTTAAACAAAAAAGATTAGAACCGGTGGCATAAACACGCAGGTTAGTCAGTTTCAGAGCATTTATCACTTTAGTCGGGAAAGTATAGGCCAATGTCAAAGCAGACAAACGCAAGAAAGAAGCTTTCTGCACACTAAAATCCATAGAACTTGCACCATAATGATTATAATCAAAGCCAGCCAACACACGTGGAAATTCAGCATCTGTATTTTCAGGAGTCCAACGATCCAACAAATCCGTTGATGCGACTCCAGATCCAGTACTTCCAATCAAAGTTTCATACCAAGGGCTCAATTTTTTAGCCCCATAAGAATAACTGAAGACTGCATTTAAAGACAATCCCTTCCAAGAAAAATCTGTAGAAAAACCGCCATAAAACTTAGGATCAGTGGAACCAATTACAACACGGTCATTTTGATCTATCTGTCCATTATTATCATAATCCAATGGATACAAATCACCGGGATTCACATTATATCCATTCCAATTTATTTTATTCAAACGATCCATATCAATTTCTTGGGCAATTCCACCTGTTTTCCAAATATAAATTGTGTTACGAGACTCACCAAGGAATAAATTACCTTCTTTTTGAATATTACGATCACTATCTACATTATATACAACATCATTATCACCATATAATCGAGTTACCTTATTTTTATCCATAGACAATGTAGCTGCAAAATTCCATTCAAAATCTTTAGCTCTTACCAAATTGGCATTCAAAGCAAATTCCAAACCTTTGTTTTCAATCGCACCTATATTTTCAATAGTACTACTGAAACCAGTAGTCGTAGGTAACGAATGACTCATTAACAAATCCTTATTTTTTATCAAGAAAGCATCAACAGACAAACGTACTCTATTCTGTAAGAAAGCCATATCTACTCCTAAATTCCATTGTTTTTGTTTCTCCCAACTAATATCCGGAGTACCACGTCGCCCATTGGAAACAAAAGAATTTGTATAACCTGTATCGGAAGTACCCGTATAGCTGACATTATATAAAGATAAATAGGCAAAATCATCAATATTCTGATTACCAACAATACCAAAACCAGCACGTAACTTTAACTGATCAAAAATTGTCTGATTTTTCATGAACTTTTCTTCTGTAATATTCCAAGCTGCAGACACAGACGGGAAAATACCCCACTGATTTCCTTTAGCAAATTTAGAAGAACCGTCGTAACGCGCAGTCGCCGTTAATAAATATTTACCCGCATAGTTATAGTTAACACGAGCGATATAAGATAATAATGTTTGCTCGGACCAAGCTGTACTTAAGCCACGCTGATCTTTTTTATAACCAGATCCCAAACTATGATATCCAAATAAATTAGTGCCAAACCCTGTTGCCGTAGCATTAATATAATTATACGTAGTCCGTGTAGCACTGGTACCAACCATCGCATTCAACTTATGTTTACCAAAAGAGACTTCATAAGACAATGAATTATCCCATTGCCATACAGTACGTGTATCTCTATCATCTTTGGCTTCACCTTGTGTTCCATAACGTTCCGACTCATAAATATCATTCGGGGTATATTTATTTTGCTGCTTTTGAGCATAATCAATAGAAAAAGTAGAACGCAAGTTTAATCCTTCAATAGGATTGATATTAATATAATTAGAGCTCAACAAGCGATTATACACCAAATCATTATCGACTTTCAAAGAATGTAATGGATTAAAATTATTTTGGTCAAAAATACCTTGCCAATTTAAAGTTTCAATCTCATCAGAAATTTCCAACATCGGATTAGCACAACGTGCACGATTCATTACTCCATCATCAACCAACGTGTTCTCGGTACGTGTAAAAGTTGTATTAGTACCTACTTTCAGCCAGGATTTAATCTGTTGATCCGCATTAATACGTCCTGTGTATTTTTCTTGTTCAGACTTCTCAATTACACCTTTATTATCTGTATAACCAAAACTAATATAATAAGAACCTTTATCATTGCCATTCGAAAGACTTACTACATGATTGTGTTGTACTCCAGTACGGCTCACAGCATCCAGCCAATCATAATTTTTATTATTGTCGTAAGCATCGAATTCATAATCAGCAAAAACAGTATTCGATCCCATTATCACATCATTGACATAAGCATTGACATCCCCGTCAGGATTTGTTTGCATATAACCATTCGTATAAGCTTCCTTTCTAAGTTCAAATAATTGACGGGTATTCATTGTTTTTGGAGTATTAGCGTAGGTCTGAAAGCCAATCCAGCCATCATAAGAAACTTTACCTTCGCCTTTTTTACCCTTCTTTGTTGTAATAACAACAACACCATTGGAACCACGTGAACCATACAGAGCTGTAGCTGATGCATCTTTCAAGACCTCAATAGAAGCCACATCATTCAAATTGACTGCATTAAATCCAGAGAATGAATTATCCATAACCATACCATCTATGACATAAATAGGGTCCGTAGATCCATTTATGGTATTAATACCACGAATTTTAATAGATGCATCATCCGTAGGACGTGTAGGCTGAGAAATGAACACACCTGCGACACGGCCTTGAAGAGCCTGATTTACATTCGTCACCGGTTTTTCTTCCAAAACTTTAGAACTAACACTGGCAACAGCTCCTGTCAAATCACTCTTCTTCATCGAAGTACCTACAACAACCACTTCGTCTAATGTTTCAGTATCTTCCGCCATCACCACTTTGACAGGCTGATTACCCATTACTTTTACATCTTGGGCAACATATCCTATATAAGAAATATGTAATGTTTCCCCTTTCTGAACTGATAATGTAAAGTTGCCATCAAAATCGGTAATAGTTCCATTGGTTGTACCTTTTACCACTACACTTGCACCAATGATAGGTTCGGATGTAACATCCACCACCTGTCCTGTAACCGTTATGTTCTGTGCCAACATATTACAGCAACAAAACATGATAAGGATTAAATTAATAAGCCTAATTCTTTTCATAATTTGTAAATTTAAGTACGATTTAAAGTTTATATTGGTTTATTCTTCCACTTTGAAAATTGCGACATCATATGCAGGAACCGTTACGTCCAGGTTAGTTTTAGCAATACTTTCAATACCACTCCATAATTCTTTCAACCTATATTCCTTTGACGAATCCAACCCTAGACGCTCTAAAGCTGTAGTCATCTTCAACTCTTGATCCATATAGTTGAACACAGCATAATAAGCCTTACCATCCTTATCCATGCGTACAAACTGATTTTCTGACTTTTCACCATTTCCATCTACAGGATGAAAAGATTCCCCATTGGCTATGGCATTGATCTCAGCATTCGTCAAATATTTCATCGCTTTCTCTTTCACCTCTTTAGAACCGCCTTTGCTGAAATCATCTCCAGCAATGAAAATTCCAGTGATAACCCCCGAAGTGACACGCGCTCTGTTCTCACCATCTGTAGCATCACGCAATACAATATGGTCAGGATCATTAAACTGATAAACCTTATCCTGCCACCAACCGTATGAAAGTGCATTTAAGGTATATTCGGTATCCTTCATCTTGTTCCATGCATCACACGCAATTCTTCTGGACTGAGCATAATGAGCAGGAAAAACAGGAGAAATAGAAAGATTGATATACATATCACCAAAATATTTGTCAAGCAATTGCATTCCATAGTTGTATCCCTGAATACCTGTTTGTATTTCCGGATTATACCATTTGTCGGCTTCCATTGCTCCATGTGTCATAAAGTCCATTTTCACATATTCAAAGCCAGCCCGATGGAATAGCTCCGATGTGTGTTTCATCATAGCTTCAATAGCCGGATGGGTAGGATCAACAGCATAAGCTCCGTCTAATTCCTGCGGTTTCCCATTTGCATAGAGATATACATCTTTATATTTATATCCCGGCATTTCTTTTATTTCACGTTCAGGATTTTTAGCCCAATCAGTAAACGGAGTCCAATAAACGCCGGCTACCTGACCGTTTGCCTTACATTTATCCACAAAAGCTTTCAACTCCTCTTCTGAAAAACTGTTCCAACCAGAATCCAAACCTGTATAAACCAAATTATCCGAATTCACAAAATGACGGGACTGCAAATTCTCTTTGTAAAAATCAGAAACTTCCAATGCTTTCGGATAGGTCAGATTAAATTGCAACGCTCCCCAGCTGTTCCAGCCAAAAGGAACAGCTTTACCCCAAGCTTTGGGCGGAGCAATCACAGCATTAGCCTGAGCGTATTCTTCCATACCTTCACGCCAGTCTTCAAAAAATCCTACTAAAATTTTAGGTGACTTGATTTTTGTACCTTTCAATGCACCGTGAGGTTTCGAGTCACGTGTTGTTTTATCGGCAATACCGCCATAACATACCAACGAACCTACATTATATATATTACCTTTACCTATTGTTATACCTGTTTTCCAAGAATCATGTTCTACAGAACCTACCACCACAGCTTCACGGTCATCATTATTAAATATGGCAGTGACTTCATAACTAGTCAGTTCTGTAAATGTGAGCGGATGAGATTGATATCTGATCCAACAGTCATTATCGAAAGGAATGAAAAGCGCACGATTATTTTCTCCCTGGTTCAATACTTCAGGCATTCGGTCCACATTGACCGGTGCCATATAATTCGAAGCTATTTCAGTCGTACTCTCCAAAGTGAAATCTGTCAGCACATAATCCTTTGCCGGATATACATAAAAAGATTGAACCAGTGCAGGCAGATTATTCCCGGTATAAGTCACCTCATAATGATACCCTTCTCCAAAATAATCATTGATTTTTTTTGTAGAAACATGATGCTTTGCATAATCACGAGTCGAAACAACACTGTCTGCCAACTTATAAGCTGCATATACATTATCATAAATAAGCTTAGAGCCTTTGCTGATATCAATACCATTAGCGTGAGCATCATACTCCAAAGACCATTCACCTACATTTAGATTTGCATTTTCAGTACACCCGGATAAAATAAGACCGGAAACGCTCAATGCAGAAACACAGAGAAACAATGATTTTAAAGTTAACCAATTATTCTTCATAATATTATTAGTTTGTCAAAAAGATAAATCTACTTAAGGTTTGCTTTACTGTTCGGAATTCTTTTCCTTTCAAGCATGGTTAAAAGTAGGCATATCTTGACAACCTGTTAATATACAAACGCTGCAATAAATAGGATTTTTGCAGCAATGACGCATCTGCACCCGCAGAATCCGCAAATGCATCATTTTTTGCTGCATTTCTTTCAATCAGAGATTCCCGTCAGATCTATTTTAACTTTTTCCTTGGATGTTTGATACTGTTTCTCAAACTCTTTCGGAGTCATTCCAAATTGTTTTAAAAATAATTTGCTGAAGTAAGATGAAGAGTTTATTCCTACCATATAACAGATATCCCCAATACGATACTTACCTTCCTGAATCAGTTCGGCTGCTTTTTTCAAACGAATCAACCGGATGAAATCTATGGGTGAAAGATTAAATAGAATCTTTATTTTCCTCAACAAGCTGGAACGGCTCATACATAAGATATCAGCCATACGTTCCACATTGAAATTTTCATCCGAGATATTCTCTTGAATCACATTGATCACTTTATTCATAAACTCCTCATCCGCCTTGTTCATCTGCATATTATGCACAGGGAAAAAAGGACGTTTGGAGAATGCCTCACGCTCTTTCCTTCGATTACTGAGTAAAGATAAAATCTGAGTCTTCAAATAGTTGAAAGAAAAAGGCTTTTCCACATAAGCTTCTGCTCCTATCTTCAATCCGTTAATTTTACTCTCCAAATCGTTCTTGGCGGTAAGGAAAATAACCGGAATATGGCACAAATCAATATCCGCCTTTATTTCCTTACATAATTCATAGCCATTCATCACCGGCATCATTATATCACTGATAACCAAATCTATGTGATTACTACGTAAAATATCCAACGCTTCCTGCCCATTCACAGCAGTTTCTACTGTAAACAAGGCTTCCAATCGTTCAAAGATAAAAGATCTCATGCTTTCATTGTCCTCTACTAACAATAAAGTATAACCTTTCATCTGATCTGTTTCTGTTGATGTTTCCTCATCCAATACTTCTATATTTTGCTCAACGACCTTCTCTATTTGCTGCCTTACTTCCTCCTTATTCAAAGGAATGGTCAAAACAAATGTATTCTCCGGTTGTTCTATATCCAAATAAAGCCTGCCTTTATGCAAAGTGGCTAGCGAACGAGCTAAAGGTAACCCTATGCCTACTCCCATCCGAACTGTATCCTTCTTCTTTTCTACCTGATAAAAGGGTTCAAAAATCTGCTGGCTGGACGCTTCAGGTATCTTTTCTCCATCACTGACAACACGAACTGTAAAATCTGCTCCATCTTGGAATAAATCTATCATAATGGTATGACGGGCATATTTCAAAGCATTATTCAACAAATTACTCAATACTTTTGTGATAGCCTCCTTATCTATGGCAGCCATAATTCTTTCTTGGGGAATATGTTGCAATAACTCTTTCTGCTTTTGCAGAATAGTAGGCTCAAAACGAGTAATCGTTTCATTCAGCAATGCCGTTACATCAACCGTTTCAAATTTCAGTTCAAATTTACTCGCTCCTATTTTTTGAAAATCAAGCAGCTGGCCGGTCAGGTCTAATAATCTCTTGGTATTCTGCCCGATTACTTTCAAATTCTTGTTCAATTTCTGATCCTTGATATCCATTTCCTCAATGGCTTCCAACGGACCATTAATCAATGTCAAGGGCGTGCGCACCTCATGAGCTATTTCAGTAAAGAAACTGACTTTTGATTCATAGAGTTCTTTCTCTTTCTCAACTTCAAATAACTTCTGCTTTTCTTCCATCTGTTTCTCTTTACGTCTTTTATACCAGAAGAACCAACAAAGTACAACACAGATTCCCCAGATAATATACAGGAAATAAGCCCAAACCGACTGCCACCAAGGAGGCAGAATAACAATAGATAAAGACCGGGTAGCATAGGGACCTTCTTTGACACTATTGGTAGCCCGAACCTGTAAAGTATAATTTCCCGGAGGCAATTTTGCATAAGAGATATTCTGATTACTTGCCGCTCTTATCCAATCTTTATCCAAGGGAACCAACTTATAATAGTATTGATTGGATTCCGTAGTAGAATAACTTAATAAAGCAACATCAAAACTAATATTTGACTGATCATAAGGCAATACGATTTCATCCGTATGTTCTATACACTTTTTCAAAGGAGAATTAGGAGTATGAACTGTTATCTCCTGATTATAAATACTGAATTTTGAGATATAAACAGGTGGCAAGAAATTGATTTTTTCCGAAGAATTAGGATCAAATGCAATCAATCCGTCTATACCGCCAAAATAAAACTTACCATCCTCCCCCTTCAAAGCTGACTTATAATTAAACTGATTCCCTAACAAACCATCCTTAGTAGTATATACCCGCACGTCCTTCGATTCCGGATTAAACCTGACCAAACCCCGATTTGTCCCAAACCATAAATTTGATTGCTCGTCTTCCAATATCTTATAAGCCACATCATCCGGCAAACCGTCTTTAATGGAAAAAGAGGTAAAATCATCCGTTTGAGAATTATAACGGCAAATTCCACCACGATCAGTAGAAATCCAAATCCGCCCTTTGCTATCCTGCATTACCGAACTGACAGAATTGGATCCCAAAGTATTCTCCTTACCTTCCTCATAAGTATACTTTTTAAAGCTATTCTTTCCCGGATCATGCTTCCATAACCCGCTTCCCATGGAAGCGAACCATATCATTCCATCCTTATCTTGAAATACATCGAAAATCCAATCATAACCCACTTCTTCCACCTTTTCAAAATGAAAACTTGCAGGAGCTGCTTTATAAAGTCCCCAACCCGTACCAATCCACTTATATCCTGCCTCATCTATAAAGAAAGTGTAAACACTTCCTTCTCCTATATTCAACTCCTCAGGAGTATAATGATAAACTTTATTCTCTGGCAACTGAATCACATCCAATCCTTGTTTGAACAAACCACAAAACAGTTGGTTTCCTTTAACAAACATCCCCAAAGTAACCATATGACTCCTTTTATCATCATCATCTAACCTCAATCGGTTTACCTGTCCAGAAGCAATATCCAATATATTAATTCCATCGTCTTCAGTTCCAACCCATATATTGCCCTTATTATCAGAAGCTATTTCCCTTATCCGTTTTGTAGTCAACGAACGCCCATCACTTCCAGGCACATATTTATCAAATAACAAGTCATGATGAGGCAGATAATTCACTCCGCCAAACATGGTCCCCAGCCAAATTCCACCTTCCCGATCTTGATAAATAGTATAAATAATCTTATCCGACAGACTGAACGAACGCATCAAATCTTGTTTCAAATGAACTCTTTTATTCTTCCTCTCATTCACAACAAATAAGCCTTCATGAGTTCCCACCCACAGTTCATCGTCAAAACAAGCCACATTACGTACAAATGTATGGTTAGCCTCAGGTATATCTATTTTTACAAGCTGATTCGTACCGGGATTATATTTCATCAATTCCCCTTCATGAATAGCCATTGCAATCCAATCACCATAATTACAAATAGAATTAATATTCTTTCCCTTTAACGAACGCCCGGTTTTATCAACACAATATTGTTCAAATTTATCCGTATTTCTATCATATCGAAAAAGTCCGACCCCCCATGTACCAACCCAGACATCACCATCAGGGCGTACCAAAATACAATCCGGAGCTTCTGTTTTAAAATGCTCTTTGTTGGTTACTTCATAAAAATAAAGTTTCTCATCCTTATAGCGAAAAACTCCCTGATCAGGAATCACAATCCAAATATTACCAATAGAATCCGCCACAATATTAGATACCCAATTATTCATATTCACCCCTTCCTCTGTTTCCATATTCATTGCCGTGAATATATCCAAGGCAGGATTATAACGATAGACTCCTCTATCCGTTCCTACCCATAACTGACGTTCCTTATCTTCAAACAAAGCAGAAATATTATGGTTTCCGGTACCGACTACATAGTCATCACAGTTCATCTGTACAATAGAAGTTCCATCAAAACGGTTCAAACCATTTTTTGTACCAAACCACATAAACCCGTAACTATCCTGAATGATAGCCTTCACATTACTTTGTGATAGTCCATTTTCACCCGTTATATGAGAAAAATAAAAATTGGATAATCCCTTATCAACAGCCTGTAATGTAAATACAACATACAAACAACATAAAATGAGCAAAGTCTTTTTCATAGCCTGTTCAAAATTTGAGCCAAAGATAAAAGAAAAAAAGGATAAATAATGCCAATATAAAAGAAATAGAGGATTGCCCTCTATTACTTTTCACGAATGACCATTACAAATCCCCCACCAGAAGCCATAAACATTTCAATAATATTCTTATTATCCATATCCATTATTTTATGTTCGTATAAATTAGCATTCTTGTTACTTCTTTTTTTATCCTGAAAAATTTCAATGGTATATTTCTTATCCTGAAGCAGGAAAGAGCAATCCACCTGAATTGTTCTCTCACCCCAAGCGTTCAATCCGCCTATATACCAAGTATTTCCTTTCTGCTTAGCCAACACAGCATATTCGCCCACACGAGCAGCTAAGGGAATCGTCTGATCCCATGAAGTCGGTACTTCCGCTAAATACTTTAAAATATCAGGATACTTACGATACTCATCCGGAGAATCACATAAACTGGCAAATGGTGCGGAAAGTACAACAAACAAGGCCTATTCATGTGAACGAGTCCCCAATGAACTAGGCAACCCCGGATCGATCGGCTTAAATTTTTCCAATGTGCTGTTACGCATCGACCCCGGAGTATAATCAATTCCACCTCCCAACATACGGGCAAAGATACATTGAAGCTGATAATCCGGATTAGAAGTGGTATCCCACTTAAAACACTCCGCACATCGCATGGCTTCATAAGAAAGGATATTAGGATATGCCCGATGAAGTCCGGTAGGCTTGCTGCATCCATGAAAATCCACCATAAGATGCCGCTCAGCACAAGCCTTTGCCAGATTTTCATATTGAGGGATTATTTGAGCATCATCACGATCAAAAAAATCTATTTTCACCCCAACAGCACCCCACTTGCTGATAGAATCCAAATAACAATGCGGATGCTGGAATAAAGTAGCAGCAACAGTCCAAAGCCATACACCTACTTTTTTTTCTTTTCCATAGCGTATCACCTCTTTTATATCAATATTCTTATTCAAATCTGCATGATTAAAAACATTGCTCCAACCGGCATCGACCAGCAGATAAGGTATTTTGTTTTCGGAAGCGAAATCAATATAATACTTGTACATCTGTGTCGAAAGATTTTGATGACCAGAAGGGAAAGGAGCTTTTTCCAAAATAGCACAATGCCACCATTCCCAAGTTGCTTTACCAGGACGAATCCAATCCGTATCCTTTATTTGTTGGGGCTTGGCCAGTAAGTAAATCATTTCATTAGTCAGTAGTTCCTTATCATCCTTGGCAACAATAGCCATACGCCAAGGGAAAGCATGGTTACCAGCAGTACGTGCTAAATAATTCTCCCTTTCTTTTACCACCGTAATAAAATTTCCCCAACTGCCCATCTCTATTTTTTTAGGATAGGTCGCCCAATAACCTTTCATCTTGCCATCTTCTTTACGAAGATACATACCCGGATAGTTATTTAAATCCGATTCAGCCACCACAACACGCACATTTTGCATCTTGTTTGTAAATAAAGTTGGTGTAATACCATATTTATGTTCTTCTATTTTAGAAATGCCCTCGTAAAGCACATTGCTCAACTCCCAAGCTGTAAAATTAGTTGTTTCAGGTAAAATAACTGCCGGATCATCAGCCAGATTAAAAGAAGCTTCTTCATCAACTACAATCAAAGAATCCTGCTCCGGAAGATTTCCACAAAAACGATATGCCATTCCTTCATTATACATCCGGAATATAACTGAATAACCATCCTTGAATTTCAAGGAAAGTTCATTATAATGGTCTGTTAATTCACGATAATTACCAGCTACCGGATAAACCTTCTCAGAAGTACTACTTGTAGAAGTCCCTACCACTTCACCATTCTTTCCCCATATATTACCATTTTGCATCGTCATACAAATATCAGAGGGATGAATGACAGACCTACCTTCCAAACTTAAAGAATATTGTAAGACCCTTCCATTCTCTACAGTAAGTACCAATTGCCCGTTTGGGGATGATAATTCATAAACAGACAGCATTTGTGCCTGTGCAAAAATGCACAGACACAATGTTACCAACAAAAGGAAAAAATTCTTTTTTCTCATACAGCACACAAATTACGATGGATTTGTCCACCTTGATGGTTTATGTCCAATTCTCGCACCTTATCCAAAAAATCAATGGCTTTTCCCATTTCACGCAATCCTAAATACCCCAACCCCATCACATAATTACAATGAATGCAGTTACGTTTATCCAAGTCATCTTCCCAAATAGCCAGATCAGGCAGAGAAACAGCAAAATAATCAATCCGACAGTGGTCAAACAAATGCTTCTCACCATGCTTTATCAATTTGTTAAAGCAGCTGCATGCCTTATCCTCTCTACCCAACGCACGCCATGCCAAACCTTGATAGAAAATTTTGTCAGGCTGTTGGTCATTGTAGAAGAAAGCCTGTTGTGGTTCTGAAGAACCAATGGTCGCTTTGGTAAAGCAATCTATAGCTTGTTGCTCATTTCCCAAGCCACGAAACGCCTCACCTTTATAATACCAGATATCATTCTCTTCAGCATTTGCCAATTTTCCCTCACCCAAATTAAATGGATAAGCATCCGTTTCATCCAAAAGAACTAAAGCATCGGCATAACGTTTTTCACTTAAAGCAATCTTTGCTAATTCTATATGGCACAATACATATTGTCCGGTGATTTTTCCTTCTCCTCCTTCCCATGGATGGAATTTACGTGCAGCAATCAATTCTTTTGCTTCAGTATAGCGCCCTAGTTGATTATACAAAGTGATACGCTCAATGGACAGATCATCACGCTGTTCCACTTCAGGCAGATGTGCTTCCAAAAAAGCCAAACGTTCTGTATGAGGTCGGCCTAAACGCTTATAAAGTTGATCCAGCTCCATTAATATACGAGAATCGTACTCATCCAATGCATAAGCTTTTTCCAGAGTTTCCAAAGCTCTTTGTTTATCATTACGCTTATTATAATAAGCCAAAGATAAATTACGCCATACGGTAGGGAATGTTGGCTCTATAGCAGCCGAATCTTCCCAACAAGCAATGGCATTATCATACTGACGATTAGCATACCAAAAATTTCCTAAACTATATGCCGCTTTTGCTCCATGAATATTCAAACGTAAAGCATCTTGAAGAATCAATACTTCTTCTATACGATTCGGGAAACAATATGAATGATTTTCCTTTTCTGCCCGCTGATAATATTCCAATGCTTTGCTCTCATCTCCCTTACAGGTATGGAAATACCCCATTGTATAATAAACGACAGGATATACTTCTGTAACTCCGATTACGTAGCATTCCAGCAAAGAAAAAGCTTCCTCGTACAGTCCGGCAGCAGCAAAATCCAATGCATATTCTATATATCCGTGAGCCCAGCTACGCATCAACTTTTTCATTTCCTCCAACACTTCCACATCCCGGGTCAACAAATAATGTTCAAAACGGCATCCCATATTAAAACGATCTATCTGCAATGATTCAGCTACGAGCGCCAAAGCTTCCTCTTTACGACCCAATTTGCGTAGAATGGAAGTTTTCAACTGACGCGCTTTGTGATTATGCCAATTACGAATCAATGAACGGTCTATCTTGTCCAAAGCACTTTCATACTTTCCTTTACGAGTGTCAAGTTGTGCTAGTGCATAATAAGCCGCATCCTGCCAAGCAGCATTCCATGCCGACTTAAAGAAAGCATCATAAGCCTCATCCCACTTCTGTTGCATCATACAACTCCAGCCCAAATTATAATAAGGTTCACCGTCATAAGGATTCGGATTACGTTCAGTCAAGGTTTCCACCGCTTTCCGGAAATAGCTTTCTGCCATTGCAAATTGTCCTTTACGCATCAACAATAACCCCACCGCATTGTTACAACGTACATCTCCCGGTTCACGCCTTAATGCTTCCATATAATAATCCATCGGATTATAAGTAGCATGGCGATATTGTTCCAAGTGTAGTCCGGTCAAAAACAGTTGTTCAACAGAAGCAATATTCTGAGGATCTTTAGCAGCCTTAGCAGGATCAGGAACCGGCCTGATTTCCGGTTTATCCGCCTGATAAGAAAGCAAAATTTGTCCTTCCTTATCACGAACCTCTGCACATACCTCCTCTTCTTTTAGTCCTTCTGCCGCAAAAGTCGTAATAAACGGTTCTGATGGCGAAATTTGTGTAGTCTTATCCAATAATACAGTGCCTTTAATAGCTTTTACTATAATACGTACTCCACTATTCGCTCCCGTAGTATAAAGCACCAAACGGGCTTTACCTTCCTTTATTTCCAAATTCAACAAAGCATCTTTGGTTGCATTCTTTACATAACCCACTTCACTATAAGGCATAAAATACTGTACCCATGATTTTTCCTCATAGGGCTGTAACCAAGTAAAGTCCGGTTGGTTATCCGTATACATACCGGTCATCAGCTCAATATAAGGTCCGTCCTCATCAGTCAGATTACGATCCCAAGCCTTACCGAAATCACCATTTCCCCATGTCCATTGTTTCTTTCCCGGAGAAACATGATGATCGGCCACGTGCAGAAGTCCCCCACGAACATCTTCTTCATAGCCACCCACAAAATCATATTTAGACTTGATAGCCATATATGATGTAGGAACCGGAATATTCTTATATTTAGAGATATCCACACCAGCAGAATAATCCTGCTTATAATAAACCCCTGTAGCAATAGGGAAAGAAGAGACATCGCGCTTGCCGTGATCGAACACCGCATTCACATCAGGCGGGAATACCGAATGATAATGGTCATTGACCACCACTGCAGGGTTGGCCCACCACAAGAAAGTCTGAGGGAAAGACGTACGATTATAAATCTTCACTTTAATTTCTATATAAGCCTTGCCCGGATAAAGCGTAAATCCCTGCATACCTTTAGTACGAAACATTCTCTCCACTTCATTGCACCATATTGTCTTGCTGCCATCCGCATTTTCCTCTATCAAGAAATCAGTAGGCAAAAAAGTAGAAGGACGGTGATGCTGAGGCCAGTTAAATTCGATTCCTCCAGAAATCCAAGGTCCTGTCAGTCCCACCAATGCCGGTTTCACAACTTGGTTGTAATAAACAAAGTGACGTTTCTTCACCTTATCATAAGCCATGTGTATACGTCCTCCCAACTCGGGAAGCACCATCACCTTAATGTATTCATTCTCGATAAACAACGCATGATATTTCTTGTCTGCTTTCTTATCTGAAATCTTCTCGACTACCGGATAAGGATAAACAGCTCCACAACTTCCCTGATAAACTCTCTTTTCAAGAAAAATAGGATTCTTCTCTTCCTCTCCTATCTCATAAGTAGGAAGCATAATATCTTCCTCCCATGCACGCACCTCACTGCCATGAACGGTACTTTGAATTAAATATTGAGTTATTTTTTCCATAATAAATGATTGTTATTTCACTAATTCTTTTTCTATTTCCTCCAGACTCTTTCCTTTGGTCTCCGGCAAACGGAATACAACAAATATTCCCCCACTCAGGCAAATCAGCCCATACAGCCAGAATGTCCCGGCAGCTCCCAAACCACTATTCAACATCGGGAAAGTATAGGTCAGTATAAAGCAGGCCGCCCACAAAGCGAAAGTGCAAACAGACATGGCAACTCCACGAATACGGTTCGGGAAAATCTCAGAGATAATGACCCACATCACTGTAGCCAAAGTCATGGCATAACAGGCAATAGCCATCACAACAATAATCAACAGCACAACTCCTGTGATATGAAAATAATAAGCGGCTCCCATAAAGGCATAAATTACTGCCAGTCCAAATGATCCGATCAGTGTCAACGCCTTACGTCCCCAACGGTCTACCACAAACATGGCTAGAATAGTAAATATGACATTTGTAATACCGGTCACCACAATATTCATCAAGACATCAGACACGCCATAACCTGCCGCCATAAATATTTCCTGTGCATAGTTGAAAATAACATTAATACCACACCATTGCTGCAAAATAGCCATGACAACACCTATAGTCAGCACTTTATACATAGCAGGATTCAATAATTGACGAAAACCTCCTTCTTGCGTCTGACAGGCTGAAGCCGCTTCTATGGCCGCCAACTCAGTAACAGCATATTCCTTTCCTCCCATACGGGTAAACACCTTGAGTGCAGCCTCCCGCTTTCCCGAAGAGGCTAACCAACGAGGACTCTCCGGTAATATAAAACTAAAAACAAAGAACAAGGCGGCCGGGACAGTCATTGCCCAAAACATCCAGCGCCATCCCATCTGTCCGTTCCATGATTCACGGATCATTTCATGAGTAGCTCCTAATGCCACAGGCTCGGCTATCTGCCAATTAACAATCTGAGAAGTCAAGATACCTAACACTACCGTCAACTGATTGATGGACACAAACCGTCCCCGCAAATGTGCCGGAGCTATTTCTGCTATATACATAGGTGACAAACTGGAAGCAATCCCAATGGCAAAGCCCCCCACCAAACGAAATACATTAAAGAAAGTAAAAGAATGCACCGCCCCTGTACCGACAGCCGTACAGATAAATAATCCTGCCGCCAAAATCAAAATAGGCTTACGTCCCAAACGGTCACTCAGCTTACCGGCACTTAGCGCCCCAAACAAACAACCAATCAAGGCACTGCTCATAGCCCATCCCTGCATAACAGGGTTACCAGCTATACCAAAATATTGTTCATAAAAAGGTTTTGCTCCTCCGATCACTACCCAGTCATATCCAAACAGGAAACCTCCCATAGCAGAAATCAAAGCAATAAGAAATAGATAAAAATTAGATTGTGTTTTCATGAATATCATATATTAGTTATTTTTATGATGCAAAGTAACAAGGATTCAAGGACTTAAAGAATAGAAAAAATTACTGAGGATATGGACAATATTACTATTTCTAATTTAAAATGAGACGCAAGCCTTAGGCAGAAGCTGTACCGGATAAAAAAATGGCCACGCCCAAATCGGACGTAGCCATGCCAAAAGTCTCCTGTCTAATCTGATTATATCAAACATCAATCAACTGTTCCCCAATTCTCATTTGGAGTATCTCCCAACCATAACTCCAATAAGCCCCCCTGTGCAAAGACCGAATGTGGAAGCTGGAATGAACTATATTCTTTTCCGTTTAAACGAGCACATTGAATGTAACAATTTTCCTTTGAATTATGATAAGTCTTGATTCTGAATTCCCTCCCTTTATAATAAGCCGGATCCAACTTTATAGTAACCTCATCGAATATCGGACTTGTTATATCATAGGCAGGATGTTGCCCGGATCCGCCATCCAAGCCAAATAGTCCAATCGCCATCAATACACCAACACCTCCCATTTGTCCTTGATCTTCATCATGCCCGCCATACCCTTTATCGGGTGTTATGGCACCATGCGCCTGTTCCTTTACCCGCCGCACCCAATACTGGCTCAGCCAAGGCTTTCCTGCATGAGCAAACACATGTGCATTTGAACACCCGGGTTGATTGGCATAGCTCACATAGCCACCTCCATATCCAAATACAAAATCCGTAGCCGTAGCTTTTTCAAAAGCATCGTTCAACATGGCACATAATGTATCATTACCTCCCATTTTACTAGCCAATCCCGGAATATCATGTGACAAGCCAAAAGTAGCCTGCCAGGCATTAGCTTCCACATATCCCCAACCATTAGTCAAGTCTGTATGCAACCAGCTTCCATCTTCCCTACGCGGAAGTATCAGTTTCGCTCCCTCATGAAATGAAGCAGGCCACCCCATAGAACGTTGATGAAAATAAGCGTAGTCCTTCCACTTCCCCATCCTGGCAGCCATTTCAGCCAAAGCCCAATCTTCAAAAGCCCATTGAATAGTCAGCCCCGCATTATCAGGACAATACCCATTTTGTATATAAAAGTCCAACTCTTTATCCATATCCAAAGCAAGCATTCCTCCTTTTGCATGATTCTTTTTCATCATACGATAACCAGCGGATGGTGACCACTTCCGAGTTATTCCTCTTTGATAGGCACTTGTAATCAAGGAAGTAGCGGGGCAGCCGGTCATAATATAAGAGTATCCTCCGGCACAAGGTCCGCGAGGCAATAAATCTCCATTCAGACTGTACCGAATGAGTGAAGCAGCAAAATCATCGAGCACAGACGGATAGGCAAGTCCCCACAATGTATTCAGATTCCATTGAGTCAGCCAAAAAGCATCGGAATTATACATGTGATGAATGGAATTTCCCATCTTGTCTTTCTCCAGTTGCCTGATTTGGCATTCAGCATTCAAGGTATGTGTTCCTTTCCGTGTGCCTCCCTGGGTATAATCAGGATATTCACCATTACAGTCGTCTATTTTATGACGCCCTAGTAAAGTATGCCATAAATCGGTGTAGAATTTAATTTTTTGTGCATCTGTCCCCCCTTTTACATCTATCTTTCCAAGCCATTGGTTCCATTCCTCTTGTGAATCCCTGCGGACTTTATCAAAATCCCAATGGTTGCACTCCGTTTCCAAATTCTCTTTTGCATTGGCTATACTTACATAGGAAACTGCCATTTTCAAGCAAACCTGTTCCCCGCGACGAACCTGGTACTGGGCACTGACTCCCGATGTAGGCGCATCATGATAACTCCAGCCGGAGTCACTTCGAGGAGTACTTTCCGTAGTTCCCTGCAACTCCTCTATATCCGGGAAGCATTCTTTATCAGCCCAACCGTCCAAAGATTCGAAAGGCTTGTCAAAACAGACTGCAAAATAGATTCTTACCACATCCGGGCCTCCCCATAAACGCCCCTTGGTATCAAAATATCCGGTAAGTTCGTTGCTGCTTGTTTTATTTACATGAGCATTTACCATAGTGGAAGTGGCAACATATCCACCCAGATTGAGCAAAATATGAGCTGTGGCATCTTCGGTGTAAGTCAATCTGTAAAAGCTGACCCGGTCTGTAGTAGTCTGTTCCACCCAAGTATTATATTTTTCCAGATACAAACGATGATAGCCCGACTGCACTATCTCTCCGTCATGGGAAAAAGAGGATTGCCAGCCTTCTTCTCCGAGGGTAGGATTCACATGACCGGTAGTCGGCATAAGTGTCAGGCCGGACAGCATCCAGCAATGAATCTGAGGGAAACCCAGTACATGGGTGGAATTATAGTTATACCCCCCTCCATATTGATTTTTATTCCGGGGCAATGGTGCTGCACCGATCATTCCAAAAGGCTGGTTACCGGTAATAAAGAAAAAGTATCGCCCTCTGGCAGACTCTATGTACGGGTCTACCCATGAAACATAATCAGAATAATCTTCGGGGGCTGGGAAAACTTCTATTTCTGACAATCCTAGATTCTCCCCATCGCCATCTGTTACTTCAAAGCGCATCCATTGCGTTTTCCGGGCAGGAAATTCAATTACTTTCGGAGCGCCGTCATTGGGAATCTGACAGACATTGATTGAACTTCCATCACTGAAATGCAGCGTCCCTCCGGCTATATGTGTTTCTTTCTCCGGACGGTCATACAAGATGACTTTATTGATGCATACCGGTGTCTCCCAGTCCAATTGTATCCAAGGATAATCAATCTGCCCCCAAAAGGTCATTGTACTTTTTGATGCCCATGCTCCTTTTCCCGGTATGCGTATCACTTGGTCGGTGACATTCTCTGCATCATACTCTCCGCTACATACAGAAGAGGCGGAAACACGACTTTTCGCTGCTATATTATAAGGTGAGGCATACATGGCTGTTACAGCAAACAAAGCAAGCAAACCGAGCAATAAAAAAGATTTTTTCATGAGCAAATTATAATCTTATCCAATGCAGGGACAGAATAAATCCGTCCCTACAATGAACTAACAATTTAAATTATCTTATTTCCAACAAATCATTCTTCTTCATATCCACTGTTATCAATCCTTTGGCATCCGGATTGGCAACCGCTTCTTTTCCGTTCAGCATCACCTTATAACTCTTTCCCTGAGGAAGTTTCACTTTGAAAGTCTGATTGGCTGTAGCCTTCAATGAAGCACTATTGATGACCGCATTCGTCCACTCGGCCGCTACTTCGGCTCCCCCACGGATGCACAGACCTTTGAAGCTACCCTCTTTCCATTCATCGGGCAAACAAGGAAGGAACTCTACATAACCTTCGTGGTTCTGCACCAGCATTTCTGCCATACCGGCTGTACCGGCGGGATTTCCGTCGAATGAATAAATATCACCTTCCGCACCTGCAATGCCACCTGGAGATACAGTCATTAAATTCTCACGTGAAAGCTTGCCCTGCAATAATTGAACACTCTTATATGCTTCCTGTGCATCTTTCAAGCGGGCATACATACAAATCATATTGGCACGACTCCACTCTGTATCTTCCCAGTTCTCGGCAGACAAACGATTCTCGATGGTCTTGCGGGCAGCTTCCGCCAATTCGGGAGTCTTCTCCAAAGTGATTTGGGAGAAAGGATAGAGTGCCAGCAGGTGGGAAGTGTGACGATGGTTGGGATGAGCTTCCTCGAAATCTTCAAACCATTCACGAATGGCACCATTGGCACGCAACTGGATGGGAGGAAGTTGGGCGATGGCAGTACGCAGGCTATCGGCAAACTCGCGGTCGGTATTCAATATCTCTGAAGCCTGAACACAATTCGACAAGATCTCGTAGGCCAGTTCACGGTCACAGGCAGGCATCATGGAGGCAACCATTTCTTCACCGCCTGCTGTACGAAACCAGTTTTCGGGTGAGATGCTCGGCCCTGTCATCAGATAACCACTCTTCGGGTCTTTTGCCAAGAAATCCAGGATGAACTGTGCATTACCTTTCAAAAGCGGATAGGCCGTTTCGGCCAGATATTGCTTGTCCTGTGTAAATTCATATTGTGTCCACAGATGGGAAGCTATCCATGAGCTTGCCATCGGGAACAGTCCCCAAATAATGGTACTGGAGGCAGGAGTATATCCCCAGACATTGGCTGTTGTGTGAGCAGTCCAGCCTTTACATCCATAGACCACTTCGGCAGTCTTCGCACCGTGATGCGCCAAATCCTTAATATAGGTAAACAGGGGGGCATTACATTCGGCAAGATTGCCAACATTGGCTGCCCAATAATTCTGTTCAGTATTGATATCCAGATGATAGTCATTGGTCCAGCCCATGTTGCACGCCTTGTTGTCATTGAAAAAACCCTGCAAGGCAATGGGCAATGGAGAGTTTTCGCGGGAACTGGCAATGGTGAGGTAACGGCCATACTGGAAAAACAAGGCATCCAGACCAGTATCAGTTTTGCCTTCCTTCACTTGTTTCCAACGGACATCCGTAGGCAACGCGCGGTTAGCGTCTTGTCCGAAATGAATAGAGACACGATTGTACAACGTGTTATAATCCTTTATATGCGCCTGCTTCAATTCATCATAAGATTTAGCTGCAGCCTTCTTCACGCCATCAGCACAAAGAGTCTTGTAATCAGGACTTTTATAATCGGTACGCACATCGACAATCAAAGTCACGGCATCAGCTTCTTTTATACCTACTTCAGACTGTTCCATCTTTACCTCTCCATTATCAGCCAGAACGGCTATTCTTCCTTCAAAACAGACTCCGCCCGGACCATGCAAGGGAAAATCTACTTTCCCGGTAAATACCAATTGGTTATCTTCTACAGAAAGATCGGCTTGACGCATCAAATCCAATCCCATATTCATAGTAATGGACTTTTGCTTATCAGCGGTCAAGCGGAGTACGAGAACATTATCCGGGTTTGTAGCAAAATACTCACGTTTATAGTTCACACCGCCGGAGTTGAAAGAAACGCTGCTGACAGCCTCATCCAAGCTTAACGAACGACGGTAGCCGGTCACTTTACCTTCGGGGTAAATGAATTGCATCTTCAAATCTCCAATGGGAAGATGAGTTCCGAAAGAAGTCTGGTTGCCATGAAGATTATCTCCGGCTATACGGTTTCCTTCCGATAGTTTTCCCTCAAAGAACAACTTTCTGAGCTGGTTCATTTTCTCTCGTCCGAAAGGTATGTTCTGGTTCTCATTGTACTGGCCGGACCACATTGTCGATTCATTCAACGCCAGTTTCTCTTCCTCTATTCCACCATAAGTCATAGCTCCCAAGCGTCCATTACCAATAGGTAAAGATTCCATCCAAACTTCTGCCGGCTGGGCATACCATAATTCTGTAGTTTCGCAGGAATCAGTCGCACTCTGGCATCCGGAAAGCGCCAAAGCCATTGCTCCCAAATAAGTCTTAAAATGTTTCATATTTTTCATGATTAATAGTTTCTTCCAAGGCAAAAGTAAACATACCTCTCCCATCAGGTAGAGAATATTTCGCCATTTTTAGGCTCTTTTGCTTCAATTACAGCCTATAAAAGGAGGATTCAGTGCTTAGGATCTTTTCCCAGCACAAATTCCAGAACGCCACCCTTTGTTATCTCTTCATGGGTAATCCAAAGACGGTTCAAAGGCTTTCCATTCAAGGAAACAGACTGGATATATACATTCTCCGGAGAATTATGATGTGCTATGATCGTAAATGTCCTTCCTTTATAATATCGATTATCTAAAGACAAAATAACTTTACGGAATACAGGACTTGTCAATTCATAACGGTTATTGCCGGGACAAATAGGATGGAATCCCATAGCCGCCAGAATATACCAGGCAGACATCTGTCCCACATCCTCATTTCCACACAATCCGTTCACTGTATCACCGTATGCATTCCGGCAGATACGCCGTGTCCAATATTGGGTGAGCCACGGACGCGAAGTATAGTTCAACATGAAAGGTACCTGATGATCAGGCTCGTTAGGATGATTATAGTAATCCCCCCACATGAAACGTTCATCTGCTCCCTCGAAGAATGCTACCAATTCCCGTTCAAAGTACTCTTTTCCCATAAGAGAAATCAATCCTTCCAGATCATGCGGGACAAACCAGCCCTGCTGATAATTATTACTTTCTATACAACCTTGCCAATGTACATTCCGCCCCTTCCACGGCATCCAGCTACCATCTGCCGAACGTGCACGGAACCATTTCACACTATCACACCATACCTGATGATAAGATTGTGCCTTCCTCTCAAATGCCACAGCTTCCTGTTCCCTTCCCATATCACGAAGCATAGTGCTGACACACCAGTCCGTATAAGCATACTCCAACGTTTTCGAAAGATCATCCGGCGTATATCCCTGCTCATTATTGCCAAATGTGCGGACTGTGTTCAAAGAATATTCCAAAGCTTTCCGGGTATCATAATTCCGGATACCTTTATTGTAAGCATCCGCCACCACCGAAACGGCCGGATTACCCACCATACAACCCGAATAGGCATTCAAGAATTCCCAACGTGGAAAATATTTCTTACCGCTCAGTTCCGCCAGTTGAATCAATGAGTTTATTTCATCGTCCACCAGCCGGGGATTGGTAATGGTCTGTAAAGGAAACTGGCTACGGAATACATCCCAGCCGCTGAAAATAGTACGATAGATAAAATTATCCGCATAATGCACCTTGCCATCCGCCCCCGGATAGGCGCCGTCCACATCCGAGAAACAACGCGGATCTATCATCGTGTGATATAAAGATGTATAGAAAATAGTCTTATCCTTTTCCTCTCCTTCCACCTGTACACCCGAGAGAGCCTCATTCCACTGCCTGCGGGCACGCTGACGCACTCCATCAAAATTCCAATCGGAAATATCGCTTTGCAGATTCTTTCGCGCACCCTCTATGCTGACAAACGAGATGCCGCATTTCAACAAAGCCTGCTCCCCTTCACGAGTGGAGAACTCAGTATAAAAGCCCAGATGTTTCCCTTGAGCTATCTTTTTCCGAGGAAATACATGAGCATTCTTGATATATTCATGGTAAGCCGGATCATCATTGGAAGCATTCTTACGTTCCACTCCCTCGGGGATATCCGCACTCCATAAGCCAAAATTTTTCAAAGGACGGTCAAAGCAGCAATAGAAATAAGCTGTATAGTTACCTTGTCCTGCCCCATCTCCCCAACCGCCACCATCGGGGGTACATTTCATCCAACCTTTAATGGTATAATCGTCCACCACTTCTACATATTGTTCGGTAGAAGTACCTCCGATACGGCGTGCCAAATCTATCTGTATGCGGGAAACCTCAGACTGAGGATAGGTAAAACGCATCATTCCCGAACGGGAAGCCGCTGCCAATTCCACCTGAATACCATAATCATCCAGCATCACAGAATAACCGTCCACTTTTGCCACCTCACGGTCATGAGAGTAACGGGAACGGTAACCGCTTTCGGGATTCTCTTCCGTACCTTTGAACGTATGCAGTTCTCCCGTGGTAGGCATAACCAGGAAATTACCCAAATCGCCATACCAACCGATGCCGCTCATGTGGGTGAAGCTGAATCCTTCGATGGTAGAATGATGCCAGGAATACCCGGGGCCGTTATCTCCTCCGGTCTTTGTATCGGGACTCAATTGCACCAGGCCGAAAGGAGTGCACACACCGGGAAATGTTTTTCCCAGTCCGTGATCGGAGCCAGCCATTTCATCGGCGGTTGTAGCACCGATAATCGGATTGACATAATCTGCGGGAGACTTCTGAGCCCACGCATTCAGTACATTCAAACTGATAAACAACAAATATACAACGATAAGTCTTTTCATAAAATAATCAAACTAAAGGACAACAAACCATTCATTATTTTCGCGGTGTGGCACTCATTACAAACTCCAGCGTTCCGCCATTCATAATATCCTGATGGGTAATATAATTCTTTGTATATTTCTTGCCTTTCAGTTTCATGGAACGGATATAAATCTCATTGTGCTTTTTACGTGGGGCTTTGATGGTAAAAGTCTTTCCATCAGGCAACTGAATAGCCGCTTCCTCCAACATAGGAGTACCGATAATGTACTCTCCGCTGACCGGATTTACCGGATAAAAGCCAAGTGCGCCAAACACATACCAAGCAGACATTTCCCCGCAATCATCATTACCGGCATAGCCCGAAGAAGAATCGTTGTACAGTTCATTCATGATATGCGCCACATATTTCTGTGTCTTCCAAGGTTCTCCCGCACAAGCATACAGATAAGCCACGTGATGGCTCGGCTCATTGCCATGCGCATATTGCCCTACAAAACCGGAAGCATTGTCATTCAGCTCACCACTTTGATAATTGACAGTGAAGAAGGTATCCAATTTTGCGGTAAAAGCGTTGTTGCCCCCTGTCAGTGAAATCAAGTCGGGTATATTCTGGGGTACATACCAGAAGTATTGCCAGGCATTCCCCTCAGTGAAAGGATAGCCGCCATTGGCTCCATATTTATAAGGATCGAAAGGTTCCATCCATTCTCCTTTCTTATTTTTCGGTTGAAAGAATTTTGTCTCTGCATTAAACAGATTCCGGTAAAAAGCAGAACGCCTCATAAAGCGGCTATAATCTTCTTCTTTCCCTAATTTCCGGGCCAACTGTGCGACACACCAATCATCAAAAGCTTGTTCTAAAGTAATAGAAACAGATTGTGTCTGAATGTCCTCAGGCATATATCCATATTTCTCCCATACTTCAAAAGGAGAGTTCGGATGAGATACGATGGAACTGCTATGAACCGCTTCATAAGCTTTTTCCGCATCCACTCCTGCAACACCTTTCAGCACAGCATCCACAATAACAGGAATGGAGTGATTACCAATCATACAATAATTATCCTGCCCCCATAATTGCCACACAGGCAAATAACCATAATAGTCATATTGCCTCATCATGCTTTTAATAAAATCAGGAATGCGGTCGGTATGCAGCAAAGTATAAAGCGGATGAGCTGCTCTGAATGTATCCCATAAAGAAAAAGTGGAATAATGAACTTCATTATCGGCTACCTTACGTGTCGTATAATCGGCAGCCATATATTCACCATTTACATCGCTCATCGTATTAGGTTGTACCATAGTATGATATAAAGCTGTATAAAAAATCTTTTTCTGCAAACCGGTACCTTGGATGATGACTTTCTTCAATTCTTTCTCCCAGCTGGCTTCGGCAGCAGAAGCAATATGTTCAAAGTTCCATCCGGGAACCTCAGCTGCCATATTCAACCGGGCATTTTCAATGGAAACTGAAGATAAAGCGACTTTACATATCAATTCATTATTCCACTTCTTGTCGAAACAGAATAATCCACACAGTTCTGTACCATTAATGACAGGAGTATTCTCATACCTCCGATTGCCATCATGTAACTGACTGGATAAGATTGGTTGGGAAAATTCAAGATGGAAATATATTTTCCTCAGTTTTGCCCATCCTGTAATAACACGATATCCTTCTACTACTGTAGGAGAAACTACACGGATTTGTGATTGAATTATCCGGCGGTTCCAACTCTCCTTATTTGCCGAATGATCTAAATCCAACCATAATTTCAACTGACCGCCATCAGAATAGATATAGCGATGTATCCCTACATGCACAGAAGCCGTCAACTCCGCTTGAATCTTCTCATCCGTTAATAATACTTGATAATACCCCGGACGCGCCTGTTCGTTTTGATGAGTAAAAGACGATTTCCTTTTATCACTCATGGTAGGAAATAGAAGGATATCTATAAAATCGGAAGCACCGGTTCCGCTTAAACGTGTATGACTGAAACCATAAATAATAGAATCATTATAATCATATCCCGAAGCTTGTGCCCAATCAGGCGCTTCACGAGTATCGGGACTCAGCTGCACCATACCAAAAGGGACAGTAGCTCCTGGATAATTATTCCCGGAAAGACTGGATTGAACAGCACCGGTTCCAATAAACGGATTAACCCAACGAGTTAGATTTTGGGCACTAATACAATTTACAGAAAGAATAAAAACAGCCAATAAATTTGCAAATCTTTTCATCATAGATTTAAGTTTCATTTATTGGCAAAATTAGTATATCCACACTCCCCACACAGATAAATTCTCGTCTATTTTAGCTTCATTTGCTTCATAAAGGCAAGTTTCTTGCCTCATCACCACTAAATATTACCATTATTCCGTTCATCCCAATTCATTTACCGCTAATAATGATTATCCCGACATCTCCAATCCCTCTTAATGTAAAAAAATCATAAATTCAGGAATGTTACCCCAATTACCGTATTCTTTTCACCTATTTTCTTATATTTGTAAATTATTCCATCACACAAACGTAAAAACAAATGGACCAGACCTTACTAAAATACTGGAAAACTTGTCTTCAAGATGCAGAGCGCAAAGCTATTGCTCTCAAAGGACCACGAATCACCCTAAACATTGGTGACAAGATACTTAAATTCATTCCTCTCAAAAGTATTCCTGTTATTTTCCCTGATTGGAAAGCAGAAGACAGCAATGAAAAACAAAAAGTAATGATTGCTCCTTGTATTCTTTTGCCCGAATTTGAAAACGGCTGGACTTCCCAATCTGAAAGACCGGAATATCCCTTCTTGATTACTGCCACCATGTTGCCTGACGGCAAACTAACCGTATGCGGGAACGAATCAGACAGAATCCCAATATTTATTCGTAAATTTTTGGAGCCTAATGCAGCCAATGACCGCACTATAGCTTCTCTTTCAAAAGTAGATCAACTACTATCCAATTTTAACACTGAAGAAACAAAATGGGAGGCCTATTGGCAAGCATGCGAGCAGCTTTTCAAGAAAGCAACCGGCAAAACTTTCAGCGCAATGAATTACTATGATAATCCAGAAATCATTATCATAAAAGCCTCCGAGCGCAATATGGCACAGCCCATAATCACACTATATGACAAACTCTTAAAAGATGACAATACCACTCCACATCCCCTGTTGAATTTATTAATACAAACAAAATCTGCTAACGCTCTTCCTATTCCAACTAACCGGAAAGTATATTGCAACCAAGAACACTGGGCACAAATGAGCAGCGACTTTCCTTTGTCCATATCTCAACGCGAAACACTAGCAATGTACACAACACCGGAATGTGCTGATATTTTTGTCGTCAACGGTCCTCCGGGAACAGGAAAAACCACTTTTCTGCAAACTGTCATCGCAAACAGACTTGCTCATAATATTCTAAACAATCCGGAAGAGCCGGAAATTATAGTTGCAAGTTCAGCTAATAATCAGGCAATCACCAATATCCTGAAGGATTTCAAAGCGGAAACAACCAATGACACAACACATCCCCGGTTGTCCAACCGCTGGCTACCCGAACTGGATACATTAGGCTTATATCTGTCAGGGAAAAAAGAGCTGCAACAACAGTACAAAATGATGTTCAATCCCAAAGGGGATGGATTTCCGGCAGCATACGATACACCTGAACGTCAAGAAGAGTACAAACAATTCTATCTGCAATGCTTCAATAACTTTTTCAAGAAAAACTATCAAGACGAAACAAAATGCCGACAATTTCTCCGTAAAGAAATGCAAGCCCTCCAAAAAAAGATTATTCTCTGTATCCAAGCTGCCGAAACAACAGAATACGGAAACCGGAAGGAAAACAATATATTACAGAAGTTTATCCGCAAATTCCATGAGCCATTACCCTCCTACGACAAAGTAATAGAACAGTGGACTTTGACAGAAGAATTCAAAGAACGTTACGAAAAAATAAGTTCCAACCCTGAGTATGGCAACTTGCCTTATACAGAAGACATGGCAGTAAGGCTGGATATCAGCTATCGGTATCAAATGTTCTGGTATGCCATACATTATCGGGAAGCCGAGTTTATTCACCGGTTAAGCAAGTGCGATGAAGGCAAGCAGCGCACACAAGAAGCCTATACCCAAAGATTAAAACGTTTGGCTTGCGTAATGCCTGTTTTCATCTCTACTTTCCATTCTCTACCCAAGTATATGACCTATGCGGAGAACGGAAAATGGGATATTCCTTTATACAATGGAATAGATCTGTTGATTGTAGATGAATCCGGACAAGTTTCACCCGAACTTGCCGTTCCCTCCTTCAGTTTGGCCAAGCAAGCGATTTTAGTAGGTGATATTCAACAAATAGAGCCTGTATGGTCCATTTCTGATGAATATTCATTCATTAATTTAAAGAATCTGGGCATTGTTTCCAACCAGTCCTCGGAAAAATACCGTTTTTTAGAAAACAATGGTTTCCTTTCTTCTTCCGGAAGTATAATGAAACTGGCACGTAAAAGCTGTAATTTTACAGTAAAAGGTGAAAAAGGAGCTTTTCTGACCGAACACAGACGATGCGTAGATTCCATTATTGCCTATTGCAATGATTATGTTTACCACGGCAGGTTACTTCCTAAAAAAGGTAACGAAGTAAAATACAAGTCCCTCCCTTCCAAAGGATATGTACACATCAACAGTTACAGCAGCCCTGGAAAAACAGGAAGTCGCCTCAACCGGGCTGAAGCGGAAGCCATTGTCTGTTGGCTGGAACTGGAAAAAGATAATCTGGAAAAGACCTATAAAAAGCCTATTCATGAAATTGTAGCCGTAGTAACTCCTTTTAAAGCCCAAGAAGCCGAAATACGGTATCAAATACAAAAAATATCAGGAAATGAGAAATATAAAGATATGATCATCGGCACAGTACATTCCCTGCAAGGTGCCCAATGTCCGATTGTTCTTTTTTCAACAGTCAACTCTCCCGAAGACCATTCTCTTTTTATGGAGCGTGATGGAAAATACAATATGCTCAATGTAGCGATATCGCGCGCTCAGCATCATTTCATTGTTTTTGGCAACATGAATATTTTCCATCCGGAAGAAAACACCCCGGTAGGAAATATGGCTAAATGGCTTTTCGATGATCCATCCAACGAGATTTCCAACAACTTTATTTACCAACAGGAAGTTCCGCTGTGCACCTACCACCCCACCCTTCGTCTGTCCACCACAGAAGAGCATATCCAGGTTCTGCACCAAGCTTTTGAAAAAGCAAGACACCGTCTGCTGATTGTATCTCCATTCATATCTATCCACGCCATAGAAAACGACCAGTTGGTTCCGCTGATACGCCACACGGTACAACGAGGAGTGGATGTCACAGTCTACACCGATTCGTCTCTAGATTATGATACGAAAACCAATCAGTTGCTCAGCCGTGCCGAAGAGGGACGGAACATATTAATAGAAAATGGCGCAACCCTCATTGAAGTAAAAGGTATCCACAATAAATCATTGGCCATTGATAACCATACACTTATAGAGGGTTCTTTCAACTGGTTATCTGCCAACCGCCATAAAGAATACTCCCGCCACGAATGTTCCATAGTTGTATCATCTGTTCAAGCCGATGAGTACATCAACAATCTGATAAAGGAACTAGAAAGCAGAGAAAAAACCTTTCAATCCCTATCTAAGCCTACAATCAATCTTGACATTGACCAAAAATATCCGGGGTTCTTTACAAAAGAATCTTTTAATGATTGTACAGAAGAAGATATTTGCCGTATAAAACAAAAAGTCCAAGAGTTAGGCATTCAGAAAACAGTCCTTCCACCTTATATCCATAAACAACGTGAAACTTTCCCACGTGCTTATGAACCTTGGTGCACAGAAGAAAAGGAAATTATATGTGAGTTGATGCAAAAGACCAATCATCTTTCTATTTTTATAGAATGTCTGCAACGTACAGGACAAGCAATTCAAATTCAGATAGAAGGCAAAAACAATTGATTATAATCCTGAACTGATATCCTTTTTATGATATTCGGGAAACTTGGGAAACAAGAATCAGTCCCTATACGGAAGAGAGGAAAAGACAAATTACTTTTTGCCTTTTCCTCTCTTCCGTATAGCATATGCAACTCCTGCCCAGAGTTCCTTATTTTTTGGAATACATCCAGGTCCATTTATGCCAAAGACTCTCTAACGGTCCCTGCTTATGTCCTTTCAACCACCACTTGCAGAACTGTACTTGCAACAAAAAGAGTACAAAACCAACCAACAAACTCAACGTATATCCACAGTACGGAGCCAGATAAAGTCCGAAAGGGAAATAAATAATAGCTCCGGCAATAGATTGAGTGATATAATTAGTCAGACTCATCCTACCATAATAACGAAGATTTGATACAAAATTCTTGAACCTATCCCGTTGATAAAGCAATACAAAAGAAGCAACCAGTACAAATGTAAAAGCGAACTTTTGCCACATATCAAAAGCAGTTCCGGCAGTCTGGCGAATGAGTTCACTGTCACTAGCCATAATCAACTCTTTCAGTTGGAAAAGCGGAGCAAAAGAGATAGCGGAAATGATAAGAGCCTTCACCCAAAAACGAGTATGTTTTTCGGAAGTTACAAATAATTGTTTGCGTCCGATATACAACCCCATCAAGAACAAGCCGGCAGTCTGCCAGAAACGCCCTGCTCCCAGAGCCCAATATAGACTGGCTTTCTGACCAAAGGTCATATTCTTACCCAAAAACTCCCACAAATTCCCCTCTTTGGTATATTCCGCCACTTCTTTATACATCGCGCCCACTCCCCAATCGGGCAAAGTATGAGAAGGATCAAACAGACCTACTATATAATGATACCACTCAACGGGCTGCAATAAAAACAAAATAGCCGTAACAAGTATGGCACAGTCACTCCACTTGCGCACCACAAACAATACGATTCCCACTACCGAGAACAGCAACAGCACATCTCCTGCCGGAAAAAAAGCTGCATTCAGCGTAGCAAAAGCTACCAATAACAGCAAACGCCATAGAAAACGATAACCAAAATCTTTTCCTTTACGCTGTTGGTTAGCCGACTGAATATAAAATGTAAATCCAAACAGCAAAGCAAAAATGGCATACGATTTTCCAGCCAATAAAGTAAATGTAACATTGAATACCCCGTCATTCAGTATATTCAACCATGCAGGCTGGTCTACCGGATAAACCGGAAAGATGAAATGCTCCAAACTATGCACTAAAAGAATTGCCATGACTGCAAATCCCCGTAAAGCATCCACCACCTCAACGCGTGGCAGTTTTTCTGATAATTGTTTTTCCATGAACTAGTTATTATTGTTTATTTAAAATTCGTTTTACCCAGCGGTTGCTCGGTTTCTCAAAATAATAATAAGAAAGCAGACTCAGCCCGATAGTGACTGCAAAGATAAGCGGAATACTGATATACAGACTGATATGCCAATCGTATGTTTGCGCCAACTGCACATAAGCAAATAATATCCACTATACTCTCCTCTTCGGTGCTATTCCTGCTCTACATATCCGGGGGAGCGGTGAGCAACATTGGATAATAGACTACAGACAATATCATCAGAGTTTTGACAACTCTTACCAAAAACTGTATATTAAAAAGAGAAACTGATTTCCTACAATATTTCCTTTAAATTCCAAGCCTGTATATGCCTGACCCCTTCATTGGAAGGGAATTGTACCTCATCCATGGAAACGACATATTTTTCATAATTATCACCTATCGTCAGCAAAGGAGCATATTCCCGTTCCATGGTTTGTGCCGTTTCCAACATGTAAGTTGCTTGAAGATAAATCACTCTATCGTCCTTCATAGCAACAAAATCAACTTCTTTATCCCGAAAAGAACCTGTATATACAATATAGCCTAAACGACGAAGTTCCAAATATACTGCATTCTCCAACAAATACCCGACTCCATAAGCAAAGCCCGGATAAAGAAAATTCTTAAAGGACAAGTCATTCAGATAATACTTGCAATTACCTGCCACCACATCCTTTCCTTTTATATTGTAACGTTCTGTTTTATAAGCAAGAAAAGCTTCTTCTATATAACCTAGATAATTAGATAAGGTATCATAACTCACCTTCCGGTTCTTGGATTTAAAGAAATTAACAATATGCTGAACGGAAAACAGATTGGACGCATTATTCACCAAATAAATAAAAATATCATCCAATAACCTTACATCACGAACGGGTTTACGCTTCACTATATCACGCAACAAAATCGTATCTTTCACAGAAGCGACGTACTGTTTTTCTGACTCGACAGTGGGCAGGTTGTACAATTCGGGCAAACCGCCTTTCTGTAAATAGGCCAAATAAGAAGCCCGACCGGCAGGTTGCTGCATCAACTGTAAATATTCAGCATAACTATAGGGGAATATATGAAATTCTACATAACGTCCCGACAAAAGAGTGGCAAGTTCACTGGAAAGCATTTTAGAGTTAGAACCGCTGATAAACAATTCACTCTCTTCGACAAAGTCTTGCGAATGGGAGTTTACAAACCTTTCCCAGCCATCCACATTTTGAATTTCATCGAAAAACAAATATACTTTTCCTTGCGGTTTAAGCTTTTCCCGATAAAAACGATACAGACTTTCCAATGCTTTATAATCATCAATAAAATCAAATTCCAGATACTCCTTATTTATATATAGGATATTAGCCGGATTTACTCCTCGTTCCGAGACAAGACTTGAAGCAATTTGCCTGAGAATATAACTTTTGCCCGAACGACGTTGTCCTATAAGTACCTTCACCAAGTTATTCCCCACAAAATTGCCAATCTTGTCGGTATAAGATTTCCGTTCCAGTCCCAATTGATACGTATTTCCACCCCAAAGGTTATACTTTTCTAAAGCTTTCCATTTATCGTCCATACTCGAATCTTTTCCCACAAAGATAGTTTTTTTCGAGTATAATCGAAAAAAAAGCACTGTTTATTTCTTTTTTCGAGTATAATCGAAAAAACGTATCTATCTCAAACTGAATTAAAGAAAACGAATACAATCCGGCAGTATGTAAAATTTAACAAATTACTTAAACAAGCAAACTATTATTTTCCTACATTTGTTACCAGTGAAACTTTAAATACGAAAGAACATGAAAGCAAATCCTGTATTTAGTTTATACATCCCTACCAAATTAGTATTTGGCTGCGGAGAAATCAAGAAATTATCCAGTGAAAAATTACCGGGAAAAAAGGCACTGGTCGTCATCTCATCCGGAACTTCCATGCGAAAATATGGATATTTGGAGAGAGTACTTGCCCAATTAAGACTGAATAATGTAGAAACACTGGTTTACGATAAAATCCTTCCCAACCCCATCAAAGAACACGTCATGGAAGCAGCCGCCATCTGCCGGGAGGAAAAGTGCGACTTTGTAGTAGGACTGGGAGGCGGAAGTTCCATCGACTCCGCCAAAAGTATAGCTGTTATGGCCTGCAACGATGGTGACTACTGGGATTATGTATCAGGGGGTAGTGGTAAAGGACGCCCTGTTACCAAAGCACTTCCCATTATCGCCATACCTACTACCGCCGGAACCGGAACAGAAATGGATCCATGGACAGTGATTACCCACGAAACGGCTCAAGAAAAGATAGGCTTCGGTTGTCAGCTGACTTTCCCTACCTTATCTATTGTAGACCCGGAACTGATGGTTTCCATTCCTCCGCACCTCACCGCCTATCAAGGGTTCGATGCATTCTTCCATGCCGCAGAGGGTTTTATCGCCAATTGTGCAACACCCATCAGTGATCTTTACGCCTTAGAAGCCATCCGTCTGATCTACAAATATCTGCCAGTAGCCGTAGCCGACGGAAAGAATTTGAAAGCGCGTGCCAAAATTGCTTGGGCCAGCACCTTGGCAGGCATGGTGGAAGCCACTTCAAGCTGCACTTCCGAACATTCATTAGAACATGCCATGAGTGCTTATTATCCACAACTTCCTCATGGAGCAGGACTCATTGCCTTGTCTGAGGCATACTTCGAAACTTTCCGGCATGACTGTACAAAACGTTACATGAAAATGGCTGAAATGATGACCCAGAAAAAGAGCAACCGTCCGTCCGATTTCATTGATGCATTGATTACACTGCAAAAAGAATGTAAAGTACATTCTATCAAACTGAGCGAATTTGGTATCCAATCCGAAGATTTCCCCAAATTCCTGCAAAATGCAAGAGATACGATGGGAGGACTGTTCACTCTCGACCCACGCCCGATTACAGACGAAGAAATCCTGCATATCTTTAAAAATTCTTATAAATAATGGATAAAGAACTAGACCTTGCCGTAACCTGTTACGGCAAGGTAAAACCATTGAAATATGATTTGGTCCTCCTCCCTTGGGGAGCTACCGAACCGCATAATCTGCACCTGCCTTATCTGACAGACTGTATTCTAAGCCACGACATCGCACTAGATGCTGCAAAACTGGCAAAAACACATTACGGTATTCGTTGCATGGTCATGCCTTACGTCACTGCCGGTTCACAGAATCCGGGACAACGCGAGCTGGATTTCTGCATCCATTATCGCTATGAAACGCAAAAAGCGATTTTAAGCGACCTAGTTGCCTCTCTATACGCCCAGGGATACCGCAAAATGGTCATTATCAACGGACATGGCGGCAATACATTCAAAAGTATGATACGTGACTTGTCACTGGACTATCCCGACTTCCTGATAGCCAGCAGCGAATGGTTTGCCTTTATCCCTGCTAAAGAGTACTTTGATGAACCGGGTGACCATGCAGATGAATTGGAAACTTCTGTTATGATGCATTATCATCCGGAATTGGTAAACCTGGATGAAGCCGGAGATGGAAATTATAAGAAGTTCGCTTCGCAAATGCTGAATGAAAAAGTGGCATGGATTCCGAGAAACTGGCAAAACGTTTCGCAAGATACCGGTATAGGCAATCCTAAAAAAGCAAGTGCCGGAAAAGGGAAGAAATACGCCGAAGCAGTCGTCGCAAAATATGCATTACTGTTTGAAGAGTTGGTACATAAAGAACTTTATTAATGCCTCATCACTCAAGAAGATCATCTGACCTTTTTAAACGATGGTCTTCTATATTCATATCACCTCCGCTTCTTCGTTATCAGATACATTTTCAGCTACCTTAGTTATACTTGCCATTTCAAAGTCCATACATATCCATATAAATATATGTATAACCATCGACTATGAAAAGAATAAATGTCCCCATGTGCCCATAAACAAACCACTCCCTGCACTATCTGCACAAGGATACTTCTCCAAATAATTTATTTCATCTCCAAAGGCTGAAATAAAATTCATTTAACAAAATAAAGAGATTTCCTTTATAGGATAAGTTCTACCAGAACTATTCCGTGTCCATAAAGGGAAAATAGATTGTATTTTATTTTATTTAAGAAGGAATTTTAAAAGGATTTTTCTACTGAATTTCTACTGTTATGCTACTTTGAGACGGAAAAAGATAAAAGATATCCCTTTTTATATACTTTTATTTAGCTTATTTATCCGTAAATATTGACCGTTTTGTACTTTTTGTGTCGTATATCAAAAAATAATTTTATAATTAAAGTTGATTTAATAAAAAATATCCTATATTTGCGATGTGATATAATCTTAATTTAAAAATGTAGTTCTGGTAGAACTTCAAACAGTAACTTTAAAAACAAATCTATGAAGAAAACCTTATTCATGCTTTTTTGCCTGTTATGCTCCATAGGAGCCATGGCACAAAAGAAAACAATCACGGGTGTGGTCACAGACGCCACAGGTGAAGCGGTTATTGGCGCCAGTATTGTAGAAACAGGCACCACGAATGGTACAGTTACCGACTTAGATGGTAATTTTACACTTTCCGTAGCCAACGATGGCAGTATCAGAGTATCATTTGTCGGTTATCAGACACAAACTTTAAGCGTAAAGGGAAAGTCAACTTTTAAAATAGCATTGAAAGAAGACTCAGAAATGCTCCAAGAAGTTGTTGTAACCGGATATGGCGGCAAACAGTTGCGCACAAAAGTAACCAACTCCATTTCCAAGGTAAAAGAAGAAACATTAAAACAAGGACTTTATTCCAATCCGGCACAAGCCTTATCAGGAGCCGTGGCAGGTCTGTCCGTCAGCCAGACTTCCGGTAATCCGGGAGCAGCTCCTACCTTGGTACTTCGAGGAGGTACTAATTTTGACGGTTCAGGTTCACCTTTAATCCTGGTAGACGGCCAAGTACGCGGTTCTTTAAGTGACATCAACCCGGCCGATATTGAATCCATGGAAGTATTAAAAGATGCCGGAGCCACCGCCATCTATGGCGCCCGAGCCAATGACGGTGTAGTACTAGTCACTACCAAACGAGGCAAAGAGGGAAGTACACGTGTAGAGCTTTCGGCCAAACTAGGCTGGAACTACTTCCACAACTCTTATAACTTTATGAATGCGCGTGATTACATTTACTGGATGCGCACTGGTTACATGAATGCTTACACGGGAGACATGAAACATCCGGACGGATCGGCCGTACAAGGATGGTCTTCACTGACCGGTCTGACCGGTGCCACTCCTTATGGAACAGGCAACAAATATTGGGCAGATGATGACAAGACAATCCCGCTGAATGGAAACGAAAACAGCCAGGCTATATGGAGTACCATGAAATATTCGGACGATCTGGCTTTCCTGCTCAACCAAGGATGGGAAACCATGACTGATCCTATTTATGGAGACCAACTGATTTTCAAGAATACAGATATAGCGGATTTCAATATCAATTCCCCATCTTTCTCACAAGACTACAACCTGAGTGTAAGCGGAGGAAATGAAAAGGGAAACTACTATGCAGGCTTGGGATACAACCATAGTGAAGGTACAGCCGTAGGAAACAAGTACCAACGTATCACTTTCACATTCAATGCCGATTACAAGCTGAAACCATGGTTAACCTCCAACTCCAGCTTCAACTTTGCAGATGCAACCTGGAACGATCTTCCTCCTACCCAAAGCGCAGAAGCCAACTACTTCTCACGCGTTTTATCATTACCTCCCACTTTCCGTGGATATAATGCTGACGGTGAAATGCTTTTGGGACCCAATTCAGGCGACGGAAACCAACAAATCAATTTTGACAAGTTTGTCCGTGACAACAATACAGACAAGTTCACCATGAACCAATCTTTTACCGCAGATATCATGAAAGGACTCTCATTAAAAGTGAACGCCATCTGGTTCTATTCAGAAGAAAAATATGAAGCTTTCAACAAAGATTATTTATCTTCTCCCGGAAACTGGGTAACCTCACACAGCACCTCGGCTTCCTACGGACGCACATTGGACCAAACTTATAATGCAGTGTTAAACTACAACTATCAAATAAACAAAGACCACTATCTGGATGCCATGGCCGGCTTCGAGTACTACGACTCATATTATAAAGGTTTCAGTGCCTCAGGATCGGGAGCTCCCAGTGACGCTTTCGGCGATTTGGAATATACCAGTGATGACAAAGGCAAACGCAGCATAGACTCCTCACACAGCCGCCAGCGTATCATGTCATTCTTCGGTCGTGTAAATTATGACTACCAGTCAAAATACTTGCTGTCTTTTGTTCTAAGACGGGACGGCTACTCCAAACTGGCCAAAGACAACCGCTGGGGTGTCTTCCCCGGAGTATCTACCGGATGGGTGTTCTCCAAAGAAAAATTTGCCAGTGAATGGGCCGATATCATCTCATTCGGTAAATTGCGTGCCAGCTTCGGTCTGAATGGTAATGTAAACAAAGATTTTGTAGGAAACTACACAGTACAAGGTGCTTATGCAGGCAGCAAATACAACGGCAACGCTTACTTCCTGTTAAACAACCTTCCTAATCCCTACTTGAAATGGGAGAAGTCAAGAACTTTCGAAATCGGTCTGGATCTAGGCTTTCTGGCCAACCGCATCAATGCCAATTTGACTTACTACAACCGACTGACCAGTGACAAGTATGCCAACATCACCATCCCGTCTACTTCGGGTGTTTCTTCCTTTACCTCCAACAACGGTAAGTTCCAGAACCAAGGCTTTGAATTCGAACTGGCATTCAAAGTTATCGACTCCAAAGACTGGAAATGGAATCTGAACTGGAATGGAGCACTGAACAAAAATAAGGTCGTAGCGTTGCCGGATAACGGGCTGGAGCGTAATCGACAAGATGCATATCAGGTATATACCGGCTATGGTGACGCTAAAATGTGGGTAGGAGGCTATCAGGAAGGACAACGTCCGGGTGACTTGTATATGTTTATCGCTGACGGTATCTATAAATCACAGGATGAGATACCGGCTGGTTTGATTGATATTACGTCCGGTAATAATGGATCGACCGGCAGACCTTTATATGGAGGGGCAGAAGGTTATAATAAATTGTCCGACAGCCAAAAAGAAAACGCACTACCTATTCAGCCAGGTGACGTAAAATGGAAAGATGTCAATAGGGACGGCGTGATTGATAATTATGATATGGTAAAGGTAGGAAATACGGTACCGAAGTGGACAGGCGGTTTCAATACTACGGTGAGCTGGAAAGACTTGACGTTATCGGCGCGTTTCGACTATGCTTTAGGGTTCAAAGCGGTAGACTGGAAATCAATGTGGATTATGGCTTGCGCGCAAGGTACATATAATACTATCCAGGAAACTAAGGATACTTGGACACCGGACAATCCGAACGCTAAATATCCTACATATGTTTGGGCGGATCAGTTGGGAAAGAGAAACTATTGCCGTAGTTCTTCCATGTTTGTGTATAATGGTAATTATCTGGCACTTCGTGAACTGTCGCTAACTTATCGGTTACCGTCGATATGGGTGCAAAAAGCTAAATTGAGTAACGTGGAATTGTCTGTGACAGGACAAAACTTAGGTTATCTGACAGAAGCGAAGCACTTGTTCTCACCTGAAAAGGCGGATAACAACGGTGGATATCCATTGCCTCGCACTGTAATTTTTGGTATCAACGTTTCTTTCTAACATATAAAAAAGACAGATTATGAAAAAAATAATATACATCATTTCTTTATTTGTATCCTCTGTCCTCTATACATCATGCGATGCTTTGGATTTGGCTCCCGAGGATTATTTCGGAAGTGGAAACTATTGGAATAATGAAGCTCAAGTTGATGGATATATGACAGGTATGCATTCTCAACTGAGAAGTTATTATGATATGTTCTATGTTCTAGGAGAAGTTCGTGGTGGAACACAACGTGTAGGAACTTCATCTGAAAATACTAGTTTGAACTATGCTAATCTCCGTTCCAATGTAATCGATCAAGACAGGCCGGGTATTAGTAATTGGTACGGTCTTTATTCTCCAATCATGCAAGTCAATCATTTTATTCAGCAAGTAGAGAATGAATGCAGTTTCCTGGATGATACAAACAGAAAACACTATTTGGCTCAAGCGTATGGATTGAGGGCATTATATTATTTCATGCTTTATAAGACGTATGGGGGAGTGCCTATTGTCACTGAAGTTGAACTCTTGAATGGCAAGGTGACTGCGGACAAATTTTATGTGGAACGTGCGACAGCGGAAGCAACGCTTGAATTTATAAAAGGTGATATTCAAAAATCAGAGAATAATTATGCAGATATTACAGTGACAAATAGTTACGATAAAACAATATGGTCCAAAGCTGCTACCCTGATGTTGAAAGCGGAAATATATATGTGGGCTGCTAAAGTGACCATTACCGGACATACTGCTACCGGAACAACTGATTTGAAGGTTGCTCAAGCAGCTTTGAATCAGATTATAGGTAAGTTTGAATTACTGTCCGATTTTGAAAATGTTTTCAGTACTTCCAATCGTAATAATAAAGAGATTATTTTCACATTACACTTTGCCGACGGTGAAGCAACCAACTGGGCTGGGCAATTTTTATATCAGGATGCAGTATTTATCGGACAGGTGTATGGACGTGACAGCAAGCGGATAGAAACCGACACTTTGAATCTGAAAGGGACTGGCGGTGTATTCAGGCATGAATATACCTATGATTTCTGGTCTGCCTATGATGAAAAAGATACTCGTCGTGATGTAACCTTTTTGGAATATTATACTCAAGAAGATAAAGATCCTGCAAGTTTTGGCTGCGTTATGAAAAAAGGCATAGGTTCAATTAACTCTAATAACAATCGTATTTATGATACGGATATTATTATCTATCGCTATGCGGACGCTTTGCTTATGATGGCCGAAGTGGCAAACGGATTAGGTGAATCATGCAGTACTTATGTTAATGATGTACGTAAGCGTGCTTATGGCGACGACTATGCCGGGCACGAATACGCTGACGGTAGTTTTGAAGCAAACGAATTGGCTATATTGCACGAACGCGATAAGGAATTTGTCTGGGAAGGTAAACGTTGGTTTGATGTTGTACGTATGCAGGATGCTTCTCATAATTCGTTGGTGTTTTCGGCAGCAGCCAATTATCCGTCTACTTCTCCTTTGATTAGTACGAGTGAAAAGCATAAACTTTTATGGCCATTGGATATTAGCACGATGAATATCAATCCATTACTGGAACAAACTCCGGGATATGACACTTATAAAAAGCAGCCGGAATAAAAGTTAGTACATTGTGATAAAAAGCGGGATAGGGACTAATTTATCTATCTCGCTTTTTATCTTTTTTTCCTTTTAAAGAAAGAAATGACACACTAATGCTAGTTTATTAATATTCTTGTATATAATAAAATATTTAATTATTTGCTGGTAATATGATAAATTTATATCTTTGTGCCCAAACAATTAATAATACCATGAAAAGAAACCTACTTTTATTATTATCTATCCTTTTTTTATCTGTCTGTGGGACTTTGCAGGCTGTTGCATCGGATACTGTATTTGTGCGTGAAACTCAGATTCCAATTTTGATTGAACGACAGGATAACGTGTTGTTTATGTTGCGTTTGAATGCAAAAGAGAGTCGTAGTTTGGATGAAGTAGTTTTGAATTTTGGCAAAGATGTGAATATGGCGGATATACAGTCCGTTAAGTTATATTATAGTGGTACGGAGGCCAGACAAAACTATGGTAAGAAATTCTTTACTCCCGTATCTTATATTTCCAGCCATACGCCGGGGAAGACATTGGCTGCGAATCCTTCTTATTCAATTAATAAATCACAGGTAAATAATCCCGGGCGGAAAGTGATACTGAATGCTAATCAGAAACTTTTTCCCGGAATCAATTATTTCTGGATCAGTCTGCAAATGAAACCGGGCGCCTCTTTGCTGGATAAAGTGTCAGCTAAGATTGTTACTGTTAAGGTTGATAATAAAGAAGCACTTATGCATACGGTTTCGCCGGAGAATATAGCTCATAGGGTAGGAGTAGGGGTACGCCATGCCGGTGACGATGGTTCGGCTGCCTTCCGTATTCCGGGATTGGCAACTACTAATAAAGGAACATTGCTGGGAGTTTATGATGTACGTTATAATAGCAGTGTTGATTTGCAGGAACATGTGGACGTCGGTTTGAGCCGTAGTGTAGACGGTGGTAAAACATGGGAGAAGATGCGTTTACCTTTAGCTTTTGGTGAAACTGGCGGTTTGCCTGCTGCGCAGAACGGTGTTGGCGACCCTTCGATCTTAGTGGATACCAAGACCAACACAACATGGGTGGTGGCGGCTTGGACACATGGAATGGGTAATCAGCGTGCTTGGTGGAGTTCTTATCCGGGAATGGATATGAATCATACGGCCCAGTTGGTATTGTCAAAGAGTACGGACGATGGTAAAACGTGGTCGGAGCCTATTAATATAACAGATCAGGTGAAAGATCCATCCTGGTATTTCCTTTTGCAAGGACCGGGACGAGGTATCACCATGCAAGACGGCACATTGGTATTCCCGATTCAGTTTATCGATTCTACCCGTGTTCCGAATGCGGGAATTATGTATAGCAAAGACCGTGGCGAAACATGGAAAATCCATAACTATGCGCGCACCAATACAACAGAAGCTCAGGTAGCGGAAGTGGAGCCTGGCGTACTGATGTTAAATATGAGAGATAACCGTGGAGGCAGTCGTGCTGTCGCTACTACCAAGGATCTCGGTAAGACTTGGACAGAACATCCTTCTTCCCGTAAAGCTTTACAGGAACCGGTGTGTATGGCAAGTTTAATCAGCGTGAAAGCGGCAGACAACACATTAAATAAGGATATTCTTTTATTCTCCAATCCGAATACGGTAAAAGGTCGTCATCATATCACGATCAAGGCCAGTCTGGATGGAGGTATCACCTGGCTACCCGAACATCAAGTGATGCTGGATGAAGGTGACGGTTGGGGATATTCTTGTTTGACAATGATTGATAAAGAGACAGTCGGCATATTATATGAAAGCAGTGTCGCTCATATGACTTTTCAGGCAATCCGGCTGAGAGATATAATACAATAGGAATTATCATACGACCTGTAATCATGAAAAACAGACTCATATTATTTATATATATTATAATTAACTTATGCACAATTTCAGTGGTAAAAGCAGGTGATTATCACCTGCTCCCCCAGCCGCAAAAGTTTACCCCCTCTCATTTAAACTTTCAGGTGAATAAGGTACAGCTTTCCACTCCTGTGCTTCAACAGGAGTGGGAAACTCTTATCTCCGAAATGGGAGGAACCGTCTCCCCCAAGGCAACCGGTACTATTGAAGTTAAATTACTGCCGACCCTCCCCGAAATACCGATGAACCAGGATGAAGCCTACCGACTGAGCATCACAAAGAAGCGGATAATTGTTGAGGCTGTAACCGAACGCGGTGTTTATTGGGCTATGCAAACTTTAAGGCAGCTGGCAGAAAAAAGGAATTCAAAAACGCATATTCAAGGAGCTGAGATCATCGACTGGCCTGCTTTCCGGGTTCGCGGATTTATGCAGGATGTTGGAAGAAGCTACATTTCACTGGATGAACTTAAGCGTGAAATCGCCGCGCTTGCCAAATTCAAAATCAATGTTTTTCACTGGCATTTGACCGAGAATCAATCCTGGCGTCTGGAAAGTAAGATTTTTCCGATGCTGAACGATAGTGCGAATACCACCCGCATGCCCGGCAAATATTATACGCTGGAAGAAGCCAAGGAGTTGGTTGCATTCTGTAAAGCACATCACATGACGCTGATTCCCGAAATAGATATGCCCGGACATAGCGCTGCATTTATACGTACTTTCCGCCATGATATGCAAAGTCCTGAAGGGATGAAAATTTTGAAATTGCTGATGGATGAAGTCTGTGAAACGTTTGATGTGCCTTATTTGCATATCGGTACGGATGAAGTGCAGTTTACCAATCCCCGTTTTGTGCCGGAAATGGTGTCCTATGTACGTTCCAAAGGTAAGAAAGTAATTTCATGGAATCCGGGTTGGCACTACAAACCCGGGGAGATTGACATGACTCAACTTTGGAGTTATCGTGGAAAGGCGCAGAAAGGGATTCCCGCCATTGACTCACGTTTTCATTATCTGAATCATTTTGACACCTTTGGTGATATCATAGCATTGTACAACAGTCGTATTTATAATAAGGAACAAGGAAGCGAAGATTTGGCAGGGACAATCCTGGCTCTCTGGAATGACAGGTTAGTCAGTACCGAGTGGGGGATGATTATCGAAAATAATTTCTATCCTAATATGCTGGCTATGGCGGAACGTGCCTGGAAAGGTGGTGGGACGGAATATTTCGATAAGAACGGAACAATACTTCCAACCGACGAGCATTCGGAACTATTCAGAAGTTTTGCCGATTTTGAACGTCGTTTGTTGTGGCATAAAGAACATACTTTTGACGGTTATCCGTTTGCGTATGTTCGCCAGACAAATGTGAAATGGAATATTACAGATGCTTTCCCGAACGAAGGAAATCTGGCAAAGGCTTTTCCTCCGGAAGAAACTTTGCAGGATAGTTACAGCTATGGAGGAAAAACATACAATGTGCGTCCTGCTATTGGTGCCGGAATCTATTTACGCCACGTGTGGGGGACGCTTATTCCCGGATTTTATAAAGAACCGAAAGAAAACCATACGGCCTACGCCTACACCTATGTCTATTCGCCGAAAGAACAAAACGTTGGTTTGTGGGCTGAATTTCAGAATTACGGACGCTCCGAAGCCGATCTTCCTCCTCTGCCGGGAAAATGGGATTATAAGGAAAGCCGTATCTGGATAAATGAACAGGAAATATTACCGCCTGTCTGGACAGCTACTCACCGCACCAAAAGCAATGAAATAGCTTTGGGCAACGAAAATTGTGTGGCACGCCCGCCTTTGGAAGTTCATCTGCAAAAAGGCTGGAATAAAGTACTTTTGAAATTACCGGTAGGGAAGTTTGTTAGCCCGGAAGTCCGGCTAGTAAAATGGATGTTTACTACTGTCTTTGTTACTCTTGACGGACAGAAAGCGGTAGAAGGACTCATTTACTCACCAAATAAAACACTAGAGTGACATATCGATTATAGAGAGAGAACTATTTATAAATATGCTATGAGCAGATTTGAATATGTTATAATGAAACTCAGATATGCTATAATGAAAAACGGATATGCTAATGAGTAAATAAAAAGAATAGTCATGAAAAAGATCTTTTTTTTAGTGGTCATATTGACCCTGTCTTTGTTATGCCGCGCACAAGAACGCAAATATTCTACGTTTTACTACCAGCGTGCTACATTGTTTGAAGAACTGCCTGTTACTTCCAGTGACATTATTTTTCTGGGAAACAGTATCACAAACGGTGCCGAATGGGCGGAACTGTTCAAGAACAAACATGTCAAAAACCGTGGAATCAGCGGCGACATTTGTATGGGAGTATATGACCGTCTTGATGCTATCCTGAAGGGAAAGCCCGCTAAAATATTTCTTTTGATTGGTATTAATGATGTGAGTAGGGGAACTCCCTCCGATACTATTGTATCCCGTATTGAGATGATTGTCAGGAAGATAAAGACAGATTCGCCTAAAACAAAGCTATATCTGCAAAGTGTTCTTCCGGTCACCGACCATTACAATATGTTCAAGGGACATACTTCCCGTTGGCAGGTTATCCCTGAAATCAATAAAGGGTTAGTCGGCTTGGCAGAAAAAGAAGGAGCGACCTATATAGATTTGTACTCCCATTTTATAGACAAACAAACCGGAAAGATGAACACTACCTATACAAATGATGGTTTGCATCTTCTGGGGAAAGGTTACTTGAAATGGGTAGAGATTGTGAAACCTTACATTGGGAAGAAATAAATGAAAAAGATTTTACTATTATTCGTCTGTCTGTTCGTTTGTTGGGTGTTGTCTGCCCAGCAACGGATAAAGGTTGCATGTGTAGGAAACAGTATTACCTATGGTACAGGATTATCTGACCGTGCAACACAATCTTATCCTGTGAAGTTGCAAAAGCTGCTGGGAGAACGTTATGAAGTCGAGAACTTCGGGAAACCTGGCGCTACCCTGCTTAATCAGGGACATCGCCCTTATACCCGACAGGAAGAATATCGGAAAGCATTGGATTTTGCAGGAGATATTGTTGTCATTCATTTGGGTATCAATGATACCGACCCTCGCAATTGGCCTAACTACCGTGATTTTTTTGTGAAAGATTATTTGAAGTTGATTGATACATTCCGTGAGGCCAATCCCGCTGTACGGATTATCATTGCACGAATGACTCCGATTGCCGACCGCCATACCCGTTTTTTGTCGGGAACCCGTGATTGGCATGGAGAGATACAAACGGCTATTGAAACGGTGGCACGCTATGCCGGGGTACAGTTAATCGATTTCCACGAACCGCTTTATCCATATCCTTATCTTTTGCCGGACGCTGTTCATCCTGCTGCTGAAGGGGCTGCGATAATGGCGAGAACAGTTTACTCGGCTATCACCGGAGATTATGGAGGCTTGAAATTATCTCCGCTTTATACGGATAATATGATTCTTCAGCGCGATACTCCTTTGAAGGTTCATGGGATAGCCAATGCAGGAGAGCAAGTAACAGTTTGCATAGACCGCCAGCAGTGGATTACAAAGGCTGCACCGGACGGTAAATGGTCCGTGAAATTATCACCGTTGAAAGCGGGAGGACCTTATACGCTAACAATTTCTACCCCTCATAGAATCTTGAAATATACAAATGTCTTGATAGGAGAGGTTTGGTTATGCTCCGGTCAGTCGAATATGGAATTTATGTTACGGCAGACTATTACCGGCAAAAAAGACATTCCTCAAGCTGCCGACGAACAGTTACGTTTGTATGACATGAAAGCGCGCTGGCGCACGGACGCAGTGCAATGGGACGCTTCCGTTCTCGATTCCTTGAATCATCTTCAATATTATAAGGAGACCGAATGGGAAATTTGTACTCCTGCCAATGCTGCCCATTTCTCTGCAATCGCTTATTATTTCGGTCAGATGTTGCGGGATAGCTTGAAGGTTCCGGTGGGGTTGATCTGTAATGCTATCGGCGGTTCACCCACCGAATCATGGATTGACCGGAATACGTTGGAATATCAATTCCCGGCTATATTAAAAGATTGGACGCGTAATGACTTTATACAGGACTGGGTACGTGGAAGAGCTGCATTGAATGTTAAACTCTCGAAGGAGAAGTTTCAGCGCCACCCTTATGAACCTTGTTATTTATACGAGTCCGGTATTCGGCCGTTGGAGCAATATCCCGTCAGAGGTGTGATCTGGTATCAGGGGGAATCAAACGCTCATAATTGCGAAGCTCATGAGAAGCTCTTTAAACTCTTAGTCGGTAGTTGGCGTAAGAACTGGAAGAATGAGGATTTGCCATTCTATTATGTACAGCTTTCCAGTATAGCTCGTCCTTCGTGGCCGTGGTTCCGTGACAGCCAGCGTAGAATGATGGCTGAAATTCCGAATACCGGTATGGCAGTATCAAGTGATTATGGTGATTCGTTGGATGTACATCCTAGAAATAAAAAACCGGTTGGAGAACGCTTGGCTCGCTGGGCATTGAATAAAACTTATGGAATGCATGATGTGTTGCCTTCCGGACCCTTATTTTGTCGGGCCGATTTTTGTGAAGATGTCGTATATGTTACTTTTGATTACGGCAAGGGGTTGAAGAGTTCGGACGGTGGTCCTTTGCGTACGTTTGAAGTTGCCGAGACAGACGGCGTTTATTATCCCGCAGTTGCCGAAATAATAAACGGTCAGATAAAAGTATATAGCGAACAAGTGAAACGTCCGCGATATATCCGTTATGGCTGGCAACCTTTCACACGTGCAAATTTGGTGAATGAGGCAGGTTTGCCCGCGTCAACTTTTCGTGCGGAAGCGCCCGAATCTTTTGTTGCCGATCTCCATTTACAAAGAATGGAGGGATTTCCTAAGTCGGAGAAAGGACTTAAATCAGGAGTCTCTGCCTGTTATGCAGGAATGCTGAATGGGAAACTGCTGTTGGCAGGAGGTTGTAATTTTCCCGGAATCCCCGCCGATGAAGGAGGAAAAAAGAAATACTATCAGGGGATTTATGTAGCAGAGATGAATCCAGATACAGTGTTTGTCTGGAATAAAGTTGGAGAACTTCCCGTTTCTGCCGCTTATGGCGTTTCTGTATCCTGTTCGGATGGAATCATCTGTATAGGAGGAACTGACGGTCAGGATGCACTAACTTCTGTTTATAAAATCCGCTGGGATGAGAAAAGCGAAAAGAATGGGAAAAATAAGAAGAAAGGGAAAGTCGTCATCGAAACATTACCGGCTTTACCTTATGCTCTAGATAATATGTGTGGGACGCTAATTGGGGAACAACTATTCATAGCCGGAGGAAATAGAAACGGAAAGCCATCCAATTCCTTCCTCCGACTCGATTTAACTAATCTTTCTGTAGGCTGGCATGAGTTACCGGAATATCCCGGAGATGCACGTACACAAGCCGTTTGTGCCGGCCAGCGTAGGGGAGACGACTACCGTTTCTATTTATGGGGAGGATTTGCTCCTTCTACGGAAGGAAAACCGGCAACACTTTCCACAAGTGGTTACTGTTATTCTTCCGTATCTCGGCGATGGATGCCTGTAGCTACTCCGAAAGGAAGTGACGGAGAGGTTGTATCTTTAGGGGGGGGAGCTGCCGTTGCATTAAATGATAGCTTGGTATTATGTACAGGTGGAGTAAACAAAGACATATTTCTAGCGGCTCTACGGTGTCCTGAAAAAGATTACCTCCTTCATCCGGTAGAATGGTATAAGTTTAATGACCGTATATTGGTCTATAATATCAATCTGGACATCTGGCAGGAAGTTGCCCGTACATCGCTGGTAGCGCGTGCCGGAGCTGCGTTAGTGGGGTGGGATAAAACATATTATAATATTAATGGAGAATTGAAGCCCGGTGTCCGTACTCCGGAAATTATAAAAATAACGGTCGAATAATGGGGGAAAATTGACAAAAAAGTAATATCTTTGACTCCGTTAATATCTAATACCCCCACTATGATATTGAATTTGACAGGAAAAAAGGCTCAGATAGCATGCGGACTACTATGTTGTTGCAGCATGGCGTATGCACAGAGTAATGACAATTCAGAAGTTGTACTTCTACACACAGGCTGGGAATTTTCTCAAGCAGGAACAGAACTATGGCGAACGGCAGAAGTGCCCGGTACAGTACATCAGGACCTTATTCACCACAAATTACTTCCTTCTCCTTTTTATGGAATGAATGAACAGAAGATTCAATGGGTGGAAAACGAAGATTGGGAATACCGCACTTCTTTTACCGTTACAATGGAACAATTGGAGCGGGATGATGCCCAGCTCATCTTTGAAGGTCTTGATACCTATGCAGATGTTTATCTCAACGGTTCCTTACTGTTAAAGTCCGATAATATGTTTGTCGGTTATTCGTTACCTGTAAAGCCACAACTTCGTCTAGGGGAAAACTTACTCCATATATATTTCCATTCACCTATCCGGCAAACTCTTCCTCAATATGCCTCCAACGGATTCAACTATCCGGCGGATAATGACCACCATGAGAAACATCTGAGTGTGTTCTCCCGTAAAGCTCCTTACAGTTACGGTTGGGATTGGGGAATCCGTATGGTAACTAGTGGTATTTGGCGTCCGGTAAAAATTCGTTTTTATGACGCCGCTTCCATTAATGATTATCATATCAAGCAACTGTCGCTGACAGAACACTCTGCCGAACTATCTAATGAACTGGAAATAAACAATATACTTCCTCAATCGATTCAAGCAGAAATACGGATTAATTATTCATTTGAAAAAGGAGAAGAAACTGTAATTAGCCGTTCTGTCACTTTGCAACCCGGACTCAACTCTATCCATATCCCTTCCGAAGTCCTGTCTCCGGTACGCTGGATGCCGAATGGTTGGGGCAAACCGGCTTTGTATGATTTCTCTGCTCAAGTTGTCTTTGACGGTAAAGTGGTAGCCGAGCAATCCCACCGTATCGGTTTACGTACCGTCCGGTTGGTGAACGAGAAAGATGCGGACGGAGAATCTTTCTATTTTGAAGTGAATGGCATTCCGATGTTCGCCAAAGGTGCCAACTATATACCACAGGACGCTCTATTGCCCTCTGTGACTACCGAACGCTATCAGACATTGTTCCGTGATATCAAAGAGGCCAACATGAATGTAGTCCGTATATGGGGTGGAGGAACGTATGAAGACGATCGTTTCTATGATTTGGCGGATGAAAACGGCATCTTGGTTTGGCAGGACTTTATGTTCGCTTGTACCCCTTATCCGTCTGACCCTACATTCTTGAAGCGGGTAGAGGAGGAAGCTTGCTACAACATCCGCCGTCTTCGCAACCACCCTTCGCTGGCTATGTGGTGTGGCAACAATGAGATATTGGAAGCCTTGAAATATTGGGGGTATCAGAAAAAATACACTCCGGAAATCTATCAGGAAATGATGTCCGGTTACGACAAACTCTTCCGTGAACTACTTCCCGCCAAGGTGAAAGAACTCGATGCTGACCGCTTTTATATCCATAGCTCCCCTTATCTAGCCAACTGGGGACGTCCCGAATCATGGGGAATAGGCGATAGCCATAATTGGGGTGTTTGGTACGGACAGAAACCTTTTGAATCATTGGATACCGACTTGCCACGTTTCATGAGCGAATTTGGTTTCCAATCCTTCCCTGAAATGAAAACTATTGCTACATTCGCAGCTCCTGAAGATTATCAAATCGAATCGGAAGTGATGAATGCCCACCAAAAGAGTAGTATTGGCAATGCTTTGATCCGTACTTACATGGAACGTGACTATATCGTACCTGAGAAATTTGAGGACTTTGTATACGTCGGACTGGTTTTGCAAGGCCAGGGAATGCGTCATGGCTTGGAAGCTCACCGTCGTAACCGTCCTTATTGCATGGGTACTCTATACTGGCAGTTGAACGATAGCTGGCCCGTTGTTTCATGGTCGAGTATCGACTATTATGGTAACTGGAAAGCTTTGCATTATCAGGCGAAACGTGCTTTTGCTCCTATTCATATCAACCCTATTCAGCGGAATGACAGCTTATGTGTCTACCTTCTTTCCGATCGCCTTGATACGTTGGAGAAAATGACATTAGAAATGAAAGTCATAGACTTTGAGGGAAAAAAGATCAGTAAACCGATGCTATTGAGATCTTTGTCGGTTCCTGCAAATACCTCTCAATGTGTATATCGGACAAAACTTGACGCCTTACTGTCTTCGACAAAACGCCCGCTTTCGGAAGAACTCCTCCACTGCTTCATGCTGCTTACCTTGAAAGACAAATCCGGACATGTGGTAGATGAAACGGTTTATTTCTTTGCAAAGACCAAAGAACTGCTTTTGCCCGAAACGACTATTTCCTATAAAATGAGGCAGACAGATGGCGAATGCGAACTGACACTTCTTTCTCCTGTTTTGGCAAAAGACGTCTTTATCGAAGTACCATTACAGGGTGCCCGTTTTAGTGACAACTTTTTCGATCTTCTGCCCGGAGAACGTAAAACGATTCTCATTACTTCTCCTCAAATAAAGAAAGGGGAGGAACTGCCTCTGACTGTGAAGCATATTCGTGAGACCTATAATTAAATAATTCTATTAATAACTTAACACCTAATTTTTTAGTTTATGAAACAACTCTTAAAATTAACGGGATGTCTGGCGGTAGCAGGGCTTTTTGCCTCTTGTCAATCGGCTCAGCAAGAAGCTGATTACCAGATTATTCCCATGCCTCAGGAAATTGTAACAGCCTCGGGAAACCCCTTCATTCTGAAGAGTAGTGTGAAGATTCTCTATCCGGAAGGTAATGAGAATATGCAACGTAACGCGAAATTTCTGGCAGACTACTTGAAAACAGCTACCGGAAAAGATTTTGTTATCGAAGCCGGAACAGAAGGAGAGAATGCAATTGTACTGGCACTTGGGACAGAATCCGAAAATCCGGAATCTTACCAATTGAAAGTTACCGGTGACGGAATTACAATCACTGCTCCTACAGAGGCCGGAGTATTTTACGGAATTCAATCATTGCGTAAGTCATTGCCTGTCGCAATAGGTGCGGAGATTGCTTTGCCTGCAGTAGAGATAAAGGATGCTCCCCGTTTCGCTTATCGTGGCGCACATTTTGATACGAGTCGTCATTTCTTTACTGTAGATGAAGTGAAGACTTATATTGATATGATGGCTTTGCATAATATGAATCGTTTCCATTGGCATATTACTGAAGACCAAGGTTGGCGTCTGGAAATCAAGAAATACCCGAAACTGACGGAAATAGGTTCTAAGAGAACGGAAACAGTTATCGGACGTAACTCCGGTGAATATGACGGCAAACCTTATGGTGGTTTCTATACGCAGGAAGAGGCTAAGGAAATAGTAGCGTATGCTGCCGAACGTTATATCACGGTTATCCCCGAGATTGACCTTCCGGGACATATGCAGGCTGCTCTTGCCGCTTATCCCGAATTAGGTTGTACTGGCGGTCCGTATGAAGTTTGGAGACAATGGGGTGTATCTGAAGATGTGCTTTGTGCCGGAAACGATCAGGTATTGAAATTCCTCGAAGACGTATATGCTGAATTGATTGAGATCTTCCCGTCAGAATATATCCATGTGGGTGGTGACGAATGCCCGAAAGTACGCTGGGAGAAATGCCCGAAATGTCAGGCACGTATCAAGGCATTGGGGTTAAAATCGGATGATAAACATAGTAAGGAAGAACGTTTGCAGAGTTTCGTAATCAATCACATTGAGAAATTCCTGAACGACCACGGACGTCAGATTATTGGTTGGGATGAAATTCTCGAAGGCGGACTGGCTCCTAATGCAACCGTTATGTCATGGCGTGGAGAAAGAGGTGGTATCGAAGCTGCCAAACAGAAACACGATGTGATTATGACACCGAATACCTATTTGTATTTCGACTATTATCAGACGAAAGATACGGAAAACGAACCTCTCGGAATTGGTGGTTATCTGCCGCTTGAAAGAGTATATAGTTACGAACCGATGCCGACTTCCCTTACTCCGGAAGAACAAAAATATATTAAGGGTGTGCAAGCTAATCTCTGGACTGAATATATTCCTACTTTCTCTCATGCGCAATATATGGTATTGCCTCGTTGGGCTGCATTGTGTGAAATCCAGTGGTCTACTCCCGACAAGAAGAACTATGAAGACTTCCTGTCTCGTTTGCCGCAACTGATTAAGTGGTATGATGCAGAAGGATACAATTATGCAAAACATGTGTTTAACGTAACAGCCGAATATACGCCGAACCCGGCAGACGGTACACTGGACATCACGTTGTCTACCATTGACAATGCCCCTATCCACTATACATTGGACGGTACGGAACCTACTGCCGCTTCTCCGCTTTATGAAGGTATCCTGAAAATCAAGGAAAATGCAGACTTCTCCGCTATCGCTGTTCGTCCTACCGGAAACAGCCGTGTGATTTCAGAGAAGATCAATTTCAGTAAGTCCAGCATGAAGCCGATTGTAGCTAATCAACCGGTCAACAAACAATATATGTTTAAAGGTGAATCTACACTAGTAGACGGACTGAAAGGAAATGGCAACTATAAGACCGGTCGTTGGATTGCATTCTATAAAAACGATATGGATATGACTATCGACCTTCAGCAACCTACCGAGATTTCGAGCGTTGCTATTTCTACTTGCGTAGAGAAGGGAGACTGGGTGTTTGATGCAAGAGGATTTTCCGTAGAAGTATCAGACGACGGTAAGAACTTTACCAAAGTAGCTTCCGAAGAATACCCTGCTATGGAACAAAGTGATAAGAATGGTATCTACGAACATAAATTGTCATTCACTCCGGTGAAAACTCAGTATGTAAAGGTGGTTGCCTTGTCTGAAAGTAAAATACCGGAATGGCATGGAGGCAAAGGAAATCCTGCTTTCTTGTTTGTAGATGAAATCACAGTAGATTAATGAATATAAGAAATAGATGCACTAAAGTTTGTCTTTTCTTATGGGTATTGGGGATGTGCTTTGCGGCACATCCTCTTCATGCACAGTCCGTAATCCCTGTCCCTCTGAAAATAGAGCAGGGTACGGGCTCTTTTTTACTCTCAGAGAAAACAAAACTTTATACAAACATTCAAGGTGGAGAAGCTCGACTTCTGGAAAGCTATCTGCAAGCATTACCGGTTCATCTAAAGAAAGGAAAGAAAAAAGATACGCAGAACGTACTTTCTCTGTTGATAACCGAAAAGAGCGAACAGTTGCCTTCTCCCGAAAGTTATACCCTGTCCGTCACTCCGGAACGAATCCTTATCCGTGCAACATCGGGAGCGGGATTGTTCTACGGAATCCAGACACTATTGCAATTATCTCAGCCTTCGGGAACAGGCTATTCCATTGCTTCTGTTGAAGTGCAGGATAGTCCTCGTTTCGCTTATCGCGGCTTAATGCTGGATGTATCCCGTCATTTCTTTTCTAAAGAATTTGTGAAGAAACAGATAGACGCATTGGCATTCTATAAGATCAACCGCCTGCATCTGCACCTTACAGATGCGGCAGGCTGGCGAATTGAAATCAAGAAATATCCTTTGCTTACAGAATTTGCAGCCTGGCGTACTGACGCCAATTGGAAGACGTGGTGGAACGGCGGACGTAAGTACCTCCGTTTCGACGAGCCTGGAGCTTCCGGAGGTTACTATACACAGGATGATATTCGCGAAATCGTAGAATATGCCCGTCAGCATTTCATCACGATTATTCCGGAGATTGAAATGCCTGCCCACTCGGAAGAAGTACTGGCAGCTTATCCGCAACTCTCTTGCGCGGGTGAGCCTTACAAGAACGCGGACTTCTGTATCGGAAACGAAGAAACGTTCACCTTTTTGGAAAATGTGCTGACCGAGGTCATGGCGCTTTTCCCTTCCGAATACATTCACATAGGAGGTGACGAAGCCGGTATGGCAGCGTGGAAAACTTGCCCGAAATGCCAAAAGAGAATGAAAGACGAACATCTCTCTCACGTGGACGAACTGCAAAGTTATCTGATTCATCGTATTGAGAAGTTCCTGAACGATCATGGTCGACGTCTGCTCGGCTGGGACGAGATATTGAAAGGAGGACTGGCTCCTAACGCGACTGTAATGTCATGGCGGGGAGAAGAAGGCGGTATTACAGCTGTAACTTCCGGACACCGGGCTATCATGACGCCGGGTGGTTACTGTTATCTGGATAGTTATCAGGACGCTCCGTACTCTCAGCCGGAAGCGATTGGTGGATACTTGCCATTGAAAAAAGTCTATTCTTACAATCCGGTTTCTACTTCATTGTCGGCGGAACAAGCGAAACTTGTGTATGGTGCGCAAGTTAATCTCTTTACTGAATATGTCCCGACTCCCGAACACGTGGAATATATGCTATATCCACGTACGCTGGCATTGGCGGAAGTTGCCTGGTCGGCTCCGGAACGTAAGTCATGGCCGGACTTCCATGCACGTGCCCTGAAAGCGGTAACGGATTTGCAGGCGAAAGGCTATCACACTTTCGATTTGAAGAGTGAGATCGGAAGTCGGCCGGAATCTTTACAACCCCTTACGCATCTGGCATTGGGAAAGAAAGTGATCTATAACGCTCCTTACAACTCCTCTTATGCAGCACAAGGTGATGTGACTTTGACCGACGGTATCCGTGGCGACTGGACTTACGGTGACGGTGCATGGCAGGGATTTATCTCGAAGAACCGCCTCGATGTAACCGTTGATATGGAAAACGAGACCACTATTCATTCAGTCACAGCAGCTTTCATGCAGGTAGTGGGAGCTGAAGTATTCTTGCCTGCGTCTGTGGTTATTTCAGTTTCCGATGACGGAGTCAATTTTACGGAACTGAAGCATCAGGACTTTGTTGTTAACAAGGAAGAAGCAATCAAGTTTTCCGATGTTTCGTGGGAAGGAACCGTCAAGGGACGCTATGTACGTTATCAGGCGCGTGCCGGCAAAGAACTGGGTGGCTGGATATTTACTGATGAAATCATAGTGAAGTAAGCAAATCCCTCGGTAAAACTCGAAAAAAAGAGTCATATTGCGGCTATTAATATCAATAAAAGAAGGAATCTACTCAACCAGATTCCTTCTTTTTTTGTTATATTTGTATTATTACCTTAAAAACTGATAGTTATGATACGACAACACGGTAAACTAACTTTTCTTAGCTTTCTTCTGGTAGTTTCGTGCGGAAATACATTTGCACAGAAGATTCCTGTCATTCCTCTGGACTTGGATTCCTTGATAACGGTAGGCTATGCTACCGGAAGTCTGAAAACCCTCTCCGGTTCTGTGGAGAAAATTACGGAGAAACAAATGAACAAAGACCAGGTAACCAATCCTTTGGAAGCGATTCGGGGTAGGGTACCGGGTTTGACTATTCAACGGGGTACGAATGGACCCGCAGCTCTGGATGCAGTGCGCCTGCGTGGAACCACTTCACTGACTAGTGGTAACGATCCTCTGATTATTGTCGATGGAGTGTTTGGCGACCTTAGTATGCTGACTTCCATTTACCCCACAGATATCGAAAGTTTCACGATTCTGAAAGATGCTTCCGAAACGGCACAATACGGTTCACGTGGTGCTTCCGGTGTGATTGAAGTCACCACTAAAAAAGGAATGCAGGGTAGGACACAGGTAGCCTACAACGGTAGTTTCGGCATTTCTACTGTTTACAAGAATCTTAAAATGTTGTCGGGAGACGAGTTCCGTAGCGTAGCTTCCGAACGCGGTATCTCTATTTTAGATAAAGGTAATAATACTAACTTCCAGAAAGAAATACAACAGACAGGTCTGCAACAGAATCATCACGTCGCTTTCTATGGAGGCTCCAGCACGTCGAGCTACCGTGTATCACTTGGTTTTATGGATCGTCAGGGGGTGATTTTGAATGAAGATATGAAGAATTTCACTTCCAATATGAACATGAACCAAAAGATGTTCGATGGCTTCTTCGACTGCGAACTGGGGATGTTCGGTTCTATCCTGAAAAATCATAATCTGGTTGACTATCAGAAAACCTTCTATTCGGCGGCAACCTTTAACCCGACGTATCCTAACCATAAAGATCCCGTTACTAACTCGTGGGACGGCATCACTACCGCCAGTCAGATAACAAACCCGTTGGCATGGATGCAGGTGGACGATGACGACGCTACTTCGCATATCAGTACACACGCCCGTTTCACCTTCAATTTGATGAAAGAATTGAAATTGGTACTGTTCGGTGCCTATACCTATAATATAGTTGAAAATTCGCAATATCTCCCCACCTCTGTTTGGGCGAACGGGCAGGCTTATAAAGGAACAAAGAAAATGGAGTCTCTCCTCGGAAATATGATGCTGACTTATAAAAAAGGCTGGAAAAAGCACTTCTTCGACGTCCTGGCATTAGCCGAACTCCAGAAAGAGACGTACACGGGATATTATACCACAGTCAGCAATTTCAGCACGGATAAGTTCGGATACAACAATTTGCAAGCCGGTGCAGTCCGTCTGTGGGAGGGGACAAATTCGTACTACGAACAACCCCGTCTCGCATCTTTTATGGGACGTTTCAACTATACGTATGCCGATCGTTATGTCCTGACGCTGAATGCCCGTACGGACGCTTCCTCCAAGTTTGGAGCAAATCATAAGTGGGGCTTCTTTCCCTCCATATCTGTCGCATGGGTAGTCAGTGAGGAAAAGTTTATGAAACGTTTGCCAGTGGTTGATAATTTGAAATTTCGTATCGGTTACGGTCTGGCGGGTAACCAGAGTGGAATTGACTCGTATACTACACTGAATCTGGTAAAGCCGAACGGAGTTGTTCCGGTAGGCAACTCTGCCGTTGTCTCATTGGGTGATTTGAGGAATACGAACCCCGACTTGAAGTGGGAAGTGAAACACACTTTCAATACAGGTTTTGACGTAGCTTTGTTTGGTAACCGTCTGTTACTTTCCGCTAACTACTACAATTCCCGAACAACGGATATGCTTTATCTGTATAATGTGAGTGTACCGCCTTTCACTTACAACACTTTACTGGCTAATATCGGCTCCATGCGTAACTGGGGTACGGAAATAGCTATTGGTATCACTCCTCTGAAAACAAAAGATATGGAATTGAACATTAATGCCAATGTCACCTTCCAACGTAACAAACTTCTCTCATTAAGCGGAATGTACAACGGCGAAATGATTTCCGCGCCTGAATACAAGAGCCTTGCCAGTCTCGACGGAGCCGGCTTCCACGGTGGCTACAACCACATCGTCTATCAAATGGTCGGTCAACCGTTAGGTGTTTTTTATTTGCCTCATAGCACCGGACTGGTGTCCGACGGGAACGGTGGATACACCTATGGTATTGCGGACTTGAACGGTGGTGGTGTCAATCTTGAAGACGGCGAAGACCGCTATGTGGCAGGGCAAGCCGTGCCCAAAACAATTCTGGGTTCGAACATCAGCTTCCGTTACAAACACTTCGATCTTTCGGTGCAGATCAACGGAGCTTTCGGCCATAAAATTTATAACGGAACATCACTGACGTATATGAACATGAATATCTTCCCTGACTACAATGTGATGAAATCCGCGCCGAAGCAGAACATTAAGGACCAGACTGCCACTGACTATTGGCTGGAAAAAGGCAATTACGTAAACTTTGACTACGTGACGCTTGGTTGGAATGTACCAATCGAGAAGGTGCAGAAACTCAAGAAGTACGTCCGTTCTTTGCGTCTTGCCTTCACGGTCAACAACCTGGCGACGATTTCCGGCTATTCAGGGCTATCACCGATGATTAACAGTTCTACGGTAAACTCTACTTTGGGGGTGGATGATAAACGTAACTACCCGTTGGCACGTATCTATACATTGGGATTGAGTATTAACTTTTAACGGAGGATGAGAAGATGAAAGAATATTTGAAAAAGATTAGTTTGGTGCTTGCTACGTGTACGTTCCTGTTTTCCTGCGATAAATTTCTGGAAGAAAATCCGAAAGATAAGTTGCCCGAAGATGATGTGTGTAATTCCATTTCGGAAGTCTATCTCAATGCTGTTGCTTCGCTCTATACTTATGTGGGCGGTTACAGCGACAGCCAGGGATTGCAGGGAACGGGCAGAGGTGTCTATGACCTCAATACTTTCACTACTGATGAAGCTATTATCCCTACGCGCGGTGGCGACTGGTACGACGGTGGCTTTTGGCAGGGATTATTTCTCCATGATTGGGGTATTGAGAATGATGCCATTCAAGCTACATGGGAGTATCTTTATAAAGTCGTAATGCTTAGTAATAAGTCGCTCGAACGAATCGACAAATTCGCAGAAACCCATTCTGATGCGGAACTCCCGGCTTATCGAGCGGAAGTGCGTGCTATGCGTGCGATGTACTACTATTATCTGCTGGATTTGTTTGGCCGTGTGCCTTTGGTGCAGTCTTCTTCTCCTGCGATGAAAGACGTCGTTCAAAGCGAGCGGAAGACAGTATTCGAATTTATATTCAAGGAATTACAGGAAGTGGCTCCATTACTTTCGGAGGTACACAGCAATCAGTCCGGGCCTTATTATGGGCGTATCACTCGTCCGGTGGTTACTTTCTTGTTGGCAAAACTGGCACTGAATGCCGAAGTTTATACCGATAACGACTGGACGGACAACGAACGTCCCGACGGAAAAAATATCAAGTTCATGGTAGACGGTAATGAACTCAATGCCTGGGAGACGGTCATATACTACTGCGACCAACTGAAAGTTATGAATTATAAACTGGAACCGGAATACGAGACTAACTTCTCTATCTTCAATGAACCGTCCGTAGAGAATATATTCACGATCCCGATGAATAAAACATTGTATACCAATCAGATGCAATACCTTTTTCGTTCCCGTCATTACAACCATGCCAAAGCTTACGGGCTAAGCGGTGAGAATGGTCCCAGTGCAACGATTGAAACACTCGAAACTTTCGGTTATGGGACAGCTGCCCAAGACCCTCGCTTCGACATCTGTTATTTTGCAGGAGAAATGTATGACTTGAAAGGAGACATTATCAAGCTGGACGACGGTACTGTCTTGGTATATCTCCCTTGGGAAGTAGCATTGGATATCACCGACACCCCGTATGAGCAAACGGCAGGTGCCCGTATGAAAAAGTATGAAGTAGACCCCACCGCCACAAAAGACGGAAAATTAATGGAGAATGACATTGTCCTGTTCCGCTACGCGGACGCTTTACTGATGAAGAGCGAAGCTAAAGTACGCAACGGTGCAAACGGAGACGTCGAGTTAAATCAAGTCCGGAGCCGGGTGAAGGCCGCTCGCCGTCCCGCTACTTTGGAGAATATACTTTCCGAACGCCAGCTTGAATTGGCTTGGGAGGGTTGGAGGCGTCAGGACCTTATCCGCTTCGGAATGTTTACTCGTGCATACAACAGCCGTCCTCAATTACCAAACGAGGAAACCGGTTATACTACCGTATTCCCTATTCCCGAGAAAATACGGGTGATGAATACAAAGCTAGTACAGAATCCGGGGTATTGAGTGGGTTTTAAATAACAAACGCTCCATGTGTCACCAGGCATTCATGGAGCGTTTAATTATTAATAGGAAGAAATTTTTATGTAAGTCTTAATCGAAGAAACTTTTGAACTTCTTGAAGATCTTTTCCTTCACTGACGTACTCGGCTTGAAATTATCCGAATCTTCCATTTTTTCAAGCGCACTCTTTTCCTCCTTGTTGAGAGCTTCCGGCACATAGATACTGACATTCACGAGCAAATCCCCTGTTCCGTATCCATTCACGTTCGGCAATCCTTTACCGCGTAGACGAAGTACCTTTCCCGGTTGAGTACCTGAGTCAATCTTTACCTTCACCTTTCCGTCGATGGTCGGGATCTCCACAGCCCCGCCCAAAGCGGCAGTGGGAAAACTCAACAACAAGTTATAAATCAGATCATTCTCGTCACGAATCAAGTCTGGATGCGGTTCTTCTTCTACGAGAATCAGTAAATCTCCCGGCACGCCGTTATGCTTGCCGGCATTTCCTTTGCCACTCATAGAAAGTTGCATGCCTTCTGCCACTCCGGCAGGTATCTGCACTGTCACTACTTCCTCACCGTAAACGATTCCATCGCCACTACACTTCTTACACTTGTTCTTGATGATTTTACCCTCACCGTTACAAGTAGAGCAGGTGGCACGCGTTTGCATCGTCCCTAAAATAGTCTGCTGGTTACGGATCACCGTACCACTACCTTTACAAGTTGGACACGTTTCCGAACCGCCGTCCCCTTCGGCACCACTACCGTGGCACTGGTCACACGGCACATATTTCTTGAGCTTGAACTTTTTCTCCACTCCGGTAGAGATTTCTTTCAACGTCAGTTTCACCTTTACGCGCAGGTCACTTCCGCGATACCGTCGCTGCTGCGAACCTCCGCCGCCGCCGAATCCGCTGAAACCACCGAATCCTCCTCCGCGACCTCCGAAGATGTCACCGAACATGGAGAAAATATCATCCATAGACATACCTTCGCCACCGAAACCGCCGAACGGACCACCGTTACCTGCCGCACCGCTCACTCCTGCGTGGCCGAACTGGTCGTAACGCGAGCGCTTATCCGGGTTACTTAATACATCATACGCCTCGGCCGCTTCCTTGAACTTTTCTTCTGCCTCCTTGTCACCCGGATTCTTGTCGGGGTGATATTGAATCGCTTTCTTGCGGTAGGCTTTTTTAATTTCTTCTACTGTGGCTGTCTTCGTTACCTCCAGTACTTCATAATAGTCTCTTTTCTCTGCCATGCTTTTATTGATTCAAGTTCTTCTTATTCTCCAACTACCACTTTGGCGTGACGGAGTACTTTATCGTTCAATGTATATCCCGTCTGTACGCAATCCAGGATTTTACCTTTCTGTGCTTCCGACGGTGCGGGAATTACGGCGATAGCCTCGTGGTAATCAGTATTCAGCGGTTGGTCTTTCGTTTCGATCACCTTCACACCGTTTTGTGCCAGGGTAGCCATGAATTTATTATAAATCAGTTCAACACCTTCTTTCACAGCTTGGACATCCGTAGCCGTTTCCATCGTTTTGATAGCACGTTCGAAATCATCCACCACCGGAAGAATACTGCTAAGGCTCTTTTCGCCACCGTTCAGGATCAGTTCCGCTTTCTCCTTCATAGTGCGTTTCCGGTAATTGTCGAACTCGGCGGAGAGACGCAAATATTTATCCTTCTGCTCCTCAATGGTCTCCTGAGCCGTCTCCAGTTCCTTTTCCAATTCCTCTTCGTGAGTCATCGGGGCGGCATTTTCCGCTTGTTCGTCCTGCGGTTGTTCTTCCGCGTTATTCAGAGTTTCCTCAACGTTGAGTTCTTCTTCCTTCACTTTTTTTTCTTTAGGGTCCATATCTATTTCTGTTTTTTATTCATAATATCAAAATCACATGCAAAAACTTTGCCAAGTTGGTGTTTTTGCCAAAAAAACTCTGCAAAGGTAATACTTTTATGTCAGATTGGCACATACGGGATAGTTCATTATTCATTTTAAATGTCTACCTTTGCACACTCAAATTGAAAAGTGTAAATAGTTAAATAGTAAATAGGTAAGATGATTACAGTTTCAAACGTTTCGGTACAGTTTGGTAAAAGAGTGTTGTTTAATGACGTAAACCTGAAATTTACGAGTGGTAACTGCTATGGTATTATCGGCGCAAACGGTGCGGGAAAATCTACATTCCTCCGTACGATTTACGGAGATTTGGATCCGACTACCGGTTCGATTGCTCTGGGACCGGGCGAGCGTCTCTCCGTGTTGAGTCAAGACCACTTCAAATGGGATGCTTTTACCGTTATGGATACCGTAATGATGGGGCATACCGTGTTGTGGGATATCATGAAACAGCGCGAAGAACTCTATGCTAAAGAAGACTTTACAGACGAAGATGGACTGAAAGTGTCCGAACTGGAAGAACGGTTCGCTGAACTGGACGGCTGGAATGCCGAGAGTGACGCAGCCATGTTGTTGAGCGGTTTGGGAATCAAAGAAGATAAGCACTACACACTGATGGGCGAATTGAGTGGTAAAGAGAAAGTACGTGTCATGCTAGCGCAGGCATTGTACGGAAATCCTGATAACCTCCTTCTCGACGAACCTACCAATGATTTGGATATGGAGACAGTGACATGGCTGGAAGAATATCTTTCCAACTTCGAACATACGGTGCTTGTTGTGAGCCATGACCGTCACTTCCTCGACTCCGTCTGTACGCATACAGTCGATATTGACTATGGAAAGATCAATATGTTTGCCGGTAACTACAGTTTCTGGTACGAATCCAGTCAGTTGGCCCTCCGTCAGCAGCAGAACCAGAAGGCGAAGGCTGAGGAGAAGAAGAAAGAGCTCGAAGAATTTATCCGCCGTTTTAGTGCCAACGTAGCGAAGAGTAAGCAGACCACCAGCCGCAAGAAAATGCTGGAAAAACTGAATGTAGAAGAAATTAAACCTTCTTCACGCAAGTATCCGGGTATTATCTTCACTCCCGAACGCGAGCCGGGCAATCAGATTCTCGAAGTTGCCGGATTGAGCAAGAAGACGGAAGAAGGCGTAGTGCTTTTCAACGATGTCAACTTCAATGTAGAAAAGGGAGACAAAATTGTATTCCTGTCACGCAACCCGCGTGCCATGACTGCACTTTTTGAAATCATCAACGGAAATATAAAACCGGATTCGGGAACCTTCAACTGGGGGGTGACTATCACCACCGCTTACTTGCCTTTGGACAATACCAACTTCTTCAATACGGACCTGAACTTGGTGGACTGGTTGAGCCAGTTTGGCGAAGGAAACGAAGTGTATATGAAGAGTTTTCTCGGGCGTATGCTGTTCTCCGGTGAGGAAGTACTGAAGAAAGTGAGCGTACTTTCCGGAGGTGAAAAAATGCGTTGTATGATTGCCCGTATGCAGCTCAGGGGGGCAAACTGCCTCATTCTGGATACTCCTACCAACCACTTGGATTTGGAATCTATCCAGGCATTCAACAACAACCTGAAAACGTATAGAGGAAATATCCTGTTTTCGTCTCATGACCACGAATTTATTCAGACCGTTGCCAACCGTATCATCGAACTGACGCCGAACGGTATCATTGACAAGATGATGGAATACGACGAATATATCACGTCAGACCACATTAAAGAATTGAGAGCGAAGATGTACGGAGATAAGTAAGACTCCGGACATTACTGATAATAAAAAAGAGAGCGTATCAAGACATTAGTTTTTGATACGCTCTCTTTTTTAGGGATAATTTGTCATTCAAGTAACTTTGGAGCTACTATGAATTAGCATTCGCTATACATAACTTTATTCGTCTGACTGTTGTCAGACGAATAGAATTATGCAACAACAAAGATTGATTTATTAAATACGAGGGGTAGAAATGTGTTAACTCGGACTTAGTTTATAACCGTTGTCTTACTCTGATATAGGGCTATACTCTATATATCAAGGTTATTCCTTTACTTATTTCTTATAAATCAACTTACTCGGCACCCCGTCTCCAAACAGGTTATCGCCCAATGTTGTGATCTTATTTCCCGTAGCCAATACATAGCGGAGATTGTCACATCCCATAAATGCGCCGAACTCGATAGCAGTCACGCTGGCCGGAAGTTCGAGTGTACCGCAAAGACGTCCGCAGTTACTGAATACACGCTGTCCGATCGATTTGAGATTATGAGGTAATTTCATTCTCAATAAATATTTTTTTTGTGAGAAAGTAAAGTCAGGGATAGCTGTTGCGTTTGTTCTGGAAATATCCACTGAAACAAGGTTCGGCATATAGTCGCGGATTAGTTTGAAGTCGGCGTTGTCCAGTTTGCCTTCTATGGTGAGGAAGTTGATGTCTCTGGGTTGCAGACCGGATTTCAGGATTTCTTCTTCCAGTTTGCCCATTGCTCCCACTTGCAAAGTGGTTTCTACCGGTTCTCCCTCTATGAAAGCAAACTTTTCCCACCTATTCTTATAACGGTATTCATCGCTGCTGCCCAGCGGAACGAAAATAGCGGTAATGCTGTCCGCCAATGCCTCCGGCAACAGGTTAGGAGCTGTCTTTTTCCGGATCTGGCAGATTTTCAGGTTCTCGCACCCTTTGAAGGCGGCGTCTTCGATGTTCTTGATTTTCTCGGAGAGAATTATTTTCTCCAGGGTGGCTTTACCTTTAGTCACTCCGTCTACGATGTTCGAGAAAGCGTAAGTAGGGATGAAGTTCGGCATATAAACGCAAAGTTTTCCGTTGGGATAGGTACCGGCTTTCCCAGTGTACATCTTGATGTCTGCATTCGAAATGTCCAATACTTTCAGGTTGGGAAATTCATCACGCAGATGTCTGAAGTCCTCGGCATTTATTTTACCGGTCAAAGTGAGGTGGGTGATACTGTTGGCCTCATCCTCCGTCATCATGGAAATCAGCGTTCCGGGTTTACTTACAAAATAAGTCTTGCTCACTTGGGCGACTGCTCCTAATGCATTGGCAGCCAATATGAAACTAATCAATAGTAGTTTAATTTTCATAATTTTGCAGATTTGTTCAGGCAAATATAGGAAAAATAGGTAAGAGATAGTGTTTTTTTATGTTTTATATCTAATTTTGTAGCCGGATTAACAAATTGTAAAAATGGAGGCAGAAAACATTGTGGATAAAAAAGAACTGAAGGGACTTCCTATATGGGCGTGTATTTTGCTGTTTATAGTGGTGTTTTTTGTGTTTATGTTGTTGTATAGTGCATTGATACAAGGATTCCTTTCATTGGTTCTTGGAGTGGAGACCCGTCACCCCGGAATAGTGGGGTATATTCTGCAAGAGACGGGTATGCTTTTGGCCGCTTTGACTTCTGCTGTTATCATGCTTCGTTTTGAACGGCGTCCGTTCTCAGACTTGGGCTTGTCTGTCAAAGGACATGCGCGAGGATTGTGGTACGGATTGCTGATAGCTGTTCTGTTTTATCTGGTTGGCTTCGGACTGTCTCTGCTTTTGGGAGAAATAGAAGTGACCGGTTTTAAGTTTGAACCGGTGAATTTGCTCGGTTCGTGGGTCTTTTTTCTGTTGGTGGCGTTGTTTGAAGAGATTCTGATGCGCGGCTATATTCTCGGACGACTGCTTCATACACGTATGAATAAATTCCTGTCGCTATTTATATCATCAGCATTGTTTGCCTTGTTACATATCTTCAATCCGGAAATAGATTTCTTGCCTATGCTCAATTTGCTACTTGCTGGCATGCTGCTGGGAGCTTCTTACTTGTATACAAAGAATCTTTGTTTCCCTATCTCCCTTCATCTTTTCTGGAACTGGATTCAGGGACCGGTGTTGGGCTACGAAGTGAGTGGTAACAATTTCATATCTTCTATGCTGACTTTGCATCTGCCCGAGGACAATGTACTGAATGGCGGAGCCTTCGGGTTTGAAGGCTCGCTCATTTGCACAGTACTTATGATTGTATTGACGATTCTGATTGTTTGGTGGGGGGAAAAGAGAGAGGCGATCAGTCTTGCGGTACCCCAATCATGCTAAGTTGGATTCGTTTGCGGTCGGTATCCACATTTATAATCTTGACCATAACTTGCTGGTGAATGGATACGATTTCCGTAGGGTCGGAAATATATCGTTCGGCCAGTTGGGAGAGGTGTACAAGGCCATTCTCCTTGATACCTATATCGACGAAGGCACCGAAATTAGTGATGTTGCCTACAATGCCCGGAAGTATCATTCCTTCGCGCAAGTCGTTGATCGTACGTACGTTCTTATCAAATTCGAATACCTTAATGGTTTTACGAGGGTCACGTCCCGGTTTGTCGAGTTCTTGTAGGATGTCCTGTAAGGTAGGCAGTCCGACGGTGGGAGTGAGATAGTCGGAGATATTGATTTTCTGCCGGAGTTCCTTGTTAGCTATCAGTTCGTCGACGGTACATTTCAGGTCTTTGGCCATTTGCTCTACGATGTGGTAGCTTTCCGGATGTACGGCAGTGTTGTCCAACGGATTTTTGGCTCCGGGGATACGGAGAAAGCCGGCACATTGCTCAAAGGCTTTGGCACCCATGCGTGGGACTTTCATCAGTTCTTTCCGTGAGTTGAAGGCTCCGTTTTCTACACGATAGTTTACGATGTTCTGTGCCAGTTGAGGTCCCAGGCCGGAGATATACGTCAACAAATGGCTACTGGCTGTGTTCAGGTTGACACCAACGAGGTTGACACAGTTTTCTACTGTCTGGTCGAGTGCTTTCTTTAGCTTTGTCTGGTCCACATCGTGTTGGTATTGACCTACGCCGATAGATTTGGGATCGATTTTAACCAGTTCCGCCAATGGGTCCATGAGACGGCGGCCGATAGAGACTGCTCCCCGTACTGTAACGTCATAGTCGGGAAACTCATCGCGAGCGATCTTGGAAGCTGAATAGATAGAAGCTCCTTGTTCACTGACCATGAATACGGGAATTTGGCGGTCAAACGTCTGACGGTTGATAAAGTCTTCTGTCTCGCGGCTGGCCGTTCCGTTGCCGATAGAGATTGCTTCTATCTGATAGGCTTCTATCATCTTGCGGAGTTTGGAAGCGGCTTCGCCGGGTTTGTTGACCGGGGGATGCGGATAGATATTTTCATTATGTATCAGGTTACCTTGTGCGTCTAGGCAAACTACTTTGCATCCGGTACGGAATCCGGGATCAATTGCGAGCACCCGTTTCTGTCCCAATGGAGCGGCAAGCAGTAGCTGGCGGAGGTTTTCCGTGAACACGCGTATGGCTTCTTCGTCCGCTTTTTCTTTGGATTGGGCGGCAAATTCCGTTTCAATGGAGGGTTTGAGCAGACGTTTGTAGGCATCGGCAGTGGCTTCGCTTACCTGATGGCTGCATTCGTTATTGCCTCGTACGAATTGGCGTTCCAAACGTTCGATACACGTCTCATCATCCGGAGTGATAGAGACTTTCAACAGTCCTTCCGATTCTGCACGGCGGATAGCCAGCAAACGGTGGGAGGTGCAGCGTTTCAGAGGCTCGGAGAAGTCGAAGTAATCCCGGTATTTGGCAGCTTCATCCTCTTTGCCTTTCACTACTTTGGCGATGATCTCCGCCTGTCGTCCGAACTGGTTACGCACTGCGTTGCGGGCATGTTCGTCTTCGTTCACTTGTTCGGCGATGATGTCACGGGCACCTTTTAGGGCATCGTCTATGTCTTTCACGTCACCTTTGACGAAGGAGGAGGCGCGGACGGCAAGATTATTCTCCCGTTGTAGCAAGAGGATTGTGGCAAGCGGTTCGAGTCCTTTTTGGCGGGCGGCTTCCGCACGGGTTTTCCGTTTGGGTTTGTAGGGGAGATAGATATCTTCCAGTTCCGTAGGGTTCCAGGTGTCGTTGATGCGCTTCTCGAGCTCGGCGGTCAGTTTACCTTGTTCGGTGATAGTACCGAGAATCGTTTCCTTGCGTTTGGCTATATCGCACAGCTTATCGTGTCGCTCCTTGATCTGCTCTATTTGAACTTCATCCAGTCCACCCGTAGCTTCTTTACGGTAACGGCTGATGAATGGTATAGTGGCACCTTCACCCAAAAGATGAAGGGTGCTGGCGATTTGTCTTTCCGGTATGCCTAATGATCCGGAAATCATCTTGTGAAATAATTCCATAAACAGTTTTTTGAAAATGAATGAGCGACAAAAATACATATAAATCTGTTATACCCGACAAGTTTTGTTATATTTGCATGCAAAATAAAAAAGGTCGCAGATTAAAACAACACAATTATGTCGAGATATGTAGGATACCTGTTCGTCTGTATTCTTTGGCTGTTCGTGCCTATGGGGGCATGGGCTGTCTCTAAAGATAAGAATCCCATTCTGATTATCTGCTCCTATAATCCGGCAGCGCACCAGACTTCGGTCACCATTTCCGATTATATGGAAGAATATGGCAAACTGGGAGGGCAGCGTGACATTATCATTGAAAACATGAACTGCAAAAGTTTCTCGGAAGCTCCGCTCTGGAGTGATATGATGACGCAGATTCTTTCTAAATACCAGGGAGAGAAGCATCCGGGACAAATTATTTTATTGGGTCAGGAAGCATGGGCGGCTTATTTGTCACAAAGGGATTCGATGCAGATAAAAGTGCCGGTCATGTGTAGCCTCGCGAGTAGTAATATCGTAATATTACCGAAGGATACCGTGAAGAATCTTGATAGCTGGATGCCCGAATCCGTAGATATTTTTGCTGACCACATGGATATTCCGGAACTCGAATCGGGCTTTATCAATCAGTATGACATAGAGGGGAATATACGTATGCTCCGGGCGTTTTATCCAAAAACGGAGCATATCGCTTTTATATCGGATAATACGTATGGCGGTGTGACTATGCAGGCATTGGTACGGAAGGAAATGGAAAAGTTCCCCGATTTGGATTTGATTCTTATGGACGGGCGTAAGCATACTATCTACACGATTGTGGAGGAGTTGAGACATTTGCCGGAAAATACGGTTATTATGGTGGGGACTTGGCGTGTGGATATGAATGAGGGGTATTTCATGCGGAATGCCACTTATGCCATGATGGAGGCGACTCCCGCTATTCCGGCTTTTACACCTTCTTCGGTGAGCTTGGGGTCTTGGGCAATTGGTGGCGTGCTTCCTGACTATCGGAAAGTGGGAAAGGAAATGGCACAGGAATCTGTACGAATGGATAGTCAGCCGGGAGATACGGCGAAACATCTTTCCGTGATTGGTTGTAAGGCTGTATTGGATAGCCGAAAGGTGAAGGAATGGGGATTGAATCCGAAAGTCTTGCCTTTTGATGTGCAGCTTATTAATCAGCCGGTTTCTTTCTATCAGCAGTATACGTATCAGATTTGGTCCGCTTGTGCGCTGTTTGTGATATTGGTGCTCGGATTATGTATTTCGCTGTTTTATTATTTCCGCACGAAACGTTTGAGGGATGAATTGTTGAAATCGGAGAAGGATCTGCGTGTAGCGAAGGATAGGGCGGAAGAATCGAATCGTCTGAAAAGCGCTTTTCTAGCTAATATGAGCCATGAGATACGAACGCCGTTGAATTCTATTGTCGGCTTTTCGGATGTACTGGCGGTAGGCGGCAGCACAGAGGAGGAACAACAGTCCTATTATCAGATTATTAAGACGAACTCAGATTTGTTACTTCGCCTGATTAACGATATTCTTGATCTTTCACGTCTGGAGGCGAACCGGGTGACGCTGACTTGGGAGGAGTGTGATGTGGTGCAGTTATGCAACCAGGTGGTGGCTTCTGTCAGTTTCTCGCGACGGTCGGATAATCAGTTTCTATTCAATACATCTTTCGAGAGTTTCCGAATGGAGACGGACGTGCAGCGTATGCAGCAGGTGATTATCAATTTGATGTCCAATGCCGATAAGTTTACAAAACAGGGAAAGATAACGTTGGATTTTTCGGTGAATGAGGAGACGCAAATGGCTGTCTTTTCGGTGACGGACACGGGATGCGGTATTCCGAAGGAGAAACAGGCGTTGGTGTTCGAGCGTTTTGAAAAACTGAATGAATATGCGCAGGGGACAGGTTTGGGACTGTCTATCTGTAAATTGATTGTGTATAAATGGAAAGGAGAGATATGGATTGATCCTGATTACACAGGAGGGGCACGGTTTGTTTTCTCTCACCCGCTAAATATAGAAAAAGAATGAAACGATTTACATTGATTTATGTTTGGCTTCTTTTCCTCGTGCTGTCCGTTGCGGCGCAGGAAAAAGTGGTGAAGCTGAAGATTGTACAAACAAGTGATGTGCACGGCAACTATTATCCTTATAACTTTATAACCCGTCAGGAATGGAAAGGCAGCTTGGCGCGAATCTATTCTTTTGTACAGAAAGAGCGCCGGGAGTATAAAGAGAATCTTATTTTACTCGATAATGGCGATATCTTGCAGGGACAACCTACAGCTTATTACTATAATTATATAGATACGGTATCTCCTCATCTTTGTGCGGAGATGATGAACTATATGAAATATGATGCTGGCAATATGGGTAATCATGATGTGGAAACCGGACGCAGTGTGTTCGACCGTTGGATCGGGACTTGTGATTTCCCTATATTGGGAGCGAACATCATAGATACGTCTACCGGAGAAACGTATCTGCCACCGTACAAGGTACTGAGGCGTGACGGTGTGAAAATAGTTATCTTGGGAATGATTACCCCGGCTATTCCTGCATGGCTTTCCGAAAATTTGTGGAAGGGATTGCATTTTGACGATATGGAGGAGACGGCTCGTAAATGGATGAAGATTATTCGTGAAAAAGAGAATCCGGACTTAGTGATTGGCTTGTTCCATGCGGGGCAGGAAGCGTTCAAAATGTCCGGCAAATATAATGAGAACGCATCTCTGAATGTGGCGAAGAATGTACCGGGATTTGATATGGTATTAATGGGGCATGATCATGCCCGTGAATGTAAGAAGGTGGTGAATATTGTCGGAGATTCGGTCTTGATTATTGACCCAGCCAGCAACGGGGTGGTGCTCTCTAATGTGGATGTCACTCTGAAATTGAAAGACGGGAAATTGGTGGATAAAGATATCAGGGGGAGACTTACTGAAACGAAAGATTATGGAGTCAGCGAGGACTTTATGAAACATTTCGCTTCTCAGTATGAGACCGTGAAGAGGTTTGTATCCAAAAAGATAGGTACATTTACTGAAAGTATCTCTACTCATCCTTCTTTCTTCGGGCCTTCTGCTTTCATTGATTTGATACATACGTTGCAGCTTGATATTACGGGGGCGGATGTTTCTTTCGCTGCTCCGCTTTCATTTGATGCGGAAATAAAGGAAGGGGATGTATCTGTCAGTGATATGTTCAACCTGTATAAGTACGAGAATATGCTTTACGTGATGACATTGTCGGGAAAAGAAATTAAAGATTTTTTGGAAATGTCTTATTATATGTGGACAAATCGGATGAAATCGCCGGACGATCATTTGCTCTGGTTCAAGGAGAAGCGTCGCGAAGGTGCGGAGGACAGGGCCTCTTTCCAGAATTACAGTTTTAACTTTGATTCGGCATCAGGCATTATTTATACGGTGGATGTCACCAAACCACAAGGAGAGAAGGTGACGATTGCCAGTATGGCCGATGGCTCTCCTTTCCTTATGAACAAGGTATATAAGGTGGCTCTGAACTCTTATCGCGGTAACGGTGGTGGCGAGTTACTGACTAAAGGCTCCGGGATTCCACAGGAGAAATTGAAAGACCGTATTATTTTCTCTACGGACAAGGACCTTCGCTTCTATCTGATGAATTATATCGAGAAGAAAGGGATAATGGACCCGAAGGCGTTGAACCAGTGGAAATTTATTCCTGAAGAGTGGACAGTCCCTGCCGCCAAACATGATTATGAGTATTTATTCGGGGTGGTCAATAAGTAACTAATTTTGTTCATTTTGTCAGATAATCTTTTTGTTTGGTTGTATATCTGATTAATAGCTGGTATATTTGTCACTAAAAAAGAGAGAGAGTATGGAGATTCAAGGTGTTCCGAAAATAGGTATTTCTTCGGTAGTTCATTCCAAGCATATAGATCCTGACTGCATTGATGTGGTTGACAATGATATAGCGCTCTTCGATACGGAGAGCATTGTTTCCTTGTATAGCGGACCTAGTAAGCTGGAGGTAGTTACAGTGGGCCTCTGTTTGGGAGGTGGTAGTAAATTTAATATTAGTTTACGCGAGTATGAAATAGTTCCGGGACGAATGGTGATTGTCTTGCCGAATCAGATTATCGAGCATAGGTGGTTTAGTCCTGATTTCAAGGCTATTTTCTTTGCGGTATCAAAGAATTTGCTGGAAGCATTGCCTAAAGTGGGGAATGTACTTTCTCTGTTCTTTTATTTGAAAGATTATCCTTGTTTTGACCTTACGCCGCATGAACAGGATATTATCCGGGAATATTATAGCTTTATCAGGAAAAGATTGAAGAATAAGGAGGACTTGTATCGTAGAGAAGTCGTAATGGGACTGATGCAAGGTTTTTTCTTCGAACTTTGCAATATCTTTAATAGCCATGCTCCGACTGCCGCCGCTACGGTGAAGAATAAAAGTCGGAAAGAGTATATATTCGAGCGTTTCTATGAATCTCTGATAGAATCTTATCAATCGGAACGTAGTGTGAAATTTTATGCCGACCAGTTGTGTCTGACACCGAAACATCTCTCAGGTGTGGTGAAAGAAGTCAGTGGTAAAACGGTGGGGGAGTGGATTGATGAGCTGGTGATTCTGGAGGCAAAAGCGCTTCTGAATTCTTCGAGTATGAATATACAAGAGATTGCCGACCGGCTCAATTTTGCAAACCAGTCTTTCTTCGGGAAATATTTTAAGCATTATACCGGTATGTCTCCTAAAGAATACCGCAAAAGCCGATAACGGAATATTCTGTTATCATATATGTTTTGTCTTCATTGTGCGTTGTTTTTTACTATAAGACGCCGGAACGTACCCGGCTTAGTGTTTCCGGCGTCATCAGCAGGTAAGAGGCGATATGTGCCAATGGAGCTCGTTTGATGATTTCCGGATGCGTTTCGAGCAGGAGGTTATAACGTTCACGTGCCGATTCGAAGCGCCATGAGTCCGCTTTGATTTGGGATACGATTAAAGAGTATTCCAGTATTTTTTGATAAAACATATTGATTTCCCAATTTTCTTTGGCTAACTTAAATAGCATATCCCGCGGAAACATGTAAAGAACAACAGGCTCTAATGTTTCTACAATTAGTTTTGTCGGTACTTGTTTCAGGAAACTTTCAATACACATCACGATACATCCTTCGTAAGAGAAATGTTCGGTAACATCTTTTCCGTTCTTATAGTAATACTGCCTAAGCATTCCCTTGCCGACAAAAACAATTTCATGGGCTACTTCTCCTTCATTCAGTGCTATTGCTCCTTTCGGATATTCTTCACGAATGAGAATGTTTTCGATCTGCCTTCTTCCCTCTATACTCATCTCCGGAAAGCGGGAGTTTACAACGGCGTTTACTGTCTCTCTTAATAGTGTGTCCATTTCTTTTTTGTCTTGATGTGTGCAAAAATACTAAAAACGGTTGACATAAATCAAGTGTGGCACAAAAAAGATGTATCTTTGTACTTAAAATCAAGATGTAGGCGATGATGAATAAAATTATAGGAGCGGCTGTATTGCTGCTTTGTTTTTGCAGTTGTGTGAAGGATAATGATGCGATATATTATCCTGTGGGTAATGTGGATATTGAAAAAGGCGGTCCGGCTCTGGAAGTAGGATCTAATAGTATTTTGGTGGCTGAGAGCTATAATGAAGAGGATTATGTATTGGATACGCTTGCGCAGTATCCGGGTGATCCGACTCTTGGCAAGCTGACGTTTATGATTAATCTGAAAAATCAGTCGGGAACCCGGGAGGTTGCAGAGTTCAATGGTGTAGGTAAATCCGTATTGACTATGAGCCTCGGTTACAAAGACGGTAATTATCCGGTAGAAAGCCAGATTCCTGTTTATACTTCCGCAGATGCTACTGCTAGTTATGCCATTAAACTTCGTTTAAAGGGAGAGTTAACTTTAACCGACGATGAATGGATGATTGATTATGTTTATGCTCAACTGGCCGGTTTATTCCAGCCTTATCCGCCAGCGTCTTTCCCGGAAGTCTTTATGTGTAAAGGAGGGGAACAGTCTTTTGCTACTTTTGATTCATTTCGCAGGACCTGGACATTTGATATAACTTATGATCATTCCGAGCTTTCTTTTAGTCAATTATACTTTAACTTATTTGTTAATCTGGCTGGGCAAAAGCGGGAAGACAGAATCCGGCTGAGGATAGATAAAGATTCCTACTTTAAGATATATAAAATAAAAGAGGAAATGTAGCTTAACTACATTTCCTCTTTTATTTAGTAGTGGGTACGAGAATCGAACTCGTATTACATGCGTGAGAGGCGTTTTTCTACACCACCTAAAACGCTTATAACTAATATCTTATAATATTATAAAATCTATTTGCACCGAATTTGCATTAAAAAACGGTACTCATGCCCTTTCTTATAAATATCACCTCTTATATTTCATCTTTATCAAAGAACGTTTTCAATACAAAGTTAATCAATCAATCAGAAATAGCAAATATTATTTGTTTGAATTTAAGCTATCTGTTTCTAGTTTATCCGGCTAGTAGTAAAAGTACTATTATGATTCAAAGCAATGATTCAGATAATAAACATGTCGTAGAAGTTGTTTTTACTTTGAAACGAGTAATCACAAGGCAAAATAAAAATATCATCGACGTGTCTCGAACATTTGAGGTTAATGGGGAACGTATTTATCTCGATCATATTTCGCCTAGTGTATGGCGCAATACTTTAGATAATCCCGACATATTCCGATTGGTAGAGTTATTCGCCATGGGCGATCTTAATATAGGGAAGCATACTACAAACGGAACCAAAGATAGAAAATGCCTTGCTAAATTGGTCGAGTTTGTCCGGTGTAAGTTGAGATTTCATAAGTTGTATCTCAATATCAAGCCTTTCAAGTTGCGTCGAAAGTATTAGCTCTTGCGCTTTGAATGCGCCACGTGACGAAAATTCATGCAAGCCGGAATTTATAGCGACAGTAAATCCGCTCGGACGCGAAAATCTGTGCTTTATATCTATAAATTGCATCTTTTCAAGTTGTCGTAAAACCATGTCGCATTCGTCGCCAGTTATATTGTGCTCTTTTAAATCGCTAACATACAAATCTGTTAGTGATTCGTTGGAAGCAACTAACATCGCTACTATAATATCTTTTTTCTCTATTGTAATCATGTTTTTTAAGTGTATTGTTATGAAATCAAACTTTAAATTCTTATTATTGATTAGTTACCTTACTACAATTATATATTTGTTGGTTCAGATATTAAATGTTTATACAAAAATAGCTCTGTATCTTTTTATTATGTTATCTTGTAACTTCTTCCATCTTCTTTATTTTTGAAGAAATGGTTATTAGTTCATTCGATTAATGAGTTTATTATTCGTAATATTCTGGATTTACATCTAATCTAAAAGCATTCGAATTAATTTCCATTTGATTAATTTTGATATCAGGATTTACTTCTTTTGCTATTTGGATTATTTCATCCTTCTCTTTTTTATCTATATTAACACCAAGATAAACGAATTCAAAACACTCCCTTCCTATCTTGGGGTAAGCCCGCATATCCTTCCAGTCAATAATTTCGTTTTCATCTTTTGGTTTATATGGTAAAGCCATACACATTGGGAATGGCTTCGAAATAAATAGACGAATCTCCTGTTCATGCTCCCAATCTTTTCCTTTTGTACATATTTGATAAAAAAAATCCGCTTCACCTCGAAAATAATCGGGCTTGTCAATAATATCACGATATTGAACCTCAATACCATATTTGGTAACCATTAACCCATGTGATGTATTGAGATATTTTGCAACTTTTTCCATATTTAAGCCAATACATACACCTTTATGACTGTTGTAGTAACTCCACATTAATAATGAATCAAAAACTTTCGATAAGCAGCATATCCAAGTATTTTCTCTATATCTTATATATCGATTTGACTCAACTTCTTCAATAATATTAGGTGGCCATGCTTTGCACATTTCAAGGGGAACTTTAGAGAAATCTATTAAGCTCGGATGAGAATCGAAAGGGTCATTAAATTTAGTCGCATTAGTATATTGGAGATTGCTATTTGAAAGCATCTTTTTTGCGCCATCAATATCCAGATATTTATAGAGTATTGGGTATTCTGATTGACTTTTATTCATATTTGTAAGTCTATTATTATTTATCTCGGAAAATACAGTACTATTATAACTACGCCGATGACACTACACATTTACATCTACTATTTGAATTTTTTATTCATAAAATATATCTGATTTAACCTTATCAAAACAAGATTGAAAATCCTGTTTCTTAAAATCATCTAAAGAACATACAGATGAAAGTGAGAAGCAAGGGCACATAGTAGTTATAGGAGTTTTGACAAAAGCACTATTATTCGTTATCTGCATTTTCATTTCTCTTTCTAATTGATTCATTATATGTCCTTTATAGTTTTGACGTAATTGTATGTAATAATATTTGATGTTTTTATATATTTCTTTAGCATAATCTATAACTTCTTCTTCGCTAGGTAGATATCCTTTGTGAACTACTTGATTTCTAAATTTTACATATCTATTATCCAAAAGTTCTGGAAGTTGTTTATACACATAACTATATAAAAATAAAAATGCTCCTAATTGCCTTTCTGATTGATTTGATATCTGCTTATATAGTTTTTCAAAATCATCAAAAGATAATCCATTACCTGTCGATAAGATTTTTATAGCAAACTCATAAAATCTCTCAAGAGATGCGGTTAAAGAGAGAACGGCTTCTAAATAATATTTATCATTTATAGCACATAGTCCAGATTCAAAAAGTATCTCAAATTTAAATGCTTGCAACAAAACTAAATTATCATGTTGGTGTTTGCATCTAAAATGATATAAAGTACTTTCTTGCAAAATAATTTTTTCAAAAAGATTACTCTCGGATAGATACCCTTTATGAAAACATTGCTGACATATTACTTTTATTTTCATAATATCATTTATAAGTTTTATAATTAAATTACACTTCTATATCCCCATTCTGCTAATAAAAAAGAAATAAAAAGTATTAGTTTTTCATATTATTTCATTTTTATATTTTAAATCCACGCCTTTACGCTTACCACACCGACGACTAACGCCCAGTCATATATTTCATTAACCGGAACATCATACGGTTTGAATCCTTCTTCGTTATTAAAAGGAACGCATTTAATATAACCCTCTTTATCAGACTCTTCGATTTTTTTTATCATTATTCCATCATAGGTTGCCAATGCATATACTTCACCCCAACGCACATGAGAGCGACTTGTTACAATTCGACAACCGACAATATCCCGATCGTTAATACTTCGTTCTGGAACGTTTCTATTAATCATGCTACGACCTCCGGCGCGGATCGTAAAATCACAACCGGGCATATCGGGGATAATGAAGCGTTCGCAATCCCCTTTTGTTATTGCAGAGTTAAAGCCATTCGGTAGACCACAAGAGGCGGTAACTACGTCTATATGTGGAATGGCTTTACCCTTTATACCGTCATAATGCGGGACTCGTTTATCTTCTTCGTTCCCTAATATCATTTCTCCAACTCCTGTTTTGAGCCAAGCTATATTTAAATCCGGGTATACGTTCGATATTTTATCGAGTGTATTAGTTCTTGTATTATCCCCCATTTTATTAACGGCGTCATTTGATAATCCACTTCTCCTCTCTAATGTAGCCTTGTCTATGCCTTTGTAGGCAATATAATCTAATAATCGTTCTCGTAATCCCATGATGCTTATATGTTAATTAGATATAAAATCGAATACAGAAACTTCTTTTATTCGATACTGTATCGAATAAATATCTATCTTTGTCGCATCAAAGTTAATCAATCAATCAAGAACTAACAAATAAAAGTATAGAATTATGAAAGCAGGAATGATCGGAGACGTAGAATTTAAAAAAGCAGGAAGCGAAACGGTATGTTGTGTTAGCTTGATTAATACAACAGCCGGACAAAGATTCTTAGCGTGTACACTTTCTAGTAGCAAGACTTTCAAAACGTTCAAAGGCGCGGAGAAGTTTATGAACTCATTCGGTTATCAAAAGATTTAATATTAATCCGTAGCCCTTCGGGGCTATTAAAACCACTCTGGGAGATTTTTCGCTATAACATATACTATTAAAGAAATGAATGATAATGAGAAGAATACATATGTCAATATGTCAAAAAATAAAAAGGTTTTTGACTTGCCTTTTAAAGAAGTGGGATCGGTATTGGCACCGGAGACTATATTTTGTAACCGTTTATAATCTTCCAGTTGGCGGCGTTTTGACTGGAAAATATCATAGTATAGCGCGATTGCTACGCTTAGAATGCCCAGTGTTAGCGATATTACGGTCAAAACAAAAAGGACGCGTACCGGGTAAAATTCGCGGCTATTATTGGATAATGCTACTAAAGCCCCCAGAAGACCAGCCCCCGCAATTAATATATTATAAAACCACGTTGAGCGAGTTTTTAAATATTGCTCCTTGGACTGAATGTACTTTTTAGCGGCGTTAATCGCTTTTGGATTCTTTGTATTATTCATCTCTTTTTTTATGCAAAGCTAATAAAATAAATATTACGACAATGAACACAACACCAATTAAACCGACACTGCAAGCGATGGAAGTAGGGCGACAAACCTACTTCCCCCGCAACCGCAGAAAATCAGTGAGAACGACTGCATCCGATTTAAAAACCGATGAAGGAAAGGTTTTTAAAACTTGGATCGACGGAGATAACATTTATGTTGAACGCAAAGAATAGTACGACAATGGGACGAACTAGAGTAACCGGAAAAGTTGAGCCAATAGTAAAGAAGTGGCTTAGTAAAGATGAAGCAAAATCCTATATAGGATGCTCGGATGATTTTTTGAGAACGTTACGGGAAAAAGCTCTCATTTCTTTTTCTCAATTTGGAAAAATGATCTGGTACGATTTATCGAGTATAGATAGATTCATACAAAGTAATAAGGTAGTATAAAACAAACATCATGCTAACACTAAAACAAAGTCCCGCCGCTATTATCTTAATGCTTTCAGCGTGCAGCCTCGCAGAAGGCGAGCCGAAGCCGGGCAAATTAATTATCGCACTACTGATCGTATTTATCACGGTTATCTATGTGCTAGTCTGTAACTATCTAAACACGAAACGACATGGCGGCGAATCCTCAATGTATCGGTAATTGCCGAATTTGTACGGTTCTTGGCGCGTGTCCTACTGATACTCTAGTTTGCGAAGATTGCGGCGAAGAGATCGACCCGGGCGAAGAGATAGAATTAGAGGTCGAAACGTACGAACGCGGCAGACATGGCACAAAGATAATAACGGTTTGCGCTCACTGTTATGAGTCGCTTTATCAGAGTGGAAACGATAACTTTTAAACAACACGATAATGACACATTGGAAAACTCAATTCAATTATGACTATCTAGGCGCTTACAGCCTACCGGATGGGAAAGATATAATCCTCACTATCCGCGAAACGAAAAAAGAGCAGGTAGTCGGCGCGTCTGGAAAGAAAGAAGAATGTTTCGTCGCTTATTTCCTCGAAAATGTGAAACCGATGATCCTCAACCGGACGAACTGCAAAACATTGACGAAAATTTTCAAGAATCCGAATTTTGAGTCATGGATAAACAAGCAAATCCAAATCGGAGCGGTATTAGTTGACGCTTTCGGCGAAAAGGTTGATTCGCTTCGTATTCGTCCTTTTCTTCCGAAAGTAGAAAACTCATTGCCTACTGTTGAGACAGGATCGGCAATCTGGAAAAATATCCTCGATGGTCTGGCAGGTGGTTTTACGGTCGCACAGGTACAGACGAAATATAAACTAACTAAAGAACAAATCAAAGAATTAGTAGCACATGAAATCAAGTGAACAAAAAGAAATCGAATGGAAGGAAAAGAGACGGGGCAAAATAACCGCCTCTACGCTTCCCGATCTGATGAAAGCGGGTAAAAGTTGTCCCTTTGGTAAAGGTGCGTTAGACGCGATGTATTTAGTACGATACGAGCGGAGAACCGGGACGATGCGAGAAAATGGAAGTAACAAGGCGTTTGATTGGGGACATGAAAACGAACCGCTAGCGGTCGAATGGGTACGGAGCCAGTTAATGAACGAGATCAAGTCGTGTACAACCGATTTTAAGGACATTGTTTTCAATGAACCGTTTGAAGGATTCGGAGATTCACCGGATTTCTATGTGTACGGATTTGACGGGAAAGTTATCGCTCTGGGTGAGATCAAGTGCCCGATGTCGCAAGGAAAGATCGAATCGCTGCAGTTCGGAAATACCATCGACGAAAAAGACGAATATTATTGGCAATTCCTCGGACATTTTCTAGGGCGTCCGGACGTAGACAAGTTGTATTATGTCATTTATGACGGCTATGTAAACGACGGTCGAATACTCGAAATGAATCGAGCCGATCACGTGGAGAATATAAAGAAACTCTATGATCGAATCCGGTTGGCTAGCGAGATGATAGACGAATCTATCCGTTCCGGTCTGGACTTGCTTGATTGTGTCGATAAGGCAAAAGAGGTTTTAAAATTAAAGATGCAGATCGAGGCGTTAAAGCCGGAAGCGAAAAACAGTGTTCCGGTTAAAAATCAGATTTATAAGATACGGAAGGAATTAAAGAAACTAATGAAGAAAGTACCGTCACAACACTAACACAACACGATTAATCACATTTTTTATAAACACTTTAATAAACACAAAATTATGCACACTTGGTTTTTATGTAAAATCCGTTACGAGAAAGTAATGGAAAACGGGATACAAAAGAAGGTAACCGAACCGTATTTGGTCGATGCGCTAAGTTTTACCGAAGCAGAAGCACGAATAATCGAAGAAGTAACGCCGTTTATCTCCGGTGAGTTCACAGTGTCCGACATTTCCCGCGCACATTATAGCGAGATATTTACGAGCGAAGAGGATTCCGCCGATAAATGGTTTGCTGGGCGACTCGCTTTCATTACGCTTGATGAGAAAAGCAGCAAGGAGAAACGGACTTATACAAACGTACTCATACAGGCGGCGGACATTCACGACGCAATGAAGAAACTCGACGAAGGTATGAAAGGAACGATGGCGGATTATTCTTCGATTCTTCTCAAAGAAACGGCGATTGTAGACGTTTATCCGTATGAAGCTAAAAAATAAATACTTTACCAAATAATATTACTAACCAATAATGCCGCCGAAAAGGACGGTGTGAGGTGAAAGCCCTCGTATTTAAGTTTAATGTTCTACGTCTAATCAGCGTAGTGAATATCTGGTTAGACGACAAATAATTTTAAATATATGGCAAAGTATAACAATGTAAAAATAGACGGATACGACTCTAAAAAGGAATATCGACGCGCTAAGGAGTTGAAACTACTCGAAAAGAAGGGGATTATAACCGGATTACAAGAGCAAGTAAAATACGAGCTTATTTCGCCTCAATATCGTTTCTATGAAGTACAGGGAGTGCGGAAGATGCTACGTAAAAAGAAGCTGATCGAACGAGGAGTTTACTACATCGCGGATTTCGTTTATTATCGGGATGGTGAGTATATCGTCGAAGATACTAAAGGTGTTCGGACAAAGGAGTATATAATCAAACGTAAGCTCATGCTTTACGTTCATGGAATTAAAATAAAGGAGGTATAAGAATGGTGAAGAAAACAGTACAGAAACCAGTAAAACACGATTGCCGAACGTGTCGCAACGGAGGAAGAGAGAATAATTTTATTTGCTATTGTTCCGTCCTGAAAGTGGGGCGGGCGATCGGGATAAGGATTTGTAGTTATTATGTTGCTCGATAGACTTTATAAGTGTGATGAATATAGACGGATATACGCTAACTGAAAAGATGCGAAAAGCGCGACGACGTTTCAGATTTACCGCCACCGAGCAAGCCCTTTTTTACGAATTAGTGGCTATTTGTAACGGCGAAGATTGGAGGGACGTTTTCGATTGCTCGAACATTGAACTTTGTTTTGCGCTTAACGTGAATGAGAAAACACTAATAAAAGCCCGTGAGTCTTTAATAAATGCAGGATTGATTTATTATAAATCTGGTAAGAACAAACGTATTATAAGCTCTTATTCTTTCGTGAAGGAATTTAAAACCACTGTAACTACTACTGTAAATTTTACAGCCAATCAAACAGCCAATAAGGGAGCCAATCAGACAGCCAATGATACAGTAGATAAGGGAGTCAATGATACAGGGGATAGTACAGACTATAATAAACTAAAACAGAAACCAAACAGAAATATACTCTCTAAAGTCTCTCATGGAGATTTTGATTTTATATCTGACGAGTTTTTAGAAGCGTTTTCGCTCTGGCTTGAATACAAGAAAGACAGGCGGGAAAATTACAAATCGGAAAAGTCACTCAAAGCGTGTTACAACAAATTAGTGAAATTGAGCAAAGGTAATCCGGCGGTCGCATCTCAAATCGTAGATGAATCGATTGCGAATAATTGGGCGGGATTTTTTGAACTAAAGAACAATAAAAACGAATATGGAAACAAGAAGCAAACAGACTCTACCGATAGCGGCGATTCTATCATACGGACTACCGTACTATGACGAGCCGATAGAAGTAGAAAAGCGCCCAGAATGGTTTAAGGCGTGTTGCAAATACGTTTGCCCTGGCTTTAAGATTGACGATTCGAATAAAAACTTAATGAATCAATTGTTTTTATACACAGAGGGGCGATCCGGGAAGCTAGACGCGAATAAAGGGCTATTGTTACGAGGCGACATCGGTACAGGAAAAAGCACTATTATGCAGATTCTAAACCGATATAGCTATTTCACACGCGGCAAAGCAAAGGGCGGCTATCCGATCGGTGGTTTTAGGATTGATTCGGCTTCCTGTATTGCAAACGGCTTTTCGATGCGCGGAAAGGATGCACTAGAATTGTATACTTACAACAACGGTACGCCGCGAATGATCTGTTTTGATGAACTAGGACGCGAGCCAATCCCGGCAAAGTATTTCGGTACTGAACTAAACGTGATGCAGTATATTTTCCAATGTCGGTACGAGTTGAGACATGAGGCAATAACTCATGTTACAACGAACTTAACGATTAAGGAAATACAGCGTATTTACGGCGCGTATATCGCGGATCGAATAAATGAAATGTTTAACGTCTTGGACTTGAACGGAGCTAGTAGAAGATAATTAATACAACGAAACCATGCGAAGCAGAAAAAAGAAACTTGTGTATTTTAAAAAGATTCCGGTTCGCGTCGATCTGGAACAATGGCAAAGGCTCGATAAGATTCGCGCTGACTATCATTTCAAAAGCACATACGAGATTATGCAGTACATTTTAGGCTGCTTTCTCCGGGTTGCCGATCCGATGCCCGGCGATGATGATGAAGAAGTACTACCGGACGAAATCAAAGAAATGTTCTACGATCTATCACAGGCGGAACGACATTTCGAGTATGTAAAACCAAAACGAAAACTACCACAACACAAGGTAGACGAAATGAACGGACAAAAACGATTAGAAGGATTTTAATATGGTTAAAAAGCTATCAAACACAAATTATTTGCACGACATATCGGCAGACCCCGTCGCGGCAAATGAACGGAATCGGAAGTATATAGACCGATTTGTATCAGAGAATTACAACGGTTTAGTTACCAAGTTTTCACCCTTAGACGGCACGATAAATTCAAGCGCTTTCGGAGCACTCGATAAATTAAACTCTACGATTATCTCGCTCTATACTGATCCGAATTTACACTTTGCGGATTGGGAGCAGGCGAATAGGTATCTATCGAGTAAGTTCACGGAAAAGGCGATTCGCGTTCCGGTGAAGAAACCTGTAAAAAGCGAAGTAGTAGAGAATGAGGACGAGATTATTAACGATTAATATTGTTGTTTCGATGAAAGACGTAGAACTATTTAACGACCATTTCCAGAACTATAAAACATACGGTATTCCGAAAGCGCAACTAATCATTGCGGATATTCCCTACAACATCGGGAAGAACGCATACGGTTCTAATCCATCTTGGTATATCGACGGAGACAATTCTAATGGAGAAAGCGAATTAGCCGGAAAAGAGTTTTTCGATACCGATAAAGATTTTCGAATTACTGAATTTCTTCACTTTTGTAGCAAGATGCTCGTTAAAGAGCCAAAAGAAAAAGGAAAATCCCCCTGTATGATTGTCTTTTGTGAATTTCAGCAACAATTCGAACTTATACAGAAAGCGAAGGAATACGGGCTGAACAATTATATCAATCTGGTATTTAAAAAGAACTTTTCGGCACAAGTTTTAAAGGCTAATATGAAGGTCGTTGGTAATTGTGAATATGGTGTACTCTTGTATCGGGACAAACTGCCAAAGTTCAATAATGGCGGTCGGATGGTATTTAATTGTTTCGATTATCCTAGAGACACAGATACACCGCGGATTCATCCGACACAAAAATCAGTTCCGTTGCTTGAGCGGTTGATCGAACTTTTCACCGATGCGGGTGATGTTGTAATAGACCCATGCGCCGGAAGTGGGACAACATTACTTGCAGCCGCTCAATGCGGGCGAAAAGCATACGGATTTGAGATAAAGAAGAAGTTCTATGCAGATGCGAATAAAATCATTTTGTCGCGGATGCAGCCTAGAATGTTTGTGTAATCAATTAGCGTAAAACAAGATAGAAAGGAAGGCTATGAACACGAAAGTAAAAACAAAAGAATTTGAGACCAGCGTCCGAAAATGGGCGTGGGAGCAAGCAATAATAATTAAAGAGAGAGAACTAAATCTGTCTCCTACTTTTTGCGAAATATTGAGTGTTGCAAATGAATTGGCAAACTTTGTTCTTGGGAATTCTCCGAAATCAAATCATTTATAGAACGAACGGATTCTAATACATGAAATGGCTTTTCTAGACCTTCTAAATAGACAAAAGAACCAATATTAGAATTTTCATCTTCTATAACATAGTCGATCTTATTTATATCAATAAGGTATTTTTTGAAAGACTTCTCACGAAATGATAGTTGAATAAATTTTTTCATAAATATAAGTTTTAAATGTGACATAACAAAATTAATAATAATCTGGGTACGTTCTCCATTTTTGACGGTAAAGTTTTAAATGTGACAATTTATACTTCTTTTCGGAGGCGTGCCCTTTTATCAAATCCAAGAAAGATATGAATACATATAGATACGAAAACAGACCTTATGATATTCCCTATAGGGAACTGAAAATGGTAGATGAAGAAAAGTCTACTCCTTGGAAAACCGTCCCACCTTCTTGGAAAAATTCCTCTTCGAAAGGTGGACGTACTGCGAATCAAATCAAAAAAGACCGGAAGCGGAAGAAAATGAATAAAAGGAAATAATCATAACACAAAAAGAAATGAGCCAAACACAAAATCAATCAAAGTATTATTATTCCCCTCGTTTTCGTCACTTTAATATCTATCGTCGCGATCCAGACGGAGATACAAAGGTAGATGATGCGGCAACGCAGGAAGAGGCGAAACGGAAAGTCTACGAGTTAAACGGATGGAATTACAAACCTAAAAATAACACGGTAAAATGAGTAAAGTAAAACAGTACATCGAACAAGCCACAAACGAGCGCATCCGCTCGCGTGGCTTAATTCGAAAAGTCGCTATCGAAGCGGCTCGGATACAGAGAGACGAAACGAGGCGGCAAGCTATCGAAGTGTATAAACAAATGTGTCCGTCTAAGAACTGCAAAGGCTGTGCAAGCCGGATACATAAACAGGAAACACAATCGACCCGATGCGACGGGAATTGTGCACGGATTAGATTACTTATTAACGGATTAGACCGGATCGAAACGTTATGTATATAATCAGGCGTATTCAATGCAAATCGGGCGATGTGTCCGAGACGCATTTAGTTGAGATAGAAACGGACGACATCGAGGCGACACGAAAGGAGTTGCACGATTGTTATCAATGTGATAAGATTCTTTTTAATTATGACGAACAATGAGTAGAAACCCGCATTACATTAAGATGATTAACTCCAACAAATGGAAGTTACTTCGAGCTAAGAAGCTACAAAGCAATCCGGTTTGTGAAGTGTGCGAAGCGAACAATCGCAGTACACTTGCAACGGAAGTACATCACACTGTCCCGGTTGAGTCCGTGCCGCATGAACTCGGAATGAGACAACTAATGTTTGATTATAACAATCTGCAAAGCCTCTGCCATTCGTGCCACTCTGATGCACATCGACGCGCTTTCAGTCATTCGAAAGAGGTGATACAGGCGAATAATCGGAGGGCGACGGAACGGTTTGTTGAGAAGTTTTTGAAATAGATTATTTTATATTTTTGTTAAAAATTCTCATAGATAACGGATACAAGTTATGAGAATCTTTTCTTATATTTGTACGATTTTTAAATTTAACAGCTATGAATGAAGATAAGAAAGATTGTTTTGTGATAATGCCTATTGGTGATTGTGACGGTTATAATTCTGGGCATTTTACAAAAGTTTATGAAGATATTATAAAACCTGCAGTTTTCCAAGCTGAATTTAATCCGATACGAGGTGACGAAGTTGCTAAAACAAACTTAATACAACTAGATATTTTGAATAAGCTTTTGGAAACTCCTATTGCAATTTGTGATTTAAGTTCAAGAAATCCGAATGTCTTATTTGAATTAGGGATTAGACAGGCTTTTGATATGCCAGTAGTTCTTATTCAAGAAAAAGGAACACCTAAAATTTTTGACATCAATCCATTAAGGTATATTGAGTATTCTCGAGAAATGGGTTATAGAGATGTCATAGAGGCACAACGGAAGATTACTACTGCTTTGAAGGATACTTTCTCTTCTAAAGATGAAGTCGGGAATGTAAACTCTATAGTTAAACTTTTGGCTTTAAACTCTGCGGCATCTATTCCTATTGTGAAAGGAGATAGTGCTACAATGAAGGCTAATCTAATTTTGTCGCAGATTTCTGACCTAAGTAGTAAAGTGGATATACTGTTTACTAAAGAAAAGAATAGTAATTTCGATTGTGATAATTTATTAATGTTATTTAATAAAGAGGTGCATGAGTTGGACGAAATGTTTACAGCTGCTCAATTTGAACATGAAGTCCAACTTATAGGTGATGATGATTATTTGCTTAAATTGTCAAAAGTGAGAAGAAACATGTTTTCATTGAAGAATAAATTCGGAATTACAAATACTGAATATGATAATTTAATGAGAAAAATACGACAAGAAATGGCTAATGCAAGAAATAGTAATTGACAACTATCTTAGATTTTATTTTAGACCGCTTCACCTCGTTAAGAGGGGGCGGTTTTTTATTTCTTAACGCGATACACTAAACCCACCTCACCTCATATTTACACGCGCGAGTAATTTTTGAAACGAGGGGGGTGCGCGTTGGGGGTAAACTTTTTGCGCGCATCTTCCGAGCTACCAAATACTTGCGATCTTTTCCTATATGCAAAAAGCCTATAAATGTGTGATTTGGACGATATAAAAGAAAAGATTCGCGCCGCGATGGAGTCGCAGGGAACATATACGGAAGATTTAGACCTCTGTATAACTCTTTGCGCAGGTTCATATATGGCGTTTCAAATTGCACTAAACGATATTTCAAAGAAGCGTATGAAGTCATACGTGAAAGAAGTGTCCCGCGAAAATAATGATAAACTTACGGCACATCCTGCTTTCAAAGTTTTATTCGATGCGCTCGAAGCAACACGCAAACAATTACGCGAACTTGGCTTGACCTTTCAAACGCTTTCTGCATCTGACGACGACGAAGTAAACGACTTGATTAACGAAGTAAACAAAATAGACCGCGATGGAGAAGGAGACTAGAGATAAACTGATAGCATTAAAGCAGTTGGTTATCTCCGACTTGCATAACATCGACGTTGATTCGTATAAGCTAGATAGGGCAGACGAAAGACTAAATGTGTATATCAAAGGTTGTATTAACAATCCGGACGCACACAACCTTTACGAGTTGCTAGCCGTTCGCCGCTTCTTTGTTTTCCTCGATAAATACGAATTTCGGATCAAGGAAGTAAAGAAGTTCGTCACGTTCTACGAGCGTTTGAAATTTTCCGGCACAAAGGGAAAGACTAGATATAAGCTGACTCCGATACAGGTGTTTCAGTTCTCTAACATTCTCGCGTTTTACAAGCCTGGAACAAACAAACGTTTGATTCGTGAAGCTCTTCTATTCGTTCCACGTAAATTCAGTAAGACAACAAGTGTAGCGAGTCTTTCGATTAACGATTTGTTGTTCGGTGATGCGAACGCACAAACATACGTTGCTGCAAACTCATATAATCAGGCGAAAGTTTGTTTTGATGAAATACGTAATATTTTAAAGTCTCTCGATCCGAAGTTTAGACACTTCAAAATTAATCGAGAAATCATATATAACCGCATAAAGGGAAAAACCTCTTTTGCCCGTTGCCTTGCCTCTAATCCGGATAAATTAGACGGACTTAACGCAAGCATGGTAATAGTAGACGAGTATTCACAAGCCGATAGCGCTGCATTGAAGAACGTTTTAACGTCCTCAATGGGCGCACGGCTCAACCCTTTAACCGTAGTAATTACGACCGCATCCGATAAAGAGACGGCTCCATTCGTCGAAATGCTCAAAATGTATAAATCGATCCTACGAGGTGAGATTGAAAATGATTCCATATTTGCGCACATCTTTGAGCCGGACGTAGACGATGAGGAAGGCGATCCGGCAACGTGGCGTAAAGTGCAACCACATATGGGTATAACTGTTTATGAAGATTTCTATATCGATGCATACCAGAAGGCTTTATATAGCGCACCGGACGCGCTAGAGTTTCGGACAAAGTTACTTAATGTGTTTGCGGTTGATTCGACAACAAAATGGATTGAAGCAAAGCAGATCGAGGAACGGTTTAAGGATATTAAAATAGAGAATATAGGTACTTATCCGTTAACAATGGCGGCGGTCGATTTATCCGTTCGCGACGACTTTTCTACGGTTACTTATAATATCTATTCGAAAGAAAGCGGTTCTTTTCATTCACATACGGATTACTATTTTCCGGAAGGAGCTTTGAAAGATCATCCGAATCGGGAACTTTACGAAGGTTGGGCGAAAGCGGGATATTTAATTCTGTGTGACGGTGATATTATCGACTATCAGCAAATAGTAAACGATATACTTGCACGTGCAAAGTATCTACAAATTATGGGAGTTGGCTATGATCCTTATAAATCGGCTGAATTTGTAAATCTTCTTACTTATTCCGTAGGCGGTGCGAGTGAATATATTAAGCCTGTTAAACAGACATACGGAACGTTTACAAGCCCTATTGAATCTTTTGAACTTGCTTTGTATCGGAGTAAGCTCACCTTTAGCCCTAATCCGATTACGCCGTACTGTTTTAGTAATGCGGTATTAGACGAAGATCGGAACATGAATAAGAAGCCAGTCAAAAAAACGCATAACGCGAAGATTGATTCGACTATAACAAACCTAATGACATTCTACTTATTTAATAACATGGAGCTATATGAAACTATCTTTTAATTTTGAATTGGGACGTTCAAAGACGCAAAAACGCGCCTTAAATGCAGAGACGAGCACAACGGATAAAGATGCGGCAATAAACTCCCGATTGCCATCATTGCCCGGTCAGCCAATAGATGTACATAACAGCAATCAAGCAATGAAACTTTCAGCCGCATATAGATGTACTTCTATTCTTTCGGGGACTATTGCGTCTTTACCGCTTATAATTAAACGGAAAAAAGATGGATATTTCTCACCAGACGAGGAAAACGATTTATATACAATATTAACCCGTATGCCTAACCGACGAATGAATAGTTTTGAAATGGTTAGGAATATGGTTGTTCAAATCGTAAATCAAGGAAACGCCTACATCGTTATCCGTCGGAAGTTCGGTAGTGTCAGCGAGCTTGTATTATGCGCAAATAATACAGTAACCTATGACAAATTGAATGATGTTTATATTATTTCTGATCCATATAATCGGATATATGGGCGTTTTGAATCCTACGAAATAATCCATCTTAAAAATAATAGTTTGGACGGGGGATATACAGGAGTAAGTACAATAATGTACGCTAGTCGTATCTTTTCCATAGCTGCTAGTGCAGATAATCAGAATTTACGAACCTTTCAGAATGGAAGTAAAATAAAGGGGCTTGTTTCCGGTGCAAAAGAGATAAATAAAGGGTTGCCCAGTGCAGGTATGACGGATATTCAACTTTCTACGGTTGGGGATCGTATAGAGGAACAACTAAACACAGGAAGAGACATTATTTCAGTTCCCGGCGATGTTGGATTTCATCAACTTTCTATAAATCCGGTTGATGCGCAGTTATTGGAAACAAAGAAATTCAGTATTCTTGATATATGTAGATTTTACGGAGTTCACCCGGATAAAGTATTTGCCGGACAATCTACTAATTACAAAGCTTCTGAAATGAGCAATGTTTCTTTTTTAACTGATACACTGCAACCAATATTGAAACAAATCGAGGCTGAATTTAATTACAAGCTGATTCCTAATTCAGTCGCTCACTTATATAGTATTTCATTTGATTTGTCATGCTTATATCAAACCGATTTAACGACACAAGCGAGCTATTATAAAGCTTTGGAAGAAATGGGAGCTCATTCCCCGAATGATACTCGTAGGGCTTTAGGAAAACCGCCCGTTGAAGGAGGCGACAAAGTGTTTATCTCCTGCAACGTTCAACCAATCGAGGCGGCTAGTCAAAAAGTAGAGCTACCCAAAAACGAAGAAACAAACATATAGTAGAATGATATTTGCAAAATATGGAAATACGAAGTTATACAGAGCTAGGTGCTCCTAAAGTTAGAGATGGAAGAATAATCGAAGGTTATGCGGTTGTATTCGGACAAGAAAGCCGTGTATTGTACGACAGGGAAAAACAACGCGCTTTTATTGAGGTGATCGAAAAGGGAGCTATAACGGAAGAGTTATTGCGTAGTTGTGATGTTAAAGCTCTGTTAGATCATAATAAACAGAGATTGTTAGCTCGTTCTAATCGTGGTGCGGGAACTTTGTCGCTTGAACTTGACGACTACGGACTAAAATACAGGTTTGAGGCTCCTAATACTCCCGATGGAGATTTCGCCGTAGAAATGATTAAACGCGGTGATATTTTCGGTTCGTCTTTTGCGTATGCTTTAAATGAAAAGGATAAAACAAAAGTTTCCTATTCAATGAAAGACGGGTTGTTGCTTCGTACTGTACACATGATTGATCGGATTTCCGATATATCTCCCGTTGTTGATCCTGCTTTTTATGGCACAGACGTAACGGTGCGGAGTATGGATGATACGATAGCGGAGTTGTCCGGCGAGAATAAAGACTATCTAAATGAAATTAATAATTTACGCAAATCAATTTAAAACATGAGAAAAGAATTTGAAACTATTGCTCAATACAAAGAGCAGATGCGCGCTATGTTGGATAAAGCAGAAGCGGAAAAAAGAGCACTCGACGCAAGCGAGAAAGAGCAGTTCGAGCAGTTAAAAACAAAGAAAGAACTTTTGGAAATGAAAGTCGAACGCCGTGCGCTTGAAGATATTAACGCGGGACTGGTGTCAGACCGTCGCGTGTTGTTTTCACAGGCTGTTTTTGACGTCGTTAATCATCGTTCTTTGGAAGAATACAACGGAGTAGTATCGGAAGGCGGTATTAAAGTTGTAGAACGTGCGGTGACTGTTACAGATACAACCGATGCGGCTAGCATGGTTCCTGTTACAATCGGTGAAATCATTGAACCGTTAGAGAAAGGCTTGATTATTGATAAACTAGGTATCAAGATGCAAAGCGGGCTTGTAGGTGACCTTGTTTTCCCAACATTGGCGGCTGTTGAAGCAACAATTCAGGGTGAAAACGTTGCGGTTACCGATACCGAATTGAATATCGACAAAATCAAGGCTTCACCCAAACGTGTATCTATTTCTATCCCGGTGTCTAAGCGTGCGATCAACCAAACGAACTACTCTTTGCAGGACGTTGTTTTGAAGCAAATTTCGCTTGGTGTCGCTCGCACTTTGAATAAATGGATGTTTTCGGGAACTGCATTGTCTGGCGCAAGCAACGGGGTGTTTGTAAAGACAAAACCAGATGTTGAATATACAAACGCGTTGACATTTGCGGATATTGTTTCGCTTGAATCTACCGTAATGGATGCGGGCGTAGATGTAACCGACGGTACAGCTGCCTATGTTTGCACTCCAAAGGTGTATGGTGCTTTGAAATCCACTCCCAAAGCGGCGGGAGCTGCTGAAATGATCTGCCAAAATGGTATGGTGAACGGTTATCCGGTTCTTGTTACTAACTACATGGACGCCGATTCTATCGGATTCGGTGTATTCTCCAACGCTGCTATCGGTCAGTTCGGCGATATGGATTTAGTTATAGACCCGTACACCGGAGCGAAAAGTAATGTCGTAAACTTTGTATTGAATACTGATTATGATATTGTTGTAGCTCGCCCGGAAGCCTTTGCCATCGCAAAGAAGAAGGCTTCTGCTTAATCCTATAACCTATCATTCACTAAAGGGCTGGGGCTTCGGCTCTAGCCCTTTCTAATTTATACAATATGGCACAATACGTAACACTCGAAGAACTCAAACAGCATTTAAACGTTGACTTCGACACGGACGACGCGTATATAACTGGGCTTATCGAACCCGTTCAACTTCTTATCGAATCGTATCTAAATAATCCGCTAGATACCTACGTTAAGGACGCAAAAATAGATCGGCGTATCTGGCACGCGATCCGCATCCTTATAGCGAATTACTACGCAAACCGTGAATCGGTAACATTTGCCACTCCGCAAGTTATTCCGGGGCACATAGAACTATTACTGCAACCTTTAAAACGATATACGTAATGCAAGCAGGATTATTAAACGAAATGATCGCTTTTTACCGTAGCGAGTCAAAGCGCGATAGTCTGGGCGGCACGTCTGAAAGTTGGGTGAAAGTATTCGATAAACGCGCATACATTCGCTTTAAGTCTGGCGCACGCAAAGAAGCGAACGGCGAGATATACAATACGACCGTTAATACAATAATGATTCGCATCTGCAAAGAGATTAACGCTAAAATGCGAATCGAGTACGACGGGCAGAAATACAAGATTCTATCTATTAACCACGACCGGAAGCAACAAGCAACGGTTATAGAAGCGGAGGTAATCAATGAGTAACGACAATTACACCGGGCGCAACTTGTATCGCGTCGAAGTGGATGCAACGCGAGTAAACGAACTACTTAAACGGTTGAACGATAAAGAAGCAAAGAAGGCAATTTCCTCCGCTCTTAGAAAGTCGATTCTTATCATTCGTAAACAGGCGCAGGAAAATTTAGTCTATGCTGTTAATGGCGCTGAATTTGGGAGTACTAAGAATGGCGTGTCTTTCAAACCGCTAAAGAATGAAATAAAAATAGCGGTCTATCGTAATGCTTCCGGTGCACGGGTTAGCCTGATTGATAAACGCAAAAAGGGATCACGCGCTTTTATGCTTCCTTTTTTTGAATCTGGAACAATAGAACGAACAGCATACGAAAAAAGCGCTACCCATAAACCTGCAAACAGAGGTAGTATAAAGGCTTCTCGCTTCTTTTCTAATGCGGTCAAATCGAAGCAGAAAGAAGCGGAAAACTCACTAGAGAAAAATATTATTGATTCAATAACGAAAATAGCGAATAAAAAGAAATGAGTTTATCAATAGGCGCACACGTATATAAGAAGTTAAGCGACTCTACGGAGTTGGCGAAGTTGATTTCTGATAAGATATATGCTATCTCAACCAAAACGGAAATATCTTTTCCGTTCGTAATTTACAGGCGTAATTCTTTGGTTCCTGAATATACAAAAGATAGATACGGTACGGGCGATACCGTTTCGGTTGAGGTTGCCGTAGCTAGTGATAACTACTTGAATTCTGTCACTATTGCCGAAGAAGTGCGTAAGGCGCTCGAAAACAAGCGCGGGCAATATGACAACTTCAATGTAATAGACGCTAAACTAATTAGTGCGAATGAGGATTTTATAGAAGATACTTTTATTCAAAGCCTCGTATTCTCATTTAAAACAGAATAATAACTAAAACACGATAAAATTATGAGTAAAGCAAAATCAGTGTTAGGAAAAGACCTAATGTTATTCATCGATGGTAAAGCCATCGCACTTGCCACATCTTGCAAATTGGGGCTTTCGGCTGAAACAATCGACACACAAAGTAAAGATTCGGGTATCTGGACGGAAAAGGACATTAAAAAACTTTCTTGGAACGCTTCCAGTGAAAACGTATTTAGCGCGGATGCAGATGCGAATAGCTACGATAAACTATTCGCTTTGTTCTTGGCGCATAAACCTGTTGTTCTGAAATTTGGCGTTGTTGGCAATCCTGGCGTAAACGAAATGCCCGTCGCCGGATGGACACTAGCGGAAGGTGCATATACAGGTAGTGCGGTTATCACTTCGCTAGAAGCAAATGCGCCGGATGGAGACAAAGCAACACTATCAATCAGTTTTGAAGGAACCGGATCGCTTGCAAAGGAAGCAGCTAGTAAATAACTTACGGGCGGTGTTTTGCCGCCCTCTAAACGACTTATTCAATGAAAACAATATCACTTAATGGAAAAGATTTTTCTTTGAAATATACGCTCCGTGCGTTCTTTGTATTCGAAACTATATCCGGCTATCCGTTCCAGTTTGGAAAGATGTTAGACGAGTTTCTTTTGTTTTATTCGTTTCTGCTTGCCTCTAATCAGGAATTGTTCAAAATGGAATTTGAGGAATTTATCGAATTATGCGAAAATGACTTGACGCTATTCGAACAATTCAAAGAGTTTATTTTGGATGAAATCAAACTACGTTCGCAATCGGCAGGAAATGACGTAAAAAAAAAGAAGGTGACGACGCGGAAACGAAAGCCGTAAGTATACGCGAACTTTATTCGCGCGTTGTCGGTGAGGGCGGGATCGCTCCCGATTACTTCCTCGATAAAATGGACTTTATCGAGGTTGAATCGTTTATAGACGGATTGAATCGACGCAATCGGGAAGCGTGGGAACAAACTAGATTGTTAGGTTTCATTATAGCGCAATCTAATAGCACAAAGACGCTAAAGCAAACCGATATACTTCGGTTCCCGTGGGATGAAGAAGAAAAGAAAGATACGAGCGTAACGGACGAAGAGATGCAACGATTACGAGCTAAAGCAAAAGAAGTAGAATCACAATTAAACACGCATAAAGATGTCTGATATAGTAACAAGATTATTGCTTAAAACGAATGACTTTGACGCAAATCTAAATAAGTCGAAGAAGAATGTAAACGGGTTTCAAAGCGACATTTCTAAAATGTCCGGCGTTGCAGTATCGGGAGTTATGAAGTTCGCCGGGGTTCTTGGTATTGCTGTAACTGCTTCGGAAGGTTTCAATAAAGTAATGAATAGCAGTCAGACGCTAGGAGATGAATATGCCCGTACTATGGACGGCTTAAAAGGTGGCGTAGACCAATTTTTCTACTCTATCGGTAGTGGAGACTGGACGCCGTTCATGAACGGGTTAACCGAAACGATACGTCTAGCACGCGAAGCATACAACGCGATGGATCAATTAGGAAATACAAAAATGTCATTCTCTTATTTTGATGCAAAGAATCAAGCAACCATACAAGAACAAATAACTATTTTAAAAGATAAGGATTCAACGGAAGAGCAAAAGAAAGCAGCTAGGGAGCTATTAGACAAGACGCTGAAAGACCAAGAGGAGATCGTAAGACAATATAAACAAAGAAGTCAAAACGCATTACAAGCAATGGTAAAGGCGGCAATAGGACTTGATGGCGTAGATGTTTCGGCAATAGATATAGATAAAGTGTTGAGATTAGATGTATCTTCGGTAGGCGATGAACAAAAGGCACAATTAGCGAAACAGTATAAAGACTTCGTAGATGAATACGATCGTTTGAAAGCCAAATTTACAACTTACGAAACGGTGGGTTCTGGAATGAATGTGCACACGGTTACAACAACAGATACAAATGCATTGAGTAAGGCAATAAGCCCGATGTTAGCGAAGTATCAGGATGCAATACAATATAACGCAATTTTAGTAAAGAAGAGTGATGAATGGTTGCAGAATTTAATAAACGTTGCAACGGCGGCAGAGGCGGCGGGACGGAATTTATCTAGTATGACGAAAGCGGCGAACCGTGCTTCACAGTCAGGAATAGGCGGGAAAACGCCAAAGGAAGAATCGAAAGAGGGCTCTATCGCTTGGTATGACACGCAAATCGCAGAGCAAAATAAAAAACTTATTGCTGAAACCGACATGCATGCACGTTCTGCCATTCAAGCAACAATAAATGAGCTCGAATCAAAGAGGATAAATTTAAAGTTTGTTGTAGAGCAAGAAACGTTTAAAATCGCTCACGGCGAGATGAAAGACGATGCTTTATCCGTACCTATTGCACCGATTTACGATAAGGTTCCGACACATGGGAAGGGAGAAAAAAACTTTAAGTTACCTAAATTCGAGTCTCCCATTAAGAAAAAAGATGTAAAACTAAACGAGCAATATGCAGAGTCATTAGGATATATCGGAAATGCCTTTGGTACTATGGGACAAATGGCTGCACAGTTTAATAACGACGGTATGGCATTTGCTTTAAATTCTATCGGTTCTATCGCTCAAATGATTGTGCAACTGCAAGGGCTTGCAACCGCTAACGGCGTGGCTAGTGCCATGTCGTTACCTTTCCCCGCCAATCTTGCCGCAATAGCCACAGTTGTAGGAACAGTTACGGGTATCTTCGCCAACCTTCCCAAATTTGCAACGGGTGGTATCGTTCCGGGCACATCGTTTACGGGTGATAAAGTTCCGGCTTTACTCAATTCGGGTGAGATGGTTCTAAACGGATCACAACAAAGTAATTTATTTCAAATGCTTAATAGCGGTTTATACGGTTCCTTATCACAAAAGATCGCACCATCAATAGAAAATCAAGGCGTTCGCTTGTACAGTGATGTCGAAATAAGAGGGGATCGCATATTTTTAGCATTACACAACCACATAAAGAAAACAGGTAAAAAACTATGGTAAATTACGGAACTATCTATACGCTTCCTTTCAAATCCAGAAAGGAAGTATCTTATTTGATTGAGATACAAAAAGAGAATTATGAAGGAAAAAGTACTGAATTGGTTGGCAGTGGTAATTCTCCTTTTTCCGTGACAATCGAGGATGAGGATTTTTTATATACGCCAACTCGCTTTTCTTCTGCTTCAATCCGTATTGTTGGAGGTGACTATTTGCAAAATTTGTATTCGACTGGATATCAACAATACAAAGTATTATGTAAGCGAGGTAACGATGTTATTTGGACGGGCTTTATAAATCCAGAGTTATACACGCAGGATTACACATCTACAAAATTCGAGCTTGAAATAGAATGTAGCTCCGCTATGAGCACTCTCGAATATGTTAACTACAAACAAAAGAACGCTGAACAACGAACTTTTATTAGTTTTTGGGAACTGTTTAGAATGTTCATTGAGCAGTCTCGCGGGTATTATTCGTCTATATTTATTCCTCATGTGTATGCTAAAAACGAACATGATTATAATAACGATCTAAACGTATTTGAAGAAATGACGATAAGTGAACAAAACTTCTTCGACGAGGATAACAAGGCTATGACTCTAAAAGAAATATTAGAAGAAGTTTGTAAGTTCCTAAATTGGACTTGCGTCGATTGGAGAGGTGAACTGTATTTCATTGACATAGATCATAAAAGTGTTTATTATAAATATGATTGCAATCTGAATACATATTCTAAAACTACACCTATTGCATTGAATGTTTCTGATATTGGTTTTGCGGGATCGGAACACTTTTTAGATATTTTACCGGGATATAATAAAGTAACTGTAAAATGTAGTAATTATCCTATTGAGGAAATCAAGATAACCGAAGATTTTGATAAGCTGAAATTATTATCAAATATCGGAGAAGTATCTACTAATTTGGATAACGGTAATACAAGACATACACAGAGGGAGGTTTTATATCCTAATATTTTAACGATGCACCAATTTACCTATAAAAATGGTGTTTTGTCTCCTGTTACAGACTTGTCTATTTATAAAAACAAGAGTAATGCCAACGAATTACTAGGGGCGATCCCATTAAGATATGCCTCTTATGAGTCTGGGCTAAAGACACCAACTACGCAATCATACAACTATGAGTGTGCAATACAAGTCCGGCAACGTTGTGGAACAAAATACGATCCTATTAACGACGTAACTCCCAATTCGGTATTTAATGATTCAATTGTAGTTATCGGTGCAAAGAAAGACGCTTTATTTTTAGGGAAGGGGGGTGCTCTTTCTCTCAATATGAGTATTAAGGTTTTGCAAAAGGATAAATATGATTCTCCTTTTGGTGGCGGTTTGGTTCCTTCCGAGGATGGTATTACATATTCAAAAGATATAATTAAGGTGAGAATAAGAATCGGCGATAAATATGTTTCTAAAGATAATTATGGGCGGTTTACGTGGAGTGATGCCCCATCTACTATGTCTATAAATCTGGATCAATCTAGAGTCGAAAATGCAGATGGTAAAATGGGAACAGGTTTTGTTCCATTGTATAAAACGTATGGAGTACTCGGCAAATATTCTGATGTAGACGGGGTTGTAATAGATATTCCGACTAATTTATTTGGCACGCTTGAAATGTCTATATATGCTCCTACATTGACGGAAAGAGAGGGGCAAGTTCCGTACGGATATTTAATAAAAGATTTAAAACTAAGATATTGCCATTCGTTAGATATGGATGACGATAAAGACTCCGACCGGATTTACGAGAATGTTGTTAATGAAAACTTTATTAATGAATTAGACGAAATAGAGTTTAAGATTTCGAGTTATAACAACGATGGAGCGTGTTATAGTAAGGTCTTGTTATTGGATGAATATCTGAAAGATAACCTTTATTCATCTATTGAAAAGACTTTGATTCGCCCGGAAGAGCTTTTAATAAGAAGAATTATTAATCAATACGGAGCTACCAAAATAAAACTAACACAGGTATTATTAAATAGTGACTCTATAACTCCTATATCTGTTCTTTCGGATAACTACATGAAAGGGAAACATTTCATGATTGCAGGCGGAGAAATAGATTTCGCCAATGAACAATTTACCTGTAAGATGATAGAAGCATAATGACGATTCAAATAAAAAATAAAGCTATTCCATCATCACCCCGGTCAAAAAATTATCCGACTGGGGCGATTGTTAGTGTGTCGCCTGGCGGAGGTAGTGGAGTGACTTCCAACGGTGGCGGATCAAACGTCACTATTCTAGGAAAAGACGATTTGAGATCGGCGACAGATTTAAATGTTTTCTCATCTCTTCGCACGCTCGCGGAGATATTATCTATAATTGTAACGAAAGATGATACCGAAACGAAGCTAACAGATAGTAATGTTTTATCGTCACTCCGAGTAAGCACAGAACTTGATACAATCAAAGAAAAGGTTAAGGAGGCTATCGAATCTTTAAAAGACTTGTATCTATCCAAAACAGCGCCAGACGAAACACAATTTCTTATCAAGTTGCTAGGCGGTTTAACCGTTGATAACGGGCTAGACGTAACGAAGGGTATTTCTACGGATACGTTGACCGCAACGACAACAGCGACGCAAATACTAAACGTTTTTGATAAACTGATTGCAAAGTCGGCGGCTTTTTCAGACGATGTGACTGTATCGAAGAAAATGACAACACTAAATTTGCTCGTTCAGAAGGTTGCAGAGATACACGATTTAAGCGTATCTCATGTTGCAACTTTAATGGGTACAATAGTAAAGGACTATATCTCTTCCGAGTCTTTTGTCAGTGGTTTGGGCGGCGAAGGAATGAAGATATACAAAGCGGTCACAGGTGACTGGAATATGGAAATTGATAATCTTACAGTTCGAAAGATATTTTCCATATTTGAGTTGGTTGTTCAGAAGATAACTCATCAGGGCGGCATGGTAATCCGGTCTGCTGCGGGTGGTAAGCTGACTAAAGTAACTGATGGTGGTTCATATTGGAAATGTGAGCACGATAGTACGGATGATTTCATAAGGGATGATCAGATAATATGCCAGTCATTTACAGGAACTTCTACCAAACGTTATTGGCGTTTAGTTACTTCCGCCGGAGCAGGCTATTTTAATCTATCTAAAACTGACTGCGAGCAGGGAAGCGGAGCGCCCGAAGTAGGAGATGATGTCGCAGTATTAGGGAACAGAACGAACATAACCAGACAAAAAGCACAAATAGATTGTGCTGTTGGTGATTTTGCACCTTATCGGGATGATTACGACGGAATTAATTCCTATTCTCTTGTAGGTCGGTTGATTACACGTACCGGAAATCTTAACGGTATTACTGATGCAGTATTTGGTGTATTGATTGGCTCTGGTTTGTATGGTACTAATGTTTATTTAAAAGGTACATTTGTACTTCATTCTGGAAAGAAAATAGAAGAAGTAATCGACGATGTTAAAAACGATCTAAATGGGAGAATAACCGATGTAGAGACGAACTTTGAAATTCGTGAAGGACAAATTTCTTCTAAGATTAAAGAAGTTAATATTGCTGTATCGAACGCGAAACAGAGCGAAACGAACGCTTCTAGTTCGGCTATATCCGCCGGAGTTTCTGCAAATAACGCGTCTAAAAGTGCCACGGATGCACAAGGAGCAGCGACTAATGCCGGGAAGATATTGGAGGAAGTAACATTAAAAGAAAGTTCTGTAACTCAAACAGCCGGAGAAATTTCTACAAAAGTAACCGAAGTTAATAAAAAGGTAACCGAGGCGAATACTGCCGCTACAAATGCGAAAAACTCCGCTACGTCTGCATCCGGTTCTGCTGGAACTGCATCCGGTAAAGCGGGTGAGGCTGCAAATTCGGCAGCTAATGCAAAACAATCTGCAGATAATGCGGCGAAAGTCCTCGAAGATGTGACTTTGAAAGAAAGCTCTATCGCCCAGACCGCCGGAAACATAACATTGCAGGTTACGGAAGTCACGAAGAAAGTAGTAGAAGCGAATATCGCCGCTACAACCGCTTCGACTAAGGCGGCAGAAGCATCTACAAGTGCTGGAACGGCTTCAACCAGAGCAGGGGAAGCATCTACCTCTGCAACTAATGCGAAAAATAGTGCTTCTACTGCTAGCACTAAAGCGGGGGAAGCTTCTACTTCCGCGACAAATGCGAAAAAATCAGCAGATAGTGCAGCGGCAAAGCTCACTGCCATTTCCCAAAAAGAATCTAGTATCAATCAGACGGCAAGTAGTATCACATTACAAGTTAAAGAGGTGACAACTAAAGCTAATGAAGCTGCTAATTCTGCAACAACCGCTGCAACTAAAGCGGGTGAGGCTGCTAGTTCAGCAACTAATGCGGCAAAAAGTGCTACAGACGCAAAGGCACTTCTCGATAATGTAGATGGCAAGTATGTAACCAAGACGGTATACGATTCAGGAATTAAGGTGCTAAGCGATAGTATTGCGCTAAAAGTGTCACAAGCAAGCTTTAATACATTAGGTATACGGGTTAGTAGTGCGGAAAGTACAATATCGCAACATACAACCCAAATTTCATTAAAAGCCTCACAAACAGATTTGACAGCACTTGGAACTCGTGTTTCCTCTGCCGAAGCTAAGATTACATCCGAAGCGATTAATTTAACAGTAAAGAGCCAAACTGAAACTATTGCAAACTCCGTTACATCTGCCTTGCAAAATCGAATTGTTGAAACTGGAATTGACATAACAAACAAGCGCATTACGGTGAAAGCAGATACTTTTCGTGTACAGGATACATTGGGGAATGCAATAGCGATATTTAAAACCAATACAGCCGGGAAACCTATTCTTAAGGCTGAAAATATTGATGTCGATAATTTAACAGCAAAGAAATTAGACGGTGCTATTGGATCATTTAAAAAACTAACAGCAAATAATTCGAATGGAGAAGAAGCTGGATCAATAACCTTTGGAGATACAGCAAATACTAAGTCTTCTTTAAATATAGATTTTGCAACTACTTGGGTTGGCGGTGATTTATACCAACAAGGGTACAATTCTGTGGAAGGCCGATCTTGGCGGTTCTACGCATCTGATATTTGGTGTAGAGGAGAATTCGGGCATAGGGTAATGACTAAGATAGAAGTTTCTGCTAATTATGATTCGAATTTTAATGTTCGTTTGTATGGATATGGTACGGATACGAATGTAGACAAATACCCTCAATCAGGACAACCAATAGATTGCGTTATAATGAAGGGAAGAGGAAATAATGTTTTACGCATTTGTAGTTCTGCGGAATATAAAAAAGTCACAGTAGTTAATAACTCAGATTATCCCAAGAGGGTGATATATAACCAACCGAATTCTCTTGCTTACACTATTGAGGCATGGGGGTTCAGAACATTTGTAACTGCGGGTATTGCAACAACATCTTCTCCATATAACGTTAATAATCTGTATATTCTTAAATAATAGTATATTATGAATTATGAAAATAGATTTTAGAAACATTGAAGTAACAGACCTTGAAGGGAATAAAAGTACCTCCGATGTCAGCAAAGAGTTAGGTAATATAATCTACAATAACACTACCGACTTGGGCGAATTAGAATTTGCGCAAGAAGTTTATAAACATGGCGAAGTGGAAGTAGATTCAGTAAAGGCGGAAACTATACGCAAATACATGGAAGTAGGACGTTTTTTCGCCCGCATCAAAAAAGGTGTATTTGATCTATTAGACAGTATTGACAATGAAAAATAAAAAGATTATGGTAACAAAAATTTTGAGTGAAAAAACAAGAACTACACAAGTAGAAGCGATTGCAAAAGAGGGTGAATATGAATATCAGACAACATATTCGTACAATGAAAATGGCATAACTCGTTTGCAGTGTTGTATTATCCAAAAAGCGAAAACAGATTTAGGTGAACAGACTGTGCACGCTGGGTATATGACTTTAGAAGGTGATAGCAAGTCTATGAACTTTCCTACTGGTATTGACATAGTGCCGCATATTTCTATGTTTGAGAATATATTAAAGGAAGTAAATGAGGGATTGATTACCAGATAAGAGCTATCTAAAACGGACAAAATAAGCCTACAATAAAAGATATGGAAGAATGGATAAAAATAATTGGTGCGTTAGGTGGATTAGAGGCGATCCGATTTACTGTTACTTTTCTAGCGAATCGAAAAACGAACGCTAGAAAAGAAAAGGCTACGGCGGATTCTATGGAACTTCAAAATTTACTTTCTATCATTGACAATCTAAACAAGCAGATCGAGCGGTACGACGAACGATTAAAACAACGTGATGAGAAAGTAGATACGATTTATCGAGAATGGAGAACCGCACAGGCAGAGGCGCAAAATTGGATGCGTAAATACTACGAGCTTGAATTAGCTTTTAAGGATGCGGAACACAACCGATGTGATAGACCAGACAGCGAGTGCAGCCGGAGAACTCCGCCGCGTAGACCAATTACAATTAATAATCAAAATAAAGAAGAAAGCAATGAATAAAATAGATTCGCTTATCATCCATTGTTCGGCTACGCGCGCCGGGCAGAATTTGACCGCAAAAGACATTGATCGTATACACCGGGCACGCGGATTTAACCAGATCGGATATAACTATGTTATCCGGATTGATGGGACGGTAGAAAAAGGGAGATCTTTAGCGGTTGACGGAGCGCATTGTAATACGAAGGGTTTTAGCGAATCTTCGTATAATAAACATAGTGTTGGTATTTGCTACATAGGTGGTTTGGATGCAAACGGAAAGCCTGCAGACACAAGAACGATCGCCCAAAGAGCGGCTTTGCGCGAGTTGGTTGCTAAACTCTGCAAAGAATATGAGATAATCGAGGTTCTCGGACATCGTGATACTTCGCCCGATCTGGACGGAAGCGGAGAGGTAGAGCCGAAAGAATATATAAAGGCGTGCCCCTGTTTTGATGTACGCTCCGAGTTCCCTAATTTCTTGCGTAATACAGTAGTTCGACCATGAAACGGCTAGTTTATATTATTATACTGTTAATATTAGCGGCGTGTTTTACGTCTTGCCGAACCCAATATATCCCGGTTGAATCCGTTCGCACTGAATACAAAACGCGCGATAGCATCCGGATTGATAGTATCTATCAGCGTGATAGTATTTATACGCTCGTAAAGGGTGATACAGTCTATCAGTATAGATATAAGTATCTGTATCGCTACTTAACAACGAATCGCACCGATACTATTCTTAAAAACGATTCTATTCGTGTGCCTTATCCGGTCGAAAAGAAGTTGAACAGATGGCAAAGTTTAAAGATGGAGCTAGGCGGATGGGCATTCGTGCTGGTTATTGCTTGTGTGATTGGATGGTTGACTTATCGTTTGAAAAAGAAGTAGAAGATTACTTGTTAACGAACAGGTAAAAGGTCTTTAATTTTTTGATATGAGGCATATTATTTAGTTGTGAGTTCTAAGTTTAAATTCATCTTTTTTTTAACAGCTATTGTTTTTTTTGAATAAATAATTACTTTTGTGGTAAAATTGTAACCTGTGTTCAATTCTAGTTACTTATTTTATATAAAATCTATAGCTAATATAATACAATGGAAAATATGGAAAACAATCCCAAAAACTGGTTTGTACGAATTTTAATCATACTTTTTTGTTTAGGTATTGCTAGTATGATTTTTTTTAATTTTTTTTGTGTTGAACCATATGGAGAATTTAAGAATGGGATATTTTTTCTATTATCTATATTACTAATTCTTGTTCTTGCAGAATCATTTGACAATTTCTCAATCGGTCAAATTGTATCAATTAAAAGAGAAATAAAAAATAAAGAAAAGGAGAATAAAAAATTGGAGCAGAGGAATACCGAATTAATTTCTCATATAATATCAATAACAAATACGCAAACTCAAAAACAACAAAGCACAAATATTTTTGGAGATTATTATTCTGATAAGCCAAATGTTTTACAACCTGTAAACAATGATACTGTTCAAGAATTAATTGACAGAATAGGCAACTCTGTAGTTATCGCAGACATAGAAAATAACATTAAAAAAGAACTTGTAGAAAAAGGATTTGATATAACAGGGGAAACTACTAAAGTATTGTTAAGGCATTTAGCAGGAAGCCAATTGCTTTTAACTTTCGAGAAAATTAATATAGCTATTTTCGGCAGCCAGATACGTTTATTGAGGTTGTTAAATTCTTCTGATGGAATTTCAGAAGAAGATGTATCTCAATATTATAGTAAAGTTAGACTGCAATTTTCTGAAATATTAAACAGTTGGGAACTAGGGGACTATTTGTCTTTTTTGTATAGTAGTATGTTAATTATTAAGCAAGATAATAATATATATATAACTAATTTAGGTGTTGAATATTTGGTTTGGATTACGAAGAATAGAATAAAAGAGGATAAACCATTATAATTAGTTTCAAATTAAATTTAGTATACAATAGATTTCCTAATAGCAATTCTCATGCTCTAGTAAAATGCTAGAGTCATTAATCTTTATGTTCTCTTATAATTGGTAGAATAATATTCAAATTGAAAAATAATTTGTATGCAGACGTGAATGTCTGTTATATCATCTCTCTACGGGAAAAGTTGTTAATTTCCGAAAGTGAGAGACAATACGTTATTTACTCCAAAAGGAATGAGCCTAGACTAAGTGTCGTTGGGGCTTTTGGATGTATGTTATTAAGCATATCCTGTTTAACTAATTTATTTGCAAGGAGTGGGTATTTTTGCATAGATTTTAAATTTATGAATATGGCATGTATTACTGTAAGAAAACCTAAAGGAAGATGCTGTAAGTATTCTGATTATTTCGATGATTTATTTATAACCGACTCCATGAGTAGGGATGATAAATATATCGTTATTATTAATCATTATAAAAAACACGTCTCTTGTGATTCTGTTTTAAATGATACGGAAAAATCTACAACGATAGATGATGCGATAAGATTGGCGGCTAACGCTAGAGATACGAGAGGGCATAAACATAGCCATCAGCGACGTATTAATACCGTTCATTTATCGAAGTTTTGCGATAGAATTCTTTTAATGAAAGATGAAATTAAAGAAGTTCGTAGTTTTTATGAGCTATTTAAAATAATACAAGATTGTAAGGTAGACAA
>ERZ857984.117-NODE-117-length-108520-cov-5.640916_pt1 | contig 108520 bp, 90 predicted proteins | sample MGYA00519914_ERZ857984 | MGnify/ENA primary metagenome ERZ857984 (study PRJEB31778, sample SAMEA3449417) | human gut metagenome | biome: human gut; feature: human-associated habitat; material: faeces | place: United Kingdom | collected 2010/2012 ...
CGGTGTTCTGGGGAGATTACTCGCCGAACTATGAATATGTCAAGGAAGCCTTTGCCGTGCGCTCCGGTCTCGTCAGCAAAGACCGCCTGTTCAGTGAGAAAGAATCGGCAGACCTTTGTCGCTGTGTGGACTTTGCCAAAGGCAACTGCGAAACGCTGACCTATGAGCAGGAACGGCAGCTCGATAAGCTCCAAGAAAAGCTCACGGACGGATACCCCTCCCTCGAAGCCGGGCCGCCGACCTTTGAACAGTCGGCAGCTTCACAACAGAATATGTAATACTATCAATCGCCCTTCGGTTACACAAAAGCCGGAGGGCTTTTTCTATTTCGGAACAAGGAGAAAAACCATGACCATATTTTCAGATAACCCCTACGACCGCCGAATGGAACGGCTGATGATGACCGTTCCGAATTTTGCACCGAGAGGTGTGGGCTTCCGTTTTGCCGAAGCACAAATATTCATCACGGCAACCGCCGCCACACCCACGGAGATACTGACGGCCACCATGCAACAGATACGCTGTCCGCCTTTCCGTAAGAGATTCAATGAATATATAGAAAGCGAGGAAACGCCTATGACCTACCTTAAAGTGCCATTGCCTTGTCTTGCTGACTTTGCGTAGTACGCAGGTTCTGTAACCGCTCCAGTTCCGCAGCGGCTTTTTCGTAACGCTCGGTGAGGGCTTCATACTTTCTCAGATAAGCCTCCTGAGACTGCGCCGTGGAAGCGTTTTCCTCGACTGCCGCCTTGACCGGTTCGGCTACGACCTGCGTTTCCTCAAGCTGCCGTTCAATTTCTGCGTCCAATTCCGCAAAGTCTGTCAGCGCACGGCGCATGGTTTCGCAGTCCTTGATGATCTGCTTCCGGTTCCCCATCATCCGGTTGTAGGCTTGAGTGAAAAGCCGCTGCACGGTTTCCGTGTTTACCGTGGGAGTAGCCCACAATGTGGTATCAAATTTGTAAAGGCGCACACGCCTTGCGCCGCCATCAACAAAATTTTCGGTCGTGCAGTGACCGCCTTGTATGGCATATTCCGAAGCTTCGTCGTATTCTTTTGTGTTGTATCCGGCGTCAAAGACGGTCGCCTGTGCAATCCACCGGCCTCCGTCCCTGCGTTTCGGAAAGTGCGGTGCTTCAACTTTGCTTGTCCCGTAATGCTGAAAATCCTGCAATGCTTTCAGCACAGCATATCGGTCAAGCTCGGTCTTTTGCCTCAAATCCATCGCAGAAACAAACGCCAAACCTGAAATATCTGCCGACATTTTTGCGACGATATTCCATATTGCGTCAAAATGCCTGTCGACAAAATCAAGCTGCGGCTTGAAATTTTTCAGCTTATCCTGCGGCTTTGTGATAAGAAAATCCGCATAAACCTTTCCGCTGGCTGTCTCTGCCATCAGCTCGCCGTCCACGAGCTTTTTTACGATAGGCTCAATATATGCGGCGGGAATTCCGATGGCTTTGGAAAGGTCGCTTACGGTAATCGGCTTTTCATATGCAAGAATCAAAAGATTTTGAGCTATGAGGTCATTTTCGACAAGCGATATCGGCTCCATTTTCAGCCCTTCCGCACCGCCGAACGATAAATACATTCTTCCGGTTAAATAGTTTTCTCTTGTTTCCATTGTTTCAAGTCCTTTCTTCATCCGGCTCCGACCTGCTGCCAATCGGCTTTTCACAGTTCCTTCGGGGATTCCGAGCCCTGCGGCAATATCCCGCCGAAATAGTGACAAATCAAAACTTCACGCGTGATATAGGCAAGATGATTCAGTTCTTTTCGGATTTTTGCCTCATCCTGCGAGGAAAAGTATTCTTCCTCCTCGTCGGGAATTTCAAAAGCATCATCAAAATTTACCGTTATGGGCGCGCGGTACTTTTTTCGAAGGCTGTCGCTATATTTATGGCAGAGCGTATTTGCAAGCCATGTTTTCGGATGCTATATCCTGCCGCCTTTGTTTATATATGAAAAAGCCGCGAGCATGGTATCGCTCACAAGGTCTTCTGCTTCTGTTTGTGAACCGCATTTTGATACAGCAAGCCGCATCAGGTCGTCGTAATATTGAATTATCGCATCTGTGTTCATTATTTACCTGCTTTCCGGAATGCTTTTGAGTACTCGCCTATATAGTCGTAAAAATCTCACTTCGGTTCGGACTTGAACATAATTTATTTTAACACAAAATATTAAACAGTTCAACTGCGGCATTTCCGAAGGATCTCCGCCGAAAACGCGGAGCATATTACGGATATTTGAGCTGTCCGTGCCGATGAACATCTCATATTTGTCATATGCCGAAACGCTTGGAGAGGGTATTCAGCGTTTTGCAGATGTGTTAGAAAAAGAATTGAATAAAAAAGGTGAAAATTCTATTTTACAGTCCTTAGGCAAATGAAAACACCATTGAATTCTGAACTACTAAGTTCAAGCTCAATGGTGTTTCTATCAAAACGCAAAAACAGAAAAATAAGGCTTATTGCAGTGTTTGACAAGGAAAAAATTAAAGAATATACTATTTTCCCCGGGATGCACGTAACAACAATTTTAACGCAAAACAGTGGTTTGATATAATCGTCTTTAGCGGTAATTTTGTTTTACTTTTTCCCATTTATTGTTGCAAAATATAAAAAGAGGTGGACGAATATGTGAATTATCTAATTAGAGTTCAATCATCAATTTCGATTTTAAAACATAAACAAACATTTGTTTTCCCTATCAACATCATCTTTCAAACTCGTTCATATGATCGAAAAAGAAGTCAGAATACACCCGCACTCCTTCCAGTTCAGTCCATCGCTTTTGAATTACCGGAGAAGAATCAATGTCATAAATTTTGGCCCAACGAAGTGACAGAATAAACGGAGAGTGCGTTGATATAATAAACTGACAATCGTGATTACGAACACAATCTTCAATAAAATATTTTAGCATAATCTGATTCTTTGGTGAAAGACTGTTCTCCGGCTCATCAAGAAGATATAATGCTCCGTCTGTAATTGAATCAACAAAAAAAGATAACGCACTTTCTCCATTAGATCGTTCCTGTAAATTGCGCATAACATTTGCTCGTAAATGCTGCGACAATGTTGTGCTTTTCTTTCTTGCGTTAAAAGCTTTGTTCCAGCGTTCGTAGTCATCAAGTCCTTGAAGTCGATTGGGTTCTGTGCTACTACGCTCGTTAATATATTCCGTTATTGCATTAGCCTTTTTGTGATCCACTCCCTCGTTTATGCGACGAATTTCAAGAACCCTCTCAAACACATCATCGCTTGTGATTATTCTGCTCGCATCTGTAAGAGGTTTTTCAAGGTCATAACGGCACAACTCCACATAATCATCAAAATAATCGCTTCTGTTATAGGGAGTAGATCGATCTATTTTTAGAGCTTCTGCCATAACATTCAGAATTGTGCTTTTCCCGCTTCCGTTATTGCCGTAAAAAATGGTAATATCTTCAAAAACAAAATCTGTAAGATTACGATTTCGAAACAAGACAAACGGATACTCTGTTGCATGGTATGTACTGAGACTTTTTCTTTTAAACAACGGGGAGTTAGGATTAAAAAAACTCTCGTCCTCTTCTTTAGAAAGCATGTGAAACGAATTTAAAAATATCATAGCTAAACTCCTTAAACAAACCTTTTTGAACGCAGCTGTATATTAGCGCGTGTTCTGTAATTTCGCAATTTTCAAGACATATTCTTCCTCTTTCTGCTGCGGAGTCTTGTATTGCAGTTTTTCAAAGGTCTTTCTCCGAATAACAGGCGGGAACATTAATAATCTTGCCCGTTCTGCGCCGATCCCGATTTTCCCTTCGAGCGGAGCGTCCCGTACAAGGTCATTCCATAATATCGTACAGCTTCATCAGCTCGATACGCTCCTTCGCCAATTTAACAGAGCCGGAAGCGCCGCCGTCTGCGGAGGAATGCTTTTCGCCCGCATAATGCACGATACGCTGAAACCACGCTGCGGGCAGCAGATACGGATGCTTTTTAAGGTACGGATAGCGCCGTTTCAGATAATCCGTCTTCGGAAAAATCGTGCGGAGCACACTGCTCTTCCCTCCCGTGCGGCTGGCTTTGACCGCGTTGAGCGTCACCGTCGATGCGTGAAGCCGCGTATAGTCGTTCGATCCGTACACGCCGCCGCAGAGGGTATCGTGCAGCAGCGGCTCCGCATCAACGGAGCCGTTCCACGGCTCGTAAAGCGCAAACGCGATCCCCAAGTACTCCCGGGCAATTTTGAAAGCCGCGGCGGCAAACGTAGCTGCATGGACGTCGGCGCACTGATCGTGCAGGTGCTGCCAATCGATTTCATCGTGATACTCCCGTGCCCACAGTCCGATATCGCAGAACTGACGCAGACCGATGCCGCTGCGCACAAAGTGCTTGTAGGCGTGAAGGATCAGATACAGCAGGTGCTCATGCGGCGGCATGGCAAAAAAGCGGTTCAGATCATCATGCGCGTCCTCGGAAGAGTCGAACAAGCGCCTGTGCAGTTCAATATAAAGCGGACCGTCTTTTTTCGTATATGTCACCTCGTCCGCCGCGGAAAGCTCGTCCGCGGGCGTATCGGTGGAAAGTCCGTTCGCCGTCAGCGCCTCATGGCAGGCAAAAAACTCGCTGTCGGGGATGTAAAGATCGTCGTCGCCGCTTATGCGGTGGTCCTTCAGCGGATAGAGCCTGCTGCAAAGCTGTCCCTTGACCGCGACGGGATGAAGTCCCGCCGCGCGAAGCTTGGCATAAAGAGCGGCGAACTCCGCCGACCGCACGGTCTGATGCAGCACCTGTCCGACGATCTGCTGTTTGACAAGCGCGAACAGCGCAGCGTTTTCCTCGGCAGCGGACGTTTTGCGGACAGCCTCGAAGAGGATCGGCAGCAGCTTCTGCTGATTTGCCAATGCGAAAATGGCATTCCAATCGACGTTTTCCACGATCAGATCGGCTCCGGAAACGCTGTTCTTGACAATATGCAGAAATTGTGTTTCGGTGGTCGTCAGGGTCATGTTAGTGTGCCGAGCCCTTTCCTTGATTTTTTCAATGGCATGAGCAAGAAGCAGCGATGTTGAGCCGACAAATGCGCCCAAAGTGTTGCAGATCACATCGTCCGTCTCGGCAAGTCCCAACGAAAAGCGATACTGCGTGAACTCAATAGATGCGCTGAGAACGAATCCGATCAGCGTTGTCAGCGCGATCCGGCGGCGGCAGCGCCACTTTGACGGCAACGCATTTGAGAGCGTCAGCCCCAGCGGGAAGAAGAGGAACACGTTCATCAGCATCTCGCGGTAAAGCTCGGGCTGCCGATGCGCGGCGGTGAATGCGGCAAATGGTGTGAGGATAATGTCGTACCTGCCCGGGGTACGGGACAGGACGGTAGCGTAGAGGATGATGATGGCGGCTGCGAAGGATAAAAACGCATTAACAACAGTTCGCTTTCGTTCGTCGAAGCGCAGACCGACCGCTGTCCAAATCATGAGCAGCAAAAAAAGTAAGCCGCCCACAGTCCATAAATTCATTGCGTAAATTTGTTGAAACATACCGTTACCGCATCAATTTATGAATTATACGAACCAACAAACTCTTGTTCCGACGTTCTTTTGCCAATTCTTCCTTCGTCGGCTTGCAGCAAACGGAAACCAAATCGTCGAAAGGCATTCTGCCGTACCCCGCCCAAAACTCATCATAGCGTGCAGGCTTTTGAATAGGCGCAAGAGCTGCCGGATTAAATGTAAATGCATTATCCGCGGCAACTGCAGTTTGCAGCTGATCCTTACAGCTTTCAAACAGCCTACGTCCTCTTTCACTGTGCAGCAGGATCAAAGATGTTCCCTGCGGATTATAAACCTCCGGTTGGATACCTTTGACGCCCCAATAATCTGCCAAAGTGATATCGCTGCAGCGCCCGATGCCCTTAAATTTACACAAGAAGCATGAGTTGCGGGAGTACAACCCCTTCAGAAATCCACGCTGATAAGAATTTTCTGCAGCAGTCTGCCGGAACTCTCCGCCGTTGTCAAACTCAGCGCGGATATGGTAGCTTTCCCATCCGGAGGCCTTGTTGCGAAAAGAAAAGTCGGTCAATCTGCCGCCATACTGCTTCTCCAATGCTACCGCATAGTCTTTCCACACAAGAGGAGAAGGAACGCTGTGGCAAACGGTATCCTGTGTGATCAGCTTTTCATATTCCTTGCCAAGATAGCTTTTCAGTGCTGCTACTTGGCACGGCATTCCGCTGAAATATACCCACCGTCCGGCTTTCAGCGCCGTTTTCACCTGAAAATAGCATTCTGATTCGATACGGCTTTGGACATACTTGGAACTGCAAAGCGAAGAAAATTCAGAAATTGTCTCGACAGCGGTATGCACCACATTGAAATACTTATCGAATGATGCGCCAAAAACAAGTCCACCGCGACGAATAATCTCAGCAGCCAACACAGGAAAAATTGCGCCGGAAGAAGATTTGGAGAGAAGCGTCTCGTCCTTGGCATATCCGGTCAGAATATCAGTATGTACGGATATCTGCGGCGGTGTGCAGACGGGGCATTTACGGATACAAAGGCCGCAATCCAAGCACTTTGCCGCATCGACTATCGGATATAAAAAACCGTGCTCATCTGGCTGCATCTGAATTGCGTTTGACGGGCAGATTGCCGCACACATACCGCATCCGGTGCAAATCTCAGATTTTTGAGTGATGTTCATTCATAAATCTCCTTCGATTTTTCAAGGAATGATAACCGAGACCGAATATCAGACATGATACTGTTGTAACCGTAAACAACAAAAGTCCCTTATCAAATACTTTCTGCAGCGCAAGGATGAAAAGAGGATGCCAAAAGTATGTAAAATTTGCAGCATCTCGGCAAGCCGAAGCTAATCTGCTTTTCCCCTCAAACGGGTAAGCAAGACAGATTCGGAACAGCAGGAAAAGAAGCGGATAAAGAAATACTGTAATTTCGATTGTTCTTGACATTCCCGTGACGGTCAAGGCAATAATCTCAGCCGCAAAAAGCAGTGCCGTTAAAATGGTTACAATCAACAACTGTTTATCGGAAATGCGTAATTTCAGCTTTCCTTCCGAAATTGTCCATCCAAGAGCAGTGAAAGGAAATCCCATGAGAAACATCCGTCGAACGCTCGGAAACCATCCGCTGTCAAACAGTAGATTCAAGACAGGCAGTCTGGTGCCAACACCATAATACGATGTCCCCAATAGACCAACGACATAGCAAACGACCGCCAACGGAAGCAGCATTTTTGTCAGTTTGAGTTTACAGAGAAGACCGATCAATACCATTGAATAGATAATGCCCACCATGTACCAAAGGTGATAGTAACTGCCGTTGAACAGTAAATCCATCAGCATCCATTTCTTCGGTTCATGCAGCAACGATGGATTCGCCAGAAAAATCACGGCGAAATAAACCAATGACAGAAATGTATATAGCTTGACGTTTTCCCAAACGGAAGATGCTATAGCAGGACTACCTCTATTGATATAGTTTTTATGCAGAAAGTAACCGCTTGCACAAAAAAAGAACGGTACCGCAACACGAGTCAGTATCTGAATGCCTCCGTTAGTGTAACCGGAAAGCCATGTGACTGCCTGTGTATGAATAGCAACAACCAGAATCGCCGCAAGCAGGCGTGCAATATCAATACTATTGATGCGATGAGTTGGCATTTCATCTTTCCCTAATATGCGAGAAAATTTTTGAAACAGGGCCTTTGATAAAAGTCTTTTCATAGTCGTTCATCATGAAAAAATATGCCAATATCCAATAAATAACGGCATAGACAACTGCTAAGGCAAAAAAAATCAGCCAACTGCCGATAACTATTTTATCGAGTACAATCCAACCTACAGCTCCCATTAACAGCATAACCGGACACATTTGCGCAATGTTCTTCCAGAACAGCGAAATATCAATACCGATCTTTTTATAATAGTACCAATTAATAATCAGTATATTGCCGATCACATAAGCAATACATGTTGCTATGGCTGCGCCTATAATGCCGTATCTTTCCACCCAAAGAAAGGTCAGACCGACGTTCAATACGGCAATACATAAATAGACTGCAGATCGAAACCGATGTTTATTCATAGCATAAAGAATATTTAATCCGGTATTTTGAATCAGCGGAACCGTCACCGGAATCATAACCAACAATGCTACGTAGTAAGCAGTTTCATAACCGTCCCCTGCCCAGAGAGCAATAAATTGCCGTCCGAAAGCTACGAATGCAGAAACAATAAATGATGTAAGTAAAAACTGAAGCCGTCCGACCTTTATAAACAACGCCGTAAATTCAGAGTGCGGTGTATCATTGACAGCCATATTCGTCACCTTTGGCATCAGAACAGCGCTGATAGCCGTTGAAAGACCCGTAAGATAATTGTTGAATGTTGCCCCGACGTTATAAACCGCCGTAGCTACCGAACCAATCGCCCAACCGATAATGAGCTTGTCTGTGGACCAAAAAAGAATGTCAACGATATTGGCCACAAACACGAATAAAGAAAAGCCGATAATCTCGCTGATAAGACCGTTCTCCACCTTCTTAAAACCGGGACGGATATGCAGACGTCGGATCACATATACAGTATATATCACATAGGTAACAAAATTCAACGCCGTTGTGGAGAGCACAAGACCTACGGAGCCGAAACCGAGAAACAGCAATACAAGATTCAGACACGGCGACACTACGCTTGTGATCAAAGAAACCGTCTTGCTGAAGATAAATCTTTCGTGTGCCAAAATTATGGAGCTGAACACATTGAAAGGCATGAAAATTGCAGTGTTCAGCGTCATCAAACGCACCAATCTCTCCAAAAGTACCAACTCGTCCGGTGTCAAGGAACGACCGTATGCCCCCAAATGGAACGAGCAGAATGTCCCTACAATCAGAACAGCCACACCAATCACAGAGTATATCTTGATAAAAAGACCGAAAACACGCCGTTCGCCCTCCAAATTTCCTTCTGCACGATACTTGGAAAGATAGCGGATAATAGAACCTCCTATACCGAAATTCAGCAATCCGATATAACCCATAACCGACTGTGCAATTCCGTAAATACCATACTCTGCCTGACCTAACATACGAAGCATGATCGGCGTGTATATGAACGGGATCAGATTTCCGATCAACAGATTCAAATAGGACAGCAGTGCACCTGCCTTAATCTCATTGCGTTTCATGCGTTTGCAATATCCTCCAATGCTTTGCGTGCCTCATCTGCACGAGCGATATAGCCGGGAAGCATCTCATTGAGGTGCTTCCGGACGGCATCACGCTTCTCATACAAGGGTATAAATGCCTGTGTGAGTTCATTGCTTTCCTTGAGCTGCTGCACCGGCAGAACATAGCCATTCTCATTTCCGAAAAGATCACGTGCAATTCCCCTTGCTTTAACAGAATAGCCGACTGTGAGCGTCGGCACACCGGTGGAGTAAGCAGCAATAGTAGCGTGAGTACGTGCACCGACAAAAAAGCTGCACTTGGAAATGATGTACTTCAGCTCCGGTGCGGTATGGTCACTAACCAAGAACAGGCGCGGATTCTGATTGAAATCATCATAGAGCTGTTTCAGCGGGATACGGTCGTCGTTACTTTTCCAAACGACATGTGGTATCAGAGCAATGGAGGCATCTGTGTTATCCAAGATATATCGGATGAGAGCTTTGTAGTTTGCATAGGTTGCGCCGACATCCTTTTCATTTTTGATAATCACAGGACTGATATTGATGCCGATAACCTCAACATTAGAGAAGCATTCGTTCGTCGCGCATTTTTCCGACTGCATATAGAACGCCGGATCAGGCATTTGTACAGCATTGATTCCGACAGATTTAACGGCTTCATAGGTTACACACTCTCTGGCTGCAACCAAGGCATAATTACTCAAATCTTCAGAAACCGAAGGTTCTGCCACGACATCCGGCTCAATAGAGCAACCCCAAAGAACCGTTTTAATATGTTGCTTTCCAAATGCCCGGTTCAGATATGCGTACATGGCTGTATTGCCATAGCAATAATTGTCTCCACCGACAGAAAGTGCCACATTGGCACGCCCACTCAATTGCTGAATCACGGGAATATAATACAACCCATCCATATCAGTGTAGTTTCCTGTCAGCTTCAGCTTGGCATAAGCCTTAAAAAAGGCTATGTCCCGTCTTCGTTCCTCTTTAGCAGGAATGACCTTTGAAATGTTGTCAAGACCATATCGAATGTCTTCACTAACGTTTTCAGATAAAACTGTATATGAAGCGTTCTTCAAAATCTGTATTGTTCCGCGTATAATTGCTTCACAGCCGTGATTTCCGCAGCCGCCATTACCATAAAACAAGACGTTCATATCTTCACTCACTTATCATATCCGATACCGTCCGCAAGCTTTGCTTTCATATCTGCCTTTTCCTCATCAGATTTGTCGACCCAGAATGTCGAAAAAACAGGGCGTTGTTCCATTTGAGCCTTGTGTTTTTTCACAAAGTTCTCATAGCAGCCCACAATGCGAATGGGGTTGCCAACGGCGATAGAACCAGAGGGAATATTCTTTGAGACAACAGAACCGGCACCAATCACGCAGTTGTCGCCAATGCTCACACCGGGCAATACAATAGACCCATGACCGACAAAGACATTGTTACCTATTCTCACCCTACCAACCTTACTGACTCCCAGCGAAATCTGGGTACTGGCATCATGGGCTAACACCATAACTCCGGTCAATGTCACGTTATTTCCAATAGAAACAAGGAACCCATGCCCAAAGTCAATATTCGTATTATACAGATGAACATTTTCCCCAATTTCTATACCGCGAGAACGAAGGTACTCAATGCTGTTATAGTCGATAGGCTTTTTCAAATGTAATTTGATGAGGACTCGCTCCAAAAAATTCATCGTTACTTTTCTCCATCTATCACAGTCTCGATTTGCTTCATGATCTGCTCCGGGCTGAATTGTTCCGGACACCTCGTATTCTCTTTAATGCGCTGATACGGTTTCTTTTCATTCAGAATCGTCAACACTTTTTCTGTCAGCGATTCCGGAGACCGCTCTGTAAGCAATCCGTTAATTCCATCCTCGATAAATTCACACGGACCGCGAGACTTTGTCACCACGCACGGAACGCCAAGCGCCATCGCTTCCAATACCGTCAGACCCTGTGATTCCACATATGACGGATGCACAAACAAATCCGCATATCTTATGTAAGGGTAAGGATTCGTTTTACTTCCTTCCAAAATAACATGATCCTTCAGGGCATGCTCTGCAATCAACATTTCCAGCTTTGCCCGTTCCGCACCCTCTCCGATAACATGCCAAGTAAAGTCTATGCCCGCATCTTTCAACGCTCTTGCAGTGGGAATGATATTTTCAAAATGCTTCTCCGGCGCAAGACGACCGACCGAGACAATATGCAGCATATCATCGGTATATGGCGAATATGCCGCCTTCAGTCTAATTGCCTCAGCATCCAGCATACTCGGAATGCAGACCAGCTTATCAGCAAGCTCCGGCAGTTGTTCTTGCAGCATTTCCTTGCAGGATTGCGATGCTACAACCACTGAATCCATCTTGCTGCACATATCGCCATAGGTCACACGATCCACATTGAAATCGCCGTGATGCCACCAAGTGATTTTCCTGTCTGCTTGAACGGAATATGCCGCCAAATCGGAGCAAATGCCTGTACGAAATCCTATTACGCAATCGTAACGGTGCTTTCCGAGCAGGACAGTTGCAGCAGATTTCAAGGCGCGTGCGCCGAGAATCTTATACCGCAAAAACATAAAACGCAGGCGCAGACACATCCAATCATGTGCTGCAGCACACCGACGAATCGATGACACAAAGCTGCCATAAGTATTATGAATGTCCCGAAACAGCACATGCACTTCCGGCGGCAATTCCGAAGCATAATCACCGACATCCTCCAACAGCAAAAGATCAACGGCATATTTCGTGTAGTCCATGTGCTTGAGAATATCTGCAAGAGAACGTTCCACTCCCCCGGCATTCAGATGACCGTTAATAAAAAGTATATGTTTCATACGTTTTACCTTTTTAACAGCAGCATAGCGGGACGAAGATACTTTTTCTTGTAAATCAGTGTAACAATTTTCAGCTTCCATGAAATATTTAATCGACTGATATTAATACTCTGCAACGCTTTATGCGTCAACGGATCATCTAAAACCTTTCCGGACTCACGCAGGAGTTCTCTTGCTGACAGTCCGGCAAAAATTCTCTGATTCATTGCCATATATACAAAAAACAGCATACAGCGATGAATCTGCTGTGTGAAATCGTACTCCTGTTTTTTTGCAAAGCTCATGTTAATCCGACACCAGAGCTCACGCAAAAGCGGCCATTTGTCTTTATACGCCGCATGTGTTACAGAATCCGGATTCTGTCGATAGTGGTAAGGCGCATATCCCTTCAGATATGTCATACTTTTTGCGAAGTATCCCACCTCGGAGCCAAACTGAAGATCTTCCGAGAAGCGCATACCTTCAGGAAAAGAAAGTTTATTTTCATCAATTACGTCTCGTCGAATCAGGAGAAGCCAATTCGAAATCGTTACCGGATACTCCATATTATCCGGCATCAAAAGCTGCGGGAAGTATACAGAATGCATTCGCGCACGGTCATAGAACCCGCCGGGAAGATCGTGTGTATAAAGCTGACTGCTGTTTCCGCATTCTTTCAGGCAGTCGCAAATTACAAGATCACAGTTGTTTTCTTCGGCTGTATCAAGCATTCGCTCATACATATCCGCGTCGATCCAATCGTCGCTGTCTGCGAAAGCGATATACTCTCCGTGCGCAATACTCAAGCCACAGTTTCTGGCAGCCGCAGCCCCGGAATTCGCCTGATGGACAACCTTTACCCGATCATCCTGTGCCGCATACCGATCGCAAAGCATCGGACTTGTGTCTGCAGAGCCGTCATCCACAAGAATCAATTCGATATCATTAAGCGTTTGACGAAGAATGCTGTCTACACACTCGCACAAATATTTTTCGGCATTATAAACCGGGACGATAATACTGACTTTTGGCATATACATCTCCATTAGTGATGAATTGCTTTCCGTAACCGCCGAATCATACGTCCGATTTTCACTCTGATTTGAGTTGTTTTCGGCTGCCAACTCATCGAGTACCAGTGAATCGAGTATGTATTCTCCGTCTTGATCAATTTTCCCGTTGCACTATCTAATGGGTTAAAGTAGTCTGCCGGATAAACGTGAATCCCTGCCACACTCTGTTCCAGACCGTTACGCACAAGTCCAAAGCGTTCCATCACATCAGTGTTCAATCGCGGGCAACCAACAGGAGTTACACTCCCGTCCGGCTGCATATAGTGAAGTTTTCTGTACTCTTCAATCATCGCCTGCACAACAGGATGATGCGGTACCGCTGCCATAATTTGTCCGCTATTGACAAATTGGTCATTTTCAAACCCGATAATCCCTTCCTCATTCAATAGCGGTGTAATATCACGCACAGCCTCTACATCGGTATCAAAGTACACTCCGCCATACTGTTCCAAAGCAATCAAACGCATTACGTCAGATACAAAGGCATATTTTTTGGCAGAATACGCCTCTGCCATGAAAGGCATAGAAAGGCAGTCACTGTTATCCTCGTTCCATTCACGAATTTCAAAATCCGGATATAATTCACGCCAACCGGAAATACACTTTTTTGCCAGCTCCGTTTTTTCTCCTCGCCCAAACCAACAGTAGTGAATGATTTTGGGAATCATGAATCAATCCTCCGTCAGCGCGTAGATTTTTTCAACCTCCGCACTATTTGTGTAGTCTCTTTTTTTACAGTTTTCCGAAAGCTGCCTCATTCGCTCGGGATCGCGCAGCAAAGCTGCAATGCCGGAGGCACAGCCTTCATTATCCATAGGTACGACTATACCATCTGTACCGTCTTCCAACTGACTGTCGGATGTATCGTACTTTGTTATAATAACGGGCTTGCACAAAAGCTGCGCCTCGCGCACAGATACCGCCTTTCCCTCATAACGGGACGGCTGCACATATAAATCACAGGCACGCATATAAGAATAGGGATTGTCTTTCTTACCAAGTATAATGACGCGATCCTGCATACCTAACTCGACAATCTTCCGGCGAATCAGCGCTTCATTACCTCCATATCCTATGAGATACCACTTGACGTTAAGGCCGCTTTCTGTCAGGCGACGGCAAATGTCCGGCACATTGTCGAAATTCTTCGCATCGCAGAAACGACCGACAGACAGGAGCACCTTACTGTCGCCTGCCAACATGTCGGTCTGCGGCTCTTCGGCACATGCCTTTATAAAATGCTCTGCGAGGGTATTTTCAATCGTAATCGCCTTGTCTGCAAGTGTGGGATAGAAAGCCTTCAGTTTCTCCGTACAGTCTGCAGATACGCTGACGACAGCGTCTAATCTGTTATAAGTCTCAAGGTCCATAGCACGATTCGGGAACAGCGTATCATAGTCCGTATGATTCCATGTAATCTTATTCGTTGCCCGTACCTTATTTATAAGCGTATCCGCGATGCCAAGGTACATAATTCCCAAATCGTATTCTCCGGGAATGTCCGGCAGCCGTTGCTGCAAAAATTTTGCAATATACTGCATAGACATCCAAACGCCGCGCCTTTCGCCGGTAGTTTTCGTATGCAGCCATGCAGCAGCTTTGGCACGCAGACGCTTCAAGCCAAATAAAGCCTGCCGACTGAACAACAAAGAACGAATCGGCGTATCAAACGTCCGGTATTGAGGCATCTCCGAAAGGATGTGTACCTTTTCCGGAATGTATTTTAAGAATTCACCCTCATGGCGATATAGAAACAGTGATACATCGTAACGGGAATAATCAATGGCTTCCAACAACCCGAGCAGGCTGCGTTCTGCCCCTCCTATAAACATCGATGGCATCAGAATAATAATCTTCTTCACGCTTTTCTATCTCCAATCGGGCGTACTACAAGTTCCCGTGTGGCTGTAACCAGCGAACCGTCCGGAATCGTTCCATGCACGACTGCTCCCGCGCCAATCACGCAGTTATTGCCGATTTGAGTTCCTTTCAAGATGACCACATTGGCCGCAATCCAGCAGTGATTACCAATGGTAATAGGTGCGGACACATGCCTATCGCTGACACCGTTTTCCGCATCAAAAACGTGGTCATTATCGAAAATCTTCACTCCCGGTCCAAAGCGGCAGCCTTCTCCGATAGTTACGCTGTTCTTGACGCTGATCATCAGATCTTCATTAAAATAAACTCGGTTGCCAATCTGCAGTTCAGCATTTTCGTCCACAAGGATCGTACCATGTCCATCGCTGACCAAGCGTTCTCCCAAAGACACCGTTGCGTTGCGTTTCAGACGAAAACACATTTGATGACCGAGAAGTTCCACATGGGCCACCCGTAACTTACGGCATCGAAAAAGCCGCAGGACATTCAGTTTTATTAAATTGAACAGAACTAATCCGTATGGTTTCATTGCCAAGTTTTTCTCCTGACATACTTTATCAACATCGTCCCGTTAAAGGTCATACCACATCAACAGTACATTTGATAATTTTATTTAGCTATAAACAGCAACTGACTGCTTAAAAAAGTTTTCAATCTAAATGCCAAATTATATGCAGACAATGATAAGCCTTTCACGTTTTTTATTCGTTAGGAAGGTCAAAATCGATCATCCATTTCTTCATATCCGCTGTGAAACGCTCATCCTCTGGCGGAAACTCCATATATGCGCCATACTCCATGCTTAAAATTCTCTCATATTCTTTGGGTACAGATATCATCAGATCCTCATATGGCATAAGCACACTTGCATTAAAGCATTCTGTCGGAAAACGTTTGTCTGCCTCTTCCATTGTAATCAATTCATTCGTCGGGACTTGTGAGGTAAGCATCGAATAAACGCATCTTTCCAACTTAGAAGAGCCCGCTAATTTCCTTATTATTTCTCCTAAATGAACAGCAAAAAGCTTACTTTTTTGTGAAGCAAACCGTTCATACAACCATTGTTTCTCGTATTGATCAAGCTTTGCTATTTGAAAAAATTTTGCAACTGATGAAACTATTCGTTTCACAACAGGAATATACTGTTTAGCATAATCGAACACAAAGATATCTATATGAATCTCACCTTTTTCTGTTTCATGACCCGGAACATATATTCTTGTTTTCTTTTTTATAATCCTTGTCAGTCCAGTTAGATTCGGATCTCCATATACAATAGTCCTCAACTCATACTGTTTAGGCAATTCCCGACTTACTTTTAAAAATTTTTCATACTCAGCACGATACATAACAACATCAATATCACAATCCCACGGAATCGTCCCTTGGTGGCGAACCGTTCCGAGAAGAGTGCCATACATTGCGAAGTACTGAATACCATACTTATCACACAACTGCGAGTAAACACGCAGCATTTCCTTCTGTGTAGCTTGTAAGTGCTGAAGTTCAACTATATCCATTAGTTTTTACTACTCCTCCTAATATACTCCGTCAGCATCCATCCCGCCGGGGTACACAATACCGTCAGCAGCTTGCGGGGTGATTCCCTAATATAGTTCCGGTTTCCCGCAATCTGACTGCTTGAGCAGTAGTGAATACAGTCCATCACCAATCGTTTAAAAGACTCCGGATACTGCATTTTCACCGTGCGCCAAAAAGCGAATCCTTTCGGATTTTTCAGGTACTGGCGCAACATATTGTTGCTTGAGCCGTCCGATTGGTACTCCACATTGCAGAGCACATCATTCAGCACGGCTAACTTGTAATCCTGATCAATCAGAAGATATTTGTATGAAAGACTGACGTACTTCTCGCCGTCAAACACCGGATACTCCGGATAGGCAGTAATAACATCCGTGCGATAGACAATTTTTTTATCGCCTGCACCGCCCGCCGCATAATAACCCGAAATTGTCGTTTCGGTCATATCCGGCGAAAAGCCTTTGCCGATAATTCTTCCGTCGAAATCGGCATTGAGACCCACAACTCCCGCATAGCCTTTATCTCTGACTGCATCCCACTTGCTCAGTATCTTTTCTACTGCTCCGTCCGCCATAATATCGTCGGAATCAATACACGTATTAAGCTCCGTACGAATGTTGGCATAAGCCGCATTGTGAGCAGTATGCATACCGCCGTTTTCTTTATAGATATATTGAATCTCGAATCCGTTATCGCAGTTCTGCCAATCACGCACCAATTCTGCAGTATTGTCCGTAGAGCCGTCGTCTATAATCAGCCAGATAAAGTTCTTGCAGCTTTGACCGCAGAGGCTGTCATAAGTGCGCGGAAGCGTATGGGCACGATTATAAGCAGGAGTGAAGATTGTGAGAATAGGTTCAGCAATTTTGTTCATAAGCGTTAATGTAGAACTCCTGTAGTTTTACAGCTTCGGTATTGATATCAAAGCCATGAGCGGCAATTTCGCTTTGGCGATCGGTGCGGGGAAAATCCCGTTTCTCGAGAATCTTCTCCGCCCAAGTCTCCGAATCCGCCGACAGAGGCAGAACATCCACCAAATCTTCTGCGATGATGCACTCAGTCGGAACCTTATCTGAAATAAAGCACGGCAACCCGGCAGTCTGTGCTTCTACCATTGTCACAGGCAGTCCTTCGTACAGCGACGGAAACACAAATACATCCATAGCCTGCATCAAATCAGCAACATCGCTGCGAACACCGAGGAATCGAACATGCTCTGCAATTCCCATGGCTTGTGCCTTTGCCTGTATTTTCGGCATATCTTCTCCGCCGCCAACCAGCAAAAGTATTGAACTTGGTTCCTTTTTCAACAAAGCAGCAAATATGTCAATGAGAAACGGGTGGTTTTTAGGCTGATTGAACCGTCCCACATGACCTACGACCAAATGATCTGAAACTTCGAGTTGTTGCTGTACTTTTTCGCGCCTCACCGGACTATATGTATAGAGTGACGTATCGACAGCATTATTGATAATATGATACGGCGCTCCGCCAAACATCCAATCACCGGCATCCTTTCCGCAAGCAATCAGATCGGTAGCATATTTAGGAATGCTGCGCATATACCACAACTTAACAGGATACTTCAAATCCCTGTTTTGACTGGAACAGTGGCTATGTGCAATACGAACGGGGATGTTATATCGTGCAGCGGCTTTTAAAATTACCGAACTCAGGCAATCCTGATGTACATGGACAATTTTATATTCCGGGTGTATTTCAAAGAACCGATCAAGAACATTCAAATAACTCCTGCTCCACGGAATCAATCGCGGCAAGCGATAAATTTTCCCACCGAGATTTTCTATCTCATCGTCAAATTCTGCGCGTTCCCGTCTGTGAACAAGAAAATCAAACTGTATCTTTTTCCTGTCCATACGGCGGTAGTAGTTCATAATCATAGATTCCAAGCCGCCGCGTCCCATATAGGTAACAACATGTAAAACTCGAATCATTCTGGTTTCCTCGTCAAAGTGCATTCCATGCAATATGCATTTGGTAATAGAAAAAGGCCACGAACCCCAAAACCAATCCGCCTGCGATAATCTTTGCAGATTGCTTAGTAAACATATGGTTTATCAACCAAGGCATTACAGCATAGCCTTGAAGAGTCGTATAAACAGGTAAACGACCTATATAAATTCCGGATGAAAAGACACTCACCAGATAAAGGATTGCGGTGCAAGCACAGCAGTTTACACACAAATTCACAACTGCCGAATTCTCTTGATCTATACATCTCTTTCCAATTAAAGATAAGATCGCCGGGATCGAGTAGAACAGTGCACGAAGAGGATTCGCACCGTTGTCGTTTTTCCAAATATCATTGGTTATAAGATCACTGTACTGAGTCTCTGCAAGTACTGAGTCCAAAAGCAGGATAAACGGATCGATCAGCAATATTGCCACGCCTACACAAGCCAGAAACAGAAGCATCTTACGATTCCAAGCACGTCCCTGAATAACAAAAATCAAAGGAATCATCATCAATGCAGAGGCATGGAATGTTGCTGCCAAGAGAATGACAGCAATTGCCCAAAGTACTTTTTTCCGCAGAATCAGTTCGAAGCTAAGAAGAATAATGCAAACCGCAATAAACTGACGCATACCATTAAACATCCATGAAAGATAATCCGTTGATACCACAAACATAAACATACTGAGAAAAAAATTCGTGGAATATCTGCGAAAAAAGTAAACAATGCAAAACATCTGAAATACCGCAATCAAAAAGAAAAATAGTTTATCATTATTGCCAATAAATGTCTTGAGTGTTGCTGCCAAAACTGTAAATCCCTGATCTTTTCCGTGTTCCGCCAGATACTCAGCCAATGCTTTCCCAAGTGTCGGCATATCTCTAAACATCTTTCGGTAAACTTCCGTATCACCGAAATTAACACGGGTCGCTGCCCAGATCACATACGGGCAGGCTAAAAGCAAGGAGGCGCCCCAACTCCAGCGGTATTCTGTCTTATCCAGCACTTGTACCGGCTTTTTCGGCACGACGACAACCAACAAACCGCCGACCAATACAAGCCATATCAGCAGCCACCAGTAATTCGTCAGAGTCATGTTTTGTTCCTCACTGCTTCGGCGATGCCGAGACCGCCGAGCGTCTGCGCCACTGCGATCCGCTTATCAAACTTTTCCTCGACCAGCTTCCGCCCGCTATAGCCCATTTGTTTCCTCTCTTCAAAGGATTTCTCCGCAAACGCGCGCACGGCGCATATCAGCGCGTCGGTGTCCTGCTTCGGGCAGAGGTAGCCGCTGATGCCGTCATCCACGACCTCGCGGCATCCGGGAATATCGCTTGTAATGAGTGCGCGTCCCATAGCGGCGCCCTCCAAAAGCACATTCGACATACCCTCGTGATAAGACGGCAGGACAACGCAATCCGCCGCTTCGTAGAACGAATGAACGTCCGTCTGAAATCCGTGAAACTTGATCACGCCGTCGGCGACCAGACGATCTACCGTCTCTTTGTAAGCATCCTCATAGAAGCCCACTACGTCAAAAGCGACCTTCTCGCCCATCTCCGCTTTCAGTTTCTTTGCTGCGGTGAAGAACTCGTCCACGCCCTTTTCCTTCATAATGCGCCCCACAAACAGAAATCTGCAAACGCCGTCATCCTGCATGGGGACATACGGATACTCGTTCAGGTTGATCCCCGCGCCGGGCAGCACTCTCACCTGACTGTCGGAGACGATATTCCCGTCTGTGAAAAAGCGGGCGTTTTCCTCATTCTCAAAGAAAACCGTATTCGCCTTGCGCAGAGCGCTGCGGTACATCACCGAAACCACGGAAGACAGCAGCGGCTTTTCAAATGCCGTGCCGAGCCCCTGCACATTTGCAAAGTACAGAATGCCCTTATTCCTGCAGGCGGTGCCCATATAAATATTCGGCTTGATGGAATATGTAATCACGATATCCGGCTCAACATCGTCGAGCATTCTGCTGTACGTTTTAAGCAGTTTCATATCCTTAAACGGATTTATGCTGCGGCGGCTTACATTCGTTTCTATGCATTCCGCGCCCATGTCCCGAAGATCGTCCTCATGACCGACAAACGGCGTACTGAGAACGACTTCGTTATCACGGAGCAGCGCCTCCAGCAATTCTTTGCGGAACCGATAGAACATATATGAGTGGTTGGTCACAATCAGAATCTTCATTTTTCAGTCTCCGTTTTATGAAGCTCGCCCGTGCCGCCTTCAACCACTCCGTCTCCGCGGAGTACCGAAAATGCAGTTCCGAAAAAGCATCTGCAATCAAAAAGAAAACTCATATTCCGCACATATTCGCCGTCAAGACGGGCTTTATCCACAATCTCCAACTCATCGCGTCCGCAGATCTGCGCCCATCCGGAAAGCCCCGGTTTTATATCGTTTGCGCCGTATCTGTCGCGTTCCTCGAGCAGATCGTACTGATTCCACAGTGCCGGACGCGGTCCGATCACGCTCATATCGTTTTTCAGAATATTGATAAGCTGGGGAATCTCGTCAAGCGAGGTCTTGCGCAGAAAGCGCCCCACGCGCGTAATATACTGATCCGGATTATCAAGAAGATGTGTGGGCGTATCGTGCGGAGTGGACATTTTCATGCTGCGGAATTTATAAAGATTAAAATGCTTTTTGCGTATGCCGACCCTTTTCTGCGTAAAGAAAACAGGCCCCGGATCGTCGATCTCAATGGCAGCAATAATGATCAGAAACAGCCACGACGACAGGATCAGCCCGACAAAAGAAAGCACGATGTCAAGTATCCGTTTGATATAACGTATGTACATTTTCAGCTTCTCCCGATCATTTCAGCATTTCCGTTCCGACAGTCAGTTTTCTTTTGACTAAAAATGCGCAAAATACACCCATTTTGATATTTTATTATAGCACGATAAGCGAAAAACCGCAATACATTTAATAAAAATAAGCAGGGTTATTTTGTTTCCGCAGAAGCCTTGAAAGCAAGGCTCAAAGGTGACTCTGCTTTATTTCCTCCGCAGTTTCCTCCGTCGGGAGGGATCGCTTCATGCGCAGCCTGCGAACAGCTTATCACATTGCAACACGCTTTGATTCCCGCAGCTTCACGGAAACCGGCACAAGGTGCGGAAATACAAAAAGACGGCTGAGCCGCAGCATTGACTCAGTCGCCTTTTTCATTTTATCTTACTTTTTACGGTAATGACCGTGCGGTTATGCACCGATCTTGTTGAAAGCCTTGGTGAACTGGCTCTTCTTGCGCGCAGCGGCATTCTTGTGCATGATGTTGTGCGCAACTGCCTGATCGACCTTCTTTACGGCAACCTTGTATGCAACTGCGGCAGCAGCCTTGTCTCCGGTCTGGCATGCAGCGTCAAACTTCTTTATGAGAGTTTTGAGCTGAGACTTGAACATTCTGTTGCGAAGGTTTTTAGCTTCTGCGATCTTTACACGCTTCTTTGCGGATTTAATATTCGGCATCCTCGTATCCCTCCTTTTCAAATGATCAAAACGCCGACGCCTGAGAGGGTGCGTCTGCGCGGTTGCTTTTATACCTTGTTATGATATCATACCGCAAGCAAAAATGCAAGTGTTTTTCGGATTTTTTTGATTATTTGCGAAGAATTTTTGATTTTTCGCATCCGCCGTCCACTCCGGAAGCATCGAGAGAACGGCGAGGCTCCGCTGTGCCGATTTGCCGTCAAAAAACACGAAAGTGGGAGCAGACACGGATTTTCGGAATAAAAAACGGCGTCAGGTAATATAAAATTTACAGAAGCCGGGGCGAAAAGGTAACAAGTACGGTGTAAAATAATTATATTATTGTCCCGGATAAAAAAGATTTTTCGGAGGTCGGTATGCGATTAAGAGAAAAAATACTCAGATTCATGTACGGTCGCTACGGTTTCGGATACGGAGCAGCTGACAAGCTCAATTATTTTTTGATCGGTTCTTACTTTTTCCTTATAATTCTCAGCTTTATCCTGTCGCTTTTCGGTGTGCCGAAAGCGGTCTCGACCGTGATCTATATTTTAGGCTACGCCGTAATGATATGGCTGTTCTTCCGTATGTTTTCCAAAAACATCGCTGCGCGTCAGGCAGAAAACCGCCGCTTCCTGAAAATATGGAATACAGTCACCGGTGAATTCCGTTACTTCGGAAGAAAGGTAAAGGAAATAAAGACAAACCGATTCCGCCGCTGCCCCTCGTGTCATGCACAGCTGCGTCTTCCGATAAAGCGGGGGACGCACACCGTTGTATGCCCAGCATGCAAGCAGCGATTTAACGTACACATCCTGTTCTGAACGCCTCACGGCAAAATACACCGAAAGGAGTGCGCCGCCGTCCTTTTTGCGGCGGGCAGATTCTTCAAATGGAATATATCGAATTCCGCAACGTATGCAAATATTATCACATGGGAGACACCACAATAGCCGCCGCGGATCACATATCGTTTTCCGTTGCAAAAGGTGAGCTTTGCGTAGTGGTGGGGCCGAGCGGAGCCGGCAAGACGACCCTTCTAAACATGCTCGGCGGAATGGACAACTGCGACGAGGGCGAGATATACCTCGACGGAGCCGAGATCAGCTCCTACGGGAAACGAGAGCTTACCGACTACCGCCGCTATGATGTAGGATTCGTGTTTCAATTCTACAATCTCGTGCAGAATCTGACTGCGCTCGAAAACGTCGAGCTTGCGGCACAGATCTGCAAGGAGCCTCTCGACGCCGCCGAAACGCTCGATTCCGTAGGGCTGTCGGACAGGAAGAACAACTTTCCCGCTCAGCTTTCCGGCGGAGAGCAGCAGCGCGTTTCCATAGCGCGTGCGCTTGCAAAGAATCCGAAGCTCGTTCTTTGCGACGAGCCGACGGGAGCCCTCGACTACAACACCGGAAAAACGATACTGAAGCTTCTCCAGGACACCTGCCGCAGCACCGGAAAAACGATAATCATAATAACCCACAACTCCGCGCTATGCAAGATGGCGGACCGTGTGCTTCACGTTAAGAACGGAATAGTCGTAAAAACGGAGGTAAATCCTTCGCCGACCCCGGTGGAAGAGATCGAGTGGTAATGAAAAACGCATACACAAAATTCAAGATAAGGTCTCTGCGGGGGTCGCTCACTCGCTTTCTCTCGATAATGGGAATCGTGCTTCTCGGCGTCGGGTTTCTCTCGGGTCTTCTTGCGACGACACCGGATATGCGCCTCACCACCGACACATATTACGACCGTCTGCGCCTGTTCGATCTCGATGTAAAAAGCACTCTCGGACTTACCGATGAGGATATTGAGGCGATTTCGGCACTTCCCGGTGTTGCCGACACGATGCCCGTATATTCGACCGATATCGTGATGGATACCGACAAGGCTTCGTATGCCACACGCATATACGGTTACTCGCTTGCAAACGATTCCTCGACGCTCAACAATTTTGAACTGCTTGAGGGGCGCATGCCCGAGAATGTAAACGAATGTCTGATCGCCGCTCCGAACGGATACACAACGACCCACAGCCTCGGCGAGCATTTCGTAATATCCCCGGATAACAAGGATTACGAAAACATTTCCGACACATATGCCGAAACGGAAGTGACCGCAGTCGGAATCGTCCGCTCGCCTTACTATATTTCGGTCGAAGCCGAGCCGACAACTGTCGGAAACGGAAGCATATCGGTGATCATGTATGTTTTTCCCGAGTTTTATTCGCTCGACGTATACACCGACATGTTCCTGCTTGTCGAAGGCGCCGCCGAGCATGATACATATTCCGACGCCTACTCTTCGGCGGTCGGAGAGGTCGCCGACCGAATCAGGGAAATTGCGGGCGAAAGATGCGACATAAGATATAACGGAATCGTCGCCGATGCCGAAGATGAGATCGCACAGGCAAAGGACGAGCTTGCCGATGCCGAAGCGGAAGCGAAGGAAAAGCTGCAGTCGGCTCGCGAGGAGCTTGACCGTGGCCGCAGCGAGCTTGAAAGCGCGAAAGATACCGTCCGAGAAGGCGAAATCGAAATTTCAAAAGCCGATGATGAGATCGCCGACGGACGGCGCGCTCTCGACGAAGCGCGGCGGCAGTACAGCGACGGAAAAGCGGCGCTCGACGCGGCGGCGGAAGAGCTTGAGAAAGCGAAGGAAGCCCTTGCCGCAAAAATCGCGGCTGCTTCATCCGCCGGGCAGGCTGTGCCCTCCCACGAGCAGCTTGCAGAGCTTGAGAAAGCGAAAAATGAGATTCAGTCTGCCGAAAGTAAGCTTACCGCCCGGAAAGCCGAGCTTGACAAAGCGCGTGAAGAGATAGACAGAAAATCCGCCGAACTCGATGCGGCGGAGGTCACCGTCAGCGAAAAGCGCGCAGAGCTCGATGACGCGCTCGCAAAGATATCCGAAAACGAACAGAAGATCGCCGACGGCGAGGCGGAATACGAAAAATCCCGCGCTGATGCAGAAGCGGAGCTTGATGAAGGAAGGCAGAAGATCGCCGATGCGGAAGCGGAAATTGCGAACATAAAGAAGCCGCAGTGGTATGTCACCGACCGTGAGGACACGGTCTCGTTTGCAAGCTACAAATCAAATTCCGAAAAGATTCACGCGATCGCAAAAGTATTTCCGGTATTCTTCTTCGTTGTCGCCGCGCTCGTCGCGCTCACGACAATGACGAGAACCGTCGAGGAGGACCGCGTTCAGATAGGCACGCTGAAAGCGCTCGGCTATACGAAAGGAAAAATCCTTTCGTATTATCTCGGCTACAGCCTCTCCGCAACGCTTATCGGTTCGTTTGCGGGAGCTTTCCTCGGATTTATAACACTGCCGTCGGTCATTGCAAACGCTTACGGCATGATGTACACGCTCCCGCCCGTTCAGACACCCATACGGTGGGAATATGTTCTGACCGTGATACCGATCGCGGTGCTCACGACTACCCTTGCGACTCTTTGGGCATGTCTGCACGAGCTTTCGGAAAAGCCGTCCCAGCTCATGCGTCCCCGCGCTCCCAAATCCGGCAAACGCATACTGCTTGAGTACATCACGCCGATATGGCGACGCCTCGGATTCATAAAGAAGGTCACGGCGCGCAACATTTTCAGATACAAGAAAAGGCTGTTCATGACGGTGGTCGGCGTTGCGGGATGCACCGCGCTCCTCGTCTGCGGATTCGGGCTGCGCACATCAATAAACGCGATCGTGGACAAGCAGTTCGGTGAAATCTACAACTACAATCTCACCGTATATCTCTCCGACGAAAACGCAGCCTCCGACGATTCCGTGATTCACGAGCTTGTCGCATCGGACAATACCGAGAAATACTTCTCCGCTCACACGGAGAGCGCCGATGTATTCTTCGGCGGAAAAAGCCTTGACGTGAATCTGCTTGTTCCGGAGGATTCGTCAAAGCTCAAGGAATGCATCAATCTGCGCGAACGCAAAAGCGGACGGGACGTGCCCTTCGGCGACGACGGGATAGTGCTGACCGAAAAGCTTTGCGAAAAGCTCGGCATATCGGTCGGCGACACGGTCGAAATACGGAATGCGGACGGTTTCACCGCGGATTTCACGGTGAGCGGAATATGCGAAAACTACGTTTCGGCGTATGCGTTCATCCCCGTAAAGCAATACGAAGAAAAATTCGAAAGCACCCCCGAATATCTTCAGCTTTTTCTCCGTGTGAAGGACGATTCGCAGGAAATGCGCGAACAGCTTTCCTCGCAGATTCTGAAAAGCGAAAACGTGCGCATGGTAAGCTTCACGCAGACAATACGCGAAAGCTTTGAAAATCTCGTAAAAAGCATAAACTACATCGTATTTGTCCTTATCGCCGCCGCAGGTGCGCTCGCCGTGATCGTAGTGTACAATCTTACGAACATCAACATCTGCGAGCGCAAAAAGGAGCTTGCGACCATAAAGGTGCTCGGCTTCCACGACGGAGAATCCGCATCCTATATATACCGTGAGACATCGGTGCTGTGCATCCTCGGAATACTTGCCGGATTCGTATTCGGAGTTTTCCTTCACTCGTTTGTGGTGCGCACGGCTGAGGTTGACGCCGTAATGTTCGGGCGCAGTCTGACATGGTCGAGCTTTGCGCTCGCCGCGCTCATGACCGCCGTATTCACGGCGCTTGTCGATCTCGTCATGCTTCCGAAACTCAACTCGATAAGCATGGTCGAATCGATGAAAGCGAACGACTGACCGCCTGCGCGGAGCATACGAAAAGTGCCGCGCTCCGTACCGTCCCGCTTGTCCCTTGCAAACCGATAAAAAGAGCTGTGCAGCCGCACAGCTCTTTTTGTACCCCGTAAAATATTTAGTAAGGTTTCGTCAGAAATTCTCGTTGTTGTTCTGGTTCTGATTCTGATTCTTGGACTGATCCTTGTTCTGCTGGTTCTTGCTCTGATTCTGGTTCTGATCTTTGCTCTGATTCTGGTTCTGGTTCTGATTCTGATTCTTGTTATCCATCGTTTTACTTCCTTTCATTTTTCGGAAAAAGCCGTATTAATTAAAAGGGTACAGGGATATTATTTCTTCTTTTGATTCAAATATTCACTGCTTTAATAAAATCAGTCAAAGAATCTCACCGCTTCGCAGACGATCTGTGCGCATCCCGCGCGGTCAACGCTCGCCGAAACATTGCAGTACGGATCGAGTATCCCGTTTTCCGTCAGCGCGCAGACATCGCGGTAAGCCCATTCGGGCACATCTGCACTCAATGATTTTGTGCCGTCGCTTTCAAGTCCGATGATCCTGTTGAGGATGACTGCCGCCTGAGCGTACGTTATTTCCTCGTCCCCGCGGAAATACATTCTTCCGCCCTCGTTTACCCCGGATACTATTCCGAGAGACTTCGCCGCGCTGACATATCCGCGGTGCTTTTCGGGGATTGTATCTGTATCGGCAAAGCCCGCGTCCGACGACGAGGGGATATTTCCCGCGCCGAAAGCATCCATTGCGCACACGAGAAATTCAAGACGGCTCACCTTTTCGGACGGGTCAAAGAGCATTTCGTTCCCGGCACCCTCCTTTGCGTCCATTATTCCTTCGGAGACAAGGCTGACCGCCGCGGCATAGCCGGGGTACCCCGCCATGTCGGAAAAGACTATCTCGGAATCGGACTTCTCAATTTTCAGCGAAACCGCGGATTCGGCGGAATAATTACCGTAGGAATCGCACGCGCGGTACGAAAACGAATCCGTGCCCGATGCGCCCGAATAAGGTGTGTATTCGTACTTTCCTGCGGCGCTGTCAAGCGTCACAAGCCCTTTTGCGGGATACTCGGTGATTTCATATCTGAGTTCGTCGCCCTCGGGATCGGATGCGTGAAGATATCCCGCACAGGATATCGCGCTTTTCGTCCATGTCTGCACACTCTCATCGGCATTCGGTGCAAAATTCACTTCCTTGCTGAATTTTATACTGCACGATGCGGTATACGAATCGTCAAACGTAAAAGTAAACGATGCATTCTCGCAGGAATCCGAAGGAGTGAACGAAAGCGATCCGAGCGAAGACGAACTGATCTCCTGCCCCACGCACACCGCCGTATTTCCGAGCTTGAGAAGTCCCGATGCGTCATCCGGCAGCGAAAGCACCGTCACGGAGAAATCGCCCTTCAGGCGGTAGGCATCGGAAAAGTCCGTTTTCTCGAACACTACCGAATTCCCACGCACGGCGGACACGGTCATTCCGGCGGACGCCGAAATCACCTCAAGTCCGGGGGAAATCTGCGAAGTAGAAGCAAGCGATGCCGACACACTCAGGCAAAGAAGCAGCGCGACCGATATCAGCGCCATAATGTAGGTAATGGTTTTCATATTAAGCCTCCGAGCAAAAATTCCGGTAGTAGATACTATGCGCGCGCGTTACCATTTATTCTTTTAGGAGTATGCGCCCGACGCGAATACAGCACGCGATAGCGCGTTCAAATTCCGGAGATTGCGCAGAGTGCATATCGAACCGAGCATTGCAGTCGTGCCGGAGATGCATATTGCAGTAATACCGGATGACTGATGCCGCATATTGACGCGAAAAAGCCGCCGAAAGCCGCCCGTCAAACGGGCGGTGAACGTGAGGTGAGCGTAAGGTATGCACAAGAGTTTAACCCCGCCGCCCCAGCCGCGCTTCAATCATACAATTTCACGTCGGATCCCCCCGAAAGCAAAAGAAAAGGGCTATAAAAAGCCCTTTTCGATTTGTTTATGAAGTTTTTACTTACGCTTTTGCAGCCTCTTCAACCGCAACCGCGCAGGCAACCGTAGCGCCTACCATCGGGTTGTTGCCCATTCCGATAAGTCCCATCATCTCAACGTGAGCGGGAACGGAGGACGAGCCTGCGAACTGAGCGTCGGAGTGCATACGTCCCATGGTGTCGGTCATTCCGTAGCTGGAGGGTCCTGCCGCCATGTTATCGGGATGGAGAGTACGTCCGGTACCGCCGCCGGATGCAACGGAGAAGTACTTGAAGCCGTTCTCAACGCACCACTTCTTGTAGGTGCCTGCAACGGGATGCTGGAAGCGTGTCGGGTTGGTGGAGTTTCCGGTGATGGATACGCCGACCTTCTCAAGCTTCATGATCGCAACGCCCTCGGGAACGTTATCGGCGCCGTAGCAGCGGACAGCCGCACGGGGACCGTTGGAGTAAGCGGTCTCGCTGACGATCTTGACTTCCTCGGTGTAGGGATCGAACTCGGTCTTTACATAGGTGAAGCCGTTGATTCTCGAAATAATGAAGGCTGCGTCCTTTCCGAGACCGTTAAGGATAACGCGGAGAGGCTTCGTGCGGACCTTGTTTGCGTTGAGTGCAATTTTAATCGCGCCTTCGGCAGCCGCAAAGGACTCATGTCCCGCGAGGAAGCAGAAGCAGTCGGTCTCCTCGGAAAGAAGCATTGCTCCGAGGTTTCCGTGTCCGAGACCAACCTTGCGGTTCTCGGCAACGGAGCCGGGGATGCAGAAGGACTGAAGTCCGATACCGATAGCGGCAGCCGCGTCGGATGCCTTGGTGCAGCCCTTCTTTACGGCGATAGCCGTACCTACGGTATAAGCCCATACTGCATTCTCGAAGCAGATAGGTTGTGTCTCACGAACGATCTTGTCGCAGTCGATACCCGCCTTGACGGTGATATCCTTGCATTCCTCGATGGAGGAAATACCGTATTCGCAAAGAACGGCATTGATCTTGTCGGCGCGTCTCTCGTAATTTTCAAAAAGTGCCATTATGTCTTTCCTCCTTACTGCTTGCGGGGATCAATGTACTTGGCAGCTTCAGCGAAGCGTCCGTACGTGCCCATTGATTTTTCGTATGCGGTCTGGGGATCGTCGCCCTTCTTGATGAAATCGGTCATCTTGCCGAGGGATACGAACTCGTATCCGATCACCTGATCGTCCTCGTCAAGAGCCATACGGGTAACATAGCCCTCTGCCATCTCGAGGTAACGGACGCCCTTTGCGCGGGTGCCGTACATCGTTCCGACCTGAGAGCGGCTTCCCTTTCCGAGATCCTCAAGTCCTGCGCCGACGGTAAGACCGTTCTCGGAGAAAGCGGACTGAGTGCGTCCGTAAACGATCTGGAGGAAAAGCTCACGCATAGCGGTATTGATCGCATCGCAGACGAGGTCGGTATTGAGCGCCTCAAGAATGGTCTTGCCGGGAAGAATCTCTGCTGCCATAGCGGCGGAGTGGGTCATTCCGGAACATCCGATGGTCTCAACGAGAGCCTCCTCGATAACGCCGTCCTTTACGTTGAGCGAAAGCTTGCACGCGCCCTGCTGAGGTGCGCACCAGCCCACACCGTGGGTAAAACCGGAAATGTCGGAGATCTGCTTTGCCTGTATCCACTTGCCCTCTTCGGGAAGCGGAGCCGGACCGTGATTGGGGCCCTGGGCGACACAGCACATCTGTTCAACTTCAGCAGAATATGTAATGCTCATAAAAAACTCCTTCTCAAGAAACTTTTTTGTCATCTGTTATTATACAATATACGCTGTGGAAAAACAATAGAAAAAGCGCAGAAAACGATAAAAATTTACATTGAAAACACCCGCATTATCACGTCGGCATCTTACGGCGAAAAAATATGCATATAATATACATGAATTTTACGAAGTGCAATTGAATAAATATCACCGATATGATATAATATCTGCATTATAAGATTTTTACTTCGCCGCGCTGTTTTATCGGCATGAATTTGTCGTGCAGTGCGCCGCCGAGGGATTCGACCGAACACCGTTCGCCCGGCAGATCGAAAGGAATATCAAATGAGAAGAACAAAAATAGTATGCACACTCGGACCGTCCTCAAACAGCGAATCCGTTCTCCGCGAAATGCTTCTTGCGGGCATGAACATCGCGCGCCTCAATTTTTCGCACGGAAGCCATGACGACCACGCAAAAAACATAGAGACCTTCCGTCGAGTAAGAGACAGTCTCGGTGTTCCATCCGCGATAATGCTCGATACGAAGGGGCCCGAGATACGACTCGGCGAGATTATCGGAGGCAGTGCAACCCTGAAGGAAGGTGAGACCTTCATTCTCACCGCGCGCGATATCGAAGGAAGCGAAAAGGAAGTCTCCGTGACATACAAGCCCCTTGCGACGGAGCTCAAGGAAGGCGATATGGTCCTCATCGACGACGGAAGAATCTCACTCAGAGTAACCGGGCTGACCGACACCGATGTGATCACAAAGGTCGAGATCGGCGGCAAGATATCGACTCACAAGGGAGTCAACATCCCCAACGTAAGCCTCGACATGCCGTATATCAGCAAGCAGGATGCCTCCGACCTCCTTTTCGGAATCGAACAGGGAGTGGATTTCGTCTCGGCATCGTTCGTGCGCAAGAAGGAAGACGTCATAGAACTCCGCCGTTTTCTCGATTATCACGGCGGTCACGATATAAAGATAATATCAAAGATCGAGAACATCCAGGGTGTGATGAACTTTGACGAGATCCTCCGCTATTCCGACGGAATCATGATCGCGCGAGGAGACATGGGCGTTGAGATCGAATACGAAAAGCTCCCCGGAATTCAGAAACGCTTCACCCGCGAATGTTATCAGGCGGGCAAAATGGTTATCTGCGCCACACAGATGCTTGAATCGATGATAACAAGCTCGACTCCGACCCGTGCGGAGATCACGGACGTTGCGAATGCCGTCTTTGACGGCGCATCCGCGATCATGCTGTCGGGCGAGACGGCAATGGGTGCGCATCCCGTGCTCGTGATCAAGGTAATGGCTAAGATCGCGGAGCAGGCGGAGCGCGATGCGATCGAACTCGGCGCGTACAGAAACATGCATTACGAGATCGACTACGCCGACACGACAAACGCAATCTGCGACGCCGCCTGTACAACCGCACGAGATATTAAGGCGGCGGCGATCATCGCCGTGACCAAATCGGGCGCAACCGCACGCCGCGTATCGAAATTCCGTCCCACCCAGGCGATTATCGCCGCGACGCCGAGCGAAAAGACTTTCCATCAGCTCTCGCTCTCATGGGGCGTATTCCCCGTGCTTTCACTTCCGCAGGACGACACCGACCGTCTTTTCCGTCATGCGGTCGATTGCGGAAAGAAGCTTGAGCTGATCCATTCCGGCGAAAGAGTCGTCATAACGGCGGGAGTTCCGCTCAACATTGCCGGCACGACAAACATCATCAAGGTCCAGACCGTAGACAGCTACTGATGCTCTATGCCGCTGTATCTCTGACAGCTATTGATGCTCTCTGCCGCCGCATCGACGGATGCGGCGGCTTTTTATCCGTGTACCGTTTCCGACAGCGTAAAAAGAGGCAATCCCGCACGGGATTGCCTCTTTTCTTTGTCTCGGAGCGAAAACTTACTCGCTGAGATCCTGAACGTATATTGTGCGTACCGAGTTGTCGTCGGACGCTGCGGGAGCGGGTGCTTCCGCAGGTGCGGGATTGTCGCGCGCCTCGAGGAATTTCGCAGCCACCTGAGGGAAGAGCGCATACGAAAGAACGTCCTCTTCCGATTTTGCAAGTCCCTTTGATTCCTCGCGGTACTTCTCAAGCTCGGGAGCTATGAGATCGGCGGGACGGCAGGTTATGACCTCGGCATTGCCGATCGCCTTCTTGCGCACCTCTTCGTTTACGGGAGCGGGAAGCTGTCCGTACTCTCCGCGGAGAAGTCCCTTTGACTCCTTCGTGACCATCTTGTAACGCTCGCCGGCAAGTACGTTGAGCACTGCCTGAGAGCCGACGATCTGGCTCGTCGGGGTTACGAGGGGCGGATATCCGAAGTCCTTTCTCACGCGCGGAACTTCCTCGAGGACATCGTAATATCTGTCCTCGGCATTCGCCTGCTTGAGCTGCGAAATAAGGTTGGAAAGCATTCCGCCGGGAACCTGATAAAGAAGTGTGTTCGTATCAACGTTAAGCACCTTGGGATCAAGGAAGCCTTCCTTCTTCAGCTTCTCGGCAACCTTGCGGAAGTGGACGGCAGCCGCGGACAGCTTTGCAAGATCAAGTCCGGTATCGCGCTCGTCTCCCTTGAGGGTTGCGACGAGAGCTTCCGTGGAGGGCTGAGAAGTGCCGTTTGCAAGAGGCGAAAGCGCACAGTCAACTATATCGACGCCAGCGAGCACCGCCATGAGATACGTCATATCTCCGGTACCCGTCGTGTTGTGCGTGTGAAGGTGGATCGGCACGCTGATCTTTTCCTTCAGCGCCTTCACAAGCTTGAAAGCGTCCTTCGGAAGGAGGAGGTTTGCCATATCCTTGATGCAGATAGTATCGGCGCCCATCTCCTCAAGCTGCCCTGCAAGGGCAACGAAGTAATCATTATCGTGAACGGGGCTTACCGTGTAGCTGATCGCGGCTTCACATACGCCGCCGTATTTTTTCGTTGACTTCATCGCCTGTGCGATGTTGCGGGGATCGTTGAGCGCGTCGAATATACGGATCACGTTGATTCCGTTTTTGATTGAGAGGCGAACGAATTCGTCAACCACATCGTCGGAATAGTGCTTGTATCCGAGAAGGTTCTGACCGCGCAGAAGCATCTGAAGCGGGGTTTTCGGCATTGCCTTTTTAAGGAGGCGCAGTCTCTCCCACGGATCCTCTCCGAGGAAGCGCATGCACGAATCGAAGGTTGCGCCGCCCCAGCATTCGAGCGACCAATATCCGATATCGTCGAGTATCGGGCATGCGGGAAGCATATCCTCAACTCTCATTCGCGTTGCAGCCTGAGACTGATGCGCGTCACGGAGTATGGTATCGGTTATGAAAAGCTTTTTTTCAGACATAATGTTTCCTTTCAGTTAATATCAGCCGAACAGGGCTATAAGCACGCCTGCCGCGATAGCCGAGCCGATAACTCCCGCAACGTTCGGACCCATGGCATGCATGAGAAGGAAGTTCGAGGGGTTCTCTTTCTGACCTACGACCTGTGATACGCGCGCAGCCATCGGAACTGCGGAAACTCCGGCGGAGCCGATAAGCGGATTGATCTTGTTTTTCAGGAAGAGGTTCATGAACTTTGCAAGGAGGACTCCGCCCGCGGTACCGAAGCCGAATGCGATAACACCCATAACGATGATCTTGATGGTGTCAAGAGAGAGGAAGGTGGCAGCGGTGGCAGTCGCACCGACGGAAATTCCGAGGAAAATAGTTACGATGTTCATGAGCTCGTTCTGAACGGTCTTGGAAAGGCGGTCGCAGACGCCGCATTCCTTGAGCAGGTTACCGAGCATAAGAGAGCCGACAAGCGGAGCTGCGGAAGGAACGAGAAGCGAAACGAAGATCGTTACGACAAACGGGAACGCGATCTTCTCCTTGCGCGATACGGGGCGAAGCTCCTTCATCACGATCTGACGCTCGGCCTTGGTGGTAAGCAGCTTCATTATCGGAGGCTGAATTACGGGCACGAGAGCCATGTAGGAGTAAGCCGCGACGGCGATCGGTCCGAGAAATTCGGGAGCAAGCATTGAGGTGACGAAAATCGCGGTAGGACCGTCGGCACCGCCGATGATACCGATCGAGGACGCGACCTTATCGGTAAATCCGAGAAGTCTTGCGCCTGCAAAGGTCATGAAAATTCCGAGCTGAGCGGCAGCACCGAGAAGAAGACTCTTCGGATTTGCGATCAGCGGACCGAAGTCGGTCATTGCGCCGACGCCGATAAAGATAAGGCAGGGGTATATTCCGAGTTTGACGCCGAGGTAGAGATAGTCGATAAGACCCGCGGTGATATCGCCGCCTCCGCCGAACAGATCCCAATGCACATGACCGCCGGCAAAGAGCTGTTCATGGAACATCTCGGCTCCGGGAAGGTTCGTGAGCAGCATTCCGAAGGCTATCGGAAGCAGCAGCAGCGGCTCAAACTTCTTTACGATCGCAAGATACATGAGGACAAGCGAAATTGCGATCATGATAAGACACTTCCAGTTTCCGTCCGCAAAGAAGCGAACGAAACCTGTCTGGTCAATAAAATTCATAATGTATTCCATCAGAAAACCTCCCCGAGGTCAAGAAATGGTGCAAAGGGCTTCGCCGGTCTGAACGGATGCTCCGTTGGTCACACTGACGGAACTTACGGTGCAGTCTCTGGGAGCCATGATCTCGTTTTCCATCTTCATCGCTTCAAGTACAAAGAGGACATCGCCCTTCTTCACGGAATCTCCCGCCTTTACATTTACGGAGAGGATCGTGCCGGGCATGGGAGCGCTTACATTCTCGCTTCCGGCTGCGGCAGGAGCTGCTGCCGGTGCGGGAGCTGCCGCGGGCGCGGAAGCCTGCGCGGACTTCACCTCGGACTCATCTGCGACCTCGAGGGTGATCTCGTACATTGTACCGTTTACGTTAACTTTGTATTTCTTCATGATTTTATCCTTTCGGCTTTATAAATTCAGATTTTCTTGAATGACGTGATCTTTATCGCAGATACGTCTTTTCCGAGCTCTTCGGCAAAGGCTGCGGATACCGCGGCAATCATCTCGCGGCGCTTTTCGGGGGTAAGCTCGGAGGCGGGAGCTGCGGGCGCGGCTGCTGCTCCGGCATACTGAGAAATTGCTTCAGTCTTGCTGCCGGATTCCATTGCGCGAATGATCGCACTCGCCGCCATGCAGATAAGAATTATGCAGATAAGTCCCACAAATACTATTCCCATTCCCATGAGACATACGAAATAAATAGGCATTTCTTTGTTCCTTTCACTGAATATTTCTATATGGACCGCCTACGCGGTGAAGCAGACATGAGAGGGAAAAACGAGAAAAAAACGGAAAGTCGGAAAAATCAGAACCATTTTCCCTCATTCTACATTATATATGATTGTGCATGCATTTTCAAGATTATACCGCCAAAAAAGTGAAAATAATTTTTATAATTTTTCCTTTTGCGCACTGCGGGCGGACAACGGACAGTTCTCCGGGATCCCGTGCGTCGAAAGAAGCGCAGATACCGTACGTTTTGCGGAATTTTCACGAACGGAATGCAAGGATAATTTTCTCCCGAGGCTTGACAAAAAACGGAATCGGTGATAAAATAAATCCGTAGACGGGCAGGGTTAATTCATCGGTAGAATACTTGGTTCCCAACCAAGACAGGCGGGTTCGATTCCCGTACCCTGCTCCAGCAAAAAAGCACTGCGCGGCAGTGCTTTTTTGAGTTTTGCGTACAGCATGATGCCGACACGGATATGCACTCCGCACGTTTCTGCACGGGCTGACATTTCGCATTAATACAAATCTCCTTCGTTAATTTACCGTGCGCTGACTCTGTCCCGGGAAGATTCGTATGAGCTTTCTATTCATGACGCGCTTGAAATATCGCCCGCATACAAAAGCCGTGAATGCATATGCATTCACGGCTTTTAGACTATAATCCGACCTTCTAACCTATCACGACGGGACCGTCACCGACCGCCGCCGTTTCTTCGCTCCATCCGTTCAGGCTGCACAGCGTCTGACGGCACGAAGAATATTTCTTTGCAATATCCCACACGCGCTCGCCCGTTTCGGGGAAATAAATTTTCAGCGCGCTGTCGTGCTTTTTCGGCTTCGAATGATCTATGACAACATTCCCGATGCACTTCACCTTTCTTCTGTCAAGCGCAAAAACGCTTATCGAAAGCTCGGCACTCGCCTCTATCTCCTTATCGCCGGGTCTCGCGCCGACATCGACGACCGACACGTTCGCGTGCCACACCGGGTCGGAGATATCCGTATCAGGAATATCCGCGGAAACGGTAAACGGGAATTTCCCTTCCTCTGGATACACCTCGCCGTCTCCAGCGATCGCAGCCTGCATTCCGACGCTTCCCGTCAGCGTCATCCGCCCGTCCGAAAAATCGATCTTCTCGCAAACCGCATCGGCGCTCATTCCCGTCACATATTCGCCCGCCGAAGATGCCGAACGTCGTTTTACCCCGCCGCTTGCCGTGAGATGGAGGACCGAGCATTTGATCGGTGCGTACATTTCGAATTCGCCGAATGTCTCCTGCGTATCATATGAGGTCGAATAAACATCTGTGCAGAGCGATACCTCTTCCGGTCTCATACACTCGCCTTCAATGTCATATTCCACCGTATAGGAAAGTCCGCCATCCTCCTGAGTGACCGATACGGACACCGCGCGTCCGCAGGCGCATGCGGCATCACCGCTCTGCGCGGAGGGTACGTCGATCTCCTCCTCAAACGGCTCCTTCGCCCTCAGCATGACGTAGAGTCCGTCCTCGCCGACGCATTGGACAAACACTACCGCCTCGGCTCTGACTTTTATCTTCCCGTCGGCGGTGTGCGCATCGATAATGTTTATCGCCGCGTCGGCGCTGAGCGGCTTCACGCTACCGTTTGTGCGCAGCATTCCGCCGACCTCACCGTTGACCGCGCCCGAAAAGCGCCTCACGGTAGTGTGCTTTTCGCTGAGCTTCTCAAGAGAGAGCGTATCCTCGGCGCCCGGCTTCTGCCCGTTTTCGTCGCTGTATTTCTCATCCGTTTTTATGCGCATATCGCCGAAAACGCGGACTTTGAGATGCGCTTTAAGAGAGAGCTTGCGTGCATCGGTCGCGCGGGCGCCCGAAGAATCCACGGTGCAGTCCGTATATATCTCTCCCGGCAGCGCATTTTCCGGACACTCCGGCAATTCAACCGGAACGGAATAGGCGACCGTAAACGGGACTGCGGCAAGCGTTCTGTCCTCGCCGAGATACGTTACAATAAAAGAAACCGCTCCGTCGCACTCGACCGTATTCCCGGACATGAACTTTCCCTCCGGGATAACCCTTGCGCTGACCGAAACAATGCGCCGCACCTCGGGATAGTAATCCGCAAGTGAGATTTCCTCCGACACCTCGTCCGATACGGTTATATCGCAATACGGCACCGTAACGGCACTCTCCTCGGGTGTCATAAGCTGTGGTATGTTCTGCTTATCCATATTTCCTCCGCCGAATCTTTGGTTTAAGGCAGCGGCGCACGATCTACCGGGGTGCCGAGAAACGCTGCCTTAATTCGTTTGTTAGATAATATGAAAAGCTCACGGCGATTATGACAAGCCGCCCGCTGTCCGAAAAGCAGCGGATACCGCACCTTCGGTGCGAAAGACCGCCGCGCCGCGCGAAGTCCCGAAAAAGGAAAGAGACGCGGATGATTCCGCGTCTCACGGCAGATATTCAAGCTTCTTCGTGCGGGATGCCGTAATGTATTTTCTCAACCTTTCCGCCGCGCATATACACGCGGGGAACGCGCTTCGTTATGCCGCAGACAAGCTCGTATCCGATCGTCTGTGCGACCGTCGCCACGTCGTCGGCGAAAATCTCCTCTTCGCCGTCACGCCCGAACAGCGTTGCGACATCCCCGACTTCGGTTTCCGGAATATCCGAAACATCGGCCATAAGCTGATCCATGCAGATCCTGCCGATGATCGGAGCCTTTTTTCCGTGTATGAGCACATGCGCCTTATTCGAGATGATACGCGGAACTCCGTCCGCATATCCCGCGCACACCGTTGCGACCCTTCTGCGGCAGTCCGCGGTATATGTACAGCCGTAGCTGACACTGTCCCCCGCCTCGATCGTCTTGACATGACCGACACGGGCTCTGAGCGACATCGCGGGGCGAAGTGTCCTTATCTTTTCCATATCGACCTCATATGAAGGTCGGAGACCGTAGAGAATGATCCCCTCACGCAGCATATCGAATTTCGGAGGAAATTCTATCGTCGCCGCGCTGTTGCAGAGATGGCGCACGGGAATGAAAATTCCCGCAGCCTCAAGCTTGGAGATAAAGGAGCTGTATCTTTCAAGCTGAAGCTGTGCATAGGATTTATCTTCGGCATCCGCCTTTGCGAAATGGCTGAATATTCCCTCTACGCAAACATTTTCGAGCGCGGATATTTTCTTGATCTCTTCAACGCTCTTGTCGGTATCGGGATAGCCTATGCGCCCCATTCCGGTTTCAAGCGCAATGTGGAGAGGCGCGATCTTCCCCGCCGCGCGTGCGCAGCAATCGAAAGCCTCTGCATCCGACGTATGGAAAACGGCGGGACGTATATCATACCTGACAAGCACGGGAAAAAGCTCAGGCTGAGTATATCCGAGAATCAGTATCGGAGTTTTTATTCCCGCCTGACGCAGCTCCACCGCCTCGTCGAGCATGGCGACGCCGTAAAAATCCGCCTCGCCTTCAAGCGCTTCGGCGATCGGGACGGAGCCGTGACCGTATCCGTCCGCCTTTATGACCGCCATCAGCTTTTTTTCCTTCGGAACGAACGCGCGTATCGATCGGAAGTTTCCGCACACGGCGTCCATATCTATCTCCGCCCAGCAGCGGAGGATGTTCATATTCATACCGTTTCATCCTTTCTGCAGGCTTTATCTTGCGGAGATCACATCTCCGAGCGGGGCTGTCGAGATATTCTCCGCCTTGAGCGCGGCTCTTATCCTTGTGACGAATTCAAGCGCGTGGGCATTGTCTCCGTGGACACATATGCTGTCCGCCTTTATCGAAATATCCTTGCCGTTCACCGATGTCACCTTTGATTCTCTGACCATGCGGACAACGCGCGCTATCGCTTCGTTTTCATCCGTGATCACAGCGCCGGGCTTCGAACGTGCGACAAGGCTTCCGTCGTCCTCGTATGCGCGGTCAGCGAACACTTCGCTTGCATACAAAATACCGCATTCCTCGGCGGCTCTGCACATTTCGCTTCCCGACAGGCAGAGGAGTATCGCCCCCGGTGCGCACTCGGCAATCGCCTCGCAGATCGCGCGCGACAGCTTTATATCCTTTGCCGCCGCATTGTACATTGCGCCGTGCGGCTTTACATGCTGAAGCGTCATGCCCTCGGCGCGCAGAAACGTCTGAAGCGCCCCCACCTGATACATAATGTACGACTTCATCTCTGCGGGCGTAACGGACAGCGCGCGTCTGCCGAATCCCATCAGATCGGGGTATCCGGGATGTGCGCCGACGGCGATCCCCGCGCCCTTGCAGAGCGATACCGTTTTCTGCATTACCAAGCTGTCGCCCGCGTGCCAGCCGCACGCGACATTTGCCGATGTGATAAGCGGAATGACGTTTTCGTCATTCCCGATTTTATAAGCTCCGAAGCTCTCGCCGAGATCGGAGTTAAGATCGACCTTTTTATTCATAAAAGCCTGCTTCCTTTTGACCGAGGTGTGCGGTTCAGTTTTTCAGTGCGGAATTCTTGATATCCGTTATAAACATATGTCCCGGCGCATGAGTTATCGCAAAGCGCGGTGCCGCCGCCATAAGAGCCGCCTGCGGGGTCACTCCGCACGGCCAGAACACCGGAACCTCGCCTTCCTTTATCGTGACCGCATCGCCGTAATCGGGGCGGTTTATGTCCTTTATGCCGATCGCCGCGGGATCGCCGATATGCACGGGCTTGCCGTGGACTCTCGGCATCGCAGCGGTAACGACTGCGGCGCGTATTGCGTCCGCGCTTTTCATCGGGCGCATGCTCACGACCATATTGCCGTGGAATATTCCCGCGGGAACGTCGGGAATATTCGTATTGTACATCGGCACGTTGCGTCCTTCCTCGATATGTCTCACGGGGATATCCGCTTCGAGAAGCTCCGCCTCAAACGAAAAGCTGCATCCGATAAGGAACGAAACGAGATCGTCGCGCCAAAAACGCTCGACATCCGTATATTCGCCCGTCATTTCGCCGTTTTCGTATATGCGGTATTTCGGAATATCCTTTGCGATATCCGCATCCTTCGCAATGAATCGGAGGGAGCGCGAGCCGACATCCGAAACCTCAAGTATCGGGCATGAGGTGGGGTTGCGCTGTGCGAAAAGGAGAAAATCGAACGCCTCCTCGCGCGGAAGAACCACGAGATTCGCCTGCGCGTATCCCGCGCACATTCCGGAAGTCTGATAATCTATTTCACCGCTTCTTATCAGTTTTCGCACCTCAAGCGGCAACATTTCTGCATATTTATTCATTCTAATATTCCTTTCACCATATTTTTCGCGCTGACGCCGGCATTTTCCGCCGAACACCGCGGCATCTTTGCCACAACCGTAAATTTTTCAACATTTACAGCGACAGAAGCCCCGAATCGGATACGCGCGGAAATATAGCGCATCTTCGTTTTGAGGTTTCGGTGTCATACGCCGTTTTTTGAGTCTGCGAACAAAACAAGACCATGCAGTTTTATGTTTTATACCGTTTCGGCGGCAAGGTGCGCAAGATATGCATGTCTTTCACGCGCGATCTCCTGCGCTTCAGCTACGCCGATCTCCTCAAATCGGACCGTGTTCCCCGCGGCAAGCTGCGCCGCCTTCGGAATATCGGCGGATATCACGGTGGCGATCTTCGCGTAACCGCCCGTGGTCTGATGATCTGCAAGAAGAAGTATCGGCTTACCGTTTATCGGCACCTGAACCGAGCCGCAGCAGATCCCGTCCGAGATTATATCGGTTCCGGAGACTGATTCGAGCGGTGTTCCGTCAAAGCGTATCCCCATGCGGTCGGATGCATTTGTCACCGTGTATTCGCCGCCGAAGAAATCCGCAATTCCCTTTTCGGTAAACATACCGTCCTGCGGTCCGCGGACACACCGAAGCGTAACGCTGCTTTCATACGGGATTCTCGGGGTTCTCCGCTCCGCGATATTTGCGGGGCGCGGTGTCTCACGGTTCAGCGGAACTGTGTCGCCTGCCTTCAATCGCCGTCCGCCGAATCCTCCGAGGGCAAATTTCAGCCCCGTCGAAACGCTGCCCATAACAGACGGAATATCAAAGCCGCCCGATACCGCAAGATATGCTCTGATGCCGTTCACCGAGCCCGACGACATAAAGTATGAACCTTCGGGGAGAAAATACGCTCTGTTCATTTCCGCGCGCTTTCCGTTTATAAACGGAACGATATCGGCGCCGGAAACGGCGATCACCGTGTCGCACATAAACTGCACGCACATTCCCGCAAGCGTCATTTCGAGGACACCGCAGCAGGGATCGTTACCGCAGAGGATATTTGCAATCTTCATGGATTCGCTGTCCGCGCAGCCCGAAACGATGAATCCCTCGGACTGATGTCCGTATCTTCCGTTATCCTGAACCGTGGTGAACGGTCCCGGATATATGACTCTCATTTCCCTTCTCACAGCACTGCCTCCTTTTCGGGAATGTAGTTCCCTTTTTCGGCTTCTGCGGCTATCCGATCGTATTCGCGCCTGTCGATCGGACTGAATTTCACGGAATCACCCGGACTGTAGAAAATAGGCTCCGCGCGGTTCGGATCATAAAGCTTCACCGGAGTTCTTCCGATAAGCCGCCATCCGCCCGGAGATGCAAGCGGATATACCCCGGTTTGTTCACCGCCGATACCGACGCTGCCAGCCTCGATCTTCTGCCTCGGCGACGCAAGCCTCGGGCACGCTATCGCAGGATCAAGTCCGCCGAGATACGGAAATCCGGGGAGAAATCCGAGCATATAAATCAAGTATGTTCTCTCGCTGTGGCAGCGCACTACCTCATCCGCGCTCATGCCCGCATGAGCGGCAACGTCCTCAAGATCTTCGCCGAACTCATCGCCGTAGCACACCGGAATGGTGTACAAAAAGGATTTTCTTTCCGATACGGAGGTCGGATTTTCGCAAATGGCGCGCAGTGTTCCTGAAATCTCTTCGTATCCGATCACAACGGGATCGTAGAGAACAAGAAGCGAAGCGAAAGCGGGAACCGTTTCGACAATCCCATTTATATTTGCCGATTTGATTCCGGCGTCGAGCGCATGAACCGCCGCGTTCACCTGCGGCGAGATAACACTTCCGAGCTGAATGAGCACGGCGCTGTCTCCCGAAGGCAGTATTTTTACATCAAACATAGTAACTCCCCGACATTAAAGCCGCACGGCGGCACGAAAAAACGCACCGCCGCCGTTTATCAACCGAAATATCCGAGCTCTATCGTCTTGTCAAACCATGTTTTGCATGTATCTACAAGTCCGAGAGCATTTGATACGCAGCTCCTCATCAGCGATACGATCGCCATGAGTATGCTCATATCCATTCCGTCTATCGCAAGGACGAGCCAGCCGTACATATCGATCATACCGTATCTTGATGCGGTAGTCACAACCTCTTTCTCCATTTCGGGTGTGTGCATGAGATCCGTATCTCCTTTAAGAAATGCAATCGCTGCGCATACCGCATATGTTCCCCAATCGGAAACCGTCGCCGTAAGAACCGTATCCGCAGCGGTGCGGGCGCAGATTCCGCCGTTGCATCCGCAGCGGCATGTCGAGTGATCTGCACCCTTCTGAGCGTACGGAATATACTTTTCTATATGCTCGCGAATAGCACCCATGCCCATCTCGTTTCCGAGATCTCCGATTGCGAATGTGGGGATCTTCCGTTCCTTCGCCATATCGAACAGTGCATCAGCCTTTGCCTCAAAGGAGGTTATGTCAAGACCCGTCGCGTTATGATACACTCCGATCTCGTTTGCGCCGGGTGCCTCGATCGCAACAAGAGCCTTAGGCTCCGCAATGCCGAATATCTCCTCGGCGCACTCCTTCGCCTTGGCGGAATCGGTGGTAAACGGAACTGCGCAAACGGCGATGGGATATTTCACAACGCTTTCGATATCCGTATAGAAATGAAGTCCGCAGACGCTCGCCATGTGGCGGGCAGCCTCAATGCACTGCTCCGGAACGATAAGCGCCGGCTTGATTCCGAGCTTCGCAAGCGTGCGGGCAAGAAGCATCGATCCGATTATGCCGTCGGTCTCGGGCGATCCGTGAGGAAGAAGGCGGAATCCCGTGATTATATAGACAAGATCGCCCTCGGAAAGAGTTTCGAGAAGCTTCTCCGCAAAATGCATCGAAACATTAGTATCATGTGAGTACTCGCGCGATGCAGGATACAGAATGCGGCAGACGCCGTATCCGCGCGGATCGAGATTCATAAGCTCGTCGAGATCCCGTCCGACATTGTATTTGGTAAGTTCAAACTGTGTCATTTTCGCCGCTCCGACATTCTCAGACGTTCGTCTTTTCGATATAGTCGGCAACAAGCGCATCCTGAAGCGCCTTCAGCATCTCGGGAGCGCGTCCGCCGACCTTCTTTCCGTCAACCTCGCTTGCCGCAAGGCAGAAGGAACCGGAGGAGGAAACGATAACTTCATCGGCGTTCATAAGATCGTCAAGAGTATACGGAGTCTCGTCTACCGCATATCCGAGCTGCTTTGCCGTCTTGATAAGGTGAGCACGTGCGATTCCGGGGAGGATCAGGTGATCCGTGGGAGCGGTCACAAACACTCCGTCCCTGATGATATGCACGTTGGAATGTGCGCACTCGGTCACGCGGTCGCCGCGGTGGAAAACCGCTTCGTCGCATCCCGCCTCGGCGGTCTTCTGTGCAGCCATAACGCTGGGCAGAAGGTTAAGCGTCTTTATATTGCAGTGGAGGAAACGGGTATCCTCAAGGGTAATAAGCTTGATTTTCTGATATGTATCCTTTACCTTCGCAGGCTTGAGGGTGATCCAGATATTCGCCGGAACGCTCTCGTCGGGGAACGCGTGATTGCGCATCCCCGTTCCGCGGGTAACCTGCCAATAAACGAACTGCTCATCGTCGTCAAGCTTTTTAACCATATCGCAGAGGAGGGCTTTCATCTCATCCTTAGTGTGAGGAATCTTTATCTTCAGAAGAGCCGCGCTGTTATAGAAGCGGTCGATATGCTCGTCAAGAGCGTATATGACATAATTTCTCGAATATGTGGCATCGTAAACGCCGTCGCCGAAATAGGAGACACGGTCATTCATAGGTACCGTCATTTCATCGAGAGGTCCGAATTTTCCGTTATAATAGCCGAGAGTTTTCATTGTAAACACCTGCGTCCTGCGGACGCGCCTTTCTTCCGCTTTATCCGGCGGATAATAGCCGGAGCACCCGTTCTTCCGCTTGGACGGCAATCGGAATATACGGATTTTCCTTATATTTATGCGCTCATTATATCTCAAATCACGTCCAAAATAAAGGGGTTTGCAAAAAAACTGAGTATTTTTTGTCAGATCAAAAATATCCGAAATATTTTTCGTTCGCAAGGCGCAATATTGAAAAATATTCGGATATCTTTGCATTATTCGTCGTATTTTCGAAAAAGATCAGTTCGGCACAACGGTTATGCCTGTCTTCACGGATTTGAGGACAACATGAGTTTTGGTGCCGGACACGCCGTCGAGACTTTTCAGCATTCTGTGTATAAGCTCAAGGCTGTCCGAGGAATCCGTAATGATCTTCAGCATAAAATCGTAATCCCCTGTCATGTAGTAGCAGGAAACGATATTCGGATTCTGCGCGACAAGCTCCGTAAAACGGTCATAATACCGCGGATGCTCGAGGCTGACCTCCATAAGCGCTATCACATCGTTGCCGAGCTTCTTCTGATCGAGCACTACCGTGTAGCCGCATATGACGCCGGAAGCCTCAAGCTTCTTTATTCTCTCGGTAACCGCCGATACCGAAAGATTTACCTCTTCGCTTATCTGGGACGCTTTTGCCCTTGCGTTGTTCTTGAGGCAGGATAGAATTTTAAGATCGAGACTGTCCATTTTTCACCTTTTTTCCGGAACGGCGGTTTCGGTCACAGCCGTTTCATCCGTCGTTTCCTCTGTATTTTCAGTATTTTCGTAGCCGTTTTCCGTCAGGTATTCGTACTTCGTTTCGAGAAGCACCGTAAATCCGCCGCCGCCGTATGCGCTTTTCAGATACGGAACGGCTACATATTTCAGAACCGGGGAATCATCGCAATCCGCCGGGACGGTTTCCTTCACGGTGATCGTCTGTCCTGTTTCATCGGCGCGGCATGACTTATATGAGAAATCCACATCCTCCGAAGCCACCACATCCCCCACGAAATAGAGAACGTAGCTTTCAAAAAATTTATCACCGTATATATTTTCGGGAATTCCGTAAACCGCGGCAAGCTCCGTGAGGGTATCCATGTCAGTGATGACCGTGCAGTCGCGCGGAGTATACTCCGTCGGTTCCGGCGGCGCATCGGAAAGCTTTGCGATCGGGAGAACGGTTTCGCCGTTATACCTCGATTTCGGATATGCAACCTTAATATACTGCCTGCGATAATCGGGAGAGGCGTTTACATTGCGGCATCTCGTTATATTTATTTTGAGAATTCCCCGTTCGTTCGACACGGAATCAAGGCTGTATCGGCTCAAGCCCTCGGAATCCCCGCACGATACTATAAAAAGGAGATTCGAATCGAAAAAATCCCTGTCGTATTCTTCGCCCGCGGCGATCGCCCACGGAGTACCCGAGATCTCCGAGTACTCATATGCGATTTTGACACGGGCATTCATTGCGCTTTCCGCATCCTCTCCGGCGAGTATCTCCGCATTCTCGATAATATCCGGCTCGATCTGATAAACAAGCTTCTGACCGTCGTAATCACGTCTGTTGATCTCAACAAAGAGGTACCCGACGTCCCCGGCGGCGTATCTGATCTCATCGGGGAGCACGTTTTTTCTGAGAACAAACGTCATCTCCGATTTTCCGGACATGACCGCGTTAAGGCCGTATGCCGCACTTTCACAGCTGCCGAGTCTTATCGCAATCACCGCTTTATTCAGGAAAAAGTCCTCATCATAGCCGCGGCGCATAATCACGTCCTTGTATTGATTTCCGGAAAAGTCCTTTGATTTGTCGGAAAGATACGAAGTAAGTGCCGAATAGGATTTTAAATATTTGAGGCTTATATCGGAATCTGTGCCTTTGCCCGTACCCTGAACAAAGAATGTGCCGAATCCGATCTGCGATTTATACCGCTTCACTCCGCATTTTTCGAGAAGAGATGCGGAATCCGCATCCTGTGTACAGTACAGGAAGAAATCGCTGCCGTCCTTTACGGCGATGAATTTTTCCGAATCGTAGCCGTTTATCGAATAAAACGCCGTGCCGATCTCGAGATGCGCAGCTTCGCCGTTTTCCGGAACGTATGTTGTCATATCCACGGATTTCGGCGTAAGGCGCGAGGTCGCGCCGAGCATGTTATTCACATATTTTTTATCGAGCGTGCCGTAGGTGTTTATATAAGAACGGTCGTTCCATTTAAGAAAATCGACCCATTCCTCGGTGATCCCGGATCGGAGTCCGCCGATCAATCCGGCGATGTTGAGGACGCAGGCGGTAATAACAACGAGAGAAGCAATTACAAGGACAAGGATGTTTATTGCCTTACCCAAAGCGTTCTCACCGCCCTTCTCACAGAATAGTTTTCGGAGCCGAACGGCGCCGGATAAGTAAATTATACACCTTTTTGTCTCATTCGTCAATATTATTTATTAAAAGTGCTGTCCAAGGATCAAAGAAATGCGTGCGGAGAGTGAAATTACCGCACGAAGCACGGCGCAGATGGGAAGCATAACGAAACAATTTAATATGATCATCCGGTGCGAAACGGTCGGAACAAAATCCGGCGCATAGATGGTGCAAACGGCTTCGGCGGCAGCCACCATTCCGAATCGGGTGATACCCCGCAACAAAAACTAATCCCGCGACAGAGGCGGCGGAAAGAGGCAGTCCGGACACAGAAAAGACCGTGCAGGAAAACCTGCACGGTCTTGAATTATGCATCAAGTACGATTACTTAATAGCGTTGATGAGGAGGATGATATCCTTCATGTTGATGCTTCCGTCAGCATTCATATCAGCCGCATCATTGTTGTAATCGATTTCCCAACCGGCATTAACTCTGATGAGGATGATGAGGTCCTTTGCATTGACTTCGCCGTCGTTGTTAAGATCGCCGAGAGTAACAGACTTAGCGGTGATCTCGAACTCAACGGGAGCGCTCTCGAGACCGGAGTAAGCCTTGGTCTCGGCAACGGTAGCCTTTACAAAGTACTTACCTGCTGCGGTAGGAGCCTCTGCGGAGTACTCGCCGTCAGCTGCGGTGCTGTAGGTGAAGGTAACTGCGCCGTATGCAGCTGCTGCAACGGGAGCTGCCTCGCCCTTGCCCTCTTCCCATCCTGCGATGGAGAGTTCGGTGGTCCAGCTGTTAAGGAACTTGCCTTCCTGAGCAAGGTAGAGTGCCTCGCGGATCTCTTCTACCTTAGCCTTGTCAGCAAATCCGTTGTAGATTACATCTGCATTTGCCGCGGAAATGATAGCTTCGGCAACATCCTGCTGATCGAGATCGTTAGCAAGCTTTGCAGTGTCAACGATGGCAACAAGTCTGTCGCCGACCGACTTAACGAAATCAAGGTTTGAAATGCCTTCAACTGCATCGGCGGGAACCTTAGCGATAGCCTTAGCTACAACCTTGTAAGCCTTTGCAACATCCAGAAGCTTGGAGAGATCGTAAGTAACGTTCTCGGGAACGTCTACGAGAGTAGTGTTTTCAGCGCCTTCGAGTGCAAGGAGCCAATCATTCGGATTGTCGCTCTCGAAGTTTGCGGTAACGGTCGTTTCACCGGAAGTAGCGGTGAGATCAGCCCATGTTACATTGATATCATTGGTCTGGAGATAGAATCTGTCGGGATTCTCGGTGAGCTTATTGAACTGAAGAACCTGTACGCCGTCAAGCCAAATCTTAAGTACACGGTTGCCGCCGTTCTGTGCGCTCAGCTTGATTCTGAGTGTATGCCATACGTTCTCGGAAATAGCAACGTTGGAAAGAAGAACGGTATCGCTGCCGTTCGGATTTCCGCATCCGTTATCATTGAACGGTACTCCGCCGACATAGAAGTCCTTGTAGTAAGCGCAGTATCCGAACATCTGTCCGCTGAAGTTACCGAAATGCATTCCGGCGCGCTTGCTTTCAGCATTGGTTACTTCGATAAGGATCTGTGCCGAGAGGTCGATTTCGCCCTTGTTCTGAGCAATAGTGTAATGGAAGGTTCCGGGAGTTTCATTGTCTCCGCCGAACGCAAGCTGAGCCATTGCGGCATGATACTTTCTGCCCTTGCCGCCGCCGGTTACAACCGTAGCTGCGTCAAACGCTGCATCAACATCGATAGCACCGAATCTCTCGGAAATAGAATAGGTGGTACGAGCTGCAACGAGCTTGCCGTAGTTGGTAACCGCAGCCTTCTGCTCGTCGGTGAGCGCCGCATATGCAGTCTCTGCAGCGGTGATAGCCGCGTTGCTGTCAGCAACGGTGTAAGTCATAACATCTGCAGTGGATACATAAGACGCAATGCTTTCTGTCTGGCTCGAGAAAGGATTGGTAGCAAGATCAGCGCCGGTGTAAGCATGCTCGGTGCCGCAGTATGTAAGGCTCATGCTGAAGATGTTTGCGGTAACGCAAGCAGGGTTGAACCAAAGGAACTGCTGGTAAGCATTCCAAGTGCTGTCATCCCTAAGCTCAAAAATCTGTTCGTCGTTAACGAAAACAGTAATAGTACTTTCGATAACTTCGATCGTGAGCTTGTATACGACACCGGGAACAAGCTTCTCATCCTTCTTTTGAATTGCGGAGTTAATGTTGTAAACACATCCGCCGTCAGCGATAACCCAGCGCTCCTGGTCGAAGCGATAACCGATAAAGCGGTTCATTAATGCGGTAAATCCGAAGCATGGAACATAGCTTCCGTCATTGTAGAAGGAGTCATAGCTGAATTCTACGGTGAACTTGTAGCCGTCATAATTGTCCGGATCGACCTCCTTGATTTCTTCACCCTTGAAGTAAGGTCTGGCGAAGTCTGCCTTGGGAATATTGGTGAGCTTGAGTGCGGAGCGGGTTCCGGCTTCGGTGCGCACCTGATACTTAACCTCACCGATTGCGTCGATCTGCGAGATAACAGCATCGACCGCATCATCTGCTGCGAAAGACGTTACTGCCACGCATGACAGGAGCATCACTGCGCAAAGCACAAATGATAAAATTCTTTTCATAATTGTCCTTCCTTTTAAATTAAAATATTTTCTTCAAGCACTCCGCCTCCGGTTTACCCCGTCGGCGATAGCGGCTTAAAAAACAAATTAGGGCGGTCCGCAGTGATTCGCAGACCTTGGGAGAAAAATGTTCAAGTGTCGAAACATTCCGTTCATCCCATGTTTTCGAAGTATTAATATGATTTACGTTGTTATTATACCATGTTCTCCGCGACATTGCAAGTACTTTTGTTAAAAAAGTGTCCGCAAAATGAAAAAACTTTCTCCCGTTTGTGTTTATTGACCAAGCGGGGCAGAAACCGGCAGAATTTGTTCCGCCGTGAGACAAAAAACAGTAATCTTTGTCGATTTTTATTTACAAATGTGCCCTTTTCGGAAAATATTTCCGTGTTCCGACTGTGAGACATGCCGATTGCTTAAAATTTTACACTTCTTTTTCGCGAAGAACGTCTTCGGAAGATGCGGACTGTTCTCCGTCCTCTTCAAGTACGGGAATAAAGCGCTTTGCGAATCTTCCCTTTCCTCGCGTCTTTACATATATATAACCGATGATGCTGAACACGACCGCGCCGATAAAGTTGACTATCAAATCCTTCATTGTATCGATAAGTCCGATATCGAGGTATCCGCCGAGTCCGAGCGATTCACCGTTCACTGCAACGTCGGTTATATTCTTGATAATGACGGCTTTATTGCTGTTTGTCGGATCGAGTTTGACCGACGATATGGTATTTATAACAAAATCCTTCTGCATATCGGTCTTGAATATCATATCCATTCCGAATTCGAAGAATTCCCAAAGCACACCGATCGTCATCGAGAAGCAGAACGCCACGATCGCAAGAAAAACGGGCGAAAGCTCGAATTTGATGCGCCGATTACGGTTGAATATATCGACAAGGGCAAAGCCGAACGCGGCGCAGATGAATCCGTTTATCGTATGGAGCATAGTATCCCACAGCGGATATTTGATATAGTAGCTGCCGATCTCGCCGAGGATCTCCGCCGCGAACACGAAAAGCAGGATTATCATCTCAAGCGTATTCGGCAGATCGATGCCGAAGCTTTTTTCAACGAATATAGGTATTAGGAAGAGTATCAGCGTGAGCACGCAGGTGAACACGCTCTCCCAATCGTCACGCAGTATGCAGAGCACAAGCACTGCGATAACTATGGCTCTGAGCACAAGGTACACGGCAAATCTGACGGGGCTTTCCTTGATCTGCTCGCGGAGATTTGCGAATTTTCTGTCTTTTCTGTCTTTCTTCCGAGTTTTCATCTCATTCCTCTGAATTTTATATTCCTTCGGCAAACGCGGCGATGCACTCGCCGAGGCGCGCGTATCCCGCGTCGTTCATGTGCGACTGATCGGCATACTGCGGATACGGTGCGACATATTCCTTTTCGGGATCGTAGTCCGGGTTCATGACGACCGAAGAATGCGTGAAATGTTTCCATGTGAAGCGGTTGATGCCGCTCGTATGCCATGCGTCGCAGCACGGAATATTATATTCCCCGGCGATGCGCTTTATTTCCTCAGCCATGGTTTCGAGCGAGCGTCCGCTGCCCTCGGGGAATTCTTCGTATCCGTCGGCGCAGACCCAATCGTATCTGCCGACGCAGTGCGGAGTGACGAGCATCAGGCGGCAGCCGAGGTGATCGCATTCGTCAAGGAGGGCGTATATTTTCTCGATCACATAGGAAAATTTTGCGCGAAGCGTCTTTTGCTCGGGATACATATCGCCCTTTTTGCCGTATTCGATATCGCGCTCGTTATATGCGCCGAGCAGGATGATAAGATCAACGGTGCGCAGCTTCTCCACGGTGAGCGGACCGAGCTTGCCGGATACCGCCGTATTCGGGTCTCCCGCAAACCCCGACTGACCGTCAACCATGTCGATAAGTCCGATCCCGCCGTTTGCGTGGGTCGAGATGTTGCATCCCGTGCGGCGGGCGAACTCAGCCTGCCATCTTCCGTCCGATGTGATGCTGTCTCCTATGCAGAGTACGTTTTTTCCGTTCCATTTACTCATAGCTGTTGTGCTTTCGAGGGAAAGCTTCCTTTCATAATTATTGATTAGATTCAGCCTTCCTTTTTCGGAAGGAGACGTACAAGATCAAAGACGCTGCGCAGCGGTGTGCATTCGATATTCCCGACTTCCTTTGCCGAATACGACGGGAGTGCGATCTTCGCAAAACCGAGACGCGCGGCCTCGGCGGCGCGCAGCTTGGCGGTTCTGACCGAGCGTATCTCTCCGGCAAGTCCGATCTCGCCGACCGCGATCACGTCCTGCGGCACGGGAATGTCGCGGATGCTCGATATCAGCGCAATCGCGATAGCCGCGTCGATCGCGGGTTCGTCGAGGCGGAACCCGCCTACCACGTTCAAGTAGACGTCGCTTCCGGAAAAGCGGAGTCCGAGCCGCTTTTCGAGTACGGCGAGAAGCAGGCACATCCGGTTATAGTCAAGCCCGTCGGCGGTTCTGCGCGGCGACGGGAACGCCGTCGGCACGACGAGCGCCTGAACCTCCGCGATGATCGGTCGATTTCCCTCGATCACGCAGGTCGCGCAGGAGCCGGAAACGCCGTTCGGTCTCGACGCAAGGAAAAGCTCCGACGGATTCGGCACCTCGCGCAGTCCGTCCTCCGTCATATCGAAAACGCCGATCTCATTCGTCGAGCCGAAGCGGTTCTTCACCGCGCGCACAATGCGGTAGGTGTGACTGCGGTCGCCTTCGAAATAGAGCACGGCATCGACCATATGCTCGAGCACCTTCGGTCCAGCGATGCCGCCTTCCTTATTCACATGACCGACGATGATCACGGCGCAGTTATCCTGCTTCGCCCGCGCGATCAGCTCGGATGTGCATTCGCGGACCTGACCGACGCTGCCGGGTGCCCCCGTCGCCGAGGACGAATACATCGTCTGCACCGAGTCCACGATCATTATCTTCGGGGATACCCTGTCGTACTCCGAGAGCACCGATTCCATATCGGTCTCGCACAGGACAAGCGTGTCCGATCCCCCCGCGCCGAGGCGGTCGGCGCGCATCTTAAGCTGACCGCGGGATTCCTCGCCCGACACATACATGACCGATACACCGAGGTGGGCGCAAAGCTGCATGAGGAGCGTTGATTTTCCGATTCCCGGTTCGCCCGCAAGAAGGATCACCGATCCTTCGACGATGCCTCCGCCGAGCACGCGGTCAAGCTCGGCGATGCCGCTTTTGATACGTTCGATCTCCGCCGAATCGTCATCCGAAAATACACGCGCACGCTCCGGTACGTTCTGCCTGCGCTGTATCTTCGGCGAAGCCGACGGAGGCGGCGCGCTGAGCTGCTCCTCGAGAGTTCCGAAGCTGCCGCATTCGGGGCAGCGTCCGAGGAATCCGGGGCTTTGGTAGCCGCATTTTGTACATTCGTATATTTTTTTCGGTGATTTCATCTTCAGACCTCGCTTTTACGGATATTTTTCCGCACGGCATATGCTTTGTAATAAAGGCGGTGATTTTCAAATATAATTGGACAAGACGGCAGCGTCAATGAACATGAAAGGAAAGCCTTTTGAAAACATGAACACTTCCGCAAAAAACAGATATTGCAGAACCGTATGCGAATTTATCGCCGTATCGGCAATGTTCGCGCTGATCGCGCTCGGCTTCGGATGTCTTCCGGAAAGAGTCTCGGATATATACACCGTATCCGCAGGGACAGACGAGTGCGCACGCGTGGTGGTGATTGACGCAGGGCACGGCGGTGAGGACGGCGGCGCGTCCGGCGAAAACGGGCTTCTCGAAAAAGACATCAATCTCGATATTTCCGCGCGGATAAAAACACTTCTCGATATCTGCGGAGTCGATGCCGAAATGACACGCACAGATGACCGTATGCTTTACGATATGTACGGCGAGCTGAACGATTACCGCGGAAAGAAGAAAACATACGACCTGAAGAACAGGCTCCGCTTTGCAAAGGAAGCGAACGCCGGCGCGCTGATAAGCATCCACATGAACAAATTCCATCAGCCGCAATACAGCGGGCTTCAGGTGTATTATTCCCCGAACAATGCCGAATCCGAGCCGCTCGCCGCCAAAATTCAGGAATACGCCGAAATTTACATTCAGCCGGAAAACGAACGCGAAATAAAGCGGGCGACCTCCGCTATATATATTATGAAGCATACGGAAATTCCCGCAGTGCTCGTTGAATGCGGATTTCTCTCAAATCCCGGAGAAGCCGCAAAGCTTGCGGACAGCGGATACAGAACGGGGCTTGCGGTCACGGTGTCCGCCGCCGCTGCGGAATGGCTCGCCTCGACGGAGGCTGCAAAGTAAAGATCAGTCCTTCGACGCTTTTTTCATCTCCGGGTACACGTCGGCGAGAGATTCGTCGTCGAATCTGTAATCGAGATAAGCTCCAACCGCTCCGCGCGCTTCAACTCCCTCGCGGCGCTCGTTCTGGCGGTATACCGCGGCGGCGGAAATAAGCATATCCGCGGAAAAAGCAACGGCAAGGATAACGGTGAGCACCCGTCCCGCCCTTTTCGGGATCTTCTCGATCTTGGATGAAATAAACGGGTATGCCTCTCTGACCCACAGAACTCCGAGAACGCCCCACATGAACGCATAAAGAAGATTCGTCCTTCCGCCGATATTCAGAAACGAGCCTGAATAATCCCACGATCTCGTTCCGAGGACGAACTCCTGAAAAACGCTGCAGAAATACTCCGTCGCAGCCCCTATCACGGCGCTTCCGACGAAGATAAAGAAATCCCTCTTTTTATACATCCGGCACAGAACGAACGCCATAACCACCGCGCCGACACCGTATACGGGTATGAAGTATCCGTATACCACGCCGGTGCGCTTTTCGAATCCGCCCGTGACGGACACGACCCAGATCGTCTCTATCACGCTGCCGAGCACCGAGCCGATAAAGAACAGCCACATCATTTTTGTAAGTCCGAGCCCGTATGCAAACGGCTTTTCCTCATCCGACAGCGCTTTTTCCTCGTAAAACGACCGTGAGAGGCGGCGGCGCTGTTCCGCCCTTTCCGCTTTGATCTCCTTTTCGTGTTCGGCGTATCTGCGGAAGGAATCAAATCGGGAAATATACTTTGACTCGGTCATTTCGGGGAATGCGGAAATCATCCGTCGGCAGAAAAAGCTGCCGTCGGCGATCGCCTCGTCGTATTTCTTTTTAAGTTCCGGAACGCTTCCGCAATCGTGCTTTTCGGTAGGATCGGACATTCGTATCTCGGCGCAGAAGCGCTCCGTTCTCCTGCTTATGCGAACGGCGGTAACCACGGAAAGTACAAAATCGAGCGCCATAACCCCGACAAGGACGAAAAGCAGGGTGCGTCCCGCATTCTCCGGCAATGCCGCAAGCGCCGTATGTATCAGCGGGCGGAGCACTTTGACCGCGGCAACCCCGCAAAGCCCGCAGAAAAAAGCGGAAAACAGCGATGTGTATCCGCCGATATTGTATTTACTTTCGGAATAATCTCTCCACCTGTACCCGGAAAGCTTTTCAAGCACAAATCCGCAGACAAGCTCCGACGCGGCGCCCACCACGGCGGAAAGGAGAAAGAGATTGAACATATCCTGCGAGCCGAATGACGAGGCGACGATCATAAGGATCGCCATAATGCCGTAAATCGGGCAGGCAATTCCGCAGAGAAAGCCGCAGTTCACGAATCTTTTTTCCGTAAAAGCGGTATACAGAACCTCGGCGCACCAGCCGATAAAGGAAAAAGCGAGAAACTCCCATGCAAGGACGTACATACGTTTCCTCCCGTCAGTCGGATATCTTGTTTCCATTCTATCATACATATGCACTTTTTTCAACATTTTTATTGCGCGAAGCGAAAAACGGTGCTATTATAATATGTAATCAAATCCACGCAGAAAAGGAATCGGTATGAAAAGCCATTTTACACGTCTTTTATGCATTGCCGCAGCAGGTGTGATGCTTGCGTCATGCTCGGTCAGGCGGATAAGCGAGCCCGAGGCAGGTAAAGACAGCTCCGCCGTCACTGAGCCGAAAACCGACATACAAACTGCTGCCGCTCCCGAGATCACACAGCACGCGGAAACCGAAGCCCCCGCCGAGGACGGCGAAAAGGCGCTGCCGATCGGCATATACGATATGACCTACTGCGATTTCGGAGTCCGCGAGGAATACACTTTGCAGAAGGATTTTCAGGATGACGGCGCGCTCGGGCGCGACCTGTGCGTAATGGCGATATTCCCGTCGAACGAAAATGTTCTCTCGGGGCAGTATTTTCTCTACATCTGGCAGGATGCGATAAGCAAGAATCCCGATGCTGCGGGAATGAAGATCGGGTATTTTCTCGAGTACTCCACACCCGAAGGAAAATACGAAAACGTGATCCTTCGTCCGTCGGACATTACGGATAAATTTTGGGATTACCTCGAAATATACATTTACGACGACGTAAATCAGGACGTCAACGCATGGCATTCGCATCTGCTCGACAGTGAGATCACCGACGAAACTCTCGTCACATCGTTCAAGCTGACGGCGGGCGCGAAGATCGCCGATGTAGCAGACATAAAGCTGACGGCTTTTCTCTATTCGTCCGACAGCGATTTCGACAAAAACGGAATGTACAAAGGCAAAAGCAGCTACACGGTAAACATCGCGTGGGGCAAGTCAAGAGCATCGTGATAATGCGCATTACGACGATTGCGGGAAATAACGTAAAAAGCCGAGGCAAAACGCCTCGGCTTTTTATATCGTCACGTCCTTTTTAGATATCGGCACGGCGGAAATTCAGCCGTGCCGCGATCCGTTTCGCATTACGGCTCGGATATACCGATGACCCGTATTTCCGTAAGCTCGTCGGAGAGCGCAAAGCGCAGACGGAATACGGAATCATCTGAGAGTGCGGGATTTTCGCGTTTGAGTGCATGAAAAACTGCAAGAAACAGCGTGCGTCCGTCAACGACGATTTCGGCACTGTTGAAAACATGCGCGAGGACCCTTCTGTGCTTCACGTCCTTGAGCTTATCGGGAATTTCTTCAAACTCGCGTTTCGTATACAGCTTGAAATTGTGTCCGCTCAGATAAACGATCACCTTGCCCGCGCAATCATCAAGAACCCCGTCTGGCAGTCCTTCGATTCGGCAGCGGTGCGCCGTGCATTCGCAAAACCGGATACCGTATACCTCGATGTCAATGTCGGTGTCGGAGCACAGCTCACGCGCGGCAAATGACCGACGGATCATGTCTTCGGTAAAATTCATGCCGTCGGGGAAAGCGATCAGCCTGTCATCATCGGCGTCCTTTCCGTATACGGCACCGACGATCCGCGCCTTGCACTCATTCGCCGGCTCATCCGCTCCGAGCAGATAAACTTCAGGCTTTTCCCCGTCGCCGCCGGGCATGCCGGAAATATGCCCGTAGTTTACCGGATATGTAACCGCGCAGCCGTCCTTTTCATGCGCATCCCCGCAAGAACGGTCGATTTTTATATCAGCCGTCTTCCCGAAATACTGTTTCATCCGCGCTTTTCTTTCTTCGTCTGTCATGCTGTGTCTCCCTCTGCGGTTTATAGGTTGCTGTAGCTTCGCGCCCCCTTCGCGGCGGCGCTTCGGGCTTTGCTCTGGAAAAACAACCGGGCAACCTCATTGGGATACCCGGTCGTTTATATCCGATTTTCAAGCCGTTTTGACGAATGCGCTCACCGGACGGCATTTACCGCAAAGTCCGGATAATCCGCCGCATCGTCAATGCCCGGACCGCTTCAGCTGAAATATCTCTTGAGCAGTCCCTCGAAAGCCTTGCCGTGGCGGGCTTCGTCACGTGCCATCTCATGTACGGTATCGTGGATCGCGTCAAGTCCTTCTTCCTTCGCTCTCTTCGCAAGAAGAGTCTTGCCCTCGGTCGCGCCGCGCTCGGCGTCAACGCGCATTTCGAGATTCTTCTTCGTGCTGTCGGTCACGACCTCGCCGAGGAGCTCCGCAAACTTTGCGGCATGCTCAGCCTCTTCGAGAGCCGCCTTTTCCCAATAAAGTCCGATCTCGGGATATCCCTCGCGGTGAGCAACGCGGCTCATTGCGAGATACATGCCGACCTCGGTGCACTCGCCTTCGAAATTCGCGCGCAAATCCTTCAGAATATCCTCGGGAACGCCCTTCGCAACACCGACAACGTGCTCGGCTGCCCATACTCCGTCATCCTTCTGTGCAATGAATTTATCGGCGGGAGCCTTGCATATAGGACATACTTCGGGAGCGCTGTCTCCCTCATGAACGTAACCGCAAACAGAACATACAAATTTCATTTTCAAACACCTTTCCTGTCTTTATAAATTTATTTCGATTCCGCGCCCGCGCACGCAGGGCAAATCGTTTTTACCGTAACCTCATATCCGAGGACAAGGGTGCCCGTCGGGATATCCGATTTCTTCAGGTCCACTCCGACCGAGCCGATATCAAAAAGCTTTTTACACTTCATACAGAGCAGATGGTCGTGAGGACTGACATCCCCGTCGTATCTGTCCGGATGCTCGGGCACCGTGATCCTTCTGACCTCTCCCGCATCCGTCATAAGCGAAAGATTGCGGTACACGGTCCCCACGGCGATCGAGGGCATATTCTTCTTTACATTCATGTATATCTCCTCCGCCGTCGGGTGGGATTTGGTCGAGAGAAGATAATCATGAATTATTCTTCGTTGCCTGGTCATCTTATGTGTCCCTTTTTAATATTAAGAATGATTATCATTCTTGAGACTATTATATCATATTTTTCGCTTTTGTCAATAGGAAATTCGAAATTATTTCGTTTTTTTCAAAACTGCCGCCCATCCGCAGACGGCGTATCTGTTTAGGCAGGCGCGCGGGCAAAAGTATTCATCGATAATTCACAAAATTGTAATTGTGCATGAGCGTTTTTAATGGTAAAATATACTATGATTATCATTCGATTGATGATTTTAATATACTATATATAAAAGGAGTCCCCCATGAGCGAAATCACATCCAACACCGGCAGGCAGTCACACGCTAAAATTTCCGCCGTAATCTCGGAGGTCGAAAAGGTTGTCGTAGGAAAGCGTCATGAACTCGAGCTTCTTCTTTCGGCAATGCTTTCGGGCGGACACATTCTCATAGAGGATGTCCCCGGAGTGGGAAAAACGACCCTCGCATCCGCTCTCGCACGTTCTGCCGGACTTGATTTCAAGCGCGCACAGTTTACTCCCGACGTCATGGCATCCGACATAACCGGATTCAATATGTACAACCGCAGTGCCGAGCGTTTCGAATTCCGAGAGGGTCTCGTTATGACCAACATTCTTCTCGCGGACGAGATCAACCGCGCCTCACCTAAAACACAGTCGAGCCTTCTCGAAGCGATGGAGGAGAACAGCGTGACCGTTGACGGAATAACGTACCGTCTCCCCGATCCTTTCTTCGTCATTGCGACACAGAACCCCACGGGATATGTCGGAACGTATCCCCTGCCCGAAGCACAGCTCGACCGTTTTTCGATCAGGATGTCGATGGGATATCCCAACGAGGAAGAAGAGCTTGCGATCCTCGCGGGAAGAAGGACGCAGAACCCGCTCAACACGATCTCCGCGGCATGCAGTGCAGATGATGTTGCGCAGATGATAAAGGACTGCGCCGCCGTGAAGATCGATCCCGAGATCACAAAATACATAGTATCTCTCGTGCGTGCGACGCGAAGCAGCGATAAGATCAGCCTCGGAGCAAGTCCCCGTGCGTCTCTCGCGCTCATGAAGGTAACTCAGGCATATGCCTTCGTTCTCGGACGCGACTACGTCATTCCCGAGGACGTATCTGCCGTATATCTTCCTGTCATCGCGCACAGGATCTCCCTTTCAAAGGAAGCACGCATGAACTCCGAAAAGACCGACGACATCCTCCGCGGCATTCTCCGCAGCACGGATGTTCCCTTCAAGGGACAGAGATAAACGCCTGCATGCCGAATACGTCAGCCGTACATATCCGACCGTCGGCGACCGCCGGCGCTGTCCGGAAAAAGTAAATCCCCGAAGGGTAATAATAATATGGAAAAGAAAACTTGGATAACCGGAAGGTTCGTATTCTACATATTTCTTCTGGTGCTTGCCCTTGTATTCACTCAGGCCTTGCGCTCGTCCGCGTCTGCGGTGCTCTTCATATTCCTTCTGATACTTCCGATAATATCGTTCATTATCACGCTTATCGGAAAAAGCGCGGTCAAGGTCTATGTGGATTCCGACAACACACGGGTCGAAAAGGACACGGACGTGTCCTACGAGATACGGATAATCAACGATTCCTTCATCCCTTATCCTTTCGTCGAAGCCCACATAATCGTGCCTTCCGAAAGCGGAGTGCGATGTGTTGAGCAGCGCATGATGATACCGCTCGTCCCGTTTGGTGTCAGAACCGTAAAGCACAGCGTCCGCTTCCACTACCGCGGAGAATACGAGATTGGCGTGCTCGACATGAGGATAAAGGACCCACTCGGGCTTTTCTCCGTCAGCCTTGAGCAGAGCGTATGCAGGACTGTTATCGTTTACCCGCGCATGATGAACCTCTCCTCACCGATCGAAAACTCGACCACGGAGCTGCCGACCGACCTCACCCGGCGCGCCATATCCTCGGAAAGAAGCGAGCAGGCGAACATCCGCGCATACGTCGGCGGAGACTCACTCAAGGATATCCATTGGAAGCTTTCATCGAAGATGGAAGAGCTTCTCGTGCGCGATTACAACACGAACGATACGCGCAATACTTTCATAATCGCCGATCTCAACGCACTTGACACGGGAGCGGCGAAGGAGCAGTCCGCCGCGAAGCCGAAGGTCGAAAAGTCCGGCGCAAAAAAGAAAAAGCGTTCGAAGAAAAAGGCACGAAAGGTCGCAGTATTACCTGCCGCCGTTATTTCAGAAGACGCAAAAAAGCTTCTTACGGAATCCGCGGAAAAGAGCTTTTCGTCAGAGAAAAAGGAATTTGCCAAGGAGATCGCCGAATCGGCGGCAAACGCTGTCGATCTGAAGCTTGCGCCGAAAAAGAGGCTTTACCCGGAGATTCGTCCCGAGCTTGCGGATGAGATTTCGGAGCTGAACTGCGACCGCGTGGTCGAGCTTGCGATAGCCGCCGCACTGCGCGAGCTTCGTTCGGGAAGCAGCGTTACGCTGCTTTACAACGATATGCGCGAAAAATCGGGGATTGTGTCGAGATCATACCCGGACACGCAGTCCTTCGCCGCGGAATGTCTTGACTTTGCCTGTGCGCCCGTATCGTTCGGCGGACGCGGACTTGCTCCGCTCTTCTCCGCCGTCGAGGGCACGCAGAATCTCAACGTCCGCATAATAACGTCGAATCTTTCCCCGAAGGCAGTTTCCGAATATTCCGCATTTTCCGCCGCCTGCGGCGGCGGAGGCTCCGACACCAATGTGGAGCTTTACTTCGTTGATGACACATACGCCTACACCGATCCGACTGAGCGCGGTGTATATGTTTCCGCGATGTGCAGCGAGCTTGCCGCATCCGCGGTAAAGGTATCGGTATTTGAGGAAAGCGCAATGCAGGACGGAACTGTTTCGTTCGTCCGTGGGGAGGTGTGAGCATGGGCAAGCGCAAAATGTATAAGAATGCTCCTATAATCTGCGACGGGCGCGACGGAATGAGCTTTGTGCTCTACATCATCGGCTGGATAAGCCGCGCCGCCGTTCACTTTGCCTGCACCTTCGGTTCGTCTCTGTTTATCGCCGATGCTTTCGGCATAACCTCTCCGTCCTCCCCCGAGGCTCCGCATGCGAAAATCGCAGTCCTCGCCGCAGCCTGCCTCTTTATTTCGGCAGCCGCTTCTCTTGCATCGTTCAACAGGACTGCGCTTCTCTGCGTTCCTCCTGCGTCGGCAGCCCTGTTCTGCGCATTCCTATGCGTATGGGGGAATCCGTTTGCGCTCATCTCCGACTCGCTTCGCTGCGTTTGGGATACCGCCATGTACCGCATGGCGGAGTCGGGATACGTTTCGTTTTCCTCATATGCCTCCGGGCAGGGATACTCATTTGACATTTCCCTTTGCCTGAATGTCGGAACCGCGATCATCGCCGCCGTATTCGGAATAATCTTCGGCATATGCATCATAAAGAAAGCACGGATGCTCCCGTGCGCCGTGATCTGCATAGTCCTTCTCGTTCCGGTGTTCACATACAACCTCACAAGAACAAATTCCGGCATAACCGCCGCGGTTGTATTCATAACCGCATCCCTTGCGATGTGTTACTACGACAGGCGATACAGCGGGCGGGAATTTTCGTTCATAGCGAAACGCGAGAAAAAAGAAAACGCGCGCAAAGCTAAAAAGGAAAAGAAGCTTGCGAGGAAGAACGATCGCGCGATCCTCCGCAGAAAAGCCGAACTCGCATACGAAAGTGCGCTCTGCCTTTCGGACGACAGAAAGTCCGCCGCTGCGGCAAAAAGAGCCGTTTTCGCTCTCGAAAAAAAGAAAAAACGCAAGGTAAAGAAGGACGCCCGGGTCGAAGAAAAAAAGCTGAAGACCGAAGAAAAGAAAGCGAGGGAAGCCGCGCGGCGCCTTGAAAAGCAGGAAAAAGCAAAAAAGAAGAGCGAAGCACGGCGCGACAAAGTATCATCAAAGCGCGATCCCGCGCTTGCGAAAAAGCTGCTCGACGATAAAAGAAGACAGATTCAGGGAAAGAAAAAGGCCGCCGCCGAACGGCGCGCAAAAATCCACGAACAGAACGATCTGCGCCGCCGCACCTGCGCCGCCGGCGGATTTGCGGGACTTTGCGCCGTGATAATCGCGCTCGGCGCAGTATGGCTCCCCGCCCTGATCGTCACCGGAAAGTTTCCGGAAATAAAGGCGATCTACGATCCGATGTCTACCGCCAGCACATACGTTTCGGCATACCTCACAGGCGACGACGTGGATCTGAACGATCTTGCAATGTACGGAAGTCTTTCGGAGCTTGCGCCGCGAACTCTTTCGTTCGATCCTCTCAAATTCGAAGGAACGCAGATATTCTATCTGAGCACGCATGAGGCAAGTCCCGTCTATCTGCGTTCATGGGTCGCCGGGGACTTCGACAACGAAACGGGCACATGGAACGGCGCCTCCACAGATGCGGTCGTCGATTTTCGTTCCCGTTTCGGTCGAGATTTCACGTCCGACACACTCAAGACGAAATTCTTCTCATATGTTTTTCCCACCTCGGTAAAGATGACCGCGCAGGACTGCTACATGAACTTCTCGAAATACGGCTTCATCGTCGAGCATGTCAACGTACGCCGCGTGAATTCCGCATCGAAGCTCATATTCATTCCGGCATCGATGAACACCGATTACGCCATAATGGATTACGGCTCTCTCGAAAAGATCAAGACGAAATACTCATATTTCTTTGACGGAATATATTCCTCGAGATTTTTTGACAGAGACATAACGTATTCGACCGCGTCGTTTGTAACTCGGATGAACGATCCCGCGCTCGGCGACAATATCGCAGACAAGATCGAATATTTCGACCTTGCTCTCGACTACATCGACGCCGCAAAATCCTGCATGGACTCAATACGTTATCTCGAGCTTGAAGGATACGGCACGGTCAAGGCAAGGGTCGGAGGCACCGAGATGAGCTTCAACGTAAGTCCGGACGATCTTTCGGACATAAACGCTCAGTTTGAAGCCGAGATATCCCGCCGGGGCATATCGCTTATCGACGGCTCGGTGGTCAAGACATGGATTGACGCATCGCAGGAAGAGCGCGAAAATTTCGAAGCGTTTCTCGAGAGCGAGCTTGCGTACCGTCAGTACGCAAAAGAGACTTACTCCGAAAAAATCGGCGGGGACGACATCTCCGCGCTTGCGCAGAAGCTTCTCTCCGACGCCGGATACACCGCGCGCCGCAATCACGCCGGAGAGATCGTCGGATACACCGACGCCGAGGGACAGAGCGTCCCCGACAATACCGTTATCCGCCTCGCCGTCGATTATCTCACGGAAAACTACAGCTACACTCTTACTCCCGCCGCGCCCGAGAGCGACACGGGCAGCGTGCTCTCGTCATTCCTGTTTGACGTAAAGGAAGGATACTGCACACACTTCGCAACGGCTGCCGCCGCACTTGTACGCGAATTCGGATACCCCGTCCGATACTGCGAGGGCTATGTTGCAAACGACTTCTCGCGCGACTACTCAACCAATGCACCGTCGTCCTACAAATCCTATGCTCTCGATGAGGACGCACATTCGTGGATCGAGGTCTATCTGCCGTACTTCGGCTGGACGCAATACGAAACGACGCCGAAATATGCCGAGACCGTATACAATCCGAGCTACGAATATATCCCGCCGGCACCTGTCGAAACTCCCGAGGAAAACAAGCCGAAAGAAAACGAGCCGAAGGTCGAACCCGAGACGACAGAAACCGAAGCGGAAACGGACGAACCGACGGAAGAACAGATAACGGAGCGCAAGAATCGCGCATATGCCCGCGTGATGAAGTTCATTCTTCTCTGTGCAGCCGCCGTCGCCGCCGTTGTCGTAATATTCCGCCTCATACGATCATGGCTCGGAAAGCGTGCGAAAAAGGAGATCGACAAGCGGAATGCGATGATAAACGAAGGGCTGGAGTGCAGCAGTCCGGATTCCGAAGAAAACCGCCTTCTCGCGCTCGAGATAGACGACATGATAATGACCACGCTGCGAATCGCGGGAATAGTTCCCGAGGAGGGCGAGGGCGCCGGAGAGTTTGCCTCACGGCTTGAGGAATTTTACGGTGGAATATGCGAAAGCCCGATCGCGGACATATTCGCCTGCATCATGAAGGCAGAGTTCGGCACCACGCTGACCGCCGATGAGCTGCACATCATTGCAGACTTTGCAAACAGACTCGCTCCGTCGGTATATTCGGGACTTGCTCCGCTGAAGAAATTCTACTGGCGGTACATCCGCAGAATGATCTGACCCCGATGACAGCCAGCTACAGTTTTAAGGAAGGAGAATCAGCAGTGGAAAATCCCGATCTGATTCCGTCAGCCGAGCTTGCTTACCTCGGCGACAGCGTTATAGAAGTTCTCGTGCGTGAGCGTCTCGTGCTCACCCCTTCCCCGCAGGCATCTTCAAAGCGTTCTCTCGCATTTGTGACTGCGGTAGCTCAGAGCAAGGCGCTCGGCAACATAATTCCGATGTTCACCGAAGAGGAAAGCGATGTGTTCCGCCGCGGCAGAAACTGCGTTCACTCCGGGATCCCGAAAAGCGCAAGCGCCGCCGAATACAGGCGCGCGACCGGAATGGAGTGCGTATTCGGCTACCTTTGGCTAAAAGGAGAGCATGAGCGGCTGCGGGCGCTGTTCGACCAAGCGTACCGTGATCTCGAAGAATAAGCGCATCCGAACGGTGAATCGGGTACTTCGGTAAAGCAAAAAAATCCTCCCTATGATAAAATCATACGGAGGATTTTCTTTTGATCGGGTACTTCGTAGAATATCGGAAAGCAGAGCTTGCCGCGCCGCATTCCGTTCGGTGCGTCAGAGCGCTTCGTCCTCGGAATAGCGGAGTATTATCTCATCCTGCGCGAAATCGGGAAGCTCGACGAACGGCGCACTGTATCCGCCGACGCGCACGAGGAGGTCGGGATAAAGCTCGGGGGATTCTTTCGCTGCTTTCAGCTCTTCAAGCTCTGCGGTAGTGACCTGCGCCATCTGTCCGCCGTTTTCAAGGAACGCCGCCAGGAGAGAAGCAACCTTCTCTCTCGCCTCACTTCCCTGAAGAAGCGATCTCATGACCTGAATATTACAGGTCGTTCCTCCCGTGCCGAGCTCAAGCGGAAGCTTGGCAACAGAGGCGAGGTGTGAGGTAAGACCGCTCTTTGCGTTTCCGGTGCGTGCGCCGATCGTATTGCCGAGCGGAGCACCCGCGAACGTTCCGTCCGCACACGCCGCCATGTTCGATCCGTAGAAGATACCTCCCATAAGCATCGAGCAGGCGCCCATATAGACGTCCCCGCGTCCGGATTTGTACTTGCGTATCTCCCTCCAGAAGAAGTCGAGGACGCGGCACGCCATTTCATCGACCTCGTCATCGTTATTTCCGAATTTCGGGACATCCGCAAGCATACGGCGGAGATTTTCATAGCCTTCGAAATTCGCATCAAGCGCGGCTTCAAGCTCACGCGCGTCTACCTTCTTTTCTTCAAAGACGAGTTTCTTTATCGCAGTAAGCGAATCCGCCGCCGCTGCCGCTCCGACCGTCTCGATAACGCCGAAGTTATAGACCGCGCCGCCGTCGTCGAGATTGTGTCCCTTCTTTATGCAGTCGTCGGTAAACGCGCTCTTTACGAGCTTGGCGAAGTTTCCGTTTCTTATATCGACACCGCGTCCGCAGAACTCGAGATAAGGCTTCACAAGATAGCTGAGCTGTTTCGTATAGGCATCCCAAAGCTCATCGAATGACTTGAAATTGTGGAGATATCCCGTCTCAATCGACATCTGCGCGCCGGTTTTCCTGCACTTTCCGTTGTTGAGCGTGTACTCAAGAACCTTGGCGATATTGAAGCTGCCGTCCTCGCATCCGAAGTTGCTCTTTCCGGGAATTTCGATCTCCTGACAGCCGAGCATCGTATAATCGTATGCATCCTCCGGAGTTACGCCGTATTCAATGAGTGCGGGCGGCACGACAGTATCCGACACGACCGTAGGATCGGACATACCGGATGCCCACATTGACGTGATCTGCTTCCAAAGCTCCTTCGGAGTCTTCTTATGTATGCGCACCGACATTCTCGGATGCGTGCTGTGGATATGGTGAAGCGCCTGAAGCAGCTTGTATGTAAGATCGTTCGTCTCATCCTTCCCGTCGGGAGACGAGCCGGAAACCGTGATGTTGTGAACACCGAATTCCCACATCTTGTACATCAAGGCAAAGATTATATCGTCCTCGTCAAATACGTCGCCGCTGCGGCGGGAGTTGAGAACAAACGGGAACATATACTGATCAAGTCTTCCGACGCAGTCAACGCAGTCCCACAGGCAGTAGAACCACATAAGCTGCGCAGCCTGGAAGAATGTCACGGGCGCATCCTCGGCAACGGCGCGGCAGTTTGCGGCGATCTTCGAAAGCTCGTCGGCGCGCACGCTGTCCTTCTCCGCCGCTGCCGCTTTCTCCGCGTAATCCGCGTATATTCTCACCCACGAAGAAAAGCCTTCGAGAATGATCTCAAGCGCACGGTAAAAGTCCGTCTTGTCACTGTCGTCTGTCTGCGCCGCGCATTCTTTCACATAACGAAGAGTTTTGCCTATTCCGTCCGAAAGGAGGCGGCGGTAATTCGGCACGGTGTGTCCCTGATATGCACCCGCTCCCCAAAGCATTCCGACCTTGTCGAGGTTTTCTTCACCGAAAAATTCCCTTTCACAGTTTCTGACATGGCTGTATCTCATCGGAGCCATCATTTCGCTGAGCTTCTCCATGCGTTTCTTCAGATCTTCCACGGACTCATATCCGTTTGCCTCATATTCGGATATGTCGGCATGCGGCTCGATCCCCCATGCAAAGTGCTCCCAGAAAAGCCGTCTCGGTCTCGGTTCGCCGATGATTATCTCACCGTCATGTATCACGGGTTCGGTGCAGAGCCACGAATCAACGATTGCATGTGCAAGGCACACGACATACGGCTCTGTATCGGAATGTTTTTCGAATGCGTCAAGAAACGGCGTTTTGCATTCTTTATCGAAAGGTGTATAAGTTCCCTCGCGTTCTTCCTGCGTGAAGATCCGCCCGTTTATCTGTGTATAAAGCATTGCGGAACGTTCGGAACGGTTGATTGTCTTCATTTCGTTATACCTCCGTATTTCGAAAAAACGCTTCGGCGCACCTCTGCCAAAAGCACATCTATCAAGATTATAATCTATCCGCAAAGAGAAAGCAAGGCAAATTTTCTCATGCACCCGAAAAAATCGAAAGCTCCGCCGTTTCCGGAAAAGTTCCGCCTCGCCGCGCAGCGCGCGATATCCCCGAAAAAAACCATCATCCGCGCGGCAAAAAAAGGTGCCGCAGAACGAAAGCCTCATTCTGCGGCACCGCGTATTTCAAAATTATTTCTCAGAATCCGCCGTTTCCGGGATTCTTCTGCTTTTTTAGCATTCCCATAAGTTCGTTGAAATCATCCTCGGAGATCGCGGAAGGCTCAACCTCGGGAAGCTCTCCGTTCTTTTCCTCCTCGGTCGGAGCGAATTCGTTTTCCTCGGCAGTGACCTCGGCTTTCTTCTCCTCCTGCGCGGGAGCGGGAGCGGCTGCCTTCGCATCCATCTTCGGAAGCTTCTCTTTGTCGTTTGCAAATCCCGTCGCAATGATCGTGATCTTCATCTTGTCCTCAAGCTCGGGATCGAACGACGCACCCCAGATAACGGTAGCGTTGTCGGAAGCTTCGTTGGTTATCATGGTCGAAGCAAGATCGATATCCTCAAGTCCGATATCGGGAGATGCGGTTATGTTTATAAGGATTCCGTTTGCACCGGAAATCGAGGTCTCGAGAAGCGGACTCGAAATCGCCGCTTTTGCCGCGATCTCCGCCTTGTCCTTGCCTGTTCCCTCACCGACGCCCATGTGAGCGTATCCCGCGTCCTTCATGACGGCGGTAACATCCGCGAAGTCAAGGTTTACGAACCCGGGTACGTTGATAAGTTCGGAAATGCTCTGTACACCGTGACGGAGCACATCATCGGAAATCTCAAATGCATTGAGAAGGGTTATTCTCGATTCGGAAACCTGTTTCAGTCTCTCGTTCGGAATAATAACGAGAGAATCGACAAATTCGCTGAGTGCGGAAATACCGAGTTCAGCCTGATCCATTCGGCGCTTTCCTTCGAATGCGAACGGCTTGGTAACGATACCTACCGTGAGAATCCCCATCTCTCTTGCGACACGCGCAACCACGGGAGCCGCACCCGTTCCGGTTCCGCCTCCCATTCCGGCGGTGATGAATACCATATCGGCGCCGCTTATTGCGTTCTTGATCTCCTCAAGACTCTCCTCCGCTGCGCGTCCGCCGATCTCGGGATTACTTCCGGCTCCGTGTCCCTTCGTTATTTTCTCTCCGATCGGGATCTTATGAGTTGCATTGGAATGAACAAGAACCTGCTTGTCCGTGTTGATCGCGATGAAATCGACCCCGCGGACGTTCGAAGTTATCATACGGTTGACGGCATTGTTTCCGCCGCCGCCGACTCCTGTTACTTTAATGTTTACGCCGCTTTCGAAATTCTCATCAAGTTCAAATGGCATCGCTATGTCCTCCGAATTTTCCGTATTTTAATTTTTTCCGCACGCGGCACATCCAGTGATATGCAGTTCTTCCGTGCTTTTTTATCTGTCTGTTTTTACGCAAGGCTGCCAACGGCAATTGCCTTTTATAATATAATATACTTATTTGAAAGGTTTTGCAATAGCTTTATCAAAAAAAGTGCGATTTTTTTCGCATTTTTCTTCCGTTTCGGCTGATTTTTGTCGTATTTTTCCTATTTCAGCGGCGTACTTGCATTTTTTACGTTTGCCTAAATATATTTTGCAAATGCATAAAACTAATCGAGCTTCAGCGTGTTATCCACGGTGACCGTGGTTTTCGAGGTATTGCTCAGGTCGATTTTCGCCTTGTTTTCCCCGTTGAACATTTCGTCCTCGAGGACCTTCGATGCGACCTTCAGCTTCAGCGCCGTATCGGAATACCCTCCGAAATCGAGAAGGTATTTACCATCGCAATTCATTTTCAGAGAATAAAGATCCGCAAGATCGACCGAACGTATTCTTTCGGCAAGCAACGACGAAAGAAGCGCCGAAGCCGTCGCTGATACCTGATCCGACGCAAAGGAATCACGAAATTCAACAGTCTCTCCGCACACGGCGGAGGATACCGCAGGCAGTTTCAGCATACAGAGATTTTCGATCTTCTCCGGCGGCGCGTCCTTCTCAAGCACGCAAAGCTCCCCCGAAAGGATGAAATATCTCCCGTATATCTGCGCGGCAAATTCCGCCTTTTCTTCCTCCACGGTGAACTTTATCCTGTTCGGAATAGCGCGTTCCACCTTCAGAGATTTCACATACGGACACTTTTTCTTCATCAGACGTTCGGCGGTACGCGAGCTGAAGGAATAGAGGTTGTCCCCGCTTTTCACACCGGATGCCGCGATTATCTCGTCTGCGGTATAGGTCGTGTTTCCCTCGACGGAAATATCGCTTATAACAAACAGAAGCTTATACGCAATAAATGCCGCCGTCGCAAACAGCACAAAAATAAGAACGAACGCGGCGAAGGCGCGCAGTGCCCTTCGGCTCTGCCTGTTATGCACGGTCCGCTCATACGCCTCCATGCGGCGCGCCTCATCCTCGGCGTCGGCAACGCGCTGACTGAGTCGCTCCTCGTAGATTCTCTCATACAGTCCGGGAGAGGCGTCTTTTTTATTTTTCCGTTTCACGGGACGTTCTCCCCCTTCCGAAATAAGGTATTATGCCTGTCCCACCGGGAGTGAATTATCTCCCGATAAGGCTGAGAACATCCCTGTAGATCAGCTTATTTGCATCGGGAACGGCAAATGCGCGGATCCTCTCGCCCATGCTTTCCCTCATTTTTTCGCCCTCGTCCGAGAGAAGCTTTTCCACGATTCCGTTGAGCGCGCCCGCGTCAAGTGAGCATTCCTCGACGATTTCCGCAGCATCGGCATCGCAGAGGACCTTGGCGTTCTTGTACTGATGATTGTTCGTCACGTTGGGAGACGGGATAAACACCGCCGCTTTCCCCGACATTGCAAGCTCCGACACGGTCATCGCACCGGCGCGGCACACGATAAGATCCGCTGCCGCCATAACGTCGGGCATATTGTAGATATATTCGCGGAAATCAATATTCGGGCATTTATCAAGCCCGAGCTCATGAAACTGACGCGAAGCCGCCTCATACTCGATCGAGCCCGTCGCATGGATATGGTACGTTTCGGGATGCTGCGACGTGTACTTCTGCATAAGTTCGAGAACAGCATCGTTCACGCGCTCGGCGCCCATGCTTCCTCCGTAGGTCAGAAGCACGTTTTTCGTTCCCTCGGGAAGACCGAGCTTTTTCTTTGCCTCGGCGGGGTCCCTCGGCGAAAATGCGCTCATCAGCGGATTTCCCACACGCATAAGCTTGGAGGAATACTTGGAAAGACAGTGCGCAGTCTCCTCAAAGTTCAGATATATCCGATCGACATACGGAGCGAGCATTTTCACCGCGACACCGGGAACCGCATTCGACTCATGAAGCGCGGTCGGCACATGAAGATCAGCCGCCGCTTTAACGATGGGAAAGCAAACGTACCCGCCCGTTCCGATAACTATATCGGGCTTGAATTCACGGATTAGCCTTCGCGCCTTCAGCGTCGAGCTGACCGTCATGAAAAGGGTCTTAATATTCTCCGGGGACAGACTCCGTTTCAGTCCCCGTATATCAACATGGTAAAGCTTGTAGCCCGCCGCGGGGACAAGCTTATTTTCTATTCCGCGTGGTGTTCCGACATATGCGATCGTGCTTTCGGGGTCGTTTTGTTTTATCGTCCCGGCGATGGCAAGTGCGGGATTTACATGGCCGCCCGTTCCGCCGCCCGTCATAAGTACTCTCATCTTGAAATCCTTTTCGTTTTTCTATTTTTTCTGGTATGAGTGCTTCGATATTGACAGCACGATACCCATTTCCGCCATAAGAATGATCAGCGACGATCCGCCGTATGAGAAAAACGGCAGTGAAACTCCGGTATTCGGAATAATGTCGCAAACGACGGCGATATTCAGAAACGCCTGTAATCCGACCTTTGAAATTATTCCGAAAACAGTGAGCGCGGAGAATGTGTCCGGCGCGTGCATCGCTATTTTGAAGCCGCGCCATATGAAGATAAGATACAGCGCGATAAGTATCACCGCACCGACAAAGCCCATCTCCTCACACCATATCGTGAAGATAAAGTCGTTCTGCGCGGCTGAAACATAACTGAATTTCTGACGGCTTGCGCCGATTCCGACGCCGAGCGGACCGCCCGATCCGATCGCGTACATTCCCTGCGTCGTCTGCCACTTTTCACGTAGGACGTCGGCATTTTCGTTCATTTTGGTCGTAATTCGCTGAAGAGCGTACGGATTTTTCCACAGGAACAGTCCCGCCGCTCCCGCACCCGCAACGCCGAAGCCGCCGAGTGTATATCCCATGTGTACACCGCCGATAAGCATTACGATAAGACCGATCGCCCCGATTATAATAGTGCCGGAAAGGTGCTTTTCAAGAAGCACGAGGATACATGCGCATCCAACAAACGAAGCGGGGATCAGAACGCCGCGTATGAGCATCGGACCCGTGTGAAGCCTGTCGATTGCATATTTCCGGTTCTTTTCAAGATACCATGCAAGTATGAGCACAAGCGCCGTTTTCATGAGCTCCGACGGCTGAATCGAAAATGATGTGTTCGGTATTCCGAGCCACCGCTTTGCTTCACCTTCGCTTTTTCCGACCACAAGAACAAGAAGAAGAAGCACCACGGAAACTATATACGCGGGTACCGCGATCCGTCGGTAGAAGCTGTACGGGACGGCGGACGCCGCCATCATAACGATCACGCCGAGAACGGCAAAGACCGCCTGACGCTTAATATAGTAAAGGCTGTCGTCCTCCTGCGCGAGCGCCGACGGATAGCTTGCACTGAAGACCATCACGGTGCCGAGGCACAAAAGCGTAAGTATCAGCGCAAGCATGACATGATCCACGCCGAGGCGCACGCGCACGATGCCGATATTGCGCTTTTTCTCTGCTTCCGCTTCCTTCGCAAGCGAATTTTTATACTTCTCTGTTTTCAGACGGCGCTTTGCTTCGCGCACATTCGTCGAGGGAAGCGAAGATGACGAACGCACCGTGCCGGGCGAAGTGTGCGCCGGACGTTCTGCCGGAACGCGTCGCTGTGCCTGTCTGCGAGCATCCGAGGATGCACGTCTTACGCGAACGTCCCCTCTTCCGTCGGAATTAACGCTGCCGCCGGGACGCTCCTGCGGGCGCGGAACTCGCCGAGCTGCCGAATATCCGGAAGATGTCCGGCGCACGTTTCCCGAACTCACGGTATTTCCTCGGCGATGCGGTTCACCGCCATGCGAACGAGGCTCGCCGCCTCCGCCCTGCGTATTTGCAGTAAAACGGGGACTCTGCCCCCGGCCGTATCTCATATCAAGATCGTCTGCCAAAGATAAAGTCCCCCTTTCGAACGTTCGGTATGAAATCGGTCACACAGCCGCAGAAAGCGGCTTTACCCGATGCATACCGTGTTATTTTACGCCGAGCCACGCAAGCGCGCAGAACAGCGCTGTTATAAATGTGAAAACTCCGACTATTTTCAGCTCGCTCCATCCGCATTTTTCGAAATGGTGGTGGATCGGAGCCATTTTGAAGAGCCGCTTTCCGTGGGTGATCTTGAAATACCCGACCTGAAGCATAACGGAGAACGCCTCAATTATGTATATGATGCCGCATACGACAATTATGAGCGGATTTCCCGCCATAAATGCACATCCGACCGTAAAAGCGCCGAGATAAAGCGAACCGGTATCGCCCATGAACACTCTTGCGGGATAGAAGTTGTAGATAAGAAATCCCGCAGACGACGCGATAATAAGCGCCGACGGCACGGTCAGCTCGCACATATCCGGAAGGATAAACGCGCAGAGGGCGAAGAACACGCCGACTACAAGCGTGACCGAGCTTACAAGCCCGTCGATACCGTCGGTAAGGTTTACCGCATTGACCACTCCGGTAAGGAGGATGAGCGCAAACACATAGTAAAGCACTCCGAGCTCAAGCGTCACACCGACAAACGGGATATAAAGCTCCGTCGTCAGATTGCCCGATGCCATCATCGCGGCAAGGTATGCGCCGGATGCGGCAAGCTGGAGCAGATACTTCTGCGGAGCGGTAAGCCCCTCGTTCTGCGCTTTGCGCAGCTTCGCCGAATCGTCGATCATTCCGATAAGTCCGTTGGCTGCGGCAAAGAGAAGCGTAAACAGAAGTGCAAGATGACTTGAAAATCCATCGCGTATTCCGAGATAAACGAACGCGCAAAGTCCCGCCGCCGCCGAGGCTATGATAAACGAAAGTCCGCCCATGGTAGGCGTTCCCTCTTTACTGCGGTGCCATCTCGGACCGATATCGAGAATATGCTGCCCCATCTTTTTGCTTTTCAGGAACGGTATCAGCTTTCTCAGGATCATCACCGTCACCGCAAAGGTAAAGACAAGGCAAACGGCAAAAAGTATTCTCTGACTCATAAAGTATCATCAGCCTTCGGAAGGCTTCCTTTCATTCGGGAAATATGATTCCGCAGAGCGGCGATCCCTGTCGCTCCCGGCGACCTCGGCGCTCGGCGCGCCGCGCCCGGATCATTTTTTTCGTATCTTCTTCAAGGCTTCGATGACCCGCTCCGCCGAGACCGCGCGGCTCGCTTTTACGAGAAGCACGTCTCCCGACTGCATCGATGAATTGATCATCTTCGCCATTTCCATCGGATTGTCGGAATCGAGGCTGACATATACATTGTCCGCACGCACGCCCTTCTTTATCGCCGCTTCCGCAACGACATCCGCCATTGCTCCGTAGCAGTAGAGCTTCTGCACCTTCATCTGCGCAGCGTACTGACCGAGCTGATCGTGCATGAGCCTCGAATACTCTCCGAGCTCGAGCATATCCCCGAGAAGCGCACAGGGCTTAACGCCTCTTCTCGACGCGATCGACGTTAGCACGTCTATCGCCGCACGCATGGATTCGGGGCTTGCGTTATAGCAGTCGTCGATAACCGTTATTCCGCCGACGTCGTATATGTTCTGACGCTTGTCGGTGCTTACAAACGTAAGAAGTCCGCGGCGGATCATGTCGTCGGTCATGCCGAGCTTGACGCCGACCGCATATGCGATGAGCGAATTATATACGTTATGTCTGCCGAGCGCGGGAATCTCGACATTGGTGACTGCTTTGTTGTTGTAAATGAGATCGTACATAATCCCGTTTTCAAGATAGCGTATATTGACCGCGCGGTAATCGCCGAAGCGGTTGTACACGCTGACGAATTCGGGCTCCGGCTCGACATGACCGCGGGTGGCGAACAAAAGCGGCTCGTCGGCGTTAAGTATAAGCGAACCGTCTTTTTTCAGTCCGCTGACGATCTCCAATTTGGCTGCGCATATGTTCTCCCGCGTTCCGAGCGCGGCAAGGTGAGATGTACCGATGTTTGTTATGACCGCAATGTCGGGACGCACGAGCTTTGACATATACTCTATCTCGCCGCGCGCGGACATTCCCATCTCGATAACGGAAACCTTATCGTCGGGAGAAAGATCGAACAGCGTCAGCGGCAGACCTATCTCGTTATTGTAGTTGCCTTTCGTCTTATGCGTCTTGAACGACGCCGATGCCACGGCGGAGATAAACTCCTTCGTGGTCGTTTTTCCGACGGAACCCGTGACCGCCACAAACGTAGCATCGGAAAAATCTTTATAGTACGCGGCAAGAGTTCCGAGCGCCTTCACGGTATCCTCAACGCGAATCGCGTAAAAATCAAGCCCATCGGTATTTTCGGGCAGCGACGAAAGAAGCACCACCTGACTTCCCGTCGAAACCGCATCCGCAATAAAATCGTGACCGTCGTGTTTTTCACCCACAATGGCGCAAAAAAGTGTTTTATCCCCGCCCTCGCGTGAATCGTGAGATATTCTTTCGACGATTTCGGAAGCCGGAGAACCGATCTTTATGAGCTCAGCGCGGCAGACCTTCGCAATCTCTTCCGCAGTCAGATTTTTTATTTTAAGTTCAACGCTCATTTTCGACTCCTTGCAGTATAAATATCTACTTTACATTATACACAAAAACCTCATGTTTTTCAAGGCGTGATTTAATTTTTGGACTTTAATTTTGCCGTTTATTTTTCTCGGTAAGCTCCGCCACCACCGACCGCTCGTCAAATGGATGCTTTCCCGAAGAATCTATCTCGTAATTTTCGTGTCCCTTGCCGCACAGCATCACCGTATCGCCCTCGCGCGCAATCGAAAGCGCGCAGGCGATCGCCTCCCGCCTGTTCGGAACTACCGTATAATCGCTGTCACGGTGAACGCCGCGTAGTATATCCTCGATTATCGATATCGGATTCTCCGTTCTCGGATTATCCGAAGTCACAACGGAAATATCCGCAAGTCTCGTTGCGCATTCGCCCATCGGCGCTCTCTTGCTTTTATCGCGGTCGCCTCCGCAGCCGAAAACGCATATCACCCTTCCCCGAGTACATTTCTTCACAACGGAAAGCGCTCCTTCGAGAGCTAACGCGGTATGGGCGAAATCCCTGATCACGGTAAATTCCCCGTCGTACAGCCTCTCCATTCTGCCGTCGATCTGCCCGACGAGCCCAAGCGCCTTTTCAACGTCGCCGCATTCCGCGCCGAGGCTCAGCGCCGCCGATGCCGCAAGGGCGGAATCGGTTATATTGAAATACCCCGGAAGGGCGACATCGGCATGTACTTTCCCTTGTTCCGACAAAAGGTCATATGAAACTCCCGAAAGTCCGCGGAGCACGGGAGATTCAACCGTAAAATCCGCGCGCTGTTTTTTCGAAAGAAATTTCATCGGGCACTTCGGCGCAAGCGACGCGATGTGCCGCGAATACGGATCATCGCCGTTCATTATTCCCGCCTCGCTTAGTTCAAACAGGTGAGCCTTTGCCTTTGCGTATGCCTCCATGGTAAAGTGGTAGTCGAGATGCTCCGGCGACAGATTCGTGAAAAGGGACAGCTTCGGTCGGAGCAGATCAAGCTTGCGCTGATGAAGCGCGTGGCTCGATGCCTCAATAACGACATACTCGCATCCCGCGTCCCTCATCATGCGAAGCGCTCCGTAGAGATACTTCGGATCGGGTGTCGTCATCGCGCAGGCTGCCGAATCGATCTCGCTTCCGTGTCCTATATCGACCGGCTTTCCGTCGATCTTCGCACCGACCGTTCCGATAAGCCCCGTACGCACGCCCACACTGCGCAGCAGTACCTCAAGGATGAACGAGGTCGTGGTCTTGCCGTTCGTCCCCGTAACGGCGATTATATTCATGCCGTCTGCGGGGCGGGAACAGAAGTTGTTCCATATCTGCGCGGCGCAGTAACGTGTCGATGCGACTTCGAGATAACGGACACCGTCCGGCACGCGCTTGCCGCGCCGCACGACGACCGCGCACGCACCCGCCGCCGACGCTTCGGATATATAGTCCGCACCGTCAAAGCTCGTTCCGTCAAGGCAGATGAAAAGCTCTCCCGGACGAACGGTGCGCGAATCCGTCGAAATTCCGTTTGCGTCAAGTGAATCGGGATCGAAGTTGGAGGAGAGCACGCTCACCCCCGAAAGAAACAGCGAAAGCTTCATGACCGTCTCCGTTCCGCCGCCGATGCGGCAAGATTATTCATTCGGCTTCGGTATCAGCGCCGAAGCGCGGCAGCATATCTTTCGTTATTCCTTTATATTTTTCGTCCGAATTTTTCGTGTGAGCATGCGCGAGAGCGACGTTATTTGTCAGTCTGTTCCGTCAAGGTGCTTTATATCAAGCGTGACAACAGTTCCGGGCGGGACCTCCGTCCCCGCCTCTATCGACTGAGATGTGACAAGCGCGCCGTCGCGGAGGCTCTGCGTTCCGGTAAAGCTTACGTTCAGTCCCATGTTGGTGAGTATCTGATTTGCCGCCGCTGCGGTCTTGCCCTTGAGATCCGGAACCTGAACGCTTTGTGTCGCGCTCTCGCCTCCGGTATAGAGAAGGATCTTTCCGGCTGATTTAAGTACCAAGCTTCCCGCCTCGGGAATCTGTGCGGTGACGGTATCGCCGCTTCCGATGATCTCGTATTTCAGTCCCGCCGCTTCGATGTACGCGACAGCCGTCGCCTTTTCCGATCCGACGTATGTTCCGACCGTCACTTCGACGGCTTCAAGCTCCTCTGCGCTGTACTGCGGCTCGTATCCGAGGTAAGGCAGTGTAAACGAAAGAAGATTCGATATGTACGGCGCCGCGACCACGCTTCCGTAGATTCGCTCGTTCGTCGGCTCATCGACTATGATTATGGCGGCGATCTCGGGGTCCTCCGCCGGAGCATAGGCGACAGTCGAGCCGACGCGGTACGGCGTATTTCCGTTTTCGTCGTATTTATCCTTCTTCTCGGAGGTACCGGTTTTCGCGGCGACCTTGTATCCGCGGACATATGCGTTCTTCGCGCCGCCGTCGCCGGAAACGCCCGCTTCAAGTATCGTCGTGACCCTTTCGCAGCTGCTTTCGCTTGCGACCTGACGCTTTACATCGGTCTTGTATTCGTACACCGTATTTCCGTCATCGTCTAAAATGCGTGATATCAGGTGCGGTGTGACGAGATTTCCGCCGTTTGCGATCGCCGCTATAGCGTCGATCTGCTGAATCGGAGTGACCTTGAACGTCTGACCGAATGTGTAAACCGCAAGCGATACTCCGTTGAAATTCTTCTCATCGGAGACTATGGACGATGATTCTGCGGGAAGGTCGATCCCCGTTTTCTCGGTATACCCGAACGCTCGGAAATTCTTATAGAACTTTTCGGCTCCGATGCGCTCGCCGAGCATCATCATCGTGGGGTTGCAGGACTGCTGAAGTCCGTGTACGAAGTCAACAAGTCCGTGACCCTCATGCTTATGGCACGAGATCGGACGAGGGTAACCGTCAACCTTATAGCTTCCCGAGCAATAGAAGGTGTCGCTTTCCTTCAGGACATTCTCTTCAAATCCTATCGTTGCGGTGACCGCCTTGAAGGTTGAACCCGGCTCATAGAGTACCGTAACCGCCTTGTTCGACCACATATTGTAGAGCATCTCATAATAGCTTTTACGATATGCATCGCTTCCCTCCTCAAGTCCCGACGCCGCAAGCTTTTCCTTTGAATACTGATCGAGTGTATACGGATCGTTCAGATCGAACGGAGGATACGTCGCCATGGCAAGTATCGCGCCCGTGTTCACGTCCATGACAATGCCGCAGGCGCGTTCGTCCGCTCCGTTGTCCTTGTAGGTATCCTCAAGCTGATTTTCAAGTTCATACTGTATATATACGTCGATGGTCGTCTCAATATTATAGCCGTTTGAAGCTTCTATGTAGCTTTCGTATGTGAACGGCATATCGTTTGAATGCGCGTCCTGCGCGGTTATGTATCTGCCGCTCGTTCCCTCGAGCAGGTTGTTGTAATAGCTCTCAAGACCGTATATGCCGACTCCGTCGCGGTTTGTGAATCCGAGGACGTGGGAGCACAGATCGGAGTAGGGGTAATACCTCACCGACGTCGCACGGAGGTATATCTGATCGGTGAGATCGTATTCGGAGATGAATCTGCGGATCTCATCCGCTTCCTCTTCGTTCAGTCCCTCGGTTATCTTTTCGTATTTTCTGTTGCGCTTTGATGCCTTTTCGATAACAGTATCGTAATCGACATCGGGCAATTCCGAGAGGCGGTGCGCGATAAGCTCGTTCATCTTGAGCCCGTCAAGCGTCTTTCCGTCGCCGTCGGTCCATGAGAACGCCTGAACGGCATTGTCATCATCCTCCATCGCATCGACTATATCCTTGGGAGAGATTATAACCATGTAGTTCGACACGTTGGTCGCAAGGATGTTGCCGTTTCTGTCGTATATCTCACCGCGTGCCGGGTTCACCTCAGTCTCGACCGTAAGCTGATCGAGCACCCTCTTCTGGTAATTTTCATAGTCGATCACCTGCATTTTGAAAAGTACGGCGACCACGGATAAGGCGCATACGGCAAAGCACGCCATAATCGCTATTGCGCGCCGTACCGTCCGCCGCTCGATCCTCTTTCCGGGGAGCGCGGAGTATGCGTCATCGTTTTTTCTGTTCTTGTTTTCTTCGGGCAAAATATATCCCTCCATAAAAACGGCGCAGCCGTTTCGGATTTCATGTCCGTTCGGATTTCGCAAAGGTCTTTATATTATATTCAAAATCGTGGCGTACATTCTTGCACGCCACGATATAATGTCATCCGATATGCGGATATTCAGTTGAAATACTCCGATATTTTCCCGAGATTCTCACCTATCGCGGAAAGCAGTGTCGAAAATGCGCCGGTATTTTCCGAATCTCCGGTATCCTTGAGTTCAACTCTGTCGGAATCGGCAAGCGAAACGAAACGCGATTCCACGAGATCGGAGCTGACCATTCCGATCTTTTCGGTTGCGATCTGTTCCACGGTGCGTATATCGTCGCGCGCTTCGAGAAGTCCGTTGAGCCTTACCGCTTCGGCATCAAGCTGCTCCTGCTTTGTTCTCAGGTCGGAGATCTCGCGCCTGTACTCGTAAAGCTGAGCAAACGAGTTCATCATGACCATAACCATCATGGTGCAAACCGCAAGAAGTGCCACCATACCGAGCGGGAACGGCGCTTTCTTCTGCTTTACCTCGACATGCTTCGGCTTCGCGCCGAGAAAAAAGGTTCTGACGTTTTCGAGTATCTTTGTGACGGAAACGGTTTTCTTTGTGCTTACACGGGGGGCGCTTCTGCGGCGGGGAGCTTTGCGTTCGGCTGCGGCGTGCTCACGGATTCGCTCACCGCGGGCATACGCTCTGCCGAACACCTCGACGCTGCTCTGAAGCGCGGTCTTGCCCGTGTCGGTCTTAGGCATACGGTGCACTACCGTATCTCTCATGAGATTGTGAGGACGTCCTGCCGTATTCGCAGAACTGCGGCGTGCTGCCTGTGCTCGCTGTGCCTGTGCGCTGCGGTAGGCATCTGTTCCCGGACGGCGGAGCGGACGTGAATCACGGTATGCCTCCGGATGGCGCGGAAGCGCCTGTGCCCGTGCTCCTTCCGTGTGTGCCGCGGACATAACCTGTCCCACGGTGCGCGAGCGTCCCGCGGTGGGAGATGCCCTGCGGCGATCGCGTCTGCGCGCTGCCTCATCATTGCGACTTCTGTTTATTGCAACGGCGGTTCTTTCGCCGAATTCAGCTTTAAGTCTATCGCAAAGGGTATTTCCGGTAAAAGTCATTCTTTGAACGCCGTATGTCATTTTTTCCGTCCCCTTTATATTTTATTATTTCCGCCCGAGGCGGTCTTTTTCGAGTGCATTTTTTCAGAGCTTCTCGACGACTCTGAGCTTTGCGCTGCGCGCTCTCGGATTCTTCTCAAGTTCTTCGGCAGATGCCGTTATCGGCTTTTTCGATATCGCCTTCACGATCGGCTTCTTTCCGCACACGCATACCGGGAAATCAGGCGGGCAGGTGCACGGAGATTCAAGATCGCGGAACGTTCGTTTGACGATCCTGTCCTCAAGCGAATGAAAGGTTATCACAGCCGCTCTTCCGCCCGGATTCAGGCGCTCGACCGCCGCGCGGATCGACGGTTCAATCTGCGCAAGTTCGCCGTTCACCTCGATACGTATCGCCTGAAAGGTACGCTTTGCCGGATGCTGCGCCTCCGCACGGCGCGCAGCTGCGGGAATTGCGTTTTTCACTATGTCCGCAAGCTCAAGCGTGGTGCGGACGGGGGCTTTTTCCCTTGCGGCGGCGATAGCTGCGGCAATTCTCTGCGCAAACTTTTCCTCGCCGTATTCAGAGATTACGCGTGAAAGCTCCTTCTCGGGATAGGTGTTCACGACATCTGCGGCGCAGAATGCCGCGCCCGTGTCCATTCGCATATCGAGAGGCGCGTCCGTCATGTAGGAAAAGCCTCGTTCGGGGGTATCGAGCTGGTGAGACGACACACCGAGATCCCAAAGCACCCCGTCTATACTTCCGACCCCGACGGAATCGAGAGCCGACGCAATTTCGTCAAATGTACATTTTACAACTGCCGCGTTCGGGGAAACCGCCGAAACACGCGCACGGCACGCGGCGATCGCCTCGTCGTCGCGGTCAAGGCTTATCAGTCTGCCGCTGCCCATTCTTTCGGCAATTGCCGCCGAATGACCGCCGCCGCCCGCGGTGCAGTCCACGTATGTTTTTCCGTCTCTTATATTGAGCGCTTCCATGCATTCGGAAAGCATTACCGGAATATGTTCGAATTCGATCTTTTCCATATCAGAGACCATACTCATCCATAAGCTCGGCAACCGATGCAAGATTGTCCTCGCTGTTGATCTCTTCCCACTTCTCGGCAGCCCATATCTCCGCGATATTTCCGCAGCCTACGATAACGACATTCTTTTCGATCCCCGCAAATCTCTTCAGCGCGGGGGAGATAACGACACGTCCCTGTGAGTCGGGGGTGACTTCGGATGCGTTTGAATAAATGAAACGTCTGACCGCAGCAAGCTTCTTATTAGGCAATGCGTCTAATTTGTCGCTGTATTTTTTCCATTCCTCCATGGAATAAACCTGTAGACAATTGTCTATGCTTTGTGTTATCATAAATACGGGGCCGAGCTGCTCACGGTGCTTTGCGGGAATTATCAGTCTGTTTTTTCCGTCAAGTGAATGCTCAAAACGGTCGGTCAGCATTATCCGTTTTCCCCCTTTCTGTGGATTATAAGTGACACTTCACACCACTTTCCACCACTTTATGTGTTTTCATTATAATACACCGAGCCATAAATAGCAAGGGCTTTCGCAAAATTTTTTTATCTTTTGCGCGATTTTATTCACTTGTTTCGCGCATTTCCCGCTTTTTCCCGTCTTTTCCCCCGCGCATTCTCTCTGTATCAGACATAATTTTACATTTTTTGTTCGATATTCTTTTATTCGTTTGCGTAAAATACCGTGTGAAGCGACCCGTTTCGACGAACGCAAAAAAATATGCAAATGCTGTCGACAATTGCGTAAACAAATTATTCGGATGCCGAAATGCGATCGGCAAGCCCTGAAATCATTTTCCGTTTTTATGCCCGCGGTGCCTGCGCGGAGCAAATATCGCACAGAGCGCCGCGTGGCGATTTTGTATGCCCGTGAGCGCCGCTGAGCGTTCATGTATTTGCGTGCACATCATACCGTGCGAAAGTCACCGTCGCATGCATGGGCATGCAACGCAAAAAATCCCTCCCCGGCGTTCAATATGCCGTAGGAGGGATTTCGTTGTTTGTTTTTCTTTCACCATGAGAAGCAGATCGCAGCCGTGCTGCTATTCCGCTCGATATCCCGGCAGTCAAAAGCTGCCGAACGCTGTTTTACGGCGATTCCGCGCATCAAATCCGCGCATCGCGGTAAGTGATTTGGAAGGCAATTTTGCGTGGCAATTTCACGGGGCGCTTCACCGCATCCGCATCACTCCGCGCCGGGCAGCTCCACGAAAGCGTCATTTCCGATGCAGCTTTTCGACGAACGAAGCGACCGACGCAGGCAGCGCACGCGAGAGCTCACCGCCGTATCGGATGACCTCGCGCGCGTATGTCGAGGATATATGCGCAAACTCGGGGCGTGCGGGAAAGATAACGCTGTCGAGCCGCGCATCGAAATCGCGCATCACGGATGCGAGCATAAGCTCATAGTCGAAATCGACACATCCCCGTGCGCCTTTCACCAAGGTTGCGGCACCGAAAGCGCTCGCCGCATCCGATGTGAGTCCGTCCCACGAAACCGCGCCGACATTCTTCAGCCCTTCATCCTCGATCGCAAGAGAGACCATGGCAAGGCGTTCGTCTACCGTAAACATCGTATGCTTTTCCGCGTTGGCAAGAACCGCCACCGTCACGCGGTCGAATATGCCGGATGCGCGTCTTATCACGTCAAGGTGTCCGAGCGTTATCGGGTCAAAGCTTCCCGGGATCAGCGCGTTTTTTGCCGAAAATTCCATTTCCGTTTTCCCGCATCCGAAAGGAAGCGGTCTCCTTTCATTTGGCATTGCGCCGCACACGGCGCAAATCAGCCGTTCTGCATTTTGGGCTCGAGCAGGGTAATTCTCGTTATACCGTATGCGCTCGACTTGCGGATATCGAAAGCCGAAGCAAGGGAGTCGTCCGCGCCGAAAACGCCGTTGTAAATTTCCGCCTGTTCGCTTTCCTCACTCCGCTTTTTCCTCTTCGGAGCGCTTGCGCACCGGCTCTCGCAGACGACCACGGAATGAGGCGCAAGCATTTTTCCCGAGACAAGCAGTCTCAGCGCATCCGGAACGAGCATTGAGTCATACGGCGGATCGATGAACACGATATCGTAGCTTTCCCTGCCCGCGTTTCCCCTGAGCGCAGATGCGTAATCCGACGCCGATACTCGGCACAACTCAAACAGCCCCGCTTTTTTCGCGTTTTCGATTATTATATCGCTTGCCGCTCTTGAGTTGTCGATAAACGTCGCGTGAGACGCGCCGCGACTCAGGGCTTCAAGTCCGAGCTGACCGCTTCCGGCGAACAGATCGAGCACGCGCCGTCCCTCGATTTCAAACTGAAGCATGGAAAACACCGCTTCCTTCACCCTCTCGGATGTAGGGCGCGTGTCGTCTCCCTCAAGAGTTTTGAGCGGAATATTTCTTGCTTTTCCCGTTATAATTCTCATACTATCTCCGTTCTGCCGCGCTGCGGCAAAAGTAATACGTCCTTTCGGACAATCAGTTTTCTTTCTCGTTTTCCCGTGCCGCCTTATCCGCAAAATGTGAGGCGACCCGTTCGGCATCGCTCTGCGAGATTCCCTTCACCGCGGCAAGCTCGCCGACATCCGCCGACTTTATCGCGGAAAGCGATCTGAAATGCGCAAGAAGCGCCTTCGCTTTCTTTTCTCCGATTCCGTCTATATCCTGAAGAGTCGAACGCTTCAGCGTCTTTCGCTTTGCGTCCGTCATCTTCGACACAGTAAAGCGGTGAACCTCTTCCTGAAGGCGGTATATGAAAGTGAATATTTCGTTGTCGCGTGCGATATTGACCTCGCCGCCCGCTCCGACCACCGTTCTCGTCTTATGGTGCGAATCCTTGACCATGCCGAACACCGGCACATCGATCCCGAGACGCTCAAGCTCTTCGGTGACAACGCTCACATGACCCGCTCCGCCGTCAAGCAGAATAAGGTCGGGGTATTCCGAAAACGATCCGTTCTCATCCGACAGATGCGACATACGCCGACGGAGTGTTTCTCTCATCGACTCGTAATCGTCGGGAGCCGAAAGTCCTTTTATGCGGAAATACCGATAATCCTTCTTTGAAAGGCTTCCGTGAATCGCACAGATCATTCCGGCGGTGATGTGCTCCGAGCCGAGATTTGAAATATCGTATGCCTCTATCCTCTCGGGAACGACCTCGAGACCGAGCATCGAAGCCAAACGGACAAGCATCTTTTCATTCCGGTCGGTCCGACCGCGGCGCATAACAAGGTGCTCGTGCGCGTCGTTCACGCACATATCTGCCATATGCTTTCCCTCTCCGCGCTCCGGGGTTCTGACGGTCACGCGGTGATCCGCTCTTTGAGAAAGGTACTCTCCGAGCATCGTATATTCATGCTCCGTAAGCGGGAAAGAAAGAAGTATCTCACGCGGGATGTGCTCTCTGCCGCGGTAAAGCGAAGCAATAAACGAGGCAAGCGGAGATTCGTCGGAATCCCCCGCAGAGGTTATCTCGTTTTCTCCAAAGTCGAAATGCTCGCTGTCGCTCACATATCCGTCCCTGACGTAAAACGCCGCCGCGCATTCTCCCGACGCATCGGAATAGTACCCGATCACGTCGTATTCCGCCTCGGCGTCTCCGGTGCGGCGCTTGCCGTCGCCGAGCGCCTTTATTGCCGATATCGCATCGCGCCACCTTGCCGCACTTTCGTAAAGCTCGCGCTCCGCGCAGTCGAGCATCTTCTCGTTAAGCTGTTCGATGACCGCAGCGCTTTTTCCACGCAGGACATCGGAAGCCATTTTTATAAGCCCGGCGTATTCCTCACGGGTCACATTTCCGGTGCAGACCCCGCAGCACCGCCCCGTCTGATAATACAGACACGGACGCTCACGGCCTATGTCGCGCGGGAATTTTCTCGTGCATGAAGGGATCCCGAGCGCTTTTTCAAGCGCGCGGAGGACCGGATAAATAACGCCCGTTCCGGAATACGGTCCGAAGTAGGATGCGCGGTCGTTGAGCCTCTTGCGGGTCACCGTAAGGCGCGGGTATTCCTCTGCCGTTATCTTGACATACGGATATGATTTTGAATCCTTCAGCAGTATGTTGTATTTCGGCTTGTACTGCTTGATAAGGTTGTTTTCGAGTGCAAGCGCCTCCATCTCGGTCGATGTGGTGATAAATCTGAACGATCTGACCGACTGCGCCATCCTCGTCGTCTTAATATCGTGAGAGCCGTGGAAATACTGTTCCACACGGTCGCGCAGCGAACGGCTCTTGCCGACATATATGACCTTGCCGTCGGCGTTCTCCATAATATAAACGCCGGGAGAACGCGGAAGACGCATTGCCTTCTGATGAAGTCCGGAGAGTATCTCCTCTGCCGAGAGTTCGTTTTTCATATAACGCGCTCCTCCTGTGTCTCTGGCGCACATCCGCCCCTGGCGTCCGTCGGCGAAATACCGTCCGCGACGGGCACCGCATCCGATTTCCCGTGCAATCTCCGAAGCCTCTTGAGCACGTCGGCCCGCACGGGAAGTATCCTTATCCGAAAAAACTCTTCCGGATAATATCTTTTCCGCAGGCTCGGGCATTCATTCGGAAGCACGATTCCCGTAAAACAAAACGCCCCGCCTCACCGTTCGGAATAAACTTCCCGTATCCGGCAGGGCGGAGCTGCAAGCGCCGTTTCTTTTACAGATATTTCTCGTCGAAGGCAGATTCAATAAGCGCGCAAAGACCGTTCACCGCATCCTGCTCGTCATTTCCGTCGGCAATTATCGTTATCGTCATATCCTTTACGATACCGAGAGAAAGCACACCGAGAAGGCTCTTCGCGTTAATCTTTCTGTCGTCGCGCTCAACCCAGATGGTGCTCTTGTATGTGTTTGCCTTCTGAATAAAGAAAGTAGCCGGACGTGCATGAAGGCCTACGCTGTTTTTTATTGTAACTTCTTTAGAAATCATTGTAATTCTCCCGACTGACAGCCAATATATTTCAGATATTCATAGTATATCAAAAACATATTACAAAATCAATACCTTAGCCCTATTTTTCTGAAATTCGGCTCAATAATTAATTTTCGGCTTTCGGAAATTCCGTAAATTGGGCAACTTGCCGCACTTCGTATCGGCAAATATGAACCATCGTCAGGCGAAAAGAGGACGGCAGGGCAAAAATCCCGTAAGCGCGGCGGCGCTCGGTATACCGAACTTTGTTCGGTGCGGGTTTTGCGGGGATATTTTCGCACACAGCATCATTAAAGCTCATCGGCGCGCCGAACGTTTTTCGCTTTTTTGTATTGCGGCGGAGAGGCTTTTGTGGTAGAATAATCAAAGCCTCAAAATCACGGTATCGAGAAAGGACTCCGCAATGAGAAATTTAACCGTCAAAAGAGAGAAAAGCTTTGTCGCCTGCCTCATAACAATGAAGGTTTTCGCCGAGGACAAAGAGCACGGCGAGACCGTCATAGACGGCACGCCGTGCCGCAGGATCGGAGAACTGAAAAACGGTGAGGAAAAGACCTTCCCGATCGGTGAAGATGATGTCAAGATCTTCGTAATCGCCGACGAGTTAAGCAAAAGCTTCTGCTTCGACTGCTATGCCCTTCCCGCGGGCAGCGAAGACGTCTTTCTTTCGGGACGAAACAGATTCAGTCTCTCCTCCGGAAATTCATTCCGATTCGACAACAACGATTCCGCCGAATCCCGGCGAAAGAAATCGGGGCGTCGCGGCACGGCGGTCATGATAATTTCCATCATTGTCGGAATCGCAATAGTAGTTGCCGCATCGACCGCGCTGCTTTCCGGCAGGCAAAGCAGAAAAAAGGATTTTTCGACGGACGGATTCGGCATAACGCTCACCGAAGCCTTCACCGAGGAGAACGTAGACGGCTACCTTGCGGCATACTCTTCGAAAAATATTGTCGTTTTCGTGTCGAAGGAAGACTTCTCGTCCTTTGAAGGATTGCAGGACTGTACCGCCGAAGACTATGCCGAGCTCACCAAGGAAAGCAACAATCTCGACAATGCGGAGGTAAAGTCCGACGGCGATCTGACGTATATCGAATACAAATTCACCAATGCCGACACAAACGAAACGTACCGTTATTTCCCCTACATATACAAAACCGACGACGCATTCTGGGTGGTGCAGTTTGCGGTGTCCGACGAAAACGCGGAGCAGTGCCGCGCGCAGATCTCCGAATGGGCGAAATCCGTAAAATTCGGATGACCTGCTTTATCCTCCGAATCGCGAATTTCCCGCAGACAAATCCCAAGCCAAAGGACCGATGAGTTATCCTCATCGGTCCTTTTCGCTCATTTCCGGAATTTTTTCATTTCATCCGCTTTCTTTATTATTCTGAGCACTCCGCCGTCGATATTCTCCGTATCGCGGACGGCGCTCTCCATCGGGCACGGTCCGGTTTTATCGCGGTTCAGTATCCCGTCGGCAAGCGTATCGCAGCCCGTCTCAATTCCGTGCGCCTTCAAAAGCCGCTCTGCGCCGACGGACATGACATCCGCAAAAACCGCACGCACTCCCGCTTTCACGAAGAGCATTGCAGCCGCTCTCCCAACTACGCGATCGGCGGCGCAATACCCGGCAAAGTCCTTCCCTTCGCGGATAAATCCGAGCATCGGAGATACGCCGCGTCCGTCGCTCGTTATAACTTCGCCGTTCTTGCAGAGCGCCGGCGTACGCCCTTCGAGAGCGACGCGTGCGGTTTCAAGATCTGCTAACAGTTCCTACCGCCATGCCTGTAGTGGACTTTCACCACCATGTTGTAACGCATGCCGAGCGCACCGGAAAAACGGTGCTTTTTTGAAAAACGCACCGTTTCGGCTAATAATTATTGTTTTGTCACATATTTTAATTCATGCATCCCGGCACCTTCCTCTCCGCCGAGAAAACGCATGACGGCTTCGTTGAATTCCGAAGGATTGCGGCTTGCCGCGAAATGATCGCCGCGAACAAAGCAAAGCTGCGAATCCGGGATCGCCGATGCGATCAGCTCGGTATGGCTCCGTTTCACGAGATCACGCGTTCCGGCGATAACAAGCGTCGGCGAGGTGATCCCCGAAAGGCTCTCCGGCAATATGTGAGGCTCATTCACCATAAGTCCGAGAAGCTCAGCATTTTTCTTCGCGTCTGCGCTTTTTCCCGCGAAGCGGCGTGCGATCCGATATCCGATCTCGATCGGAATCTGCGTCGTGCGCCGTATTCCGTCGGGTGAAAGGTTCCCGCCGTTCAGGATAAGCCTGTCTGTCATTTCCGGGTGTCGCAAAGCGAAGATCATCGCAATGTTTGCGCCGTCCGAAAAGCCGAGTATGTGAGATTTTGCGATACCCTTTTCGGTCATAAAGCGGTACAGATCGTCCGCGAAGCGGTTCAGAGTGAACTCCCCTTCGCCGCGCGGCGTGGCTCCGTGACCTCTTGTATCCGGAGTTATAACGCGGAATTTCTTCGCAAAGAAAGGCGTCTGCGAAGAAAAATAAGTGTGATCCTCTCCGTTACCATGGAGAAGTATCAGCGGACTTCCGTCCCCGTATTCTTCGTAATAAAGGCTGATATCGGGCCGGGATTCCGCATATTCTCCGCCGTCCGATACCGAGCGGCGGTTGTCTGTGTATTTCATCAAAGAAGCTCCTCAGTCGATTCCGCCGGATTTGACAAGCATCATCATAGCCTTGAATTCCGTTGTCAGCATGCTGCTGAGGCGTTCTTTTGAAAAACTGCACATTTTCGAAGCACATAAAGCGCCAACCCCGAAGGTGTATATCCACACATTTTCAAAAAGCTTCTTCGCCGTTTCGCGGTCCAAGCCGTAATCGCCGCATATAGCGTCTATGCACATGTCCGCGGTCGTTCCGAGCTCGCCGAACACATCGTCGAAGGTGACGGCGCTGTTGTGCTCCTGCATGAACAGAAGCCTGTAAAGCTTCGGCTCTTCCACGCAGAACAGCACCATCTGCATTCCCACCCGCTTAAAAACGGGCTGCACGTCCGCCGCCTTTTCCGAATACGATTCAAATCTCCTCATTGCAGCCTTGCGTACCTCTCCGTAAAGCTCCTCCATACTGCCGAACACGGTGAAAATAGGGCGTGCCGAGCTGCCGAGTCTTTCGCCGACCTCACGCGCCGTCATGGCTTCGACGCCGTCACGCGAAACAATATCGAGCGCTGCATCGACGATCTCTTCTTTTGTAAACTTAGGTTTCGGCGGCATATTTTTTCTCTCCTGTCTCAAAGAACCTTTCAGAGCAGTACGTTCTGAAACATTTGTTTTAATTATACGAAATAAAATTCGTTTTGTCAATATCTTCAAAATAAAATTTACGGATGAAGGCGATAGCGATTGACAACGCGGCTTCATTATTTTATAATAGTCTCACAGAACAAACAAATAATCCGACGAAAATTCTTACGAAAATCGGGAAGGAGAACTACAAAATGGGACTTATCAAAGCGGGAATCGGTGCCCTCGGAGGCACGCTTGCAGATCAGTGGAAGGAATTTTTCTACTGTGAATCGATACCGAAAGAGGTGCTTGTAACAAAAGGACAAAAACGGGTCGGGGGACGCTCGTCAAACACAAAAGGAAGCGACAACATCATATCGAACGGATCGGGTATTGCCGTCGCCGACGGTCAGTGCATGATCATCGTCGAGCAGGGCAAGGTCGTCGAGGTATGCGCCGAGCCCGGCGAATTTACATACGACAGCTCGACGGAGCCTTCGATCTTCTCGGGAAATCTCGGCGAGAGCATTAAGGAGACGTTCAAGACAATCGGCAAACGATTTACTTACGGCGGAGACACCGGAAAGGATCAGCGTGTCTACTATTTCAACACCAAGGAGCTGATCGACAACAAATTCGGCACGCCTAACCCCATCCCGTTCCGCGTGGTCGATTCGAAGATCGGACTTGACTTAGACGTTTCGGTGCGCTGCTCCGGCGTATACTCCTACAAGATCGCAGATCCCCTGCTCTTCTACACCAATGTTTGCGGGAACGTGGAGCAGGAATACAGCCGCGACGAGCTTGACGGTCAGCTGAAGACCGAGTTTGTCAGCGCGCTTCAACCCGCGTTCGGCAAGCTGTCCGATCTTGAACTGCGTCCGAATCAGATCGTCAGCCACAATACCGATCTCGAAGAAGCCATGAACACGGCGCTCTCGGCCAAGTGGGGCGAGCTGCGCGGGCTCAAGGTAGTCAGCATCGCGCTCGGCTCCGTCACACTGCCGGAGGAAGATGCCGAAATGATCAAGCAGGCACAGCGTGCGGCAATAATGCGAGACCCCACCATGGCGGCGGCAACATTGGTTGGCGCCCAGGCAGATGCCATGAAGACGGCAGCGGGCAATCAGGCAGGTGCCATGACAGGCTTCATGGGTATGGGCATGGCGATGAATGCGGGAGGCGGAATGAATGCGCAGAACCTTTTCGCAATGGGTCAGCAGAATCAGCAGGCTCAGCAGCAGGCCTCGGCTGCTCCCGCCGCACCGTCGGCGGATGGTTGGAAATGCTCCTGCGGCGCGGTCGTGACCGGGAATTTCTGTCCGGAATGCGGCGCAAAGAAGCCGGAACCCGTACAGGCAGGCGCATGGAAATGCAAGTGCGGCGCTGCGGCGACCGGCAAATTCTGCCCCGAATGCGGTTCTCCGAAGCCTGCGGATACGGATGGATGGACCTGTTCATGCGGCACGGTAAACAAGGGCAAGTTCTGTCAGAGCTGCGGCGCGAAAAAGCCGGAGGGCGCGCCTCTCTACCGCTGCGACAAATGCGGCTGGGAGCCCGAGGACCCCGCGCATCCTCCGAAGTTCTGCCCCGAATGCGGCGATCCTTTTGACGAGAGCGACCGGAAGTAATTTTTCGCAAATGGTCCGGCAAGGAATAAAATGCGGCGGTGTCAAGGCTTTTCGGTCTTACATCGCCGATCACGCCGGAGCGAGCGCGTGAAGCGGCTGATGTGCAGCCGTGGAATACGGCTTCACATCCGATACAAAATGCCAACAGGAGGATAGAATGCCAACACTGCAAGAATACAAATGCCCGTGCTGCGGCGGTGCGATAGAATTTGACAGCAGTCTTCAGAAGATGAAATGCCCGTACTGCGATACGGAATTTGATATGGAGACGCTGGCAAGCTACGACGCCGGGCTGAAGGATGAACAGGACAGCATGGAATGGGAAACCTCGGCGGGCGGCGAATGGCAGGAGGGAGAGGCGAACGGACTGCGTTCGTACATATGTAGGTCCTGCGGCGGCGAGATCGTAGGAGATGCGAACACCGCGGCGACCTCATGCCCGTTCTGCGGAAATCCCGTCGTAATGATGGGACAGTTTTCGGGAGCGCTCAGACCCGACTTTGTGATCCCGTTCAAGCTTGATAAGAACGCGGCAAAGGCGGGACTTCAGAAGCATCTGACAGGCAAGCGGCTTCTGCCGAAGATATTCAAGGATCAGAACCACATCGACGAGATCAAGGGCGTGTACGTTCCGTTCTGGCTGTTCGACACCGACGCGGATGCCCGTGTCAGATACCGCACCACGAAGCTGAGGTGCTGGAGCGACAGCGAATACAACTACACCGAGACGAGCCACTTTCTCGTACACCGCGGCGGCAGCGTCGGATTCGAGCACGTCCCCGTGGACGGCTCGTCGAGAATGGCGGACGATCTCATGGAATCGATCGAGCCTTACGATTTTTCGGACGCGGTTGGTTTTCAGACGGCGTATCTTGCGGGATATTTCGCAGACAAATACGACGTCGGAGCGGACGAAAGCATTGAACGCGCGAACGAGCGCGTGAAGAAATCCGCGGAAGAGGCGTTCGCCTCGACCGTCGAAGGATACGACACCGTGACCGCAGAGAGCAGCAGCGTACAGCTTCACGGCGGCAAAGCGAAGTATGCGCTTTACCCCGTGTGGATTCTGAACACCACATGGAAGGGTCAAAAATACACCTTTGCGATGAACGGACAGACAGGAAAGTTTGTCGGTGATCTGCCGGTAGATAAGGCGGCGGCGCGAAGGTGGAAACTGATTCTCACTGCGGCTTTTTCTGCCGCCGTTTACGCTGCGGCGTGGCTTCTCTGGTTTCTCGATATTCTTTAAGGAGGAATTGAAATGAAAAAATTATTTGCTTTTCTCCTCCTTGTCTCGCTTACGCTTTCACTTGCCCTCCCTGCGGTCGCGCTTGATCCCACCGACGATCTTATAGTTGACGAAACGGGCTCGATATCGCGCCACGATCTCGGCAGTCTCAACGATCTTGCCTTGACGGCATCCGAAAAATGCGGCATTGAAATAATGTTTCTTCTGACCGACAAAGCGGATGACAATGAAATCGCGGATTATGCCGAGGAAGCACCGATGGGCGGCTCGGGACATTCCGTTCTTCTTGCGGTCAACGAAACCTTCTGGTACATACGCTCACGCGGCGATGCAGCAGTGATAACGGACGACGAGGAGGAGATCCTCTTCGAAAAATTCGCAGACGGCAGCGGCTACGTCGATGGAATAGAGGAATACATAGCGGAAGCCGAGGATTATTTTGTTCAGCTTCACAAAAGTGATTCCGCCGATTCGACAGAAGCCGACGCGGCGGGCAATGAAAGCGCCGAAACCCAGCCGCCGCGCCTCGTGGACGATGCCGGTCTTCTCTCCGGTTCGGAAAAGCGCACTCTCACCGCCAAGCTCGGCGAAATCAGCTCAAGGCAGAAACTCGATGTCGTAATCGTGACCGAAAACGGACTCGGCGGCAAATCGATACGCGACTTTGCCGATGATTACTTCGACTACAACGGATACGGATACGGCAAAAGTAAAGACGGGATACTGCTTCTCGTCGATATGGATTCGCGCAATTATTGGATGTCGACCCGAGGCTATGCAATAGATGTCTTCACGGATGCGGGGATAGATTATATCGGCGGCTGCTTCAAGGACGATCTTTCCGCGAAAAATTATTTCGATGCCTTCGACACCTTCGCGGATAAATGTGACGAATTCATAAACCGCGCAAATGACAGCGAGCCTTACGACACGGGAACTCTGCCGCGTGCGCCCCTTTCGAAGATTTGGATCCTGCTGTCGATCATTATAGGATTCATTATCGCTTCGATCATTGTCGGAGGAATGAAGCGCAAACTCAAGACCGTCCGACCGCAGAATTCTGCAAACAGCTACCTCAAAGAAGGCAGCCTCGATCTGACAGAAAGCAGCGATCTCTTCCTGTACAATACCGTTACGCGGACCGAGATCCCAAAGGATGACGACAGCAGCAGCGGCGGAAGCAGTACGCATACTTCTTCATCCGGCTCGACCCACGGCGGAGGCGGCGGAAGCTTTTAAGCAAAATCCGCATCATTTAGAGAGATACAGTGTCTCGCCGTAAAGTCAGATAAAATCGAAAATCGGTCGTTTACCGTAATTACGTCAAACGACCGATTTATTTTTCGCTCCGTCCGAATGAGGCAGGGCAAAAAGCGTTACAACGCTGTCCGCTCATCCGCCGCGGTCGGCATATTGGTCCGGCGAAAGATTCACGCCGTATGCCAACCGTGGGAGAATCACGCCCGGCAGTTCATGCGGGACAGTGAGCGGAGGCACATATAAAGAGCGCAAAACGGAAATTCCGTTTTGCGCTCTTTTCGGTTATTCTTCTTCGTCGGTGAAGTCGCCGGAATCGATGTCCTCGTCTTCATCATCTTCTTCATCTTCGTCGGAATCGATATCCTCATCGTCAAGCTCATCGTCGGTGAAATCATCACCCTCGCCGTTCGGGAGGTTATCGTCTTCGTCCTCTTCCTCACGCTCGCTCAGGGATGCAACCATCGAAAGCTCGTTCAGAATAGCGTCATCAGAGGAGTTATCCTCGATGCGTACCGAGCGGTACTGCTCTATACCTGTTCCGGCAGGGATCAGCTTACCGATAATAACGTTCTCCTTGAGTCCCATAAGGTGGTCAACCTTACCCTTGATAGCCGCCTCGGTAAGAACCTTGGTGGTCTCCTGGAAGGATGCCGCAGAAAGGAAGGATTCGGTGAGAAGCGAAGCCTTCGTAATTCCGAGGAGCACGGGAGACGAAGTTGCGGGGAGAAGGTCTCTCTCGCCCGCGTCGATACGCGCCTGAATAGCCTCGTTCTCGGCAAGGAACTCGGTCAGGTCGATCGTCGAGCCGGAGAGAAGCTGAGTGCTTCCGGAATCCTCGACCTTGACCTTTCTGGTCATCTGACGTGTGATTACCTCGATGTGCTTATCGTTGATATTGATGCTCTGTGAACGGTACACTCTCTGCACCTCGCGGATGATGTAGTCGTAAACCGCGTCGATGCCGTTTATGCGGAGAATGTCTGCCGGGCTCTTGTAGCCTTCGGTAAAGTCGTCTCCCGCAGAGAGGTACTGACCGTCCTCGATAGTGATCTTGGTTCCGAAGGGAACGGAATACTCAAGCGGCTCGCTTCCGTCGTCGGGCAGGATCTTGACGGTACGCATTTTCTTCGCTTCGTGAATAAATGCAGTACCCGACTTCTCCGCCACAAAGGAAGTCTTCTTCGGCTTGCGCGCCTCGAAGAGCTCTTCGACTCGGGGAAGACCCTGTGTGATGTTGCTGCCTGCGACACCTCCGGTATGGAAGGTACGCATCGTAAGCTGTGTGCCCGGTTCACCGATGGACTGTGCGGCGATGATACCGACAGACTCACCGATAGTAACGGGAGTGGAATGTGCAAGATCGGAGCCGTAGCAGTGTGCGCATACGCCGTGACGCGCGCGGCACTGAAGCACGGTGCGTATCTCGACACGCTCTATGCCGGCATCGATGATCTTCGAGATCGTCGCCTCGTCAAGCATGGTGTTCGCCTCGGCGATGACCTCGCCGGTCTCGGGATGAACGACCGCACCGACAGTGTATCTTCCGAGAAGTCTGTCACGGAGCGGCTCGATGACTTCCTTGCCGTCCTTGATATCGTATACAACGATACCGTGAGTACTTCCGCAGTCCTCCTCGCGGATGATGACCTCCTGCGATACATCGACAAGACGTCTCGTAAGGTATCCGGAGTCTGCCGTTTTAAGTGCGGTGTCCGAAAGGGATTTACGCGCACCGCGCGCTGCGATGAAGTATTCGAGGATATTAAGACCTTCACGGAAGTTCGACTTGATCGGTATCTCCATCGTGTTACCGCTGGTATCGAACATGAGTCCTCGCATACCTGCGAGCTGACGCATCTGGGTCATGCTTCCTCGCGCTCCGGAATCCGACATCATCTTGATCGGGTTGTAGCGGTCAAAGTTGTCCTGAAGTGCGGTAACGACATCGGCAGTCGTCTGTTCCCACACCTTTACTACGTTGTTGTATCTCTCTTCGTTGGAAAGCTCGCCTCGCATGTAGTGCTTGGAGATCATTTCGACCTTCTTTTCAGCCTCTTCGATAAGCGTATACTTTTCCTTCGGTATAGTCATATCCGCAACGGAGATCGAAAGTCCGGAACGGGTCGAATACTTGTAGCCCATTTCCTTGATTGCGTCGAGCATCGCGGCGGTGGTGTTGAAGCCGTGAACCTTGATGCATCGGTCGATGATTTTTCCGAGCTGTCCGGATGTGGTAACAAACATGATCTCAAGATCGAGAAGCTTTGCGGGATCGGAACGGTCAACGTATCCGAGATCCTGAGGAATGTTGCGGTTGAAGATGAGACGTCCGAGAGTAGCGTCGATTATGCGGCTCTCGAGCTTGCCGTCAATCTCCTTCTCAACGCGGACCTTGATCGGCGCGTGAAGTCCGAGAAGTCCGTTCTGATACGCCATCATCGCCTCGTTGAAGTCGCGGAACACCTTGCCCTCGCCGGGCTCTCCCGCTTTATCGAGCGTCAGGTAGAACGAACCGAGCACCATATCCTGAGAAGGAACGGCGATCGCACGTCCGTCGACGGGCTTGAGGAGGTTGTTCGCGGAAAGCATGAGGAATCTTGCCTCTGCCTGAGCCTCTGCGGAAAGCGGAACGTGAACAGGCATCTGGTCGCCGTCGAAGTCCGCGTTGAACGCCTTACAAACGAGCGGATGAAGCTTTATCGCCTTACCCTCGACGAGCACGGGCTCAAACGCCTGGATCGACAGACGGTGAAGCGTAGGCGCACGGTTGAGAAGCACGGGATGCTCTTTGATAACATTCTCGAGAGCGTCCCAGACTTCGACGTTCACCTTTTCGACTTTCTTCTTTGCTTCCTTGATGTTCGACGCCTTCTGCGTCTCAACAAGGCGCTTCATAACGAACGGCTTAAACAGCTCAAGCGCCATCTCCTTCGGCAGACCGCACTGATAGATCTTCAGGTTCGGTCCGACGACGATAACGCTTCGTCCCGAGTAGTCGACTCGCTTACCGAGAAGGTTCTGACGGAAGCGTCCCTGCTTACCTCGGAGCATTTCGGAGAGCGACTTGAGCGGTCTGTTTGAAGGACCGGTCACGGGCTTTCCGCGTCTGCCGTTATCGATAAGCGCGTCAACGGCTTCCTGAAGCATGCGCTTTTCGTTTCTTATGATGATAAGCGGAGCGCGTAGCTCGAGAAGTCTTTTCAGACGGTTGTTTCTGTTGATTACGCGGCGGTAGAGATCGTTTAGATCGGAGGATGCAAAGCGTCCGCCGTCAAGCTGTACCATAGGACGTATTTCCGGAGGAATTACCGGAACGACGTCGAGGATCATCCATTCGGGGCGGTTGCCCGAGGTGCGAAATGCCTCGACAACCTCAAGACGCTTGATAATGCGAACCTTCTTCTGTCCGCTAGCCTTTTCGAGCTCCTCCTTGAGCTGCTTTGATATCGCCTCGATATCAAGCTCCGCAAGAAGCTCCTTTATCGCCTCCGCGCCCATTCCGACGCGGAAATCATCCTCATATCTCTCATAGTAGCTTCTGTACTCGCTCTCCTTGAGAAGCTGATACTTCGCCAAGGGAGTATTGCCGGGGTCGATAACGATATACTGTGCGAAATAGAGCACCTTTTCGAGAAGTCTGGGAGAAATATCGAGAAGCAGACCCATTCTCGAAGGGATCGCGCGGAAGTACCAAATGTGCGATACCGGAGCGGCAAGCTCGATATGACCCATTCTCTCGCGCCGAACCTTCTTCTGCGTTACTTCAACTCCGCACTTCTCGCAGATCTTTCCCTTATGACGGATGCGCTTATACTTTCCGCAAAGGCATTCCCAATCCTTCGTAGGTCCGAAAATACGCTCGCAGAAGAGACCGTCACGCTCTGCCTTCAGAGTACGGTAATTTATGGTTTCGGGCTTTTTCACCTCGCCGTATGACCAGCTTCTGATCATCTCCGGCGACGCAAGACCGATTTTTATTGAATCAAACGTATGGTTGTTTTCCATCGGCATTATACCTCTTCCTTATTACTTTGATCACGCATCGCGTGCCGGAATTATCAGAAATCGACGAATTCGTCATCGGAGTCGCTGTCGTCCGATGCGTTATCGCTGTCAAAATCCGCATCCGTGAAGGAATTGTAGAGATCGTCCGTCTCAACGCTTTCGCCGAGATCGGCCTCGGTCACGTCGGGACCCGTGGGGATATTCGGCGCTTCCGGAGCATCGTCGGTAAAGCTTGTCATCTCGATCTCGTTTCCGTCCTTGTCGAGGACACGGATATCAAGAGCAAGAGACTGAAGCTCCTTGACAAGGACCTTGAAGGACTCGGGAACGCCCGGAGTCGGGATGTTCTGACCCTTGACGATTGCCTCGTAAGCCTTGACACGTCCGGTAACATCGTCGGACTTGACGGTGAGGATTTCCTGAAGCGTGTAAGCCGCGCCGTAAGCCTCAAGTGCCCAAACCTCCATTTCTCCGAAACGCTGTCCGCCGAACTGCGCTTTACCGCCGAGCGGCTGCTGCGTAACGAGGGAGTAAGGACCTGTCGAACGTGCGTGGATCTTATCGTCAACAAGGTGATGGAGCTTGAGGTAGTACATGATTCCAACGGTTACAGGGTTGTCGAAAGGCTCGCCCGTTCTGCCGTCGTAGAGGATCGTCTTTCCGTCGACGATCTTCTGCTTTTCCTCGCCAGTGACGGGATCGGTAACGGTAAAGGTCGTCTTTCCGTCGGTGCGCTCGCCGGGGAGAACATCACGCTCGAGTCCCGCCATCTTGAGGCACTCGGTAATATCCTTCTCCGTTGCACCGTCGAATACGGGGGTCATTATCTTCCAGCCGAGACGCTTTGCCGCGATACCAAGGTGAACCTCAAGCACCTGACCGATGTTCATTCGGGAAGGAACGCCGAGGGGGTTGAGCACGATATCAAGCGGAGTGCCGTCGGGCAGGAAGGGCATATCCTCGGGAGGAAGTATACGGGAAACGACACCCTTGTTTCCGTGACGTCCCGCCATCTTATCTCCGACGGATATCTTCCTCTTCTGTGCGATGTATACCCTGACAACACGGTTTACGCCGGGGGCAAGCTCGTCGCCGTTCTCGCGGGAGAACTCCCGGACATCGACGATTATTCCGTTTTCGCCGTGAGGAACGCGGAGCGAAGTATCGCGCACGTCTCTCGACTTCTCGCCGAAGATCGCGCGGAGAAGTCTTTCCTCGGCGGTAAGCTCGGTCTCTCCCTTAGGAGTGACCTTACCGACGAGAATGTCGCCTGCGCGAACCTCTGTTCCGATCTTGATAACGCCGTTTGCGTCAAGATCCTTGAGCGCGTCTTCGCCGACGTTCGGGATCTCGCGGGTGATCTCCTCCGGACCGAGCTTCGTGTCACGCGCTTCGTGGGAATACTCCTCGATATGGATCGAGGTGTAAACGTCATCACGCACAAGACGCTCGTTGAGAAGTACCGCGTCCTCGTAGTTATAGCCTTCCCATGTCATGAATCCGACAAGTGCGTTCTTACCGAGTGCAATCTCACCATCTGCGGTGCCGGGACCGTCGGCAATGACCTGACCTTCATCGACGCTCTCGCCGACATCGACGATCGGGCGCTGATTTACGCACGTTCCCTGATTGGAACGCTTGAATTTTATAAGGTGGTAGGTGTCCTTCGTGCCGTCCTCGCGGCGGATGACGATCTGATCCGACGTTACGGTCTCAACCGTACCCGGATTCTTCGCAACTATGACAACTCCGGAGTCAACGGCAGCCTTGTATTCCATACCGGTTCCGACAATCGGAGAATCCGTAACCATAAGCGGAACCGCCTGCTTCTGCATGTTTGATCCCATGAGTGCTCGGGAGTTATCGTCGTTCTCGAGGAAGGGGATCATTGCAGTCGCAACGGAAACCACCATCTTAGGCGAAACGTCCATAAAGTCGATGCGGGATGCTTCAACCTCGATGATCTCGTTGCGGTCGCGCGCCGCAACGCGCTTATTCACGAAGCGGTGATTCTCGTCGAGAGGCTCGTTCGCCTGAGCGATGATGTATTTATCCTCAACGTCAGCCGTCATGTACACGACCTCGTCGGTGACGACGCCGGTTTCGCGGTCAACGCGGCGGTACGGAGCCTCGATGAAGCCGTACTTGCTTATGCGTGCATACGTTGCGAGTGACGATATAAGTCCGATGTTGGGTCCTTCCGGAGTCTCGATCGGGCACATACGACCGTAATGAGTATAGTGAACGTCTCGGACATCGAACGATGCACGGTCGCGGCTCAGCCCTCCGGGACCGAGTGCGGAGAGACGGCGCTTGTTCGTAAGCTCTGCGAGCGGGTTATTCTGATCCATGAACTGCGACAGCGGCGACGATCCGAAGAACTCGCGTATTGCAGTTACAACGGGACGGATATTGATGAGCGTCTGAGGAGTGAGCGTTTCGTTGTCCTGAACGGTCATTCTCTCCTTGACGATCTTATCCATACGGGAAAGACCGATTCTGAGCTGATTCTGGAGAAGCTCTCCGACGCAGCGCAGGCGGCGGTTGCCGAGATGGTCAATATCGTCGGTGGTGCCGATGCCGTGCGAAAGGCAGAGGAGGTAGTTGATCGACGAAAGGATATCCTCGCGGGTAATATGCTTCGGTGAAAGCTCACCGCGGCGGCGGTGTGCAAGCTCAATCACTTCCTCGCGCTCGCCCTCTGCCTCCTCCATGATCTCGAGAAGCACGTCGGTGCGGACCTTCTCGTCGATGCCCGCCTCGGTGAGGTCGTAGCCGAGAACATCGGCGGGGTAAACCGTCATGTTGGAGAACACCTTGACCTCGGTTCCGTCCTCAAGACGAATGTAAACCTCGTTGACGCCGGCGCGCTCAATCTCGCGCGCATCCTCTTCGGTTATCTTTCTTCCGTCCTCAAACACGATCTCGCCGGTAACGGGGCTTATCGCGGGACGCGACAGCGTCTGTCCGAGTACACGGTTTGCGACGGAAAGCTTTTTATCGTATTTGTACCTGCCGACGGGGGCGAGATCGTAACGCTTTGGATCGAAGAACAAATTGTTTATAAGTATCTCGGCGCTTTCAACGATCGCAGGCTCGCCCGGACGAAGCTTCTTGTATATCTCCTTGAGAGCCTCCTCACGGATGCTCGTGTTGTTCTCAACGGCAAGTCCGACGGTCTCGTCCTTGTCAAGCGTCGCCGAAAGCTTTACCTCGTCTCCGAACATATCGCGAAGCTCGGCTTCGGACTCGATTCCGAGCGCGTGGATAAGCACGGTCACGGGAATCTTGCGGTTCTTATCGATACGCACATAGAAAACATCGTTTGCATCCGTCTCGTATTCAAGCCATGCGCCGCGGTACGGGATCACCGTAGTGGCGTAGGTGTGCTTGCCGGTTTTGTCGATATCCGAAGAATAGTAGATTCCGGGAGAGCGAACGATCTGCGAAACGATAACGCGCTCCGCTCCGTTTATAACGAAAGTTCCCTTGTCCGTCATTATGGGAAAATCACCCATGAATATCTCGGACTGCTTGACTTCGCCCGTCAGCTTATTCGAGAGACGCACATCGACCTTGAGCGGCGCCGCATAGTTTGCGTCGCGTTCCTTGCACTCCTCAACGGGATATTTTACTTTGGATTCGTCAATTGAAAAGGATACAAAGTCGATAAAGAGATTTCCCGAATAATCAACGATCGGGGAAACATCCTCGAGAACCTCCTGAATTCCTTTTTCCATGAACCATCGGTATGAACCCTTCTGCACTTCGAGCAGATCGGGCATCTGAATGGGCTCTTCGATCTTGGAGAAGCTCATTCTCACTTTTTTTCCGACTTTCTGGGGCTTGACCATCTGGTTTTCAGCCATTAAAAATCAACTCCGTTCTTCATGTCCTTCGCGCCTCACCGCCGCTTTATTCTAAACGCCGAAAGTGCCTTTTCAGGCAATTTGAGCGATTCTGACGCAGTTTATTATTTTATCATTAATATATACGAATGTCAATGAATACGGAGAAAAAAGCCGCTTCGCCGGGTCATTATTTACCGTATGGTTTCAAAACATTTACAATAATGTTAAATGTAAAAAATCTGTAAATTATAAAAAGAACTGCCCGGTCAGCTTATGCCGAGCAGCTCCGATACGGTAACGAAGGAAAATCCCCGCCTCTTCAATTCCGGAATTATCTTTTCGAGTGATTCGGGAGTCGGCGACTTTTTTGCGATATAATCGTGAAAAAGGATGATATCGCCGCTTTTCGCCTTGCCGAGAACCTCCTTCGTAATGTTTTCCACTTTATTGTGCGCCCAATCGCGCGTGTCGATCGTCCACAGTATCACTGTATAGTCGAGCCTGTCCGCGATACGGAATATCGAATCGTTGTAAAGACCTCCCGGCGGACGGAGAAGGCGCGTGCGGTACTCGTTTTCCTCGAAGACCGCATTTTCCGCCGACATTATCTCCTCGCACTCCTTCCGGTAGCTGAGCTTCGAGAGGTTCGCGTGGGAAAATGTATGGTTTCCGAGCTCATGCCCGTCCGCAATCACGCGCCCGACGACATCGGGGTATCGCTCCACATTTTCCCCGACGACAAAAAACGTCGCGCGTACTCCGTACTTTTTAAGGATCGCAAGAATTTTGTCGGTATACTCCGGGTGTGGTCCGTCATCAAAAGTCAGCGCAAGCTTCATATCGGCGTCGGGATTTGAATAGTGAACGCATCCGCTGTCCTCCTCCGCCGCTGCCGTCCCCGGAAGCGATGCAAGCACAGCGGCAAGAGACACGGCGCAAGCAAGAACAAGCGCCGAGATCACAAACAAACGAAGCTTTGTCATCTTCATCCTTCCTTCGGTGAAAGAAGCTCGTCAAGCGATCCGAATCTGTAGCCCTCTCCGGCAAGCTCCGTGATAACATCGCCGAGTATTTCCGCGTTTGTCGCGGAGGTCGGATGAAGAAGCATTATTTCGCCGCAGTGAACGGAATCGATAATTTTTCTTTTTGCCTTCTCCGCGCTCATCTGACGCGCGTTGTCCCAATCGGCGTATGCGAAGCTCCACATCACCGTCGTATATCCGAGCTCGGAGGCATAGCGGAGGCTGTCGCGGCTTATCTCGCCCTCGGGAGGACGGTAAAACTTCGAAATTTCGATTCCGAGCTCATCCGACGCGCATTTTTCAAGCTCTTCAAGCTCTTCGGCAAATTCTTCCTTCGACGACACATTCGACATGTTCCGATGGTGCGCGGTGTGATTGCAGACCGTGTGCCCCTCTTTTGCCATGCGGCGCACAAGCTCGGGATTGCGCTTTATCAGGTTTTCGAGGATAAAAAACGCGCCGCAGACCTTCTTCTCGCCGAGAACGTCGAGTATCTTCTCAACATTTCCGTTTTCGTATCCCGCGTCAAACGTGAGATACACGACCTTATCGCCCTTTTCGGCAGCCGTTTTGTTTATATATACGCCGCCGTATTCCGTAAGATAGGAAAACTCCGTCGGGCACGGCGGGATTTTCCCGTCCTTTTCATGCTTGCAGTACCAGCCGGCGGCGTTTACCGATATTGCAAAAATCACGGACAGAGCCGCGAGCACAAGTGATAATCTTTTCATTTTACATTCCTTTTCGCCGCAGAGCGCGGCAGAACAGATTGCCGAAAGCATAATTGTTTCGTTCAAGATTATCTTTCCGTCGAAAGCGCCGTATATCCTCTGAAAAAAACGGAATTTGCGTTTTATAATCCGCGGACAAACATATTTTGATTTTGAAAATAAAAATCCCCCGCCGTATGCGGTGCAAAGCGCACTGCACGTTCGTCGGCGGGGATTTTTCATTTTCGTTTTCCGGCAAGGCGATAGCTTTCGTCAACTCTGCGGCAAAGCTCATCCAACGGCAGTGCGCCGTCGGGCACGACCGTATACCAATGCTTCTTATTCATGTGCCATCCGGGATATATACCGTTCTTTCCGACATCTGCGGTTATATCCTCCGGTATACCGTGAAGATTGATTATCTCGATCTCGCCGTCATTCTCTATGCCTATCCTGCGCGCGGCAACCGCCATTATAACGCAGTACCACTTTCCGGTATCCGCGCGGCGAAGGATCGCGCATCGCGGAGAATCCTCCCACAGAAATTCCGGATCGCTTCCGTATGTGTTTTTCGCATATGCGATCAGTTTCTTTAACTCATCGGAGCGAAAGACGTCCGAAACGAAGCATTTCTCCGAAATATCACGAAGAAGTGCTTCAAAGTCCTCCCTGACGCCGCCGACAAAGCTGCCGCTTGCCATATCCGACAGATGAAGCGTATATTCTTCATCCGAAACCGGATCGGTCACCGAAGCCGCCGCGCGTCCGTCCGGGAAAATATCGATCTTCATCCGAAAAAGGCTTTTCGAAAGAACCGCCTCAAAGGAAAGCTTTCCTTCGTTTTCACAAAAGCCGTACAGACGCAGCTTTTCGGGGACTGCCTTTTTCATCGCAAAAAATGAAGTTACATCGTGCACGGTATACCTCCGAAATCGTTATTTCGCGCTGAACTGACTGTTGTAAAGCTCCGTATAAAGTCCGCCGCGTCCGAGAAGTTTCTCATGGGTTCCGCTTTCAAAGACGGCGCCGTCCTTCATCACAATGATGCAGTCCGCGTCACGGACAGTCGAAAGGCGATGCGCGACGACGAACGAGGTTCGTCCCTGCATGAGCCTTGTAAACGCATCCTGCACCTTCACCTCTGTGCGCGTATCGATGGACGAGGTTGCCTCATCGAGAATCAGCACCGGAGGTCTGAGAAGCATCACCCTCGCTATGCAGAGAAGCTGACGCTCGCCCTCGGAGAGATCGTCGTCGCCGATCACGGTATCGTATCCATCCTTAAGCCTCTTTATGAAGCCGTGTGCGCGCGCCGCCTTTGCCGCCGCGATTATCTCATCATCGCTCGCGCCTTCCCTGCCGAACGCAATATTCTCTTTTACCGTGGCGTGCTTTATCCATGTGTCCTGAAGAACCATCCCGAAATTCTCGCGCAGGCTTTTTCTCGTAACGTCGGCGATATTCTCGCCGTCGATCAGTATGCTTCCCTCGTCGACGTCGTAAAATCTCATAAGAAGGTTGATAAGCGTTGTTTTTCCGCATCCCGTCTGACCGACTATCGCAATCTTCTGCCCCGCCGATGCCGAAAAATCAAATCCCTTTATCAGCGTGCGGCTTTTATCGTATGAGAAAGCGACGTTTCTGAACTCGACGTTGCCCTGCGGATTCTCGAGATCTCGCTTTCCTTCGTCCGAGCTTTCCGGAGCCTCGTCGATCAGCTCGTATATTCTCGCGGCGCAGGCAAAGGCGTTCTGAAGCTCCGCGACAACTCCGGAAATCTCGTTGAACGGCTTTGTGTACTGATTCGAATATGCGAGAAAGCTTACAAACGCGCCGACGGTCATTCTTCCCGCCACGGCGAAAAGTCCGCCCGCAAGTCCGACAACAGCGTAGATCAGGTTGTTTATAAATCTCGTCGTCGGATTTGTAAGGGATGAAAAGAACGTTGCGCGGAGAGAATACTTCCTCAGCTTTTCGTTCACGCCGTCGAATCTGCCGAGCGCGCGCTCACCGTAGGAAAACGCCTGAACGGTCTTCTGATTCTGGATCATCTCATTCATGAGTGAGGTCTGCTCGCCGCGCGTCTCCGACTGCTTTTTGAACATATCGTACGTCCGGTTTGCAATAAAGCGAGCCGTGAAAAGCGACAGCGGAGTAAGAACGACCACGGCAAGCGCGATGGAGGGAGAGATCGAAAGCATGAATCCGAGCGTGACGGCGACGGTGACGACCCCCGTAAAAAGCTGTGAGAATCCGAGAACGAGACCGTCCGAAAACGCTTCGGCATCCGCCGTGATGCGGCTTACGATATCTCCGTAGGGATGCGAATCGACATACGACACCGGGAGATGCTGTATCCTTCCGAACGCCGCGTCACGCAGCTCGCGCACCGCGTTGTATGCGATACGGTTATTCACGGAGGTCATGACCCACTGAAGCACACCGGACACAAGCGCGCACACGGCAAGCGCTACAAGCGCACGTATCACAATACCGAAATCCACGCTGCCCGCCGACGCGATCCCGTCGATCGCGCGTCCGGCAAGCACGGGAATGTAAAGCGACAGGACTACCGAGGCAACGGAGAACACAAGAGATAAAGCAATGAGAAATTTCGAATGCGATACGGTTTTTACAACACGTCCGATCACAGATTTGTTTTTCATCCGTCAGTCCTCCTTTTCAAGCTGGGATTCGCATATTTCGCGGTAGACCTCGCACGACGAGAGAAGCTCGGCATGTGTTCCTACTCCCACGATCATGCCCTCGTCGAGTACGACGACTGTATCGGCGCCGCGTATTGCGGATACGCGCTGCGACACCGTTATTACGGTCGGTGAAAAATCCGTATTTCGCAGAGCTCGTCCGAGCGCGGCGCCCGTCGCGTAGTCGAGCGCGCTCGCCGCATCGTCGAGTATCAGTATTTTCGGCTTTCCGACAAGTGCACGCGCTATCGTCATGCGCTGTCTCTGCCCGCCGGACAGATTCCGTCCGTCCTGCTCAAGCTCAAAATCAAGACCGCCTTTTTTGCCTTCTGTCATTTCCTTCGCCTGCGCGGTCTCGAGTGCTTCCCATATTTCACCGTCGGAAGCGTCCTCTTTGCCGAAGCGGATATTGTCGCGCACGCTCCCCTTGAAGAGCACCTTTTTCTGCAAGACAGTGCCGATCATTTTGCGAAGAGATTTAAGGTCGTAATCCTTTACGTCGTTTCCGCACACGCGCACAGTTCCGTCCGTGACATCGTAAAATCGCGGAATAAGGCTGACGAGCGAGCTTTTTCCCGAGCCTGTCGAGCCGATAATTCCGACGTTCGATCCGCGCTTTATCTTCAGATTTATATCGTGCAGCGCTTCCTCGGCTCCGCCGTAGGAAAGTGATGCGTGATCGAATTCCACGTCAAATTCGCTGTCCCCGGCGGAGACTGCTTTGCCGGACACCGTGCCCGGCTCCGTATCAAGAACTGCCTGAACGCGGTTTGCGCAGGCGATCGATTTCGTAATGCTGATTATAAGCCCCGCAAGCTTCACAAGCTCAATCAGTATCTGCGACATATAATTATAAAGAGCAACGACATCTCCGCGGGATATGCTTCCGGAATCGACGCGGAGCGCTCCGGTATAGATGAGTACGGCGACGGCAATGTTTATGAGAACGAGCGTCGCAGGATTCATGACCGCGGAAATTCTGCCGACCGCGACCTGCATATCGGTGAGCGCGCGGTTCTTTTCGCCGAAATCGTTTATTTCCTCGTCCTCCTTGCAGAAGGCGCGCACCACTCTTGTTCCGGTGAGGTTTTCACGGGTAATGCCGAGAAGCGCGTCAAGCTTTTTCTGCACCTTTTTATAAAGCGGTATGCATACGAGCATAACGGCAAACACGACCGCCGCAAGAAGCGGAACGGTGACGACGAACACAAGCGCCGACTTTACGTCAACGGTAAACGCCATGATGACAGCGCCGAAAACAACAAACGGAGAGCGCAGGACAAGACGCAGCGTGAGGTTTATACCCGTCTGTATCTGGTTAATGTCTCCGGTAAGCCGGGTGAGCAGCGTCGGCGCGCCGAAAGAGTCAAGCTGCGAAAATGACAGCTTACCTATATGGCTGAACAGGTCACGGCGCAGATCGGTCGTTGAACCTACCGCCGCCTTTGCGGCAAAATACTGTGCCGCTATCGTGCATCCGAGCCCGAAAAGCGCAAACATCCCGAGCAGGATGCACCTGTTTATAATGAAGCTTTTGTCCCCCGCCGCGATTCCCCTGTCGATCACGTCGGCGATCACAAGCGGTACGGCAAGCTCAAAGGCGACCTCGACAAGCTTAAACACCGGAGCGAGGATGCTTTCCTTTTTATAATTTCCAAGATATCCGATAAGTTTGAACATACATACCTCTTTATATATTATCCCGTAAATGATACCACTAACGCCGTATTTTTTCAAGTACGAAAGACAAATTTACCCGAAGGCGCTTGATTCCCCGATCGCAAAGAGCCTCGGCAGGTGCAATTGACAAAATATTCACGCGGTGATATAATGACGGTATGCGTTTTTTGAAAGGAAATAAAGTCTGAAAAAATAAAAGTCAAACACAAAAATAAAAAAAGGCGTAAAAAACCAG
>ERZ857984.125-NODE-125-length-103989-cov-61.800643_pt1 | contig 103989 bp, 87 predicted proteins | sample MGYA00519914_ERZ857984 | MGnify/ENA primary metagenome ERZ857984 (study PRJEB31778, sample SAMEA3449417) | human gut metagenome | biome: human gut; feature: human-associated habitat; material: faeces | place: United Kingdom | collected 2010/2012 ...
TGGAGTAATGGCCCCCCGCCTGCTCATCATTGATGAAATAGGCTATCTGCCGTTCGGGCAGTGGGATCAAACGTTCGCCGGTGATGCAGCACTGACCTCAGCGATGCTGGACCGTATCTTACACCACTCACATGTCGTTCAAATCAAAGGAGAAAGCTATCGACTCAGACAGAAACGAAAGGCCGGGGTTATAGCAGAAGCTAATCCTGAGTAAAACGGTGGATCAATATTGGGCCGTTGGTGGAGATATAAGTGGATCACTTTTCATCCGTCGTTGACACATTGCCTTAATCTCCGCAAAGATAACCTCGTCATTCCGGACATTCTCTGCCAGGCATATGTCGATGTAATCCATAAACGATTTCAGCTTAACCCTTTTGTGGCCGGTCTTTCTGGCTGGCGGTTCAGGGGATGTTTTCTGGTTATCGTGTACCACAAAACTGGGATATTGCCCCGATAGTCACATTTCAGATTGATCGCGGTCTGAAGATGTGGCACTGAGGTAACGTGCTGGTGTCACTGGTATTGCTGAAGTTATGGTTTTTCGGGGTCAGGTGAGCCTGTTGTGTGTATGCTTTTTGTTCAGATCAGAGGGGGGCTGTGCGGACAGCGGCTTTTGTCTCCGGGCATTCACGCCTGAACGATGAATGCGATTTTCAGCAATATTTGTCTTTGTGACACTCTCTGGTTGAGAAGCTAATGCGCGCCCCTGTTTCCACAGAGAATGAGGCTTGCCATCAGCCGAAACATCAGTATTCCACGCCATACAGACGGCGCCTGACCATGTGCTGATGCAGGTAAAATGTTTCAACTACAACTGTTCGGGTTGCTATGCAACGAAACAGCGATTCTCACGATCTTTAACTGCAACGTTTTTCCGCCTGAAAGCTGACTGCCTCCTGCTGAGGTGGGAGGCTATGATTCAGTGCGTTTATAGTCTCCGGGGTATGCATGTACCGGAGCATACCATTTCTGGTGGATAACAAGCCGGCACATTCAGCCTGCAGTGAAGATGGAGGCACCTGGTTGTGAAGAACGTTTCTGCCCGTGGCTGCTTCGCATCATCAATGGTATTCATACCCGCTCAGAAATGACCGGGTGCTGAAGCCCTCCGTTATCGCGCAGTATAATGACGTATATGATCTGTGGACGAGTGAGCGGCGTGCCTGATGTACGCCGCTATTACTGTATTTTACCACAGGGCTGGTTTTCTGCTGCCAGCCCTGTGGTTATCAGACATCAACTGTGAGCGGCATCAACCGATGTACGGTATGCCATAAGCACGTACTGATCCATCAGATTTGTCAGTGGTTCACTCTGACCCTGACGTGCAATGATCCATTGCTCCAGATCTTTTTCTGATTTGTGTTTCAGGTTTTTCGTCCAGTCGTCAAGGCTGTTTCCGGTCATTAAGTCAAGCCAGCAGAGCCAGACCAGTTTGAGACGTAACTCCGTGCCGCCAAACTGACGGAAGAGGCTGATCAGTTTGTTTGCCAGAGAATGTTGCTTCAGGCGCTCACATTCAGACAGCAGGATCCCTTCCAGCATCGGATGATGAACCAGCAGGTGTTCGCTGGTGCATAAATTCACCACCAGATCATCATCCAGGGACGGGGAGCTCCGTTTGTCCGGACCATAAATCAGCCGGTGCAGACTCTGGGGAACGATGGCAATCTCCGGTTTTTCGCCATTGAATGACACCCACCCGGGCGTCAGATTATGGAAATAGTAGATATTCGGATGACACACGCCCCATGATACGGCGTGCCGGGTGAAGCCGGTCAGCCATTTCTGGTAGTTTTCATGGAGCAGCTCGTAACGGGTCTGATACTGTTGTTTCATTTTCATATTCCTCACGGGGGATAACAGGCAGCAGAGCGCCGCCGGCAGGCCGGAGATTGCGTCTGCTTTGGGCGAAGGGTTAGTGGTTAAAAATTACGGACGGGACTGTGCAATACGCGCCTGCAGCCAGGCTTCCACTTCACTTTTCAGCCAGCGGGAGCTGCGCCCCATTTTGATGGGGGCAGGAAAGCCCCCAACTTTGATGAGTTTGTAAAACCACTTATCGGTTAAGCCGGTCAGTTGAGTGATAAACGCCATGTCGACCATCTGGTCATCCATCAGCGAAACTGGGGTAGCCATGAGAATGTTCCTCCGGATGTTGTTAAACCAGCCGGTGTGGTCATGAAAACAGCGCGCCACCTTCACCGGCATAACAACCGGGGAGAAACGTAAAAAATAATCGGGAATCTGGCTGTCCGGAGATAAACGGGGGGATTGCGATGGCAGAGCCGTAGCGGAATCCCGGGGGGTGCCCCTATTAAGTTGTCAAGCATGTTATGACGCCTGCGGGGTATAAAAAGTCCCGTCGCGCATCATGGCGAACAGAACGTCGCAGCGTCGTCTCGCCAGGGCGATAAGCGCCTGATTGTGTCGTTTTTCCTGACTCATTTTGCGGGTGTAGTAAGCCCTGGAGAGCGGATCCCTGAGCGCGGCGAAGGCCGACAGGAACAACGCCCGTTTGAGAGCTTTATTACCCCGTCGCGAGGGATGCTCACCGCGTATTGACGAGCCGGATCGCCGAGTTACCGGCGCAAGGCCAGCATAAGCAGCGAGATGTGCGACAGAGGCGAAGGCGCGGCAGGCGACCTCGGTGAGGAGTCTGGCTGCGGTCCTGACACCGACTCCGGGCATACTGGTCAGGACCGGGTAAAGAGGGTGAGCAAGAACTCGCTGTTCTACCGCAAGCGCCACCTCGTCTCTTTGCTTACGCAGCGTGATGAGCTGGAGTGCCAGACGTGGCAGTACTACGGCAGCGGCATTCGTGCCGGGAACGACGACGGTTTGTTCGGCCAGTGCCTGAGCTATGTCTGCTGCAAGGCGTTTACCCAGACGAGGCGCAAGTTTGCAGAGCTGGGCTGCCAGCTTCTTCTCACCCAGCGAAGCGAGTTTTTCTGGTGAGGGATATCGCTGGAGAAGATCGAGTACCGCCGGGTGATCAAGTCTCGGACCGAGAACGCGCTCCAGTGCCGGATGTATCTGGGTCAGAAGGCCGCGGATACGGTTGCTGGCCTGCGTTGTCTGTGCGGCAAGATCATCATCGAAGCCGCAGAGCATGGAGAGTTCGGCGATTTGCTCGTCAGCCAGTTTCAGCGTGCGTAGCGCGTGAGGCAGGGTACGGGCAGCTTCGGCAATGATGGCAGCGTCACGAGCATCAGTTTTAGCTTCACCGGCGTGTAAGTCGGCTATGCGGCGCATGGCCAGTCCAGGGAGGTATCCGACAAGGACTCCTTCTGAGCGGGCAACGGCGACAGGTAACGCACCGATGGTAGCTGGCTGATCAACAACCAGCAGTATCTGACCATGTTGTTTCAGGTCAGATATTAGCGACCTGAGTTTGTTTTCGTCGTTGGGTAATGCTTTATCGAACAGGCGTTTACCTGAACGATTAATGGCTACAGCGTGATGCGTATCTTTACCGACATCAACGCCGATAAAGACCTGGACGGATTCGTAATCGCTGGATTCGGTCATTCTGTCTCCCTTGTATATGGGTTAAGCAGATAACCACGGGGAGCAGGTACCGGCATCCACGTTACAGACGGTCCCGGCAAAAGTGCCTGACCTGACCCCTATTAGCGGTTACCAGCGCCCCACCAGACCCGGTGACATCACCCCCCGGATCATGGACGACTGGGGGCAGTAATCATGCCGGGTCTGGCTGGCTAACACCCCATTATAAGGGGTACGAATAAAGTAACGGGGGTGCGAAAAGATGCTTCCGCACGCACGCGCGATAAAGAGGGGATAGTTTTCGTGAGGACAGGGAGAGAAGCAGGCGTTCTGATAATTGCAGAGTTGTTTTCGGAGGTGGTTACAGTGAGTCAGCCCGTTCCTGGCGAGCAGGAGACTGATATCACCGATGGGATAAGGTTGTCTGATTGGTATTATAAATATAAGAAGTCATCAGAGAGTAACGTAAAGGATTTGCCAGAATAACCTAAGAGAGTAAATCTCTCCGGTAACAGAGCGCTGTGAAGCATTCTGTATCAGAGTGCAAATACATGAACGCTGATGCGTAAAATCAGCAGTGACACGCCAGCTCCCCCTATGCCCATTCCTGTATAAGACATGAACTGAGCGTATTAATGCTCCTGCCCTGAGACTGAGCCGGTGAGTGAGGGGCTGAGAAATCCCTCTTGACACTGCTCTAACCAGAAATACTTCCCCGGTTGTTGCGGTGCGTCCGGATCCCCGATAACGGAACACTAAGGCTGTATTGCGGGACACCAGGTAAGTGGCAGCCCGTAATACGTCAGGAGACGCGGGAAAAGTGAATTCCCACACGCGTTATAAACTTACCCTTGCGGAGCTGGAAGCCTTTAACTCTGCCGTTGACAACCGGCTGGCAGAACTGACCGCAAATTTTACGAGTGCGTGCTGGCTTCAGTCTTGTCACCTGAGCGTTCGGTAACGGAGGCGCGGGCGGTAATAGACTGATTTTCAGGTATTACCGGCTTACGGCGTGTGGTTGATATTGAGGGGCTGTGAGTTTCGCGTATTTGTCAGAAACCCAGACGAGTTTTCCTGTATGGGACGAAATAAGGCAGCGGCAATACCTGGAAAAATTTAATATGGTATGAAGGAGAACCTGTCGGTTACGCTTAATATACCCGGTACACTGTCAGCTCAGGGGATACATGAACCGTTATCTCACCAGCTACACAGTATATACACACTGACGCTGACAGTAGTCAGCAGGACCACAATAATCAGTGCCAGCAGTATGGTAACGATACGGTCTGTATTCCGGTAATAGCCGAAGGGGTCGACAGAACCACAATACGGGCAACACACTGTATTATGAGTAATCGCGTTTCCACAGTCCCTGCACTTCTTTTTGCGTATCACCATCACTCCCTCCTCACAGCCTTACCCGTAACCGGTTTTTTACATTAAAAAAACAACGCTGAAAATTCAACCGTCAGTCCGGAGACGACCGTTCGGGTTATCACAGAGTGCCTGAGACAGTGCCCTGCCGGAGGTCACTTCAGGGACTCTGCGCATTTTTTACGACGTGGCTATTCCGTATGAACCATACGGAGATTTAACCATGACCTACAAATACAACCCCTTCTGGCAGCAACGTATTCGTGAGACGGTGCGGCACGCACTGAATGTTCATTCCCGCCTGACGGCATTGCGGGTTGACCTGCGTTTCCCGGATGTACCGGCAGCAACGGACGCAGCTGTGATATCCCGCTTCATCAATGCCCTGAAAGCCCGAATCGACGCTTACCAGAAACGTAAGCATCGGGAAGGTAAACGCGTGCATCCCACCACTCTGCATTACGTCTGGGCCCGGGAGTTTGGGGAGTGCAAAGGTAAAAAACACTATCATCTGATGCTGCTGGTCAACCGGGATACCTGGTGTCGTGCCGGTGATTACCGCGCTCCGGGATCACTGGCCGGAATGATTGAACAGGCCTGGTGCAGTGCCCTGGGGGTGGATGCCGGATGCCATGCCACGCTGGTGCATTTTCCGGCCTGGCCGGCGGTGTGGCTGGCGCGTAATGATGACACCGGCTTTCAGCAAGTGCTGGAACGTGCTGACTATCTGGCGAAGGAGCATACCAAAGCTCACTGCACCGGTGAGCGCAACTTTGGCTGCAGTCGTGGCTGAGCCAGACAGACGAGTTATCTGACTTCAGTGTGATGACGTGTTCATGGCCACCACACTGATTTTCCCTTATGAGACTGAACTGAAACCGCCATTCACACCTGACCACGCTGCCCGTACCGGGACGGCTGTTGCCTGCGTGTCGTCTGACGGTAAGGAACATATACTATGTACGCAAAATCCTTTCTCGCTCTTGATAGCAACGGACGTCTGACGGGCGCCCGTACTGTACAGGCCGCACCTTATGCTCACTACACCTGCCACTTGTGTGGCAGTGCACTCAGATACCATCCGCAATACGACACTGAACTTCCCTGGTTTGAACACACTGACGACAGGCTGACAGAGCACGGTCAACAGTGCCCTTATGTCAGGCCGGAGCGCAGAGAAATACAGTTGATTAAACGTCTGCAGCAATTCGTACCGGATGCCTTACCCGTGGTGCGTAAAGCCAGCTGGCACTGCAGACAATGTCACCACGATTATTATGGGGAGCGGTACTGCACACACTACCAGACCGGAGGATTCAGTATTCCCCGGACAACTCAGGAGGAAATATGCGAATTCTGAACTGTTATATGGCGAATGACAGCAAAGGCCATTTTGTTACGGCGAAAGAAGCAGCGAAGCACAACCGCCAGGACGTTTTGTGCTGTGTGTCCTGTGGATGCCCGTTAACACTTCAGCGGGGCAATGACGGACAACCACCGTGGTTTGAACATGACCAGATGACTGTCGCTGAGAAAATCCTGCTGCGATGCACCTGGCTTGACCCGGCAGAGAAAGAGGCCCGTCGTTTGCATCTGCAGGGTATGACGGTTCCGGATTATACGGTGAAGGTGAGAAAGTGGTTTTGTGTGATGTGTGACGAAGATTATGAAGGAGAAAAGTGCTGCCCGAGTTGTGGTACCGGGGTATACAGCAGGGAGGGGGGGCTGCAGGAAGGCAACTGGAAGGATAGGAACTGAGCGGTTCAGTCGCGGAAATCAGTTGTAGAGCTGTAATGATATCTCCGGGAGTGCTGCGTTGGTAGGGGCATCCCGGGATAGAGAAATTTTAGCACTTTGCCCTGAATGATTGTAGACGTCCCGGGTACTCGTACCGGTCTGAGTTATTACAGTTAGATATTCACTTTTTCTCCCGCATACTTCACATCTGTCAACGACGGATGAAAAGTGGTTCTTCCGCAACCTGGGTGGAAGAAAATGGATGAAACTTTCTGGCGAACAAGGATCTAAGCTGTTTTAAGTTATGGGCAACGCAATGCACTCTCTTAAGACACTTCTACAGTTACCTTGCGGATGGCGATGCAGTCGACAAATTATTAGCTCTGACGGTATAACCCTCCATCTCCACGGAAAACGCAAAACAGCACAATGTCCTGAATGCTTTAAGCGTAGCGACTCTGTTCATAGTTGTCGTCGGCGCCGGATACAGCATCTACCCTGCTCAGGGCAGACGCTATGGCTTGTATTTTCCGTCCGCCACTGGTACTGCCGTAACCCGGCTTGTTAACGTAAAATTTTTGCCGAGTCGCTTGCTCCCTTCGCCGGTTCACACCAGCAGTCTTCACAGGCGTTACAAAATTTACAACGTCAACTGGGATTAATAGCTGGAGGTGAGGCTGGAAAACGGGCTGCAACGGCAGCGGGTCTCCGTTGCAGTGCTGATACTCTTCTTCGCAGGGTTATCAATACCCCGGAGACGAAACAGTCAGGCGCGCCTCATGTCGGTATTGATGAGTGGGCGTGGCATCGGGGCCACTGCTGCGGTATGTTAATAGTCAATCTTGATACTCACCGTCCCCTCGTCCTGCTTCCCGGCCGTGATCAGCGTACGCTGGCGACCTGGTTCAGAAAATATCCGGAAATACAGGTTGTCTCGCGTGATCGCAGTGGAGTCTATGCGACAGCAGCACGTGAAGGTGCACCTCAGGCCAGACAGGTGGCCGATCGATGGCACCTGCTAAAAAGTATTGGTGATGAGCCTGAACGAATGATGTACAGACATATGCCTCTGATACGTCTTGTTGTCAGAGAGTTATCACTGAAGAAATCACCTGAGCCAGAAATATCTGTGCCTGTAGCATCGCTCCGTCGTCCGGAACGCCTTAAACAGCAAACCCGCAAAAAACGGCATCAGCATTGGACAGAGGTTATGGCCCTGCATAACAAGGGATGTAGTTTCAGGGAAATATCCCGTATTACAGGCCTGTCGCGAGTGACAGTCAGTCGCTGGGTGCGTTCAGGAACATTCCCTGAAATGTCAACCCGGCCTCCAAAGCGAGGGCTTCTGGACCCATGGAGGGAGTGGTTAAAAGAGCAACGAGAAAGTGGTAATTATAATGCCAGCCGGATATGGCGGGAAATGGTGGCCCAGGGGGGGACAGGCAGTGAAACCATCGTCAGGGATACTGTTGCCAAATGGCGTAAAGGCTGGAACCCACCGGTTACTACTGCCGCAAGACTTCCTTCAGTGTCCCGGGTAAGCCGCTGGTTGATGCCCTGGAGAATAATCAGGGGCGAAGAAAATTATGCATCCCGATTTATTAGTCTGATGTGTGAAAAAGAACCGGAGTTGAAAATAGCACAGCAACTGGTACTCGAGTTCTACCGTATTCTGAAAACCTAAAATAAATCACAGCTAAGCAGCTGGTTCACTCGAGTTCACGAAAGCGGCTCAGCAGAACTTCGGTGCGTAGCTGCGGGGATGGAAGCTGATGCTGCGGCTATATGTGAGGCAATCAGCAGTCGCTGGAGTAATGGTGTTGTCGAAGGTCATGTAAATCGCCTGAAGGTGCTGATACGCCAGATGTATGGTCGAGCCGGATTTGAACTACTTAGGCGGAGGGTAATGAGTCCACTGGCATGAAAATCTTCACCTAGGTTGCGGAAGAGCCACTTTTGCACTGTTCGTGACAGTATGGCCTTTATGTACTCACTTTGTTACCGGTAGCTGAATCATCACTACCGTGCTGCAAATGGTGGTGAACAGCATCAATTGTGGAATGAATGTTGCCGAAGCGACCAATGCGCCTCGTTTCCACCATCAGTGGTTGCCGGACTAGCTGCGTGTTGAAAAGGGTTTAGTCCGGATACGCTCAAGCTGCTGGAAGCAAAAGGTCAGAAAGTGGCGCTGAATGAGGCGATGGGCAGCACGCAAAGCATTATGGTTGGGTCGGATGGTGAGTTGTACGGCGCATCCGACTCGCGCTTGGTGGATGATTTAACGGCGGGGTATTAATTGACATCCCCCGGCGCAGTGTGCCGGGGGATAATGGTTTTATGCGGTCAATAATCGTCCGGGATTATCGATACAGAGTTTTTTGAGGATCGTTTTATCGACGCCGCGCTCCGCCAGATAGGCCAGAAAAACATCTGGAACAAATCCCCAGCCATTACCGCCATTTTTAGCCCACATTTGTTTAAGGAAGACATCGTGGCTGAGAACAAGCTGATCGGCGTATCCCAACTCAATGAGATGAGCGACGGCATCGGCAGTCTCCTGCACCCCTGGCGCTATTCCCTCTTTCGGGAAGGTAATGTCTAGGCCAATCATGTCGAATTCCAGCCAGACACCCTTATCAAGCATTTTCCGCTGATACGCCACGTCTTTTCCTGACGGATCCGAGTGTGCGAGAGAGACTTTATTTGGCGAGACGCCCATTTCACCTAACACAATGTCGAGTACTTCATCACCGCGACGAAGCCAGCCCGGCATGTGAATATTCATCGCCACATGAGGATTGTTAATCTGTGCCAGCGAGGCAGCCCGCAAGCTGTTATGCTCGGCTTCGGTAAATGTCGGTGAGACACCTATTTCACCGATCATTCCGGCACGAATATCCGTATCGCCAATCCCTTGATTCAATTCTTTATCGATCGTTGCCGCCAGTTCATCAACCGTTTTATGAATTCTCTGGCTTTCAAATTTTTCCAGGTAGGGACCGGAGGAAGCAACAATATTCAGACCTGTTTTTAATGCGACTTCTCGTAATGCCTGCGCATCTCGTCCGATAGACTCAGACCCTGTGGCATCAACAATGGTGCGACCACCGAGCGAGATAAAGTTATTAATTTCGAAGATCACATCTTCAATAGGTTTGCGGTCCATATTATCAGCGCAGCAATAAGGATCGTGTTTTAATGCCCACTGGATTTCTGCCGTGACTTTTTTATCAACAAGCCGTTGTGAAAAAGGATAGCAAGGAGCATCCACAACAGAGGAAAGATCGTTGAACAGATGTTCATGAGGAAGTGTTAGCCCCATATCTTCACGGGCGACGGGGCCCGTCACAGTTTGTAGATAATCTTTCATGATTATACCTCCATTTTCTTCATTGTTTTCGAGGTTCTGTATTCCGGAATAGTGGTAACAATTGCACCGACCAGTGCAAACAGTGTTCCGATGATCGTGACCAGATAAACGGTATTGCCCAGCGATGGAATTAATACGTCAATCAATACTGATCCCAGTAACTGGCCCGCCGTTGAAGCAACCCCCAGCATCAGTAACCCCAGACCTCTGACCAAAATGGCCATTAAACCGATAGACATTAGTCCAAGCGGGCCGCCAAGATACATCCACCAGACATCTGGTAATTGAACAGTGACGTGCCCTAATGCGACACGAATAGCTAGCGCTGTGCCTAAAACACAAAATCCAACGATGAAATTCCAGGTGATTGAAACCAGCATGGATCCCGTAGCTTCAGCTACTTTTGCATTTCCAGCGGGCTGCCATCCTGCAAGCAAACCAGCTAAGAACGGAAGAATGGCAAGTAAGATGAAAGAGGTAGAATGCCACTGCGGTGACACAACAAAAATCGTAGCAATAACCGCAAATAATGCACCGATGATGCGATAAGGGGTAAAGTATTTTTTCTCGTCGACACCGATACCAAAGCGATCGCAAAGTAAACCAGACAGCAATAGCGCGGAGATCAGTGCGGTTTGAAACGTTGCGACCCCGAGTGCGCTGGCTGATGCGCCTTCAGAAAATACCACCATCGCTCCACAGAGACCGGCAAACCAGTTCCAGAGAGGAACTTTTCGGTTTTTAATCAGAGAAGGAATTGCCGCAAATTGTTGCCGGGTTTCTTTTCGCGCCATAATAATAAAAAACATCACGACTAAACCACTGGCAAAGGAGATAACTGCGCATGCATTACCATCCTGTAACCAGTGACCTAATTGACCATTCACCGCTGATTGCATAGGGGAGAGCATACCCGCAAGAATCGTGGCAAGCATCCATAAGGGAGTTGAGTACTTATTCTTTTTCATACATCAATCCTTCTATTATAGTAAATGGGGTAACTGGAGTTACCCCATTATTATTATCTTGCAATATGAGTCAGTATATTTACCCACAACGCGGTATAGAACGGCCAGGACATAAACTGCTGTGTACCCCAGTGCGGTGAACAGTCACTCATAAAGCAGGCTATTTTCCCGTTGTGATAGTTACCAAAGACCAGTAATGGATCGTTGTTTATTGTTAATACCACCTCAGCATTTTCTTTAGCGATCGCCCGGTTATAACCTAGGAAAAAAGGATATTCAGAGAACCCTTTAATAACTGGATGTTCAGGTTGTGATGGCTGTGCAATAACACCCTCTGGTTTTTCGACACGATCGTCACCATCTAACATCGTAACCGGGAGCACATCAGCCAGAACTGTATTTTTATAATTGGCTTTTGCTTCAATTCCCATGAATGAGAGATAGCCGCCAATCATCAATAACCCACCACCGTTATTCACATATTCTTTAATCAGTTCGAGAGCGTTTGGTTTTATGCGAAGTTGATAAAAAGTATCATTTTGTAGCAGGAAAGTATTACTACCAATATCACTAATAACGATGGCATCATATTGTTCTAACTGTGCCACATCTTCAGGGAAGGCAATTTGTACCGTATGTGCCGGCATATAGGTGACATCTACCTGACTATTTTTCAGACATTGGAGTAACCAGGTCGCACCTTCTTCATATTTACTTGAGGTAAAACTGTCATATCCTTTTGAATGAATCATATGAATATGCCAGGATTCCCCAATAAAGAGCACTTTTAGTGATTTTTTGGTGTTATTCATTCTCTGTCCCTTCTTAATGCGTAAAAATAGTTTGCTGATAATGTATACTCTGAATTCGATGTATCACAGATTCATGTTCAGGCATGTCGGAAGCATTGCTTGTCTCCACCGCTAGGGATGCAAAGGCGCTGGCATAACACAGTGCTGATTCCAGTGATTTTCCTTTCGCAAGTCCTGATGCCAGAGCGCCGTTAAAAGCATCCCCGGCTCCTGCCGTATTTTTAACGACCGCTGGAAACGCTGGCGAATGAATGAATTTTTTGCCATCAAATGCGAGCGAGCCCTTGCTACCGAGCGTGATAACCGTGTTTTTTACCCCTTTATTGTGGATAGCTTCTGCAGCTCGTTTAGCTGATTCAAGATCGTGTACGTCTATGCCGGACAGTAAACCAGCTTCTGTTTCATTGGGGGTGATATAATCAACATCCTGAATAAGTTCGTTGACGATATCATTATAGGGTGCCGGGTTAATAATGACCGGGATACTGTTTTTTTGCGCCAATGTGATCGCTTGTTGCAGAGCGGTATAATTTGTTTCGAGCTGCAGAAGTATGACATCAGAATTAATAATCGCTTCTTTCTGAATAGTTATTTCATCGGACGACATTGTCATGTTGGCACCGGGATAGATCGCAATAACATTATCGCCAGTACCTTCATTAACAAGGATCGTGGCAGTTCCGGTTTGCGTTTCTTTCGTTTGATAAATTATACTTTTATAAATCTTAGACGAATTCATAAAGTTGATCGCATAATCACTAAAGTGATCTGTACCTACTTTTGTTATGAAATAAACATCAGTATCGGCAAAGCTTGCTGCCAGCGCTTGGTTACAGCCTTTTCCCCCCGGTGAAAATATAAAATTACTTGCCAGAAGCGATTCTCCGATAGTGGGAAGCCTCGGCAAATAACTGATGATATCAACATTAAACGAACCAATAACGCATACTTGACTTTTCATAGTTGAGTGGCCTTTTTTTATTCCCTGGGCTGTATCATAATTTTCAAGCGCATAAGCGATTTCATTTTTCGCAATAGTATCAAGCGAGTCTAGGACGATAAAAGCACCGCCATGACATCGAGTCAGATAGCCAAGCCTGGCAAGTTCATTAAGATCTGATCGAATAGTTTCTTTCGTTACATTGAGGCTATTGGACAGATCGGATACTTTTACAGAACCGAATTTACTGAGTCGTTTCAATATTTCATGATGGCGTTCAAATTTCATGCTTCACCTCACTTCAGTTACGTTAATATCTATCGATGTATATTGATGTGATAATCACCATAAAGTGGCGGGGAAAAGCAAAAAAAAGCAAAAATAGCCTGAGAAAAGGTAAGCGTTAATGGAGAATCATATTGATGCTTATTTATTGGTGAGAACTACGTTCCATGGCAGGAGTTCATCAATACGGTTGGAAGGTTATTCCGGCAGTACGCTCAGGATATGGCGCAGATACGCTTCCGGATCAATGTCGTTCAGAAGGCAAGTGCCGATAAGCCCATACAACAGTGCACTGCGCTCGCCGCCGAAGAACATAAAGTTTTTATTTCCGAGACAGATGGCACAAAGGGCTTTTTCCGCGGCATTATGTCTGCCTCCGCCTGACCGTCAACACTGTAATAACAGAGTGCGCCCCACTGATTCAGTACACAGCTGAACCATTCACCCAGTCTGGATTTTTGGATAGCGTGGCATTTTTCTCCACCATGCATGCAGTGAGTCCAGTAACAGTTTGCTCTTCTTCTGCCTGACCACAAGATGTGCTGGACTGGTAAACGATGGGGATACCTGCTTACGCGAGAGCAATAAGTGGCTGGCCACAATTCTCGGTACAAAACTCTGCTGAATAGCAGCGATTTTCCCAGCGTGGTGCGTCGTTTGCATTTTACTGGTTCTAAGTTAACAATTATCTGTTCACTAATGACTACTCTAAAAACTTGTATCAGGACTATCACTTATTTAAGTGATATTGGTTGTCTGGAGATTCAGGGGGCCTGTCTAGAGAGATATAAAGATACCTTCACCCCGGTGATGATAAAATAAAAGTATCTCAGCTATTAAACTGATGTACGATTCGGGCAATAACTTATTCGTATAGAGCACCTTTTCTCTGGTGCTCTATACGAATAAGTTATTGCCCGAAATTAATTATATTGTTTATTATCAAACCGAGTTATAGCTTTTCTCTGAAAACTACCGAATAAAATATACTGATAGACTGCTGCCTAGAATTTCCAGATCAGGTGGGCTGCAAGTTGCAGACCGTTATAATCATCGGTTGGGGTGTTGAACCACACTTTACCTGCCGTCAACCCGAGATTAAGTTGCTCAGTCAGCGGTTGAATTCGTTGCAAACTGATGCTCTTCATGCTGCCGTAGCGTGTTTCTGGCGTCCAGTCGTAGGTGTAAGCACCTGTTCCGCGGCTTAGCCATAGTTGCGTATAACCAGCACCGCGCGGGTCCTTCAGACGCACGGAAATCATATTGCTATAACTACTACCTGCATCGCTGGAGTCATAATGGGTATAGCGGTAACTGGTGATCACCGGGCCAGTATAGAGTGATACGCCGCCTTGCCAGGCATTGACTTCGACATCATCGTAATATTTAGTGTAGCGATAACCGGTCGTGAAAAGCGTTTTTGGCAACAGGGCTAGGTTAATATCCTGTCGAAAATCCTGGCGGGCAAAGACCGGCGTATTATCCGCAAAGGCAATACCCGTTCGGGTTGTCAGCCAGTTATTCCATTTGTACCAGACTGCACCCTGGCCGCGAGTGGCATTGAAATGTTCAGTTTCATAATCACGACGCCCCTGGGAAAGATTAAAAAGCAGCGTTGCGTTTTCAACTTTTGCTACCAGTTCAGCATACGCTAAATTACGGTTGCCATGTTCGCCAGAATAATCGGTAAAATCGTAGCCCGCGGTAATGGAAGTTAACCCGGCATAAGCGGGCAATGCACTAAAAAAAAACGGCACTAATAACGTATGCTTTATCATTTTAATCTCCTGTACGGATAAGTTCTTGTCGGAGTGAGTAAGTTCCACTAGGTAAATTACGTTCTACAATCACGCGCGGGCCAAGTTGTGTGTTCGGAGAAATAATTCGCCCAGGCAAAATAATAACTTGTACGCCAAGGCGTGAACGCTTCCCGATATAACAACCTAATTTATCGCATCCGGTAGCGATAATTCCCTCTGGAGTTCGAACAGACACGGGTTGTTCATCCAGACGATGATTACTGGTACGTACTTGTGCGCCCAAATATGCCTGGTTTGCAACTACCGAGTCGGCAATAAAGCATTGCGGACCAATCGTTGCTTCCGCTTCAATAACCGCATTTTTAATTTCGGTGGCAAAACCAATTTTTACGCCATTGCTGATTATTGTGCCAGGACGAATAAACGCATAATTACCTATCAGGCAGTTTGCGCCAATCACTACCGGCCCCTGAATAACGGCACCGTGGCAAATACGGGTATTCGCGCCGATAACAACCTCACCGGCACTTTCATCAATAATCACCTGGTCTGCAATCTGAACATTTTTCTCTTTAGCATTAAGCTTCAGATAGTTTTTCAGTTCCTGTGACAGAAGGTTGGGAATAAGCGGTTGACGCTTCCACCAGTGCGGAATAGCGGGTGGGTTTGTCGCGCTGAGGTTCGCGTCCAGTAAAAAAGGCAATAAGTCCATAAATAATCCAGATGGCATAAGCTAATAATACATACACAACGGAAAGCGGTGCTAAAGGCACCAACAACCAGCAACGATGAAACCAGGCGCTAAATGCACCAATAACACAAACTACGCCGACCCAGATAAGCGGGAACATTGCCAACACCACACCATGTGGCCCGGTGGTGATGAATTCATTAAACCAGGTAGTGAGATAAATACCAACGCCATAAAGCACAACCAACAGCATAGGAAATATACTGAAGATACCGAAGCGGCTAAATAAAAGTCTTTTATGCAGGCGCATACAGACCGCGTAGCCCACAATCCAACGCCGCCAGCGGCGCCACTCCTCACGCGGACTGTTACATTCCTGTGGGTATACGATGCAGCGATTCGCCTGCCGAATACGGTAGCCGTTTGCCACCAACGTCCAGGTGAGATCAAGGTCTTCGACTTTAGTACGATCAGAGAAACCGAACTTACGCAATACATCAGTACGGAACATCCCGCAGGCACCGCTGATAATAAACGGTGCACCGCCCAGAAACTGCTGTAGCGTGCGCTTCATAACAATCATCGGCAACTTTACGGTGGCGCGGATATGTGGCAGCAGACCTGCCCCTTTTAACGCGGTGGAGGGAATTCCGCCAACGGCATCAGCGCCGCGCTCAATTTCTGCCAGCATATAGCCCATTCCATCATTATCAGGTGGAACGAAAGTATCTGCATCACTTAAAAATACTTGATCACACGTGGCGTATTTTAGTCCATGCATTAGTGCGCCACCTTTACCGGTGTTTTTTTGCGTGACGGCAACAAAGCGGTCGCCCCATTTGCGTTTGACTTCCGCCATGACCGCTTCGGTATTGTCCGTGGATCCGTCGTTAACGCAAATTACCCGGCAAAAATAAGGGTTACGCAGCAGATTATCCAGTGACTGCGCCAGACACGGGCCTTCGTTATAAGCTGGTATAATGGCGTCAATACAGCCTTTCTTTTGACAGGGTTTACGTCTTAGCGTACTTAAAAACCATAGCAACATTGCTATGGTCATGAAGATAAATAACAAAGTTTTCATTTCTATTACTCCGTTACAACACCATCTTATGGACAACAAAACCTTCACACATAGAATGACTAACCTGTTGTCCTCGGAATTTGGCTTGAGCAATTATGTATTCTGGCTGTATGTATCTTCGATGGATCTGGCTTTTATGCTTTTGTAATGCTAATATTTTTTTATTAAAATGGACCTCATCTACAGATTCAAAAACTTGAGGTAAAAATGACAGACATGTACTTGGTGTTTCGTATCCTAGTATTTGAGGAATATAACGACAGGCAACCATTGATGCCTGATAAACAGCAATGTGATCCTGATGCCTGTCAGTATTATTCATGGTGTAAACTCGAGTAATTTCCACATCCTGGGGCGTTTCATTCTCAATTATGTATTCCAGAGATGATATCATCTCTTTTATTTGCAAATATAATCTGGTATCTTCAAAATTTAGAGGGATTAGTTTATTGCATCCTAACATATTTAATGCTTCTTGTGATTCCTTGTGACGATCAATATACTCTGCGCCACAGCAACCAGGTGTCATGACAACAGATATAATATATACTTTTTCATTAGAATAATATGAAAGAGATGCACCACATCCTAATTCTATATCATCAGGATGGGCACCAATTGCTAAAATGCCGGTTCTTTTTCCCGAAGATGTTGTAGAATTCAACATGTAATCTATCCTTTTAGATATGCCATATGAATCCCCATCATAAATTATCACTATCATAAAAATTAATCTTATTAAATATACTTTATATTTACTTTTTCAGAGGCAGAGAAGCATCATTTATGCAACAAGAAGATCTTCATTTCTGTTAAAAAAACAGAGTTTATATGCTATTACGGATTTCAGTCGTAGCAAGTTGAACTGTGATCGCATTAAGACTAATCTTCTGGCTTGTAAAGGCCTTAGTTCCGTCATGACTCTCCCATCAGGCCATAGTTGAGCAAAATCCTGAAAGAATTATCACCTATTGTATCTTCAGATACGGGAGTTTTTGTCCAGTATTGTTGGAATAATCATGTGCCTATATTGTTCTTGTAGTTGGAACGTCTTATAAATAAAACGAAAAGGCAGTAAGTTTGTTGTATTTATTGATATTTTTCATTCAGTTAGTTGGCAATAATCAGTTATGGTTGTATTCAAAAGTACAGCTAGAACGAAATTAAAATAACGGGAGCATCGTACATGACTTGATATTTCAGAGGGCTAAGTATTAATATATTACTACGATCTGTCATCATTGACTATCAATATATTAGTTAGTTAGTTAAATATCTCTTTGTGTCATTCTGGCTAGTATATACTCATTATCATGAATGCTGCCATGCATAGCTAGGTCATCACCAATTAATGATATTCTCTGGATAATGATTCAAGAGTTTAAGTTCATTGTATATATAAGTTTGTATTCAAAGGTAATAAATTCCTTGTTTATTATTTCTCATGAAAATAGTTAAGAAGGAGTGAAGAGTCTGTTTTTTTGGTAGGAGAGTCTTTATTTATGTGTTTGCTATTAATGAATTTTTGTTAAGGTAGCCTCATTTGTCATAATTTTGCTAATATATGTATCGTCATATGTCGTGTTTTACTAAAAACTTAACTATCATGAACTCGTGATAGTAACAATATACCCTTAAGGTAGAACTTTTTCTTGATGAGAAGGTTTAAGTTTGTAGTTCAGAATATTACTGCCAAGATAGTTTATACTAGGATATGTATGGGAACCATACAGAAGATAAGAACAGATGTTAATGTATTATATGCGGCCATTCACCGTATTGAGTGGTTGTTTGAGACATTTTCATCTGTTTGTTTGTCTTTTTCTGGAGGAAAAGACTCTACTGTGCTGCTCCATCTTACGGCCGATGTGGCTCGCAGGAAGAAACGTCGTTTCTCTGTATTATTCATTGACTGGGAAGCTCAGTACCAGTGCACAATTGCACACATTCTGAAGATGAGGGAGATGTATCGGGATGTGACGGAGACTTTTTACTGGGTGGCACTCCCCCTGACTACGGTAAACGGTGTCTCTCAGTTTCAGCCGGAATGGATATGCTGGGAACCAGGTGTGGAGTGGGTTCGTCAGCCACCAGATGACGCTATTACAGATATGTCGTATTTCCCATTTTATCGGTATGCCATGACGTTTGAAGAATTTGTTCCGGCATTTTCTTCCTGGTTTGCCGGTAACCGGTGTGGAGTGGCAATACTGACTGGTGTTCGTGCTGATGAATCGCTCAATCGCTTTATGGGACTGGTGTCTCAGCGCAAACTGAGATATGCAGATGATAAACCCTGGACCACAGCGTCACCTGAAGGGTTTTATTACACCTTGTATCCGTTGTATGACTGGAAAGCCCGTGATATATGGATATATAACGCCAGAACCCGAGCTATCTACAATCCCCTGTATGACCTGATGTACCGTGCCGGCGTGCCGTTACGCAACATGCGGGTCTGTGAGCCTTTTGGCCCGGAACAGCGTAAGGGACTGTGGCTTTACCATGTTCTGGAGCCGGAAACTTGGGCCAGGATGTGTGAGCGGGTGTCGGGTGCTGCCAGCGGGGCGCTTTATGCCAATGAGAGCGGTGCCTATTTTGCCCTGCGTAAGCGTATCACGAAGCCACCTCATCATACCTGGCGTAGCTATGCGATGTTCCTGCTGGATGTGATGCCGGAAAGAACGGCAGAACATTACCGTAATAAAATTGCTGTCTACCTGCGCTGGTATCAGACGCGGGGCTTCCCGGATGACATCCCGGATGAACAGGAGAATGACCTGGGGAGCCGGGATATCCCGTCTTGGCGACGTATCTGTAAGACACTCATAAAGAATGATTTCTGGTGCCGGACCCTCTCCTTCAGTCCGAACAAACCCCGGCACTATGAACGTTATCTGCAGCGTATGAAAGAAAGGAGGAAGGAATGGGGGATTCTGTGACACCTGAGGTGGAAGTATTGAGCAACATGATTCGACAGTACTTCAGTCAGGAACGATCTGAAGAAGAGACCATACGAGCCCTTAATCATCTGCGCAGGGTGTTGCATGAGGTCAGCCCTTTTGCACAGGAGCCTGTGGACTGTGTGTTGTGGGTGAAAGCGGATGAGGTGGTGGCCAACGATTACAATCCCAATGTCATGTCTTCCAGTGAAAAAAAACTGCTTAAACATTCACTGGAGCAGGATGGATTCACGCAGCCTGTGGTGGTTTCGGAAGAGAAGGAGCATTATCTGGTCGTGGATGGTTTTCATCGTCAGTTGCTGGGCAGGAAAGCGGATACGAGAAAACGTCTGAAGGGTTGGCTGCCAGTGACCTGTATTAATCCGGAAAGAAAGGGACAGGCATCACGTATTGCCGCAACCATACGGCATAACCGTGCCAGGGGAAAACACCAGATAACGTCAATGTCTGACATTGTCAGGGACCTTTCGCGTCTGGGCTGGACAGATGAGCGTATTGGCACAGAGTTGGGCATGGACCAGGATGAAGTGCTGAGGCTGAAACAGATTAGCGGGCTGACAGAGCTGTTTCAGGAAGAGAATTTCAGCCCTTCATGGACGGTTCGTTGATATTGTAAAATATGATAGTTGGAGTAAGGGGCAATAGAAGGAGAATATTTATCCCACCTTCTTCCGAGTCGGGATAAATCAAAAGGTATTATCCATTGATTCAGTATCTGGGTGAGAGTAAATAATCTAAAAATAGTATTGCGTTGTGAACTGATATCACTTTTGAATTACAAAGGTATAGGCTCAGTAACCAGCTTTATAAGTCATTGTCGTAGCAATGACTATAGAGTCATGCTGGCGGGAAGAATAAATATTCACCCCCAGATGGAAAACAACGTCGAAAAACCTTCAACAAACACAATACGTTCGTTAGCCTGCCCGCAAAGCGGGCAGATCAGGACAAAGAATTCCATAACGATTGTTTTTGTCATCAGAAATTCCATACAAAACCTATAGCTGCATTAAAACCTGCTGCAGGAATAGTTTCATGTGCTGTACGGTAGCGTTTGTCTGTCAGGTTATTGAGTGCTAGGTTAATCCGGTACTGATCCTCGTTACCGAATTCTGTATTTACTGCAAAGTTGAGAGTGGCCCAGCCCGGAACATTTGTTTCGGTACCGTTACTGTCATCTTTTGCACTAGAGGCAGCACGAATAAAAACATCAGAGATTATGTTGGCCTGACCCATCACAAGAGTATGTTTCAGCCCTATACGTCCGTTTATCGCTGGTTCTCCTGTATTAGTTGTTTTTAATGTTGAAGTTTCATATTGCCGACGAATTAAATTGCCACTGATATATGGCGAGAAAACCCAGCCATTATATTCCGCGCTTATTTCCAGTCCCCATGTTTTTGCCCGATCAATATTGTCATAATAATAGTAGCTACTACGGGAGGAGTTGGTGTTACCATTGCAAACTATACTGCCATCACAGATCAGACTTGCAATATAATCTTTAGCTTCTGAGTAGTAAACTGCGCTGTCAATCAGCCACTGATTACCATTATATCGTGCACCTAATTCAAAGTTATTGGAGTGTTCAGCCTTAAGATCAGGATTTCCGTATGTGACACTGCCGCCCGCAGATGTCTGCATAAAAAGCTGGGAGAGTGTGGGAAATACGTAGCCTTGCGCGAACGCAGCGCGTAACTCCAAGTTATCGAAACCTGAATAGCGCAGGCTTGTAGATGTTACCATTTCGTGATCACTCGCAGACTCTCTGGCAAGAGAGGTATCGCTTATAATGCCTGCGGTATATGATACTCCGTCACCACGCGTCAACTTTGAAGAAAGCCAGTATTGGCGAACTCCCATTGTCCATGTCCAGTGATCGGCGAATCGCCAGTCATTTTGTGCGAATAGTGAGACTGTACTTTGCTCTGACTCATAATAGGAGCGAGTTCGTGTTTCCTTATTAATGAAGCCGGTCAGAGATTTGCTTGAGGTCATGCCACCGGACCTTTGGCTGACCCTGTCTTGTTTGTACTGTGCACCGGTAACAAGTTCATTATTAGCAGGCAGCGAAAAGTGACTCTGCAATGTGACCGCCTGAGTGTATTGCTTATCATGGGTGTCAGTCTTGTTATGAACGGTCAGAGCCTGAATCATCGGACTGGGAACAGGCTGTGTCGTTTTTACTTCGTTGGCAAATTGGCGCTGGATGGTCTGCTCATACGCGTCGAAATGAATTTTTTTTAGATAGTCACCGTCCACGTCTGTGTCATAGAATACCCCAACTTTCTCTCGTTCAAGTTTAGGTATTTTGACACTAAATGCCTCATAGCTTCCGTCTGGATCCTCATAGTAAGTTTGCGTCGCGAGTCTGTAGCGATCAAGCGAGAGGCCAAAACGATGGTTTCCGGAGTTATAACCCAACCATACACCCTGACTATTGTTACGATAGTTGGTATTCGGCAGACGTCCATCCGGCGTATCACGATTGCCCTGATCAGAATAACTACCGTTGATGCGATAATCAAATCCACCGATGCTCCCCTGGACCGCGATTGATTCTTCCCAGCCTGCTGTTGCGGAATTATAAACAGCTTTCACAACTCCAGATGCAAGTTTGTCACCTCCCTTTTTGGTTATGAAGTTAACAATACCGCCAATTGCCTGTGAACCGTACAGTACGGAATATGGACCTTTCACTACCTCAACACGCTCCAGCGCAGACTCATCTATCAACAGTCCCACACCATAATTATCTCCGGCGCGCTGATAAGTTACCTCCTGACCATCAATGAGAATTAAAACACGGGAGGATGCTTCGCCACGAATGCGGATTTGTTTACGGCCTGCCAAGGAGTTGTCTGTTATCTCTACTCCGGGGATGTCCTGCAAATTATCGGCTATGGAGGCATTGGTGGAGTTCTGCAATGTTTGTTGGTCAATAACCTGTATAGTCGCCGGGCTTTCCCAAAGGTTGCTTGCCGAACGATTCGTGGTCACGACGAGCGTCTCTTCGTTGCTGATTTTTGTTTCTGAAGAAGTTGCGGTTGCAGTAGAAACTATCCCAGAAATGCATAATGACAGAGTGGAAAGGATATAAATTCGACAAGGTATATTATATAACATTTCATCCCTCATTAATACAAAGTACAAATGATTGCTGTAATGATAATTATTATCATTTATGTTCTCATGTATCTGTGATTATTGTCATCTTCATAAATTGTAAATATCAAACATTTTTGACCTTAATCATGTTTTTTGATAGATATTTTACGACTGAACATATCCGTCGTTTCCTCTGACTCGTGTCAGTCGGTCTCTGGTTGTATCCACGGACCGTACTCTTGACATAAGAGTGCGGTCCGTGGAAAACGGAGTTGAAAAAATGGTGTCTGAAAGAAGGTACCATCATTGCGATGACAAACACTTTGGCGTGGATAATGTAATTAATTGCTGAAATTGACCGTATATGCGGTAAGACTCATATCAGTATCAGGTCCGGTTAATTGCTGATACTGACATAAACTTTTTACAAAAGGATGAATGCAGAAGGTTACTCTAATGGCCAGAGTGATGACAATGATGGTCAGACGTTGACCTGCAGAAACTGCATTTTAATTGGTCTATAAAGTCTGCAAGAGGAATCAGGGTCAGATCAGTGAGTCTTATCGCGGCCCGAAGCTATGACTGAAAGAAGGCTGGATACAGAATTGCAACAATTTGGCAATGTCAGAACACAGAAGCTTTGCAAGCAGGTGAAAGGTTATGTCTAGAAAAAGGAGTATATCAGAATACATCTACTGATGTACAAAACACAACAATAGCTTCATGATATATAAATACGTGATGACGAGTTGTACTCCGCATGGTTATTTAACTTCTCAGCACCACTAATGATCCTGAGCAACTTCGTATTTGGGCCATTGCCATGGAGTAGAAAGCTGTGTCTGAGAATGCAGAATTTGAGAAAAGAATTCGCTTTCTTGGAGAGCTTCTGAAAATGGCACGCTAACAACGCTTTGTTAAAAAATGTGAATCACTTGCCGAGGCTGCATTTTCTATTCGAGGAGAATGTTGACGTAGATATTACAGAAATCTCAGCGCATCAGGATAAACTGCTACCTTAGGTCAACCACCAAAAGAAAATACAATACGTCCAGTTTGTATGCCTTTAATAACACATCTTTTAAATGTTGAAGAATTATCCCGCCTGCTGAAGAACGTTGCTCTGAGTGTGATAAACCTTTTTATTCTTGATGATGTCAGCGAGAAGATGGAATATATCCCCGACTGGGTCGTGGTTACCCGGTTAAACATCTGGTGGCGCTAATAAATCTGGCAAGTCACATTCTGTTGAATGCTGTGACAGTGCCTTACCGAGAGAGCGAAATTGTGGTGTTCTAGTGCATAGTCGCCACCATTCCGGATAATTTTATTGCGTTGTTTTACAACTTCTTTTACAGCGCAGATCTGTCGCTGACGTTGAATCAATAGCCTGGATTTCAGAACACAATGCCCGTTTGCTGGTTGGTCCGGCAGTAGCATTAATTCATTATCTGAATGAAATGTGTCAATCCACAGAAACCGCTGTCAATGACGCATTTTGTCGGACGTTAACACGAGAAAGTCTGGCTATTCCGTAATGCCATCTTATTTCGTAATGGATTGAGAATGCTGGATTTTTAATTATATTACGCGCAGTATTAATCGCGTAAATGTTTTGCGGTCAGCAACGGTGGGGGATCCATTGCTCTGTTCAATGAATACCATCATACATTTGAATCAGGAGTCGGTATGATGATTTTGGTGACGGGAGGCGCACGGAGCGGGAAGAGTCGCCACGCAGAGGTGCTTATTGGGGACTCTTCACAGGTTCTGTATATCGCTACCTCGCAAATCCTTGATGATGAGATGGCTGCACGGATAGAACATCATCGGCAAAGCCGCCCGGAGCACTGGCGCACAGTGGAGCGCTGGCAACATCTTGATGAATTAATTCATGCAGACATTAACCCGAATGAGGCTGTGTTGCTGGAATGCGTTACCACAATGGTGACTAATCTGTTGTTTGATTATGGCGGCGATAAAGACCCTGATGAATGGGATTATCAGGCGATGGAACAGGCGATTAATGCTGAGATTCAGTCGTTGATTGCTGCCTGCCAACGTTGCCCCGCAAAGGTTGTATTAGTGACTAACGAAGTGGGAATGGGGATTGTGCCGGAGAGTCGTCTGGCACGACATTTTCGTGATATTGCCGGGCGGGTAAATCAGCAGTTGGCCGCTGCGGCAAATGAAGTATGGCTGGTGGTTTCGGGTATTGGAGTAAAAATCAAATGAGTAAATTATTTTGGGCGATGCTCTCATTTATTACGCGTCTGCCTGTACCGCGTCGCTGGTCCCAGGGACTGGATTTCGAGCATTATTCTCGCGGTATTATTACTTTTCCTTTGATTGGATTATTGCTTGGCGCGATTAGCGGGCTGGTCTTCATGGTGCTGCAGGCATGGTGTGGCGTACCACTGGCGGCACTGTTTAGCGTACTTGTGCTGGCGCTGATGACCGGGGGATTCCATCTGGACGGCCTCGCTGATACCTGTGATGGCGTATTTTCTGCACGTAGCCGCGATCGCATGTTGGAAATCATGCGTGATAGCCGTTTAGGCACCCACGGCGGTCTGGCATTGATTTTTGTGGTACTGGCAAAGATTCTGGTGTTAAGCGAGTTGGCTCTGCGTGGCGAACCGATCCTTGCATCGCTGGCGGCAGCATGTGCGGTCAGCCGCGGGACTGCCGCATTATTGATGTATCGTCATCGTTATGCGCGGGAAGAAGGGCTTGGCAATGTGTTCATTGGCAAAATTGATGGGCGACAAACCTGCGTCACACTCGGCTTAGCCGCTATTTTTGCTGCCGTATTATTGCCGGGTATGCATGGTGTGGCTGCTATGGTGGTGACGATGGTGGCGATTTTCATCCTCGGTCAGCTTCTCAAACGTACGCTGGGCGGGCAAACGGGCGATACGCTGGGAGCAGCCATAGAGTTTGGTGAACTGGTTTTCCTGCTGGCACTGCTATAAAGAGACGTGACATGCAAATACTTGCCGATTTACTGAATACGATCCCAGCCATCAATTCTGCCGCTATGTCGCGTGCACAACGGCATGTTGACGGGTTACTCAAACCTGTTGGTAGCCTGGGAAAGCTGGAGGCGCTTGCCATACAACTGGCAGGAATGCCGGGGTTGAATGGCATACCGCATGTGGGCAAAAAAGCAGTACTGGTTATGTGTGCCGATCACGGCGTCTGGGAGGAAGGGGTCGCTATTTCTCCAAAAGAAGTGACAGCCATACAGGCTGAAAATATGACCCGTGGAACAACCGGCGTGTGTGTGCTGGCAGCACAAGCGGGCGCTAACGTCCACGTAATTGATGTTGGTATTGATACTGCTGAGCCTATCCCCGGGCTTATCAACATGCGTGTCGCACGAGGTAGCGGCAATATTGCTTCAGCTCCGGCAATGAGTCGCCGTCAGGCTGAAAAGTTGCTTTTGGACGTCATATGTTATACGCGGGAGCTGGCAAAAAACGGTGTCACGCTGTTTGGTGTAGGTGAACTGGGGATGGCAAACACGACACCGGCAGCGGCAATAGTCAGCACAATCACTGGCCGGGATCCTGAAGAAGTGGTTGGGATTGGCGCAAACCTGCCGACAGATAAACTGGCTAATAAAATTGATGTTGTGCGTCGGGCGATTACGTTGAATCAACCAAATCCTCAGGATGGTGTTGATGTCCTGGCAAAAGTGGGTGGATTTGATTTGGTCGGAATAGCTGGAGTGATGTTAGGTGCTGCTTCCTGCGGTTTACCCGTGTTGCTGGATGGATTTCTTTCTTATGCTGCTGCGCTCGCAGCCTGCCAGATGTCTCCTGCAATCAAACCGTATCTCATTCCTTCTCACTTGTCGGCAGAAAAAGGCGCGCGTATAGCGCTCTCGCATTTGGGGCTGGAGCCTTATCTCAATATGGATATGCGTTTAGGTGAGGGGAGTGGTGCAGCTCTGGCGATGTCCATCATCGAAGCTGCTTGTGCGATATACAACAACATGGGCGAACTTGCTGCCAGTAATATTGTTCTACCGGGGAATACGACTTCTGATTTGAACAGCTAAAAACGAAAAGTCTGATAAAAGCTATACTTATCGGATAGTATTCGCGACTTAGGAAAGGGACATGATGCGTCGTGTAAATATTCTTTGCTCATTTGCTCTGCTTTTTGCCAGCCAAAATAGCCTGGCGGTAACTTATCCATTACCTCCAGAGGGTAGCCGTTTAGTGGGGCAGTCGCTTACTGTAACTGTTCCTGATCACAATACTCAGCCGCTGGAGACTTTTGCCGCACAATACGGGCAAGGGTTAAGTAATATGCTGGAAGCGAATCCGGGCGCTGATGTTTTTTTGCCGAAGCCTGGCTCACAACTCACCATTCCGCAGCAACTGATTTTGCCCGCCACTGTTCGTAAAGGGATTGTGGTTAACGTCGCTGAAATGCGTCTTTATTACTATCCGCCAGACAGTAATACAGTGGAAGTCTTTCCTATTGGTATCGGCCAGGCTGGGCGAGAAACCCCGCGTAACTGGGTGACTACCGTTGAACGTAAACAAGAAGCACCAACCTGGACGCCAACGCCGAACACCCGGCGCGAATATGCGAAACGAGGGGAGAGTTTGCCCGCATTTGTTCCTGCGGGGCCCGATAACCCCATGGGGCTGTACGCGATTTATATTGGCAAGTTGTATGCCATCCACGGTACCAATGCCAATTTTGGTATTGGGCTCCGCGTAAGTCAGGGCTGTATTCGTCTGCGTAATGACGATATCAAATATCTGTTTGATAATGTTCCTGTAGGCACTCGTGTACAAATTATTGATCAGCCAGTGAAATACACAACGGAACCGGATGGTTCAAAGTGGCTGGAAGTTCATGAGCCGCTGTCGCGCAATCGTGCAGAATATGAGTCTGACCGAAAAGTGCCATTGCCGGTAACCCCATCTTTGCGGGCGTTTATCAACGGGCAAGAAGTTGATGTAAATCGCGCAAATGCTGCGTTGCAACATCGATCGGGAATGCCTGTGCAAATTAGTTCTGGTTCAAGACAGATGTTTTAAGAGCGTTGGTAATTAGAAAGTAAAAAGCCTGCTCGAAAGCAGGCTTTTTTGAATTTGGCTCCTCTGACTGGACTCGAACCAGTGACATACGGATTAACAGTCCGCCGTTCTACCGACTGAACTACAGAGGAATCGTGTGAACGGGGCGCATATTAATGGCAGTGCATGGTGATGTCAAAGGGTGAAATGCATTTTTTTGTTTGTTTGCTGACAATTTCAACAAAGTGGTGAGCTTTCAATCTTATTGGGTAATGAACCATCGTGGTGCATACCCCCCTTTTATAGGGCAGGTGAATGCGACTGCTGATAAAAAGGGCCAATGACGAATCTATCATAATCTCTTATTTGACAGTTGGTTAGCTTGCGCATCAACGCTAAAATAGAACTGGCAAGCATCTTGCATTCTGGTTGTAAGTAATGGCGGCACTTGGGCCGATTCTTAAAAACCGGAGGCAACATGAACTTCAGACGCCTGAAATACTTCGTAAAAATTGTAGATATTGGTAGCCTGACCCAGGCTGCTGAAGTATTGCATATCGCACAACCAGCGCTCAGCCAGCAGGTTGCCACACTGGAAGGTGAGTTAAATCAACAGCTTTTGATTCGCACAAAACGGGGCGTTACGCCAACAGGCGCCGGAAAAATTCTCTATACCCATGCACGGGCCATTTTACGTCAGTGTGAGCAGGCCCAACTGGCGGTGCATAACGTTGGTCAGTCATTATCGGGGCAAGTCTCGATTGGCTTTGCGCCAGGAACCGCTGCGTCATCCATCACCATGCCCTTATTACAGGCGGTTCGCGCTGAATTCCCGGAGGTCGTTATCTATCTTCATGAAAATAGTGGTGCAGTGCTTAACGAAAAACTGATAAATCACCAACTCGATATGGCGGTGATTTATGAGCATTCCCCTGTGGCTGGGGTATCCAGTCAGGCTTTGCTGAAAGAAGATCTTTTCCTGGTAGGAACTCAAGATTGCCCGGGGCAAAGCGTTGATGTTAATGCTATTGCGCAAATGAACCTTTTTCTCCCCAGTGATTACAGCGCTGTTAGACTTCGTGTTGATGAGGCTTTTTCCCTACGGCGGCTCACGGCAAAAGTCATTGGTGAAATTGAGTCTATTGCCACGCTTACCGCAGCGATTGCCAGCGGCATGGGCGTTGCAGTATTACCTGAATCGGCTGCGCGTTCGTTATGTGGCGCAGTAAATGGGTGGATGTCACGCATTACCACTCCTTCAATGAGTCTCTCTTTGTCCTTAAATTTACCCGCCAGAGCAAACTTGTCACCACAGGCACAGGCAGTGAAAGAGTTGTTAATGTCAGTGATTAGTTCTCCAGTGATGGAAAAAAGGCAGTGGCAATTGGTGAGCTAAGCGTTATATCGGGATGGAATAAGATGCGGGTTTTTATTATTTGTTATGCCGGGCATTAGACTTTAACAATAACGGGATATCTGAACTGCCCGGAGTTTACCGTGAATTTCCAACAACTAAAGATAATCCGCGAGGCTGCACGTCAGGATTACAACCTGACAGAGGTTGCGAATATGCTTTTTACCTCACAGTCAGGCGTTAGCCGTCATATTCGGGAACTGGAGGATGAACTTGGCATCGAAATATTTGTTCGACGAGGTAAGCGACTGCTGGGCATGACTGAACCGGGCAAAGCATTACTGGTCATTGCAGAACGCATTCTGAATGAAGCCAGTAATGTTCGTCGGCTCGCAGACCTGTTTACCAACGATACGTCTGGCGTTCTCACTATTGCAACGACGCATACTCAGGCACGTTATAGCTTGCCTGAGGTCATTAAAGCTTTTCGCGAACTTTTCCCGGAGGTTCGGCTGGAGCTAATCCAGGGTACACCACAGGAAATTGCGACGTTGTTGCAAAATGGCGAAGCTGATATTGGTATCGCCAGCGAGCGTTTGAGTAATGACCCGCAGCTCGTCGCCTTCCCGTGGTTTCGTTGGCACCATAGTTTGCTTGTTCCACTCGATCATCCCTTGACGCAAATTACACCGTTGACGCTGGAATCAATAGCGAAGTGGCCGTTAATTACTTACCGACAGGGGATTACGGGGCGCTCACGCATTGATGACGCATTTGCCCGCAAAGGTTTGCCGGCAGATATTGTATTAAGTGCACAGGATTCTGATGTCATTAAAACCTATGTTGCTCTTGGGCTTGGGATCGGATTAGTTGCCGAACAATCCAGCGGCGAACAAGAGGAAAAGAATTTAATCCGCCTGGATACGCGGCATCTTTTCGATGCTAATACTGTCTGGTTGGGACTGAAGCGAGGGCAACTTCAGCGTAACTATGTCTGGCGCTTTCTGGAACTTTGTAATGCAGGACTGTCAGTTGAGGATATCAAGCGCCAGGTGATGGAAAACAGTGAAGAGGAAATTGATTATCAGATATAGCAAAAAGCCCGCTATAAAAGCGGGCTTTTCAGAAATTTGGCTCCTCTGACTGGACTCGAACCAGTGACATACGGATTAACAGTCCGCCGTTCTACCGACTGAACTACAGAGGAATCGCTGTTGAGGCACATCTTAACGGCGAAAAATATTTTGTCAAACCCGATTTTTAAATTTCCCAACTGTTTGCCGTTTCTATCAACAGTTTGTTGCATTTGCAGACAATTTGTTGGCGAAAATCTTTGCAGCTTTGCTGATTCTCCCTCATCATTTGAAATGTGGTTTCACTTTCTGCAATTAAGGTCGGCTTTGAATATCTCCTCTGCTTTACGCCAGGTTGTTCACGGCACTCGCTGGCACTCTAAACGCAAGAGCTACAAAGTGTTGTTCTGGCGCGAGATAACCCCGCTTGCTGTTCCTATCTTCATGGAGAACGCCTGTGTCCTGTTGATGGGGGTCCTGAGCACTTTTCTGGTCAGCTGGCTGGGAAAAGATGCGATGGCCGGCGTGGGGTTGGCGGACAGCTTCAATATGGTCATTATGGCTTTTTTTGCAGCTATCGATCTTGGTACTACTGTCGTTGTAGCATTTAGTCTCGGTAAGCGAGATCGACGACGAGCGAGGGTGGCGACGCGGCAGTCATTGGTGATCATGACGTTGTTTGCCGTACTGTTGGCAACGCTAATTCATCATTTTGGCGAACAAATTATTGATTTCGTCGCGGGTGATGCCACGACAGACGTTAAAGCACTGGCGTTGACTTATCTGGAGCTGACCGTATTCAGTTATCCAGCAGCTGCCATCACTCTTATTGGTAGCGGGGCACTTCGTGGTGCAGGGAATACGAAAATACCGCTACTGATTAACGGTAGCCTGAATATTCTTAATATTATTATTAGCGGCATATTGATTTACGGCCTTTTCTCCTGGGCGGGACTGGGATTTGTCGGGGCTGGGTTGGGTTTAACCATTTCTCGTTATATTGGCGCAGTTGCAATTTTGTGGGTGCTGGCGATTGGTTTTAATCCTGCGCTAAGGATTTCGTTAAAGAGCTATTTTAAACCGCTGAATTTTAGCATTATCTGGGAAGTCATGGGGATTGGTATTCCAGCGAGTGTCGAATCAGTGTTATTTACCAGTGGTCGGTTATTAACCCAAATGTTCGTTGCCGGGATGGGGACCAGCGTTATTGCCGGAAATTTTATCGCGTTCTCAATTGCGGCTCTTATCAACTTACCCGGAAGTGCGCTCGGTTCTGCTTCTACGATCATTACAGGCCGAAGGTTGGGGGTAGGGCAGATAGCGCAAGCAGAGATTCAGTTGCGGCATGTGTTCTGGCTGTCCACTCTTGGATTAACGGCCATCGCCTGGCTAACGGCTCCCTTTGCCGGGGTTATGGCATCGTTTTACACCCAGGATCCACAGGTTAAACACGTCGTTGTGATTCTGATTTGGCTAAATGCTTTATTTATGCCTATTTGGTCCGCCTCATGGGTGCTACCCGCTGGATTTAAAGGTGCTCGTGATGCCCGTTACGCCATGTGGGTTTCGATGTTGAGCATGTGGGGTTGTCGGGTTGTAGTCGGTTATGTGCTGGGAATCATGCTTGGCTGGGGTGTGGTTGGTGTCTGGATGGGAATGTTTGCCGACTGGGCTGTGCGGGCCGTGCTGTTTTACTGGCGAATGGTTACTGGACGTTGGCTATGGAAATACCCTCGATCCGAGCCGCAAAAGTGTGAAAAAAAGCCAGTTGTGTCGGAATAAACGACAAAATGCAGATTATTTCAGCAAACGATTTCAAATTTAAAAAACAGGCTTTGACATTGTGGGTGGGCATCGCTAATATTCGCCTCGTTCTCACGATTCCTCTGTAGTTCAGTCGGTAGAACGGCGGACTGTTAATCCGTATGTCACTGGTTCGAGTCCAGTCAGAGGAGCCAAATTTTAGTTTTGAGACATCTCTATGAGTCTCAGGACAGTTAAAAAATAAAAATTATTTTTACCCGGTCACTTTGTAAAAAAGTGGCCGGGTTTTTGATTTCTGTGTTTCGTGCGCTTAATCGAGTCTCACGCTTCAGTGAGCAAATTGCCCCTCCCCAACAGACATCACGATTCACAAGGTCAAAAATTCTGTTCCATGAAGTACCGTACAAAGATAAAGAGAAAAATGCCTTATGCGGGATGTAGCTGTCGCGTCTTTATCGGGAAACTATACGTAATTGCCACTTTGTCTTCGGTAATCAGAAAAAGAAGACCTGCCATTTTAATAAATATTATTTCTCTGGGAACGGGGATTTTTTATAAGCAATATGACGAGTTAAACATTATATTTTTATAAGGATTATATGAGATTAAAGAAATCTGCCATAAAGACAGATTTCTTTAACATATAATTAGAGATTTGCGACGTTATGATAAACTTTTTGTACATCGTCGTCATCTTCAAGGGCATCAACAAGCCCTTCAAAGATTTCTAAATCTTCTGGGGAAAGCTCAACTTCAGATTGAGCAATCATTTCTAATTCTGTTGTTGAGAACTCAGTGATTCCAGCTGCTTTTAGCGCCGCGATTCCTTTATGAAGGTCAGTAGGTTCAGTATAAATAACAATATTACCTTCTTCTTCAGTTACATCACGAACATCAACTTCAGCTTCAAGCAAAATTTCAAAAATATGGTCAGGGTCTGTTCCTTTAAATACAATCACACCCGTATTGTCAAACATATAGCTGACAGAACCTGCCGCTCCGATATTGCCGCCTTTTTTATTGAAAATTGTGCGAACGTTAGCAATCGTACGGTTAACATTTGAAGTTAATGTCTCAGCGATAATCATTGAGCCATTAGGACCAAAGCCTTCATAACGTCCCTGCACGAACGTTTCATCTCCGCCGCCTTTGGCTTTATCAATTGCTTTATCAATAACGTGCTTTGGAACTTGTGCTTGTTTTGCACGTTCAATAACGAATTTTAAAGATGTGTTTAATTCTGGATCGGGTTCACCTTGTTTGGCAGCAGCATAGATTTCTACACCGAATTTTGCATAAATTTTAGACGTTGCACCGTCTTTAGCCGTTTTTTTAGCAACAATATTGGCCCATTTACGTCCCACTGGAATGATCTCCTCGAAAATTTATTTACATTACTGGTAAATCGTTAACATGTGTTAATTCGGCATATTATATCATAACAGGAAAAATCTCGTCTATTAGAAATAAAAATATTCTAAAGCCATAATCTTATATTTAATTTTATAAAAACTAATGTTGTTGGCGGGATTTTTTATAATTGTGTTTTGAAAGCATACTTGCTTTTAATATGTGGAAATCATTAAGACGATAATAAAACTCGCATCTGCCCAAGGAAGCAAACAGCCCGCGTTTATTGCAGGCTATTTGCCAGATGTCTTACTTAATCCTTCACATCTATTTCTGATAAGAAGGTTCATAACTTATTATCGGAACGGCGGCTCATTAAAGGTTCGTAATTTACGTGAATGCAGTCGGTCGCCTTCTGCGCGCAGCAAATCGATCGCCCGAATGCCAATTTGCAGGTGTTCGGAAATAGCGCCTTCATAAAAACGGTTAGCCTGGCCGGGAAGCTTAATCTCACCATGTAACGGTTTATCTGAAACACACAGTAGTGTCCCGTATGGCACGCGGAAACGATATCCTTGCGCGGCAATGGTTGCACTTTCCATATCAATTGCTACGGCCCGGCTTAAGTTAAAACGAAGTGCAGAAGCTGAGTAACGTAACTCCCAGTTCCTGTCATCTGTGGTTACCACCGTGCCAGTACGTAACCGCTGTTTGACTTCTTCACCAGGCCTGCCGCTGACTAACTTGGTAGCGTCATAAAGCGCACGTTGCACTTCAGCAATGCTCGGAATAGGAATATCGGGCGGCAGAACCGCATCAAGAACGTGGTCATCGCGTAAATAAGCGTGTGCAAGGACATAATCTCCAATGGCCTGGCTTTCACGTAATCCGCCACAGTGACCAATCATCAACCAGACATCCGGGCGTAGCACTGCCAGATGATCGCAGATGGTTTTAGCATTGGACGGTCCCACGCCAATATTCACCAGAGTAATACCCTGACCATCAGCGGTAATTAAATGCCATGCTGGCATCTGGTGTTTTTTCCATGCAAGGTCGGAAATGGCTTCTTCTGGCGCTTCGGTTTCGGCAGTGATCCAGTTCCCGCCAGCACAAGAAAGGGCAATGTAGGGACTATCAGGATCGAGGATCTGGCTGCATCCCCAACGAACGAATTCATCCACATAACGTGTGTAGTTGGTAAACAAGACGAACGGTTGAAAATGTTCTACTGGCGTACCGGTATAATGGCGCAACCGTGCGAGGGAAAAATCAACCCGGCGAGCATCAAAATGCGATAGCGGGGAGAATTCCGTTGGATGATAAATGCCGTCTGCAGTTTCATCGCCAATTTGCGCCAGTTCTGTTGTCGGGAAGTAGCGAGTTAACCCAGCGCTCATTGAGCGATCAAGTGTCAATTCAGAGCCATCGATGACATAAGGATAAGGGATTTCATGCTGCGAGGGTTGCACCGAGATATGCGCACCATAATCCTGATACAGCAACGTAAGTTGTTCATTGAGATACGAACGAAAGAGAGTAGGGCGAGTAATCGTGGTGGTGTAGCTGCCTGCGTGGGTAAAACGACCAAATGCGCGCGTTTTGGGGGGATTAGTTGTGCTACCGTCCCAGGTTACGGTCAGTGATGGATAGACAAAAAGACCTTGTTTGCGGGCGTTTTCATCAGGTAATTCGCCACTTGTAATATATTTGCCAATGGCGTTGCGTAAAGCAACTACAGATTGCTCATACAGCGCGTCGAGTTTATCCAGTGCCTGAGCTGGGGTCAGACCGGAGCCCTTATTATTCATGTGTGTCTCCTGTTCCATACAATTACCGCACATCCGATAGTATGTCACAGGAATGTGAAACAAAAGTATAAGGCGAAGATCGGATGATCTTCGCCAGGCTATCACGAGCGTTGATTGTCTTTCATCAATAAAGCGGTCATTGCAGAAATCAGGCATCCAGCCAGCAAATAAATGGCGACGCTATGCCAGTTCCCGGCAAAGTAAGTGATGAGTGCAGCGGCAATAAAAGGTGTAAATCCACCGCCAACCACACTGGCAACCTGATAACCGACTCCAGCACCACTGTAGCGATAACTGGCACCAAACATTTCGGTAAACATCGGTTGTTGCACACACACCACCATGTCATGCGCAATGTTTGCCAGCATTATGGAGAAGAAAACTATCCAGAAAATAGATTGTGCTTCAAGCGCCATAAAGAAAGGAAATGCGCTCAACGTTCCGATCAACGCGCCTGTAATATAAACCCTGCGCCGACCAAAACGATCGGCAAGCCAGGCAAAACAGGGAATTGTCAGGCAGCTTAATCCACCTACCAGCAAACCAATATTAAGGAAAAGTTCGCGCGGTAACCCCATATTCTGGGTTGAATAATTAAGTGCAAAGGCAGTAACAATGTACATCGTCAGCAACTCGCACAGTCGTAGTGCAATAATCTTCAGGAAAGCACCGGGATGTCGTAACAGAGCTTCGATAACCGGGATGCGTTTTTTCGCGGCCGCTTGATTATGTTGCTGTTGTTCAAATTCCGCGGACTCCTCCATGCCATTGCGCACCCACAATGCTCCCAGTACCAGTACGATGCTAAACAGGAAAGGAATGCGCCAGCCCCAGCTTAAAAACTGTTCGTCAGTCGTCATCATACTGATCAATGAAACCAGTCCGGTTGAAAGCAGTAAACCTACACCGTAGCCAACTTGTACACCGCTACTGTAAAAGGCTTTTTTATTTTTCGGCGCACTTTCAACGGAAAGCAACGCTGCGCCTCCCCATTCGCCGCCGACGGCAAATCCCTGAATGGCACGCAGTGTCACCAGCAAAATAGGTGCCCACCACCCAATGGTCGAGAATGAAGGAAGAATACCAATTAAGGCTGTCGCGATGCCCATCATCCAGACGGTCAGCATTAACATGCGCTTACGTCCCAGTCGGTCGCCAAAGTGACCGAAAATGACACCGCCGAGCGGTCGGAAAAGGAAGCCGACACCAAAGGTGGCAAATGCGGCGAGCGTTCCCATCGCCGGGCTTACTTGCGGGAAAAACTCGCGATTAAACACCAGTGCGGCGGTAATGCCATAGAGTAGAAAATCATACCAGTCGACGACGGCACCAGCGAAACTGCCTAACGCAGCTCGTCGGGCGCGACTTAACGAAAGCGTCCCTTCATCGGGACGAGTGGAGATGAGCGTGGAGTCCATAATGATCCTGTTTGTACTGTCTTTTTATAATTAGTATGGAAAAGGTAACTCACATTGCCGTCGATCTATAAACGAACCTTATGAGACTACCTCGACAGAGCGCATCTGCAAATGATTTTATGGCTGATTAGCGGCAACATGAAAAATTCGATGGAAGATGAAAGCGCAGGAGTTGCTGGTGTTGTTTAAGGATTAAGCAGAGGGCCCACAGGTTCGAGATATGAAACATAAAAGTCCGCATATGCACAAAATTGCACCCTGATGATTCTGATAGACTGCATTGCATTATAACCAGTAGGGAGGCGAGGTTAGTTATGTTTTTAGTATCATTGTTGAGACGTATTGCATTTAGTTACTACGATTATAAAACTTATAATTTTAATATTGAAAAAACAGACTTTGTTGTCATACATATTCCCGATCAGATTGGCGATGCTATGGCCATCTTTCCTGTTATTCGGGCGCTTGAATTGCATAAAATTAAGCATCTATTAATTGTTACGTCGACAATTAATTTAGAAGTCTTTAATGCGCTCAAACTTGAACAGACTAAATTAACATTAGTCACAATGACTATGCAGGATCACGCAACATTAAAAGAAATAAAAGATTTAGCGAAGAACATAACACTGCAATATGGTACGCCGGATCTTTGTATAGAGGCGATGCGTAAAAAGAACCTGAAAACGATGATATTTATCAGTCAGTTGAAAGCAAAAACGAATTTCCAGGTCGTCGGTTTAACCATGAAGTGCTATTCCCCTTTGTGTAAGAACGCGTCCCGGATGGATCAGAATCTCCGGGCTCCTGTACCCATGACATGGGCATTTATGATGCGTGAGGCGGGTTTTCCGGCAGTCAGGTCAATATATGAATTGCCATTAAGCGATGATGTACTCGATGAGGTACGCGAGGAAATGCGATCGTTAGGATCTTACATTGCGCTCAATTTAGAAGGTAGCTCGCAGGAACGTACATTTTCATTATCGATTGCAGAAAATCTAATAGCAAAAATTCAAAGTGAAACAGATATTCCAATAGTGATCGTTTATGGACCCAAAGGGGAAGATAAAGCCAGGGCATTAGTGGATTGTTATAATAATGTCTACCGTTTATCCTTATCACCCTCGATTAAACGTTCAGCAGCAATCATAAAAGATGCTTATATTGCAATAACTCCTGACACCTCAATATTACATATGGCAAGTGCCTATAATACCCCTGTTGTTGCAATTTATGCTGATTACAAAACGCGATGGCCCGCAATGGCCGATGTTTCGGAGTCAGTCGTCGTTGGGCAAAAAATTGACAATATAAGTCTGGATGAATTCGCAAAGGCATTAAAAAGTGTTTTGGCGAGAATTTGAGGCAGTACTTATGCATAGTAATGCCGATCTGTTATGAACGGTGGTGTCATCAATACTCTGAGGCTGGTCAATCATCACAGAAAACCAGCCTTTGGATCAAAGCAATACTCACCGAAAATGATCATAGTCACACCGAACGCGATTCAGGAGGAACTGTTTGGTAAATAGCACCACCGGATCTTGGGGGCGCTGTGATTATTACAGTATTGCTATCACCGTCATTTTTGAATGTCACTTTACCAGTAGCATCAACGCCTACCCAGGAGGCCGAGCTTGAAAACGAATAATCAGCCGCCGTTTTTCCTGGTGCAAAGTTGTCATTATTCAACTGATAATACGCCCCGGTAAATCCCTGCGAAGGGAATGAAGCTGTCGGTAGGTTTGCACTATTCACTGACACTGTACCCGTCATTGGTCTGGTTTCCGCGCTAATGAATTCTATCGTGGTACTCAGACCCGCCTGATGAACACCATTCAATACGGGGATCAGCGTTGCGATACCCTCTCCGCCTCCTGTAACAGTAGCTTTGTAATCACCGTTGATATTTTGACTGTAATCAATTGCGCTAATTTTCATATAGGGCACGTTTGTACCTGATTGCACAAATTCTATCCCTTAAGAAACTTTGATCGGATTGCCTGATATATCGTGCAGAACAAGATGTAGCTCAGCACTATCGGTAAAGTCCCCTTTCAGTGATGACTGGTTGTTCTTAAGGATGGACTGCGAGGCGTCTGCTGGGCCTGCCACTAGCGATATATCTACTGTTTGCATTCCACCTGCGCTTATGACTGCGCTTACAGTGACGCTCCCTGTTATCGCTCATCTCACGTTTGTTGTCGCGATTCCGTTTTGATCGGTCACGGCTGTTAATGACGTTAATGTGGTGGAGCCGCTTTTTAAGGCGAAGTACACAGTGAGACCTTCGATCAGGTTACCACTGCCATCCTCAACCGTTGCCTTTAAGGTACTTAAATCACTGTTGGTGGCGGCGATAGTCGACGGATCAGCGATAAAGCTAGCAACATGTGCGGTGCTTGGGTTGCCAGTAACCTTCACGGTTGTCTGTGTCTGTATTGTGACGCCGTTATGGAACGATGCAGTCACCGTATATGTACCGACTTTATTGCTGGTCAGAACGACTGGAGCCTGATCTGAAGAGTTGGTTCTCACTTTTCCGCCACTTAACGTCGCACCTTCTAGCGTTACGCTAAAGTTGATGACCTGACCCTCCACTGGAGTGCCATTTGCAGAGGTTAGCGTTGCCGTCAGAGTAGCGCCTTTAGGAGCATTGACACCGATAAGCGGACTGGACGTGAGTGTCAGTTTTTCATCAATAGCCTCCAGTTGTTTCTCAAGTGAAGCTCCATTCGCTAGGGATGCTTTTACAGTATACGAGCCGTTTCTTTCAGACGTCATGGTGACCTCGGCTACTCCCTGCGTATTAGTAGAGACCGTGTTCTGGCTGATGATCATTTGCGAGGATGGCGCTGCACTGAATGTCGCGGGTTGATGCGTCACCGGGTTGCCAAACTGGTCGTTAACGTGAGCTTTAACTGCTATGTCTTGTGCGACCATGACCTGACCTTCAGGTATCTCCTGACTGGTAATCGTCGCAGAATTAACATCTACCTTGGCATTCAGTAATCGCGAGATGACTTCAGTAGGTTTATCTGCCAGAGAGGCTGAAACTGTTTTTAGTCCGACCTCGGTGCTTGTCACAAGAATTTCAGCAAAAACCTGATCATCCGTTTCAACGCTGGTGCTGCTTAGCGTGACGGAGGTTCCACGGAAATTAACTTTTATACCTTCTACTGGGTTGCCGTTTCCATCAGTCACTGTTGCTTGTAGCCTGGTCATTCCAATGTTATTGGCGATGAAATTGTCCTCGGTAACGTTAAGATTAACCTGCGCAGTGAGCGTATCCGCAGTAAAGTTCACCACCAACTGCTCACTCTTACCGCCAACCATCGATGCTGTCACGGTATGAGCGCCTGCTTTTGTACCTTTCAGCGTGACTTTCGCTTTGCCATCGGCATCAGTAACCGCTTTGTCGCCATCGCTCAGCGTGAAGTTCGCCTTCACATCTTCCGGTAGAGTAAATGTTACCTCAGTGTTGGCTATCGCATTGCCCTCTGTATCAGCGACGGTGCTGTTAGTGTCGTGAGATCGTTATTGTCGGCAATCACCGGATCCTTCGAGGCTGCCAGCGTGATTTCAGCATTCGTGACGTTCGGCACATAGTTCACTGTTTGTTGCATCGAATCGCCATTTTCGAGGGTTGCCGTCACGGGAGTTCTTCAGGCTGAAATCTTCATCCACGCCCAGCGTGATTCTTGCGGTACCGAAGCGGCTTAACCAGTCTGTCATTACCCCTGAAGCCTGAGAAGAGGCCCATCCACGTGCTATGTTTGCCGCTTGCTCGCTGTTCATATCTTCGGCGAGCAGAGATCCAATTAGCTGTGAAGTACTGGCTATCTGTTGCTCAAGGTTGCCACTGCTGTTACCCGGCGGCGGGGTTAAATTTTTTTCACTAACTTGTGCCTGGACATCCAGTTCATCACCCGGGCGGACATTACGAACAAACGTACGAAACTGGTTGAGTTTGCGTAACAGGGGGGTATCTATAATTTGTTGCACAGGACAAATATATCTGGCTTCTGTACAGAGTCTTAAATTTTGACCATAAATAAAACCGTCACTGTCAAGCATGCATAGTTTATCAAGTAGGTCTCCCACAAACTGCCTGAATTTTATTTTTCCATTAAAAGTTTGTATCTTCTTAAGTATCACAGGAGACTGGAAATAGATCGATAGTAGGATGTTGCCACTCAAGGCATGACGATAAATATCGCTAGGAGTAATTTTTTGTTTTATGGCTTTGGTAGTGATCTCAACTGCTTCCGTTATAGTGACCCATGTTGACATATAATGAGTTATAAGCAATGGCTGATATTTTTTTGACATAATATTATCTCCTTCTACACAACAATTCGTTCCGTTAAGGAAAAAGATTGGTGTCACAAGTATTTATTTATGATTAATCAGAGGGTTTATGACAGAGAAAAGGATGTATATTTCTGAGTAAACATGTACAGGCCTATGGGGTGACTATTTAATGAGTAAATGCCGAATGATTTTCGGGGTGATGATTATAACTTGAGGAAAAATCCCAGCGTGGTTTGAGTAGTGTACCTGAGTGATATTTGTGTTATGTATGCATTGATTGTAGCAGAATAAATATAGTTCAGGCTAGTATAGTTTATGGTAGCTATGAGAATATATAATCTATTTTACCTATAAAATAATTTATATGTATGGGGTTGTTTTTTTAGGTTGTTTGTCTGTGCTTTTATATTCTGGAGATGTGCCTTGTATATAGGATTGTTTGTTGGTTGTATTTTTTAATGTTGCACTGTTGTGAATTTTTATTTTGATATGATTATTTCTTTAGTATAAGGAGAGAAAGGAACGAGAAAGTTAAATCTATTTATCCTAATCGCAATTTCATTGTTTAAATAATCACTATGGATTAATATTTTTGCGACTCTGCTGAGTTACTGGTTTTAACTAGTGGTGTAAAAGGGATACCTTTTCGGTATCCCTTTTACAATAATCAGAAGAAATCAATTCGCGTATTGATACCGACGGTGCGACCCATATTGACCTGCGCGACGGCGCTGCTGCCGTTCATGTAGCCATAGGTACGGTAACGACGGTCGAACAGGTTATCGACATAGACGGAAATGTTCATCCGTTCAGTCGCCTGCCAGCCCAGGCTGCTGTCCAGGGTGGCATAGGTGCCTTGCCGCAACTGGTTGTCGCCATCGAAATAATGCGGCCCGACCAGATTAACCGCCAGTCGGGGCATCAGTGCGCCATAGCGCGTATCAATCACGCCGTTCACGCTGCTTCCCGCGCCATAACGTGGTACGAACGGCACCCGGTTACCGTGATACAACTCACTGTCATTGGTGAATTCGGAACGGATCACGTTGCCATTGATATCCCATGACCAGCCTGGCGCAAACCGCCACTTCGCTTCAAGCTCAACGCCGGTGGCGTCGGCTTTACCCGCATTGCTTAATGTCTGCATCCCGACCGGGCCAGAGTAAAGCTGCATGTCTTTGGTGTGGGTATAAAACGTCGCGGCTTGCAGCGTGACGTCAGCGGTTTCGTAGCGGGTGCCAAGTTCATAGTTGATGGATTTCTCGGCGACGAACGGTTTGGCATCAAGACCCGCAGTAGGCACGATGTTGTACCCGGAAGGTTTATATCCCTGGGCTACACGGGTATACACTCTCCAGTCATCGGTCAGCATATAGCCTGCGGATAGCTGCCCGAGCACCTGATCGTCATTGCTCTTACCCTGGTCGCCAAACGGGTTGCCGAGCATGCTGCCGTGATATTGTGTACTGGATTTATCATGCGAGAAGCGCACGCCGCCGCCGATATCAAAACGATCGGTTAAATGCCAGGTCAGGTCACTGTATGCGGCCAGCGTTTCAGCGGTGGTATAGCCGGTACTGCTTAAATAAGGCATTGTCGGCATGTCGTAGGCTGAATTTAACTTCTCGCGGGTGTTCTGCCGGTACAGCCCAAACACCATATCAACGGTACGCGCATCGCCCAGGGTTGCAGCGCGCAGCTCCTGCACATCCTGATTCCAGCGCTGAGGCATATTGACGATTAACGAACCGGAAGGGAAGGTGCGCGAATAATGCTGCTGCTGCCAGGCGCTGATCAGGTTGAAAACCCAGTCATCGGTGGTGTATTTCCCACTCAGGGTCTGGCTGTCAGTGCAGCGCCGCATGTACGGGTCTGGTGAACCATCGCTGATCGACAGCTTACGGCCCTTAATATCATTCCATCCCACATAGGCGTCCTGGGTGGCGCGGGTACATTCGCGTGAGGCGGCAAAGCCCATTTCCCAGGGCTGATCGTCCGGCGCCAGACGCAGTTTCACATTCCCTATGCTGGCGCGGGTGCCGCCTAAGTCATCGCTTCCCGTCGCGGGGTTAATCATGTCGCCGTCATCAACTTGGCGTAACAGGGTGACGCTGCCGTACAGCAGGCCATCCTGAATGGGGCCGCTCAGGTTGAACTTACTTCGATAACTGTCGCGGCTACTGACGCCGCCTTCAATATAGCCGCGCGGCGTGCTGTCCGGCTGCTGGGTGACGATGTTGATGATCCCGCCCTGAGCGCTTTTGCCATATAACGTTCCCTGTGGGCCTCGCAGCAACTCCACGCTTTGCACATCGGTAAGCGCCTGGATGGTGTTGGTGGAAAGCTGAGGGACGCCATCGACATACAGGGTGACGGCGGGGTTATAGAAGTCCTGCGCTGAAGAGACGCCGCGTAGCGAGATCGTCGAAAAAAGCATGTTGCCGCTATTTTCAATATTGAGCCCGGGCAAGACTCTGGGGAGTTTGTCGCTGGCGGTGACGCCGGCGTCGCTTAATTCCGGCGCGCTGACAACAGTAGATGAGACGTTGTTGGCTGATGCCGAGCGGGAAGATTGTTTACTGGCGGTAACCACCAGCGTGCTTTCGTCTTGCTGTGAAGTCTGGGCATTAGCAATGGCGGGGAGCAATAATCCCCCCAAGGCCAGAGGATAAAGCCGTGTCATTTTCATTGTTGTGAGTCCCTGTAAGACGGCGAAACGCCAAAAATACCGACAATGGTGAATTGAAAATGATAACTATTTCTAATAGTGGTGCTACCCGAAACGGGTTTATTTCAACCTGTTTCGGGTCGGTTTGCGCTTATTGGGCAGAATGGCGATAACGGTCGACGGCGAGAGCCGTCAGGCGTTTTTTGTCTATCTTGCCGACGGCGGTGAGCGGCCAGTGGTCCAGAAACTCGATTTGGTCAGGAATTTTCCACGCGCTGAGCCCCATACGGGTCAGTTGTTGACGCAACTGCTGATAGTCAGTTGGCACCTGCTGCGCGATGATAAACGCGCAAATCCGCTCGCCAAGCAGCGTGTCCGGCGCGGCGACCACCGCGCAATCTTGCACTTCCGCTAAACGCAGCAGTGCCGATTCCACTTCAGCCGCGGCTATTTTTTCTCCGGCGCGGTTGATCTGCTCTTTTATGCGTCCCTCAACGTGCAGGTTCCCCACCTCATCCAGCCTGACATTGTCGCCTGTGCGGTAAAACCCTTGCGCGGTAAAGGCCTGCGCGTTGTGGGCAGGGGCGCGGTAATAGCCCGAAATGGTATAAGGGCCGCGCGTTAACAATTGCCCGGTTTCGCCCGGCGCGACGTCGTTCTCGTCTTGATCAACGATGCGGATTTCATCCAGAGGGGACAACGGGCGCCCCTGGCTGTGGAGAATGGTGGCATGCGGATCGTCCAGCCGGGTAAAACAGAGCAGGCCTTCCGCCATACCGAAAACCTGTTGCAGGGTACAGTCAAAGGTGGCGATAACCTGCTCAGCAAGCGTCGGGTCGAGCCGGGCGCCGCCTGCCTGAATGACGCGCAGCGACGAAAGGTCGCTGTCTTCCCACTCCCTGGCCTGCACCCATAATTGCGCCAGCGCCGGAACCAGGGCGACGTGAGTCACTCTTTCCTGCGCGATTAAAGGCATCACCTCATCACAGCTGGCGCTGTCGGTCAGCACCACTTTTCCGCCGCAGGCAAGCGTTCCCAGAATACCGGGGCAGGCCAGCGGAAAGTTATGCGCCACCGGGAGGACGGCGAGATACACGCTCTGTTGGCTGATGCCGCACAGTTCAGCAGAAGCGCTGAAGTTATAGCTATAGTCGGCATGTCGGCGCGGGATGAGTTTGGGCGTGCCGGTTGTGCCGCCTGAGAGCAACAACAACGCGGTGGCGGAAACATCAGGCTGCGGCCATGCCTGTCGCTCACCGTGAAGGGAGAAGAGCGGCGTAAAATCGTCGCTCACGGTCTCTCCAGCGACCAGAACATGACGCAAGCAGGCGTGTTTGTGCGCCATCTGTCGGGCCAGCTCTGCGAGGTTTTCCCCGTGAATAACGTAAGCGACGGGTTGCGCCAGCTCAATCAGCGCGTCGATATCCAGAGCCCGTTGCGAGGGCATCGCCAGCACGGGGATAACGCCCAGTCTTAACAAGGCGAACAGCAGGGTAACAAACGCGTTGTCGTTGGGAAGCTGCACAATTACATGCTCCCCCGAACGCAAACCCAGTGATGACAGACCTGCGGCAAGTTCGTCAACTTGTGCATCAAGCGCGCTGTAGGTTAACGACCCCTTTGCATCAACGACGGCAATTCGCGAGGCATAACGGGCCGCCCAGTGGCGCAACTGTTCGGCAATGGGTAAGGGATACTGTTCAATCAGAGATTCAAAGGAAGAATTCATGCGTCACCTTTCTGAAGTACTGGGCTGTTTTTGCCACGCGGTCATTGCAGAAAATGCGTGGGGAAAATGGCGGACAATCTGCGTAAAAAAGGACCGGGCTTGTTGAATGGGATAGAAATGATCGCCGTCAATCACCACCGGGCCTGTAACGTGGCTCAGCCACTGACGCCAGGCATCGACCTGCTGCCAGGAGGCTTCGCGATCGTGGCTGCCGCACAATAACAGCGCAGGCGTGCGCAGCGGCGGACAGACGTCGGGCGAGTCGTAGTGATAGCTCTCGGTGGCGTAAAAATCAGCGCGCAGAAGAGGAAGAAACAGCGACATTAATTCCTGGTTTTCCCGCAGTTCAGGAGAACATCCGCCAATGTCTATCAGCTCAGCGATAAAGTCGGCATCATCGCGATGGCTGAGCTGGCGTTCAGAATGCAGATGCGGGGCATGGCACCCGGAAATAATCAGTCCTTGTGGCGCAAGCCCCCGTTGCTCCAGAAGTCGGCAGGTTTCAAACGCCACCTGCGCCCCCATGCTGTGCCCGGCGAGTAAAAGCGGCGTGTCAGGCGATACGGATGCTTCCAGCTCGTTCGCCAGCAGTGCCGCCAGTTGTGTAATGTTTCTGAGCGGTTCCAGATGGCGAAGGCGATCGCGCCCCGGCCAGGTCACCAGAGAAAGCGCGCAATCAGCCAGTTGCTCAGCTTGCCAGTGGCGAAACGCGCTACTGCTGCCGCCAGCGAAAGGGCACATGACCAGATGCGCAGTATTGCCGTTCCGGGCGGGCCACAGCGGGATGCACATTGCAGATTGCGTCACAGCGCCTCCTTATCATCATCGTTGTAGAAACCGGCTAACCGGTCGTGGTGCGGCGGCGTCAGGCGTCTGATCTCCGCATTGCCGGTCTTACGTAAAATCTGCTGCCATAAACGTGATAACGCGATCTGATGTACGCTTTGGCAGGCCGCTGGTGGATGTTCGCCCGCCAGATGGCTGCGCAACTGGTGTAGCAACCAGCTGACGCCCTCCGGCCCGACGGTTTCGCAGCAGTCGCGCCAGCTCAGGGGCGCCGCGCTGCGCGTCAGACCCGGCAGATCGCGCAGGATCTCCGGTCTGCGGTAGAGGCTGTGGGCGTTCTCCTGATGGTCTGCGACAAACAGGCTGGATGACCAGATGACGGGGCCGTAGCTCGCCTCCAGCGAAAGATGACCTTCCGGCCAGCCCAGCAGCAGGCGGTGCATGATAAGGCTATGCATATCTGGATCGTCAGGATCGAGATAGCGCTGAAGCAGCAGGCAGGCTTCTCCCTCCGGCCAGAAGAGTCTCAGACAGTGAAAATCGCTAAAGCTGCCAACCACGTCGCACTCCACGGCGGCGGCATCAACGCCCAGAGCCAGCAACAACAAATCCAGAGTGGAGTAGAGCAACTGTCGGCTGGTGGTGGCGTGGACCACCTGCGGCGTCTTAGCCAGACAGCGACGCAGCTGCTGCGCATCGCGAAGCCATGTGCGTCCCGCGCGCGTATGCGGATAAAACGTGTTTACCCAATAGCAGCAGCCCTGTTCCTGCGCCAGCGTTTGTAAGGAACTGATGTCATCCGGGTGGAGGGGATGCTCCTGAATGACGTGTACGCCGCGCGTCAGAAAGTGTCTGGCAAGCTGCGTACCGGTTCCTCCGGCGACGGTCGAACGCACGACAATACAGGCGATATCCGGCATCCTGGTTATCTGTTCCGGCGAGGTATACAGCGGAATGCCAAACGCATGAGCCAGCTCTCTTGAACGGGCGCTTCCCTGCGCCAGCAGGCCGACCAGTTCCAGCCCCTCCGGGGGCTGCATAAAGGCATTCAGGTACATTTCGCCAAATTTGGCGCCCACAATCAGTACGCGTTGTTTTGGGGAGGCGGACGGCATCATAACGTGTTCTCCGGTTGCGTTGAGGTTGCGCAAAGCCAGCGCGTAATGTGTTGCGCACAAGCCTGAACGTGGGGGGCTTCCATCATGATTTGCCAGTGGCTGGCTTCAATCACAGCGTCGTCGGCGTTGTTTATCCAGCCCTGCCACTCGGTTTCTGCTGGCGTCCAGTGCGCGGGTCTCCCGGCGGCATACACCATGAGACAGGGGACCGGAACGCTTTCGCCCGGCGTATGCTCAGTCAGTAAACGCAGCAGATGCGCGATGTTGTCGAGCCACGTTTCTGCCGCTTGCAGCGTCAGGTTTTGCGACACCATACCGGCCGTTTTAGCGAGGCTGATAAAGTCGGCAAGCTGGCTGTCGGGCGTCTGCTGGTCGAAATGTTCGGGCAGTGCCAGAGGCGTTTGTCCTTCGGCTAACAGGCGCAGCAGGGCCGCCCGGTTTTCGCAACAGAAATCCTGTCGGCACACGGGATCGATTAACACCATCCGAACCTGCTCGCCTTTGGCGTACAGGCGTTGTGCGGCGCCCGCCGCAAGAAACGCGCCATACGACCAACCCGCCAGCACATAAGGGCCGTGAGGCTGCTGACGACGGATGCACCCGACATACTCATCGATCATCTGGTCGAGCGTGGCAAAGCGCTGCGGCGATTTTGCTTGCAGGCCGAAAACGCGCCTGTTCAACGCGCTAGCGAGCGGCAGCCAGGCGCTGATATCGCCGTCTGAAGCGTGGAAGACAAACAGGGTTTCCTCACCGTCGCCCTGGCAAAGGGGTATCGGGTTGTCCTCTCCTGACGTAGCCGCCTGTAGATGGGCGCAGAAGTCGCTCAGCGTCGAATGGCTGAACAGATCCTGAAGGTTAGCCCTGGCAATCCCTCTCCGGTTTAGCTGCGCGACCATCCTTGTCGCCATCAGGCTGTCGCCGCCCAGTTCGAAAAAGTCGTGATGCCTTGCCACGGGGCGAGACAGCAGCGATTGCCAGAGTTCAGCCACCTGTTTTTCCAGTGCCGGATTCCCCCCGGCAACTGGCGTGGGTTTGGCTGGCTCAGTCGGCGCATCAGACGGGGCATGCAGCGGCGTAAATAACGCTTCTCTTTGCCGGATCTGTAAAATGGGCAGACCGGTGCCAAAGCGCTGCTGTAAATAGCGGCTCACGGCTTTTTTATCCGGGCGATTTACGCCAGGCGAACGCGCTACCAGCAGATGCTGGCGCAGCGGCGACGATTCCTGCGCGGGCCACGCCAGCTCGTTTGCAAACCCGGCCTGAACGAGAACCTCCTGCCATGCGGAGCGGGTGAGCATCGGTTTCTCATCCCGGCGGCGGAAATCGCGGTATCCGCTTAATCCCTCAATAAAGCCCACGCTCGCCAGCTGGAATACGCTGTTTCGCTCCGTCGCTTCAACGATCAGCAAACGTCCGCCGGCTTTCAGCAACAGTTTTAATCTGCGCAACGTCTGGACGACATGGCTGGCGTCGTGGAGCACATTGACGGCAACGATCAGGTCGTAACCCGCCTCCGGGTGGGCGGTGAAATCCAGCGGCTGGTTGATGTCGAACAAGGCATAAGACACCTGCGATTCATCATGGAAACGGGCTCTGGCGTCATTGAGGAACTGCGCGGAGACGTCCGTGAAGTGGTACGACTGCCGCGTGTTCCGCGTGGCCTTCAGCACCGGCGCGGTAGTGGCTGCGGTTCCGGCGCCAACCTCCAGAATCCGTTCTGCGCTGCACAAGGCGGCAATCTGCGCGGTATAGCGATTCAGACAGGCGCTGGCGGGGTTGTCGCGATACAGCGCGTCGGTAACGCGATGCTGCTCGTTGAACAGCAATTCCAGCGGAGAACACTGCCCGGAGAAGAGGGCGTCGTGCCGGGCGATGCAGGTTTCCAGATACTGCGCCAGCGCCTGGCTCCATTGGCTTTGCGGGCACGCTTCCTGAGGCTCAGGAATCTCGCTGAGCGGAATGCGGCAGCGCCAGCTTTCACCTTCGCGGATTAACCACTCTCTTTCCGTCAGACACTGTAGCCACTGGCGCAGCAGACGCTGGTGAGACGCTTGCGCGGACAGCGCCTGTACTACTGCGCTAAAGCGATGGGCGATCTCCGGCGTGGTAAACAGGCCGTGACGATTTAGCGTAGCCGCGATCCCCTGTAGCGCACGCGCCTCCAGCCAGCGCCAGGTCGCCTCCAGCTCATCAAGCTGCGCCTGCTCAGGCAACGGCAGCGCCAGTTGGGTAAGTTCGTGCTCATCAGGCATCGCCGCTGATGGCGAAGGATCGTCGGCCATCACGATATCCAGCGTCAACGCGCCCTGTTCGGTTATTTCCGCTCTGGCCTGCCGGATGCCGGGGTATTCGAGCGTCGCCTGCTCAATATCCCGCAGGTCGTAGTCCGCCTGCGCGTTCAGCGGCCAGCGTCGGCGGGGAATGTGCCTGGCGATGCCGCTGGCGAGAGTCTTCAGGCTTTCAGGGGCGGCGATGACGGCTTGCAGGATGGCGCAATAGTCATTAAACATCGCCTCGGCAGCGCCGGGTTCCAGCACGTTGTCCATGCAGTACCAGCTAAACATCAACTCGCCGTCGCTCTCCATGACCTGATGATCCAGCCAGACCTGCGGCGTTTGCGTGAATACATAGCAGGGTTCGCCGAACAGATGGCTCATCGCCTGATCGATAGTCATGCCTTCCAGCGTCATCCCCAGCATACTGGTAAACACTACCGGCATCAGCGGTTGACGTTGTGATCCGCGCAGGCGGCCCAGCTCACGGATCACCTCAACACCGTTCATTTCACTGTGCGCCATGTTTTGCCAGAGGCGCTGTTGGGTCTGTTGCATCTGCTCTTGCAACGTCACCGGCGCTGAGAAGTTAAAATCAACCAGCGTGACGGAGGTAAAATCACCAATCAACTGGTTGATTTGCGGATGGATCGGCTGGCGATTGAAGAACGTCAGGTTCAGCGTAAATGTTGTGGTACGGCTCCAGCGCTCAAGGGTGGCGGCAAACAGCGTGAGCAGCGCGGCAGACGGTGTGACGCCTTGCTGCTGCCAGCGCTGTTTCACGGCCTGCCATTCTGTCTTGCCGATCGTCGATTTGAAGGTGGTGAAGTGTGGCGTTTCCGGGGGCGTCTCAACCACCGGCAGCTCTGGCGCTAAGGGCAGTTGCGGCAGTTTTTCCTGCCAGTAATCCCAGGCATCGTGCCATGCCGATGTCTGTCGGCGCGCCTGTTCAGCCATCACATAATCACGGAAGGTAATAGCGAGCGGCGCCAGCGTTTCACCGCGCCAGACCTGCGCCAGGTCGTCCATCATGACTTTAAAACTCTGCACATCAAACTGCAAAAGGTCGAGGTTCATATGCAGACGGTAATGGCAATCGTCGATTTCGCTGACCACCAGCTCAAAAAGAGGCCACTGGTCGGCAGGCAAAACGCGATAGCTCAGTTCATGCCGCCGTTTTTCCAGTGCGATGCGCTGTTCTTCCGGGGAAAGCGCGCGCAGATCGTCACGCGGGATGTGATACTCCGGCGTTGTCGCCAGGATTCGCTGCTGCCCGTCGGCATCAACCACCATACGCAACATATCGTGGCGTGCGATGAGCTGGTTCCATGCTTTCTCCAGTATGGCGAGATCGAACTCATCGTGGCGTTTATCCCACTCAAACAGGACGTGACAGGCGACGCCGCCATAGCCAATGAGGTGGGTTCGCCCCAGCCAGTAGGCGTGCTGAATGGGCGTCAAAGGGAAGGGCGCATAACGCTCGTCGGCGTCGTGCCGCAATACTTCCGGCTGCGAAGCGGCAGGCGTCGCCTCTGGCTTAGAACAGATAAGCTGCGTGAGTCCATGAGGAGACAGATCCTGCCACGCCCGTTCCGCATTGATGCGTACACCCAGGTAGTGCTGAATATCGCTACTGAGTTCAAGGAAGAGCAGCGAGTCCATGCCGAGTTGCAACAGATCCTGGTTTGGATGCAGTGACGCCGGATCGCTCAGCCTTAGCTGAACCGCAATCCGCTTTTTCAGCCATGCCATCACCGCTGTTTCATCGCTCAGGCTGCCGTTAAAGGCGTTGTCATCAGCAGGAGGAATGACCGGCGTTGCGGCTTTTTCTGTGGCGCTGATGTTAAACAGAGCCTGTTGTAACGGGGGCATTTTGTCGGTAAAAACGCGCATCGCCAGTCGCCACGGGGCGCCGCGCATCACCGCCTGTTCCAGGTGCCAGCAGCCTTCGGCATCGCTTAACGCGCCCATACCTCGGCTGGCGAGCGTCGCCAGCATTTCCGGCGTGGCCGCCCGACCGCTTTCTCCCCATGCGCCCCAGGCGACAGAGAGCGTTTTCGGCGCATCAAGGGTGGAAAACTGCTGGGCCAGCCCGTCCAGGTAGCCGCAGGCCAGCGCATGGGCGCTCTGACCCGGCGCGCCGAGGGTGGCGGCAGCGGAAGAGTAGAGAATAAGATAGCGTCCGTCGTGGTTGCGCAGGGTTTGCAACAGTTGGCTTGCCGCCTGCGCTTTTACCGCGAAAACGGCAGCCAGCTGGTGGTCATCAAGCTCCTGCAAGGGCGCGTCAGCCAATACGCCAGCGGCATGAATCGCTCCGGCAATGCCGCCGTTGGCCGCCAGATCGTCAAGAACCGTGGCCAGTTGCCCGGCATCGCCCACATCACAACGGCAGACGCGCGTCTGCCCGCCCTCCACGTCGCGTAGCCATGACTCATCCACGCGCGGTGCCAGCAGGGCGATGCGTCGCGCCCCTTTTTCTCTGAGCCAGTTCACGGCAAGGCGGCCTAATCCGCCAAACGCTCCGGTCACCAGATGCCAGCGGCTATCGCCGGTAAACACGTTTGCCGGTAATTCAGCGGCGCATCCCGTATTGGGCGTCAGTGAAGGGAGCCAAAGGGTGTCACCCCGTGCGGCGAGCCAGCGCTGTGATAGTGAGACTGCGCTCAACCCTTGATGCAGCGTTTCCCACGGGGTGTTTTCGGCGAGATCGATGGCGGCAAGCAACCGTTCCGGCTGTTCGTTGGCCGCGACGCGAAGCAAGGCCCATAGCGCGTGATGGGATGCAGAGAGTGCTTCATTTTCCTCGACTCGCCACGCGCGGCGAGTAACCACAATCAATCCGGCTGCGCTGGCGGTGAGCGCTGCTATCACTTTCTCCGCTAAGGCCAGCGTATCCTCGCTCTCCTCAACAATCATCAGTCGTGAAGAGGCGTGCGGATCGTGAATGATGCCGTATTGCGCCAGCTCGTCGCTGCGCGCAAGCGTACCGGCGCTGAAGCTAAAGGTAAGCGGATGGTCAATGCTGGCGACGTTGAGGGGCGTCCAGCGCCATTGATAATGCGTTTGCGGCGCAGGAAGAGGCGCGGCGGGCGATAGCGGCAGCCACTCGCCAGCAGGATGACGGGCTTCAACGCGCATCTGACCGCGGGAAAAGGCTTCGTTTTGCCAGCTTAAGCGAACCTTCCCCAGCCACTCCGGGGCGGCGACGGGGGGCGGTTCCACAGGCAGAGCGTCGCCATGACGCTGTGAAAGCAGACGCCATGCCTCCTGCCAGCGGGCGTTAAACCGTTCGGGCTGACCTGCGCAATCAGACCAGTCGGCGAGATAATCACCGTTATCCGTCAGCGCCTGCCCCAACACGGGTTCTGATGGCGCGGTGAATGTTACGGCGCTAACCGCCTGACCGGGCAGCGTGGCGAGAATGATATGTTCGCTCATCCCGGCGGTCGGGCTGCCATCCTGCGGTAGCCACGCCACTTTGCTGAATCCGGCGTGGCGGCACTGTTGTTGCCACTGAGCGGTGGTGAGGAATAACTCACCTTCGCGGGCGTCGAGATCCTGTAGCGGAAGAACCAGCGGGCCGAAAACGAAGTCAAACAGACGCATTGGCTGGGTGATTTCGCGCATCAGCAGGCGCCCGCCCGGCTTGAGCAGGGGGCGCAGATTATCGAGCGTGCGGCCAATATGGCGGGTGGCGTGAATCACGTTCGCTGCCACGATAAGATCGTAAGACTGTGCCTGGAAACCCTGAGACTGCGCCTCTTTTTCGAGATCCAGCTCGCTATACTTCACAAAATCATAGTCGGCGAATTTCTGCTGGGCGCGACGGGTGAACAGCGCCGAGATATCGGTGAAATGGTACTCCAGTGCCGGAACGCCGTTGAGTTCCGGCAGCAGCCACGCGGTGGTGCCGCCGGTTCCGCCGCCAACTTCAAGAATACGCAACGGCTGGCGGGGCTGACGCGTCTGGACAATGCCGCGTAATACCCCGGCGGCGATTTGGTTGAAATAGCGGCCAAAGCTGAATTCCTGATACAGCACTTCCACGCCGTCGGAGGCGCTTTGCGGGAAGATAATCGCCACCGGTTCTTCCGCGCCGCTCATCATTTCATATAACCGATCGCCGGCACGGGCGATGGTGTCGGGAATAGCCTGAAAACCTTCACAATAACCGGCAAGTTCCGTCAGCAGTGATTCCCGCTGTTGATGTTCAATGGGGCGGGCGCGGACGTATCGCCCGTCGGTGCAGCGGTAATCGCCGTCGACCACGCAGTTATTCAGCAGGCGCTGGAGTAGCTGCTGGTAGCGGGGCAGCAGACGTCCACGGCGCATGATGGTCATGGCGTCCACGCCGTTCTCAATGGCATCGCCGGTACAGCGTTGTACCAGTTGATCGACGTAGATGGCGTGCAGTCGCGTGGCGCACTGTTTAAGCGCATCCAGGCGAGGGAGATCGAGCGCTGTCGCGGCGCGACTCGCCACCTCCAGCCCGGCAGACAGCGCTGCGTCGGCAGGCTCGCAGGCCGGGGAGACGCGCTCTTTCCAGTAACGTTCAGTATCAAACGGATAACATGGCGCAGCGATACGTTGTCCATCGCCCGCCAGCAGGTCGGCCCACGGTAGGGCGACGCCGGCAGCGTAAAGCTGGAGCAGGGCCTGATTGAGGACATCACTCGCCTCTTTGTTACGCCGGGCGCTGGCTATCCAGTATGCGTTATCGCGGTATTCGCGCTGCCCGCAAGCAACCAACTGGGCATCGGGCCCCATCTCCAGAAAAACGCGGGCGCCGAGCTGATGCGCCACCTGAATACTCTGGATAAAACGCACCGGCTGGCGCATGTGTCGGCGCCAGTAATCCGCCTGGTTGAGCGTTGACTCATCAATGACGTCGGCGGTGAGCGTGGAAATAATCGGTATTTGCCCCGGCTCCGCGTGCAGTCCCGCGCAGGCGTCCTGGAACCGATCGAGTATCGGCTCCAGTAAAGCGGAGTGCGCCGCACCGGTTACGCTCAGGCGACGATAGTTAATGTCATGCTGCGAGAGCGTGGCGCAAAATACCGCGAGACGGGCTTCCGGCCCGGAAAATACCGTATGTTGCGTACCGTTGTTGGCGGCGAGATCCAGCTCAAACTGGCGAGCCAGCGGCATCAGCGTGTCTTCGTCTGCAAATACCGCCACCATCGCGCCGCTTGCGCACTGCTGCATTAGCGCGCCGCGCCGACAAACCAGTGGCATGACCTGTTCAATCGTATAGTGTCCGCAGACAACGGCAGCGGCAAATTCACCGACGGAATGCCCAATGGCGAAGTCTGGCTTCAGTCCTTCAGCACGCCAGTGCGCCGCCATCGCGATTTCAAACGCGACAATCGCCGGCTGCGCCCAGGCCATATTGTCCAGCTGCGCCGAATCGGGGTTAAACATCGCTTCGCGCAGTGACGGCGTGAGCATTTCGCTACAGGCGGAAAAACAGCGATCCAGCGTGTCGGCAAACGCCGTTGAGTGCTGGTACATCGTTTGACCCATAGTGCGCCAGTGCGAGCCCTGGCCGGTAAACAGCCACACCTGCTTGCCGCTGGCGCCGTGGCCGCTGTAAACCAGCGCCCCCGATTTCTCACCGGCCCAGGCGCTGAGCGCCTCGGCGGTTTCACGGTTTAATGGCGCCGCCAGGCGGAAGGGGAGATCGAGACGGCGCGCGTGCAGGGCTGTGAAGGCCAGAGAGCTGGCATCCGCATTCTCTCTCAGCGCCCCGGCATAATCCGTCGCCAGCCGCCGCAACGCGCTGTCGCTGGCGGCGCTGAGCAGCAGCGCGGTACTTTTTCTGCCGCTATCCGTATTGGGGAGGCGCGCGTTGAGCGCGTCGGGCAGCGAGGCGACGATCATATGGCAGTTGGTGCCGCCAATACCAAAGGAGGAGACGCCCGCATAGCGCATTTCGTCCTGCCATGCCTGTGCCGACACCGGTATGGTAAAGGGGCTCTCTTCAAGTTTCAGCGCCGGGTTGGGGGTGTGAAAATTCAGTAAGGGAGGAATTTGCCCGCGACTGACTGCCAGAACGGTTTTCAGCAGTCCGGCAATGCCCGCCGCGGTATCCAGATGGCCCATGTTACTTTTCACGGAACCGAGCGCACAGCGCTGATCCTGCGGGCGAGGCGCATAGACGTTGCGTAACGCTTCAATTTCAATCGCGTCGCCCAGCGGTGTGCCGGTGCCGTGGGTTTCAATGTAACCTACCTGCCTGTCGTCGATGGCCGCCAGCATTAACGCCTCTTCGATGACTGCTTGTTGCCCTGCGACGGAAGGGGCGGTATAGCCGACCTTTCTGTTGCCGTCGTTGTTGACCGCGCTGGAGAGGATCACCGAGATAATCGGATCGCCTGACAGCAGCGCGTCTCTCAGGCGACGCAGCACCACGCAGCCGAGACCGTTACCGGCCCAGGTGCCCTCAGCCGAGGCGTCAAAGGGACGACAGTGACCATCAGGAGAGAAAATCATTCCGGGCTGGTAGCGGTAGCCTGCCTGCTGGGGGAAAGAGAGCGCCACGCCGCCGGCAACCGCCATATCGGATTCGCCTGCGCGCAGGCTTTCACAGGCCAGATGCACGGCAACCAGCGAGCTGGAGCAGGCGGTCTGTACCGATAACGCCGGGCCGTGCAGGTTGAGTTTGTACGCGGCGCGGGTGGCAATATAGTCTTTATCATTGCCCATCAGAGATTGCAGACCTTTTACCTGCGCGACTTCTGTCACGTTCAATGCTTCGCGACCGGGGTAGGTACTCATCCGGGAAGAGGCGAAAACGCCGGTCTTATGGGGGACGGCGCCGGGGGCATAACCGGCATGTTCCAGCGCATGCCAGACCGCCTGCAAAAACAGGCGCTGCTGCGGGTCCATCGACTCCGCTTCCTGTCGCGAATAGCCAAACAGGGTGGCGTCGAAGCAGTCGGCGTTGTCTAACACCGTACCGATATTGACATAATGAGGATCGTCAATGATGGCGGCATCCAGACCGACGGCCAGAAGCTCTTCGCGCGTAAAGCGTCGGCTGCATTCACGACCTTCCAGCAGATTTTGCCAGAACGTTTCGCCATCCGGCGATTCAGGAAAATGGCAGGCGTAGCCGATAACCGCGACAGGTTCGCAGTCCGGGTAGTGTTGAGCGATCGATGCATCAATGGAATCTGCTGTCGGCGCAGAAGAGAAGCGCAAGTTATCCATAATCGGTCCCGTTTCCTAAGATTCACAAAGTCAATGGAACGCCATGCGTTCGCGATGGCGTTCCGGGGAAAATCAGTTTGCTTCGCGCTATATCCGCCGCTGACGACGGCGAACAGGGCGAGGTCGTTTTGTTTTCTCCACCGTGGCGACGCCGGCCAGATAATCGGCCAGGGCAGCAGGAGAAGGGTGGGTGAAGAGGTCAAGCAACGTCAGGGTGGAAAATTCGTGACGTTGTAACAAAACGTGCAGTTGCACCAGATTCAGCGACGTTGCGCCCGCCTCAAAGAAGTTTTCTGCGGGCGTGACAGACTCGCCAACCACCTCGCGGAAGGCGTCGCAAATCAGGCTGACGGTGCTCTCGTCCGCCGCAATGTGTGGCTGAGAGTGCTCAGGGCATACGCGCGGTGAGCGCTCTGCGCATTGCCCTGCGTGTTTAACGGGAGGCACCAGCGCGGCGAGCGGCAGTTGCCAGCCGCTTTCATCCTCGGCCATTCGGTTTAGCAATGCGCAATACTGTTCAAACTGGCGCTCCACCTGCCCGGCAGGAAACAGCGCGGCGACAAAATCCCAGTTAAAGCGCAGTTCGCCTTCGGATTCATAAATCTGGTGATCGAGCCAGACCTGCGGCGTCTGGGAGATGCCCCAGACCGGTTTGAGCAGATTACGCCGGGCGAGGAAGTTATCCTGCTCAAAGCCCAGCGCGCTGGTAAAGACGACGGGCATCGGAACGGCTGGCACGTTTTGCCGTTGCGCCAGTTGACGCATCACGCGGATGGCTGACACATCGCGGTGGTTGAGGTTCTGGCTCAGCCGCTGCTGTAGTGACTGCGCGCTGTGCAGCCAGCTTTCGCCGGGATGCCAGCTCAGCAGCATCAGCGAGGTGAAATCGCCCAGAATCTGGTTGATTTGCGGGTGCAGCGGTCGCCTGTCGAAAAGCGTAAGGTTAAGCGTGAACTCAGGCTGTGCACTCCATGCAGAGAGAACCGTTGACCACACCGACAACAGTACGGCCGACGGGGTGAGATGGGCGTCAGCCGCCCGTTTTTTCAGCCGATGCCAGCGCGTGCTGTCCAGTGCGCCGTTCAGGCGGGCGAAGCGCGGTGTTTCAACCTCCTGAGGCAAGCAGCGCAGCGGCAACGCAGGCGCCGGAGGAATATCATCAAGCTGCGCCTGCCACCATGCCAGAGAATCTGGATTGGGCGACTGTAGCGAGGGTTGTTGCAGATAATCCCTGAAGGTGACGGGCAGCGGCGGAAGCAGCTGTTGCGGGTAGCGGTAGCCGTGCTCCAGCTCCGCCAACAGAATCTGCATGCTCAGCCCGTCAAGTAACAGGTTATCCAGACACAGCCACAGGCGGGCGGGCATCCCGTCAACGTAACCGACCTGGAGATCGAATACCGGCCAGACTTCGGGGTTGAGTACCTGATGGGCCAGTTTTTCGCGCACCTGCAACGCCTCTTCAGGCGTATGGAGGATGTGTGCGGGTATTACCCAGCGAGGCGTCTGTTCGAGCACCTGTTGCTGTCCATCACGCACGACGGCGCGTAGCATATCGTGGCGGGCGATTAATCGGTTCCAGACCGTCTCCAACCGGGTGAGATCCAGATCGGCAATTTCAAATTCAACAAAGAAATGTGAGCCGACGCCGCCCAGGGCAAAGCCCGGCTGACGCCCCACTAGGTAAGCCTGCTGCACGTCGGTAAGCGCAAAGGGCTGGTAGCGATCTTCAGGGGAGTGGACGAATGGTTGTTCGACCGGGACGTCGGTTTTCCGCAGCGTGGCGGCAAAATCCGCCAGCCGGGGATGATTAAACAGGTCGCTTAATTGCGCTTCATAACCTGCCTGATGAAGTTGCCCGGTCAGACGGGTCGCCAGCAGGCTATCGCCGCCTTGCTGGAAGAAGTCGGTTTCTCTGGTGACATTGCCAGTTGATAAGAGTTGCTGCCAGAGGGCGGCAACCTGTTTTTCAATGTCGCCCTGGGGTAAATCCGCTTCGGCCGGGTTTTCCGCTTCAGGGGTATGACGACGCTTCAGCGCCTGGTAGTCAATTTTCCCGTTAGCCGTCAGCGGTAAGGCGTCGAGGAAGACGATCCGTTGCGGCACCATCCACCCCGGCAGACGCCCGGCGAGGGCGGCCTGAAGTTGACGGGGATCGCGGCGCACCTGCCTGTCAGGACATTGTACGAGGAAGCGTTGTAACCCCGCGACCTCATCGCCATGCTGACAGTTGAAGCCGGCCGCGCTAAATAATGCCGCCCAGTCGGCGCTGTTATGCAGCAAGGCCTCCGGCTGCCCATTGGTTAACAGGAGCGTGCTGAGTAGGGCGGACGGCGTTAACTGGCGAAACTCCATCACGTAGAGCAGCGCGCCGGGAACGGCAAGCTGTTGTAATGTCGCAAGGAGCCCGGGATCTTCCGGCAGCAGACGATGCAGGGCGTTATTAAGCCAGATAATGTCCGCCGAGTGAGCGTGCGCCGCCAGCGTGTCTGCATTCCAGAGGGACAGACGGGCGCCAGGCCAGGGGGCGAGCCTCTGCCGGGCGCTCAGCAGCATCTCCTGGCTCTGCTCAAGCCCGACATACTCAATCTGTCCGGCGTTGAGCTGTGCTAACAGCGATTCTGCGGCGCGGCCAGTGCGGGTTCCCACCTCAAGCAGGCGCACCGGGCGCTGTAAGCGCTGTGCAAGCTGTTGGCAAATTGTCGCCAGTTCCTGAATATACGGGGCGCTGGCCGGATGGTTAAAGGCCAGGCTTTCCGGCGACCACTGCGCGTCGTTCAGTAACGACAGTTCGTTACGGGCACCGCGAAGAATTTGCGATAACGTTAAATCATGTCCGCTGAAGTGCGGGTGCTCATCCTCGCGTTCTTCACCAGCGCAGACCTGATAACCTTCAGCAGCGGGCTTCAGTCGCCGTTGTGTCACCAGAAATGCTAACCAGCGTTCCACCACGGCCTGCCAGCGCGGCTGGATAGCGAGTGAGTTCATCAGGGGGAGAGGATCGGCGCCAGCGGTGTGACCCGGCTTCAGTTTTAGCAGGCGATGCTGAAGGAAATCGGCTACCTGTTCTGCGGAGATCTCTGGCGAGATGGCGCAACAGGGCAACGTTCCCGCAAGCGTGTGCCACGCCTGCGGCAGTGCCGGGTTCCGATGATCGGTAACGCAAAAAGCCTCGCCCTGAGGAACAACGTATGCCGCCAGCGTTTTTTCTTTTTCGCCGATCGCCAGAACGGTTGCTTGTTTCACCCCCGCCAGCTGGCTGAGCGCGCTTTCGATTTCGCCCAGCTCGATGCGATATCCTCCGACTTTGACCTGCTTGTCGCGACGACCGAGGAACTCGATTGTGCCATCTGGCCAGTAGCAGCCGAGATCGCCGGTGCGATACCAGCGCTCGTCCGGGAGCGTCAAAAATTGCTGCTCGCTACGCAGGGGATCGTTGAAATAGCCTTCCGCGACCCCAATGCCGCCAATCCATAATTCACCCGGCACCCAGTCAGGGCAGTCCCGGCCCTGTTCATCCACCACCCGGTAGCGTTGGTTGGTTAGCGGAAAACCGTAAGGGATGGAGCGCCAGTGGGCGGGGACGTCGTGAATTTCGCAGGCGTTAGACCAGATAGACGCCTCGGTGGCACCGCCCATCGCGATAAATTGTCCTTGTGGCCGGAAGGCCCGATAACGGGCGGGGAGGTCAAGCCCGATCCAGTCGCCGGAAAGCATCACTGCGCGCAGGTTTTCCGGCGTGGCGTCGGCGAAACCTTCACACCAGGTCAGCAGCATATCGAACAGCGCCGGGACGCTGTTCCAGAGCGTGACCTGATGGCGCTGGATCAGCTCACACCATGCGTGAGGATCGCGCCGTTGATTTTCCATCACCATCACCAGCGCGCCGCCCGCGCGCAGTACGCCAAAAATGTCGTAAACCGATAAATCAAAATGTAGGGCGGAGAGGGCCAGCACCCTGTCATGCGGGCCAACCTGATAGCGGGTATTGATATCGCAACAGGTGTTAAGCGCTCCCCGGTGAGAAATGACTACCCCTTTCGGCGTACCGGTAGAGCCGGAGGTGTAGATAATGTAGGCCGGTTGCGTGGGGGCGCGTACTACCGGGTTGGCGATCGGCTCCGCCTCAATGGCCTGCTGCCAGGCAAGGACGGGAATATCGTCTGACCCGGCGCTGGCGTCGTGCTGACAAATGAGCACCAGCCGGACGCTGGCGTCAGCGTAGATTTTCTCGCGCCGTGCGGCAGGCTGATCCAGCGAAACCGGAACGTAAACCGCCCCAGCCAGCAGGACGGCCAGAACCGCAACAAGTTGTCCTGCACCTTTCGACATCGTGATAGCCACATTATCGCCGGGCTGAACCCCGCACTCGATTAACCTGCCCGCGCAACGGCGGGCATAGTCTGTCAGCTCATGATAATTCCACTGATAACGCATGTCCGTTACCGCCAGCGCCTGCGGCTGTTGCAGAGCGATACGGAAAATGCCTTCATGCAGCAAGCCTTCGGGAATGGGGGCGCCGGTGGCGTTGACCCGTTCGCGTATCGCGCGCTGGCTGGCGGGCATCATATCTGCGAACGGCTTTTGCCAGGCGCTTTCGTCATCGCAGAGTTGGTTAATCAACTGGCAGTAGGTGTCGAACAATGTTTCGACTAACGCCGGAGGGAACAGCGCGTCGTTGCTGTCCCATTGTAGCCAGACCTCGCCGTGATGCTCGAACGCCAGATGATCTATCCAGACCTGCGGCGTTTGCGAGATGCCCCATTCCGGCTCGCCCAACGGCGATTCTGCGCGGCTGCTGTAGAGGGAACGCCCCAGATTGCTGGTAAATACCACCGGGGCGCCGTGGGGGTAGCGCTGCTGGCGTTTGAGTTCACGGAGTAATTCGACGCCGGACCAGTGGCGATGCTCCCAGTCCTCCGTAAACGTGAGCTGGTTTTTACGCGCCAGGTTGCTGACGGTATCGCCATCGCAGGCGGTATCCAGCAGAAGAATATTGGTGAAGTCGGCAAGCATCGCGCCAACCGCCGGGTGCAGCGGCTGGCGGTCGAATAAGGTGATGTTAAGCAGCAGACGCGTCAGGCCGCCCCAGCGAGCCAGCACGGCAGAAAAACAGGTCGCCAGTGCCATTGTCGGCGTCACGCCATACTCGCCGGCCCGGTTGCTAAAGGCGTGCCAGCGTGTTGCCGGGACAATCATGCGGCGTCGGGTATTACGGACTTCACGTAGCGTGGCGGGTTCGCAGGCCAGCGGCAAGACGGGCGCGGGGGGAAGCGTCGATGCTTTCGCCAGCCAGTAAGCGCGCGCGTCGTCTCTCAGTGGTTGATTGATCTTCTGCTGGTGCAGCAAATACGAGCGGAAATCATAGCGGGTGTCGATAGCCGGCAGCGATTCTCCGGCCAGCAGGGCGTTAAGCTCATCGAAGAAAAGCGTAAAGCTGGAGGCATCCATAATCAGCAGGTCAATATTGACATGGAGGCGGTGGCGATTGTCCGGCAAGAGCGTCAGCTGAAAATCAAACGTTTCGCCGATTTCCACGCGTAAAAGACGGTGGCTCAGGCGCTGGCGCAGTGCGTCCAGATAGGCCTGGCGGCTTTCAGCGTCGTTATGGCGTAAATCATGAACGGTGACGCCGTTCCAGTAAGGTTGCGGTAGCCAGACCTGCTGCCCGTCGGGGCGAAAGGCGATATGCAGCATTGGGTGGCGTTGCAGCAAGGTCGTGATGGCCTGCTCCAGCTGCGACGCCGTCAGACAATGGCCTTCAAACTCCTGATACAGGTGGCAACCCACGCCGCCAAGCGTCTGCCCCGGCATGCGGCCCGTCAGGTAGGCGTGCTGTACTGGCGTCAATGGGAAGGGGGTACTTTCGGTCATGTTCGGCCAGGATGATTCGTCGGGCGGCGTTTCTTCTTCCGCGTTCTCCGGCGACCGGCTGAGCATTAACTGGTTCCATGCCGCCAGCGTGGGGGCGGCATACAGCTCGCGAAGGGTAAGGCGGTAGCCATTTTTACGAAACCAGTGTAACCATCTCATCAATCTTATGGAATCCAGGCCGGCCTGGATCAGGTTGCTCTCTTCATGTAACTGCTGCGGCGTTAAATTCAGTTCCTGTATGAGCCGCTCGCGTAATTGTTGGTAATCAGCCGCGTGGCGGTTGTCCGGTAACAGCGAATCCTGAGATGGTGCGCCAGAAATCATTCTTCCTCCTGATGGCACGTCTTACCGAAAAGCATTACTCATATGAGAATAATAATTATTAACAATTGGATGCTACCCGAAACGGGTTTATTTATGCCCGTTTCGGGTTGGTAACAGGCGGAAAGAACAGAGGCCCTGATGGGGTATCCGGGCCTCTGTCAGGGAGGAGTTTAGGGGGGCGCGACCCCGGTTACATCCCGCGTTTAAAGGTCGAAGGAGTTACGCCAAACTGTTTCTGGAAGGCGGCAGAGAAATGGCTGGCGTTGGCATAGCCCAGATCGGCCGCCACCGTCATGACGGAGGTATTGCCGTTGGCCAGGCGTCTTCTGGCTTCCTGCATTCGTTCAGCCTGAAACAGGCCATAGACGCTGTTGTTGAACAGAACGCGGAAGCCTCGCTTAATTTTGAGAACGCTCAGACCGGACTCTCTGGCCAGCTCTGCGACGCCCGGCGCTTGCGTCAGATCAGCCAGCAGCAGATCCTTCGCCCGCAGCAGTTTCTGGCGTTCCATCGGGGTGAAGTGGCAGGAGAGGCAACTGGCGTCTTCGCGATGTTCATCCAGCACCAGACTGAGCATGACCAGACTTTGCCCCTGCAACCATAGCGTCGACGGCTTTTGTTCATGACTGAAGCCGCTGTGCATGCGCATCAGCGCGTGACGCAAGGCCTGAGCCGTTAAGTGGGTTTCAGCATTACAACGGTGCTGCTGGCAACAGCAGTGGGAGTCGATCTTATTCTTAATGACCGCGCTAATATCCGGCACCCACAGCGCGAGGGTTTCAGGGCTGAAGGAGAGGGTAATGCTCTCGAATCGGCCACAATAGGAGGCGCTGCCGCGACAGTCTGGCGTATGGGTAATGTAATGGCGATTGCGCGCAAGCTCCCAGTCGGTGTGACGCCGGAGTCCCTGAATCGCAAAGCGCGATGTGCCTTCCAGGATGCACGAGAAGTTAATCCTGCCCAGATCGTCGTGTAGCTGCAACGTCTCAGGCCGCGCAAAATGGCCCCTCCAGAGCAAAATATCCATACCTTCCTGCAACGAACAGCGCAGCAGTTCACACTGAGCAGGAATATTGCCATCGTTTGCAGGTTTCCCGACCACCAACTGGTGAATAGAGATTTCAGATTGCGTTTGCGGTGACTCCGTCATGACCTGGTTATCTCCCTGTGGCTTAGACCAATGCGGGTATAAATAGAACCGAATGGGGTAGATGAGTTATTGATAATGGTTATTATTCACATTAATTCTCAGAACGCCACCCTGAATTGTCGTTTTTGGCGTCCGTAAAAATTCATCAGGAAATTCAGTTACTCCCATGTCATCTCAATCATCCAATACTGAATCGCTGTCCCGATTTCCTCTTTGGCAGGTGATTACACCGGTTCGCAGGAAGGTTATTTTAGCTATGGCGCTGGCGGGGCTGGCGGCATTAACCAGCCTGGGGGCGCTCCTTTTTCTGGCGTGGAGCCTGCGTGACATTCGCGCGACGCCTGACGCTATTCCGGCCTGGCCGCTGGGCGGCGTGATCGGCTGCGTGGTCTTAACTTTTGTTCTGCGCTTACAGGCGTTCAACACCTCTCATTACGCGGCTTTTCATCTGGAGAACATTCTGCGCAGCAGGTTAGCCCGTAAAGCATTGCAGCTTCCGCCTGGCGTGTTACAGCAAATGGGCAGCGGGTCAGTGGCGAAAGTGATGCTGGATGACGTGAAGTCGTTACATATTTTTGTGGCCGACAGCACGCCGCTCTATGCCCGCGCGATCATCATGCCGCTGGCGACAATCGTTATCTTGTTCTGGCTGGACTGGCGGCTGGCAATCGCGACGCTGGGGGTACTGGCGTTTGGATCGGTTGTTCTCGTGCTCGCCCGCCAGCGTTCGGAAGATATGGCTCAGCGTTATCATAAGGCGCGCGAGCAGGTTAGCGCGGCGGTTATTGAGTTCGTGCAGGCCATGCCCGTGGTGAGAACGTTTGATAGCGGCAGCACCAGTTTTTTGCGCTATCAACGCGCCCTTGAAGAGTGGGTCGATGTGCTCAAAACCTGGTATCGCAAAGCCGGTTTTTCAGCGCGTTTTTCCTTCTCGATTCTGAATCCTCTCCCGACCCTGTTTGTCCTGATCTGGTCGGGATACGGCCTGTTGCACTATGGCAGTTTCGATTTTATCGCGTGGGTGGCCGTTTTACTGCTGGGCAGCGGAATGGCCGAAGCCGTAATGCCAATGATGATGCTCAATAACCTGGTCGCGCAAACGCGTTTAAGCATTCAGCGTATTTATCAGGTTCTCGCGATGCCGGAGTTATCGCTGCCGCAGTCTGACCAGCAGCCGCAAGAGGCGAGCATTACCTTTGAGCAGGTGAGCTTTCATTATCCGCAAGCGCGTACTGGCGCCGCGTTGCAGGAGGTGAGCTTTCATGTGCCTGCCGGGCAAATTGTGGCGCTGGTCGGGCCAAGCGGCGCCGGAAAAAGCACCGTGGCGCGCTTGCTGCTGCGTTACGCCGACCCGGACAAAGGCCATATCCGTATTGGCGGCGTGGATCTGCGTGATATGCAGACGGACACCCTGATGAAGCAACTCTCGTTTGTGTTTCAGGACAACTTCCTTTTTGCCGACACGATAGCCAATAACATTCGTCTGGGCGCGCCGGATACGCCGCTGGAGGCGGTTATAGCGGCGGCCAGAGTGGCGCAGGCCCATGATTTTATTAGCGCTCTGCCAGAAGGTTACAACACTCGAGTCGGGGAACGTGGGGTATTTCTCTCCGGCGGCCAGCGGCAGCGCATTACTATCGCCCGGGCGCTTTTGCAGGATCGCCCCATCCTGGTGCTCGATGAGGCGACGGCGTTTGCTGACCCGGAAAACGAAGCGGCGCTTATCAAGGCGCTCGCGGCGGCCATGCGTGGCCGGACGGTCATCATGGTCGCGCATCGTCTCTCAATGGTGACTCAGGCCGATGTGATATTGCTGTTTTCCGACGGACAGCTCAGGGAAATGGGGAACCATACGCAACTGTTGGCGCAGGGCGGCCTGTATCAACGGCTCTGGCAACACTATCAGCAGGCGCAGCATTGGGTGCCGGGTGGAACACAGGAAGAGGTGATGGAAAATGAAAGACAATAATCCTGCGGATAACCTGGCCTGGCGCGTCATCTGGCGCCAGCTTATCTCCAGCGTTGGCAGTCAGGCCAGGATGCTGCGACGCAGTATGCTGGCGCTGTTGCTGGCGGCATTCATGCAGGGGATCGCCTTTGCCTGTCTTTATCCGATCATTGATGCGCTGTTACGGGGAGACGCGCCGCAACTTCTTAACTGGGCTATGGCCTTCAGCGTCGCCGCAATTGTGACGCTGGTGCTACGCTGGTATGGCCTGGGCTTTGAATACCGTGGTCATCTGGCGCAGGCTACCCATGAGTTGCGCCTGCGACTTGGCGAGCAGTTACGCCGCGTGCCGCTGGAGAAGCTCCAGCGCGGCAGGGCGGGTGAAATGAACGCCTTGCTGCTGGGCAGCGTGGATGAAAACCTCAATTATGTTATTGCGATAGCCAATATTTTGCTGCTCACCATTGTCACGCCGCTGACGGCGTCGCTGGCGACATTGTGGATAGACTGGCGGCTGGGGCTGGTGATGTTGCTGATCTTCCCTCTGCTGGTGCCGTTTTATTACTGGCGCCGCCCGGCGATGCGGCGACAAATGCAGACGCTGGGGGAAGCGCACCAGCGTCTGAGCGGCGATATCGTTGAATTTGCTCAGGGGATGATGGTATTGCGCACCTGCGGCAGCGATGCCGATAAAAGCCGGGCGCTGCTGGCGCATTTCAATGCGCTGGAAAACTTACAGACCCGCACTCACCGTCAGGGCGCTGGCGCGACGATGCTGATCGCCAGCGTCGTGGAGTTGGGCCTACAGGTGGTGGTGTTATCCGGGATCGTCTGGGTAGTGACGGGCACTCTGAACCTCGCCTTTTTGATTGCCGCCGTCGCGATGATTATGCGCTTCGCAGAACCGATGGCGATGTTTATCAGCTACACCTCGGTTGTGGAACTGATCGCCAGCGCCCTGCAAAGGATTGAGCAGTTTATGGCGATAGCACCGCTTCCCGTCGCAGAGCAAAGCGAGATGCCGGAACGTTACGATATCCGCTTTGACAACGTCAGCTATCGCTACGAAGAAGGTGACGGCCACGCGCTTAATCATGTTTCTTTGACGTTCCCGGCAGCCAGTATGAGCGCGCTGGTGGGTGCCTCCGGCGCAGGCAAAACTACCGTCACCAAACTGTTAATGCGCTATGCCGATCCGCAGCAAGGGCAGATTTCTATTGGCGGCGTCGATATTCGCCGCCTGACGCCGGAACAGCTCAATAGCCTGATTTCTGTTGTTTTCCAGGATGTCTGGCTGTTTGATGACACGCTGCTGGCGAATATCCGTATCGCGCGCCCACAGGCGACGCGGCAGGAGGTAGAAGAGGCCGCCCGCGCGGCGCAGTGCCTTGAGTTTATTTCCCGTCTTCCGCAAGGCTGGCTGACGCCAATGGGAGAGATGGGCGGCCAGCTATCGGGCGGCGAGCGCCAGCGGATTTCCATTGCCAGAGCGTTATTGAAAAACGCGCCGGTCGTTATTCTCGATGAACCGACTGCCGCGCTGGATATTGAAAGCGAGCTGGCGGTGCAAAAAGCGATCGATAACCTGGTTTACAACCGGACGGTGATTATCATCGCTCACCGTTTATCCACCATCGCCGGGGCCGGAAACATTCTGGTGATGGAAGAGGGACAGGTGGTTGAGCAGGGTACTCATGCGCAATTGCTCTCACATCATGGACGTTATCAGGCGCTGTGGCAGGCGCAAATGGCCGCGCGCGTGTGGCGCGACGACGGGGTTTCCGCGTCTGGAGAGTGGGGGCATGAGTGATGTTCAGTCGAATGTGAAACCGCTGACGTTGACGACCGGGCGGGTGATTTTTGCTATTGCCGGCGTCTATGTGACGCAGAGTCTGGTATCGGCGCTGTCTATGCAGTCCTTACCCGCGCTGGTGCGCGCTGCTGGCGGTTCGCTGGCGCTTGCCGGTGCGACAACCCTGTTTATGCTGCCCTGGGCGCTGAAGTTTATTTGGGCGCCGTGGATCGAGCGCTGGCGGCTTCCGCCCGGTAGCCAGGAACGCCGTTCCCGCATGTTAATCCTGCGTGGTCAGGTCGCGCTAGCGGCGATCCTGACTATTGCCGCAGCGATTGGCTGGTTTGGGCGAGAAGGGGGATTCCCCGATACGCAAATCGTCGCGTTATTTGTTCTGTTTATGGTGGCAGGCACGGTCGCCTCCACCATTGATATCGCCAGCGACGGCTTTTGTGTCGATCAACTGACCCGCACGGGTTACGGCTGGGGAAACAGCGTGCAGGTCGGCGGCAGCTATCTGGGAATGATGTGCGGCGGCGGGGTGTTCATGATGCTGTCGGCGGCATCCGGCTGGCCTGTCGCCATGCTGATGATGGCGGTGCTGATTATGGCGCTGTCACTCCCGCTGTGGCGCATTACGGAGCCGACGCGAACAGCGACTATCCCGCATGTTCCGGCGTTAGGTTATGCGCTAAGGAGGAAGCAGGCGCGCCTGGGCTTACTGCTGGTATTGATGCTGAATTCAGGCATGCGGTTTGTGCTGCCTCTTCTGGCACCGCTGTTGTTGGATCATGGGTTGAGCATGTCCGCATTGGGCGCGCTGTTCAGCGGCGGCAATATTGCAGCGGGCATAGCAGGAACGCTGGCCGGCGGATTGCTGATGAAATACACCTCACCCGGCAGAGCGCTGTTGACGGCTTATGGCGTCCAGGGGATCGCGCTGCTGGCGGTGGTGATGACGCTCATGATGGCGCCGGGTCATCTGCTGCTGCAGATTCTCCAGTGTCTGGTCATTGTCCAGTCCATTTCGCTGGCCTGCGCGCTGGTCTGTCTTTACGCCACGCTGATGTCGCTTTCATCGCCTTTGCAGGCCGGTGTCGACTTCACCCTCTTTCAATGTACTGATGCGGCAATCGCCATTCTGGCAGGCGTTATCGGTGGCGTTGTTGCTCAACATTTTGGCTATGCGGCCTGCTTCCTGTTTGCCGGGGCATTCACGTTGCTGGCGGCGTGGGTTGCTTATATCCGGCTGCATTCGGCAAGAGAACTGATGACAAGCGCAATTGATTGATCCGCGAATAACACAGAGAGGTAAGGGATGAAAATCAGTGAATTTCTACATCTGGCGTTACCAGAGGAACAATGGCTACCGACGATTTCTGGCGTTTTACGCCAGTTCGCAGAAGAAGAGTGTTATGTCTATGAGCGTCAACCCTGTTGGTATTTAGGCAAAGGGTGCCAGGCACGGCTGCACATTAATGCCGACGGAACGCAGGCGACATTTATTGATGATGCCGGGGAGCAAAAATGGGCGGTGGATTCCATTGCCGACTGCGCGCGTCGTTTTATGGCGCATCCTCAGGTGAAAGGACGTCGGGTATATGGACAGGTTGGGTTCAACTTTGCGGCGCATGCGCGGGGGATTGCCTTTAACGCCGGGGAGTGGCCGCTGCTGACGTTAACCGTTCCCCGTGAAGAACTTATTTTTGAAAAGGGAAATGTCACCGTTTATGCGGACTCCGCCGACGGGTGCCGACGTTTGTGCGAGTGGGTAAAAGAGGCCGGTACAACGACGCAGAACGCACCACTGGCGGTGGATACCGCCCTCAATGGTGAGGCATATAAACAACAGGTTGCGCGCGCCGTTGCGGAGATCCGCCGTGGCGAGTATGTCAAAGTGATTGTCTCGCGCGCCATTCCCCTGCCATCGCGGATTGATATGCCCGCCACGCTGTTATACGGGCGGCAGGCAAACACGCCTGTGCGCTCGTTTATGTTCCGTCAGGAAGGACGCGAAGCGCTGGGCTTTAGCCCAGAACTGGTGATGTCAGTGACGGGCAATAAAGTGGTCACTGAACCGCTTGCGGGCACCCGCGATCGCATGGGAAACCCGGAGCATAATAAGGCGAAAGAGGCAGAACTGCTGCACGACAGTAAAGAGGTGCTTGAGCATATCCTTTCTGTCAAAGAAGCTATTGCTGAACTGGAGGCCGTTTGCCAGCCGGGCAGCGTGGTGGTTGAAGATTTAATGTCGGTTCGCCAGCGCGGCAGCGTTCAGCATCTGGGGTCTGGCGTGAGCGGTCAGCTTGCGGAAAACAAGGATGCCTGGGATGCGTTTACCGTGCTGTTTCCGTCGATTACCGCCTCAGGTATCCCTAAAAATGCTGCTCTGAACGCGATTATGCAAATTGAGAAGACGCCGCGAGAGCTTTATTCCGGCGCAATCCTGCTGCTGGACGATACGCGCTTTGATGCGGCGCTAGTTCTGCGTTCCGTATTTCAGGATAGCCAGCGCTGCTGGATACAGGCGGGGGCGGGAATCATCGCGCAATCTACGCCGGAACGCGAACTGACAGAAACCCGGGAGAAATTAGCGAGCATTGCGCCCTATTTAATGGTGTAGGAGTAACTGTTTTCTAACCTCACAACCAGACTGTCCAAAGACAATTGAGTCGCTCTTTGATTCCTCTGTGACTCTATTGTCTTCTTTTGGGATAAAATAGGTGTTTTTCGTCATGAAGTTGATAAAAGTCTATATAGAACCACCTCTTGTGGAGGTGGTGGTAATTTGCCAGAGTGTGGGATTCGTTAGTATACTATGGGATAAACTTATTTTTACCAATTGTATAAGGCGGTGCATAAGATTCTCGGCATGCTTCCAGATAATCCGACCACCACTGCATCATCGCTTTGCGGGCTTCCAGGTGCTCTGCCTTATGAATATAAGCCATGCGCACGGTATTGCGCTCCTGATGACTCATCTGGCGTTCTACTGCGTCCTTTGCCCATAAACCCGATTCCATCAGCGCACTGCATGCCATTGCCCGGAAGCCGTGACCGCAGATATCCTTTTTCGTGTCGTAACCCATCACCCGCAGTGCCTTATTGACCGTGTTTTCACACATTGGCTTATACGGGTTATGGTCGCCGGGGAAGATCAGTTCATTATTACCGGTGATATCCTTAATCTGTTTCAGAATGGCGATGGACTGTTCTGAGAGGGGGACGATATGCGGCATTCGCATTTTTGCCCCGCGGCCGGAATAACGCACGCCAATAATGGGTTCTCGCGTCGCGGGTATCGTCCAGACTCGGTTTGTGAAATCAATCTCTGACCAGCGGGCGAAACGCAGTTCACTGGAGCGAATGAACACATGCAGCATCAGCAGAACGGCATGCCGGGTCAGTTCACGGCCCTGATGATATGCCCCAATACGTTCAAGCAGTTCAGGCAGCCGCTCCAGCGGCAGGGCAGGATAGTGCCGTCTGACAGGAGGTGTGGTCACGCCGCCAAGGTTTGCTGCAGGGTTCGTATCGATTAACTCCTGATGGACCGCATGGCGCATTATGTTACTCAGGTGCTGCCGTGTGCGGGACGCAACCTCCAGCAGACCTTTTTCCTCGATCCCTTTCAGCAGGTCAATGAAATGACGGGGTTTAAGTTCTGATACAGGTAGGTTCCCGATGACCGGAAAGATGTGATTGTTCAGGCTGGCAAGCAGACGGTCGGCGGTGTTCTGCGACCATTTCCTGTTACTTTTATGCCACGCCAGCGCCACGTTTTTAAAAACTTTCTCCGGTGTTCGTGAGCCACGTACAGCAGCCCGCTGCTGTACCGGGTTGATATTCAGCGCCAGCATTTTACGGATACCTTCACGTTGCTGTCGCGCATCAGACAGGGAGATGGCTGGATAGGTACCCAGCGCAATGCGGGATTCTTTACCGCTAATACGGTATTTGAGATACCAGTGGCGGGAGCCACCCGGCTTGACCCGCAGATACAGACCGTGAGAATCGGAGACTTTAAAGGGTTTATCAGAAGGCTTGAGGGTGCGGATTTTTGCGCTGGTAAGGGACATATGGGGGTCACTCCATTATCGAACTAACCTGACCCCAGATTTGACCACCAATTTTTCCCGATGCGTAGGGTAAAATCAAAATGCACTGAGAAGAGTTTTCACACTAACCTGTTGAATCAACATCAGATAAAGATTCGCAAGGATGCATGAAAACAGAAAATTGGCTCCTCTGACTGGACTCGAACCAGTGACATACGGATTAACAGTCCGCCGTTCTACCGACTGAACTACAGAGGAATCGTGAGAACGGGGCGCATATTACTTAGCGGTACCTTGTCTGTCAACACTAAATTTCATAAGCCATTTCAATTGGTTAATTAATCTGCAAAGTTGTTAATTAATGAACATTCGTCGCCGAAAACGAGTCTGTATCATTAGCGTGATGCAGTCTCTGCAAAGGATCTTGTTGATAAAATTGACAGAAACGTTGCCACAATGAAGGGAAACGAGGAGCAAAAAGTTCTGGGGCGCTAAAGAAATATTCAGAAAGTACGGCAAAACATTCAGCAGGATCACTGGCAGCATAAGCATCAATGCTCGCCGCATTCTCACCAACTAATTCGATTTCTTCCTGAATGTTGTTCATTGCAGCATGAAGATCGTGTTCCCAGCCAGCAACCTCACGCAACGAAATAAAGGGAACTCCGCTGGCGCGATCGCCGTTACGGGTGTCCAGCTTATGAGCGACTTCATGAATAATCAGGTTAAAACCAGAAGCATCAAAAGAATCTTGTATATCCAACCAGTTCAAAACGATAGGCCCTTGCTGCCAGCTCTGACCTGACTGAACAATACGTTGGTTATGCACCAGACCGATATCGTCTTCCCATTCATCATCGACCACAAATGGCGCAGGATAAATTAAGATTTCATGAAAACCATCCAGCCATTCCAGTCCTAACTCCAGAACGGGCAGGCAAAATAGAAGTGCTATCCGGCAGCTTCTTAATGAATTCAGCTCAAAGCCCTGTAAAGGAACAAGCTGTTTTTGCTGTAAAAAACGTTCGGCAAGAGCGACCAATTTGCTTTGTTCCTGTTCTGTCAGACACGTTAAAAGGGGGATCGATAGTGCTTCCTGCCAGGGAAGGGCAGTTTGATGTGCTGATTCTTGTACTTTCCAGGGCCACTTAATCATCGTTTTGCTCGCAAACTCGTCACTTGAACAAAATTGCACGGACAGGGACTGTTAAAATGCCAAATTTCCTGGCATCATGGCAACCATCTGAACGGAGAGATGCCGGAGCGGCTGAACGGACCGGTCTCGAAAACCGGAGTGGGGGCAACTCCACCGGGGGTTCAAATCCCCCTCTCTCCGCCAAAATTCAATCACTTACACATCATTAAGTCAGTGACAAAAATCACACTTGGAATTACTTGGAATATTTTCTTGGAATATTTTCAGGTAACGGGACATCAAGTGTTGGTGAAACTTTAACCTTTCTGTCATAGATTAGCACTTGCCCTTCGGTTTTGTGACCAGAGAAAAGTTGCTTATCCCGGCTGCTTCCTTCATAGTCTGAAATTCCTTTCGCCTTCAGATCATGAAAGGTGAAGTCGGTTAAAATACCTGAAATTTTTCCAGCACGATTTCTTGCATCTACCCACATTTCGTTAAAGCCTTTGTACATATATCGGTTGCCGTATTGATTGCTGATTACATAGGCGGATGTTGGTAACTGTTTTGCTTTTTCGATCGCCGCCTGTAATCGTGGACTCCATGCTTTTATCTGTTTTTTTCCTGTTTTCCCTTGCTGGATAAAGATCCCGTCGTTTCCAATCTGCTCCCATTTCAGCGATAACACATCGGAAACCCTCGCTGCACACAGATAGGCAATTTCCATTGCGATAAAAACAGGAAGAGGTGCAACGCTTAATACTGCCTGGTATTCTTTGTCGGTTACATATCGTTCGCGGTTTTTGGCCTTGAATTTACTTACACCTGCACATGGGTTAGCTTTCACGTACCCTCGCTCATACCCCCAACTGTAAACGCGGGACATACTGCTTTTTTCATGGTTGGCTTGCGTTTTACTCTGTTCCCCCCTCTTGTCCATGTATCGACGGATGTGTTCTGGTTTTATGGAATCTGCCGGCACCTTACCGAATACGGCAAGCAACTTTTTTTGATGTTGCAGATAATCTTTTTGTGTTCTTGGACTGAGGTCACTGTAATAGGCGCTGGCGAGGAATTTTTCCCACAAGCGACCGAATGTCATTGCACGATCGCGATTATTTACAGTTTCCTCATACTTTTTCCATAAAGCAGCTAAACCATCCTTGATGGCGGTTAGTGTTACAGATTCTCTGGATGTTGGTTTCCATACATAACTATATTTATTTGGGTATACATTTGGAGGTAGTTTTTCGTGTTCAGGATTTTTCCTTCGTCTTCCCATCAGATTGCACCAAAATTCGGCTCTACCTCGCGTGGTGGTAAAGTTTTATTGCAGGTAAATAGATCCCGGCTGACAATCGGTTTGCCACTACGATTGGTATAGAACGGAAGCCCGTTTTCCGTTAACCATTTTCGCTGGTGGCTTGCATATTTGCAGCCCGTTAATATTAGCAATTCATCTTCGGTTAAAAATAAGCTACTCATAGCTATATCTCATAACCGCCGCTAACTATATACGGTTAGCGGCAATTAGGGTTGAACATTAAAAATCAGCCTGACTCGGGATCAGTTTTTGCCAGATAGCTGAAACGTATTTTGCCTGGTAACGGGCGTCATCAAGTGCATTATGGCGCTCACCTTCGAATGGAATAGCCGTTCTGGCATCGAAGTCTATGGCCTTCCCCAGCTCAACGATTGTGCGTACATCGCGATCGTTGTAGTAACGCCACGGGCAGGGGATCCCCTGCCGTTCGTATGAACGGCGCAAAATCGTGTTGTCGAAGTTGGCTCCATTTCCCCAGACCTGAACAAAAAATTCACCGGAGTTTTCGTCGATAAATTCCCGCAATTGTAACAGTGCATCATCTAACGGGATTTCATCGGTCATAATGGCAGATTGCGCTTCGCGTGATTGCTTAAGCCACCATTTAATGGTGTCCCGATCAATGACTCCGCCAGCAGTTTCCAGATCGATAGTCTTACTAAATTCCGGTCCCATATCTCCGGTTTGCGGATCGAAAAATATTGCACCTATTGAGATGATCGGGGCATCAGGATTTTTTCCCATGGTTTCAAGGTCGATCATTAGATGGTCACACGTCTTGCTGGTGGATGTGATTTCTTGATGACCGTTCACCTTAATTGAGTGATCTGCCGTCTCGCCAGTTTCATTATCGCTATCGTGATGCTGATTGCCGCCAGTGTTCTCCTTGTGTGGATGTTCAGCGCCTTCCATTTCCTCCGGATCATCTTCCTGAACTTCAACCTGATACTCTTCATCGAATGTTTCCTGGTATGTTGCGTCGCCCATCACCGCGCCACAATCAGGGTAGTTGCCGCCGCCGGTCTGACCGCAGGCGGTGCAGACTTTTTCCACTTCCTGTTGCGCCACTGGTTCAGGATGTTTCGTTTCTGGCTCGTTTTGTAACGCATTTGGGCTGTTTTGTTCCGCTTTCTGGCCGTTCTGTTCCGTTTCTTGCTGGTTCTGATTCACTGAATCGCGGGTTTCAATCCCCTTCACCCATTTCGGATCATTCGGGGCGCTAATCCCTGCAACAAATTCACCAAGTGATACAGCAAGCAACTTATTGGCGTCAGGCTGGCTGATATTGGCTGCCTGCATAATTTTGTTTACTTCGTCAGCGGTAACTTTTACCGGCTCTGGTTGTGCGATCGTGTCAGATGCACCAGTATTTTGTTGTGAACCTGAGTACGTGCCGTTTTTACGTGCGAAGTATTCCTCTTTTGTGATTTCCGTAGCTCCCAGGGCCAGTGCTTTTTCCAGACCAGAAAGTTTGTTTGCGCGACCGTATTTTTCGCCGTCCTTATCGGTGAAAAGGAAGTAGAACGGTCCCTCACGCTCTACAGATGGTTCGTCTTCCACTTCGCATTCGGTTTTTTCGTTGTCCGGCATTGCCGTTTCCACTGCATCAGTTTCTGGTACTGGTGACGGGAGAGTACCAGCTGTGCCCTGATTTGTTCCTTCGTCATCTTCAAACACGCCCTTGGTAGTCAGGTATTCAGTGATGTATTTGTTCAGTGCTACGGGATCTTTGTGAATGTCGATCGGACGCTCACGGACAAGGCCAAAAATAGTCTGACGGTCGTAGCGAACGGCATCGGGTTGTTTGCGCATTGATGCGGAAATGCGCTTCCAGTCTTCGCGATCTTTGTCGATAACTTCATTTTTTGCCCAGCGATGGATGCTGCCGTCAATGTTTCCGGTATCAATATCGCCAGGCCAGAGAGCGTAGGCCAGTTCTTCATCCAGCGTTTTCCATGTCTGCTTGTATTCGCGACAAATGGCGGCAGTGACTGGGTTGATTTTTCCTGCTGAGTTTTCAGTGTGCTGTTGATTGACTCTGGCGCGGGCGAGATCAACAACAGACGTGTATTTTCCAGTCTCTTTGCGCTCTGCGTCCTGCCGTTTTTTCCAGTTACGTAATTCAGCCTGAATTTCTGGCCATTTGGCACCCGGATTACATTTGTGTTTAACCCATCCGATAGCGAACAGTTTGCGTTCCGGATACATAGCGTTAATTTCAGGCGTTTTCATCAGTGCTTCAACGATATGCCCGTCAAAGGTAGCAACGTCTTCCTGCAGTAATTCCTGCGCGTCAATCGCCATATCAACGGTGATGTTTTCACATGTACCGAACTTAACCAGGACCGCGTTCTGTACTTCAAGGGACAGCTTGTCAAAATTGACGTTCATCGGATCGGATTCTGGTTCGACCGGAATAAAGGAAGCGGATTCCTCATCCCAGCGGTTTTCCTGCATATATTCAGCATCCCAGGAATCGAGGGCAGGGCGGGGTATACCGGGTTTATCCTCGCAAACAAGAAATTTATAAGCGCAGTCCTGAGCAGCCGGATAATGTTCCAGGAATTGCCAGTGAAATTTTGCGCGGGCGCGACGTTCATCACCGGCTTCAATGGCAGTGGCCACCGCAACAGCGCTATCTTCTTTTATGGCCTGTTCGTCAGGAATAGCAGCGCAAATAAAGATTTTACTCATTGTGTTTTAACCTCATTACAGATTTCAGGGTGAACGAATCCCTGCCATTGCTGGCATTTTTAATCCGTTGGTATGGCGTTAATATGGCTGGCGGGTTATCCAGCCGGTATTTCGTTATTCAGGTTCAGCGATACTTTTTTTAACGGGAGGCATTCACCGGGGATTTTTTGTTCGTCCCTTACCTGAATGCAGGATGACTTACTGTCATAAATTCCGGTAATCACATTTTGTGGCTCACCCGTTATAAGAAAAACGGTCATCACCAGCGCAAATGCTGAAGTCACTGCTGTTCTCCGATAATACCAAGTTCAAGAAGGGCAATTCTGGAAAGTATGGAATTATCATTGAGAAGATAAGGTTCATATTTTCTCATCTTAATGGCATCTTCCGTAAACTCCCGGTTACTGAGCAGAACACCAATATCAAAACAACCTTCAGACGTATTAACGTTTGGTAATAACGTTTCCATTATCGCGTCCTCAACAATGAATTTTGTGATGCGGTGCCTGGTGCCTCCAGGTGACGTTAACCAGTTAACAATTAACGCCGGATACAGAGCATTCCCGTTACGCCCGTAAAAGACCGCTTGTTTTAACTGTTCCGCGTGCGCTGAGCCGCATTCACCGCATCACAAAATTCACTTTAAAAAGGGCGGCAGAGCAGTCACGGAGTAGAACTGATGCCACCAAAGACTACACATGGATATTGTGGCGGGGCTGTCACTTAAGCGTATGGTCAGCCTGACAACCCGGTGTCCTCAAGGGGAAGGAATAACCCCGCCATACTTACCGCCGCGCCATTTCGCGGATTGCCACAACCGGAAGCGCACGGTCGACGAAAATTTAACGACAGGCTATCTATGAACCAGCTACCTCGCCGTGCGCTTTCGCGTTATGGTCTGACTTTTCATGGAAATATCCTTTCAGTAAACTGTCAGTGCCGGATGCTCACCCGTGTCCGGCGCACGCACTCCACCTCACCCGTGGAGAACTCCTTAATTACCAACCTTAGCTTCGTTGGTTAGCTATTAACGCTGGTATGTAATCATTCTGGCAATGCTTAATGCCGCTGCTTTTTCCAGCCTGGTGATATCCTGCTCCAGAGCGGACAGATTTTCAGCCTGCTTAGCCCTGGCTTCATTGGCCCATTTCAGATCCTGCGCTGCATTAATTTTCTGGCGCATCCACTCATAAAGTTCATCATCGGTATAGTCTGGCGCGATGATGACGGGTTCTCGTTTCTGCATGTCGGCTCCTTGTGGTTAGCGTTGCCTGCTTTTAACCACGTCAGGCGAGGTGGTATCCTCTGAGGGGGCTGTTACTCGAGAGGAAATTGGTTATGAGTACAATCAAGTTTTCTTGCCCAGAATGTGGTGGCGAAGTCTTTGACACATCCTTTAAGCCGCAGGGCTCTGACAGTTTCGCGGGAGCCATCTGCAAAAATTGTGGTCACCTTGTAACTGAAGATGAGTCCTCGCAGTTCGATGACGAAATCGTTGACAATATCTTCGGTGCACTCACCAGAGACTTTCTGAAGTAAAGGCGCATACCGCTTAGTTACCGCTCTGATAATTCTTACCTGTCCGGCAATGGCGCTGATGTCAATATAAAGCGCCATTGCTGCTTCTTTGCCGATCCCGGGATGCCTTCCATTCTGATGTTTGACTTCGCCCACTGAGAAATCCTCTGTTTCCCCTTAACGCCGGGGTAGCGGAACAAAAACCTGCTGCATAGTTATTAAAGTTGAACCCTGCCGTCATGTTCTTACGCCTCGGGCTGGCTACTTAACCCCTGACCACTGCCGGGTAACTCGAAGTATTGCCCTGCGTTCTGTGGGGCGGGGTGGGTAGTGGAAATAATCTACAATTAAAAACTGTTTTGTGTCAACAGTTTTTAATTGTTGTGTTGGGCAAAAAAACTCCCTCGAATGAGGGAGTGTGAAAATTGTTCAGTTCAGATAGGGAAGGGAAATTGTCGGCGGGCATGCACAATATTTGCAATTTCAATGCTTGAAGTTGCTACTCGGTACAAAACGATATAATTAGGGTGAACCACAATTTCCCGCAAACCGGATACTCGATCACTTGGCGGATATAGATATGGATGCTCAGAGAGGGCTAAAACAGACGTTTCAATCCGTATTTTTAGTCTGCGTGCTGCAGGAATATTTTCCTTAGCAATATAGGCTACGATCTGACGCAAATCATCGCGAGCAGATGGTAGCCACAAAATGGGTAACATTACTCGCTCCTGTTAGTTACAGCAATTTGAGCAATAAGATTCTCCATTTCAGCCATTACCTCATCATGTGGAATTGAGGGACGAGGGTCTGCAAGGCTTGACGCAACTTTAGCGCGTAACCATTCGTTGTAACTGTTTTCTTGTTCGGTAGTTTCGAATTCTGAAACTATCGGAGAAAGGGCTGTACTCATGGCATAACTCCTCTTCTTGTACTGTGGTCACGCCCGGCGGCTTTTTTGTGCCGCCAACCACCGGGCAATGGTTTCTTCCATTGATTTTTTCTTGTCTTTGATTTCTTGAAGCATTTTTTCTTGGTCTTCCTCTGGAAACGCACTAAAAGCCTGGAGCAGTTCGCGTTGACGAGGACCAATTTTCATCGTGTCAGGGGTGAAAATTTGCTCCCCCTCTTCAGGAGGCAATAAAAACCAATGCAATGGATGCCCTGTAACCTCAACCAGTTTATCCAAACTTGAGGCTTTAGGTGTAGCCTTACCGCTGACCCATTGTTGAACAGTTTGTTGTGTCACACCAATTCTACGGGCAAGCTCAGCCTGGCTCCATCCAGTTTCCTGAAGAAGCTTGCTGATTCTGTACATAGATACTTCTAGGGCGTTCATCATTATTCAATTTTACAGGTAAATACTGTTAAAAGCATCACAATAAAAAACTGTTGATTGTGTACAGTTTTTTATTGTAGGCTTTGCTTATAGTTTTTTAGAGGAGAGCAAAATGCTAGATAGCACTCGCGAAAAAATTAGGCAGAAATACACTCAAGCTGAAATAGGTCGTTATATGGGGGTCGCTCAACAGACTGTTTGGCAATGGTTTAGCTTTGACGTTCCCCCAAAGCAGGTAATTCCGTTATGTCAGCTAATGAAGTGGGAAGTTACCCCGCATGAAATTCGCCCTGATATTTATCCTAACCCAACCGACGGTTTACCTGTTGGATTCAAGGTTAACACATCAAATGCACCGGAGCTGATTCATGAAAATCAAGCATGAACACATCCGCATGGCAATGAATGCCTGGGCGTATCCAGACGGTGAGAAAGTTCCAGCAGCTGAAATAGCCCGGACTTATTTCGAGCTGGGAATGACGTTCCCGGAACTGTATGACGACAGCCATCCGGAAGCCCTGGCTCGCAATACCCAGAAAATTTTCCGCTGGGTAGAGAAAGACACCCCTGATGCAGTTGAAAAAATTCAGGCGTTGTTACCAGCGATCGAAAAGGCAATGCCACCTTTGCTGGTGGCCAGAATGCGCAGCCACAGTTCAGCTTATTTTCGGGAGCTGGTGGAGACGCGGGAGCGATTGGTGAGAGACGCTGATGATTTTGTCGCAGTGGCAATCGCCGGTTTCAACCAGATGAACCGTGGTGGTCCGGCAGGAAATGCTGTGGCAGTACATTGACTGACAATAGCCATATCGAATCGCTTCCGGCAACTCGTGAGTAAAAAGATTCGGTATCAGAAGAGGTGAGTATGGCTAACGCCTGGCTCAGATTATGGCATGACATGCCAAATGACCCTAAGTGGCGAACAATTGCCAGGGTGTCAGGGCAGCCAATTGCAACAGTGATGGCAGTGTATATCCACCTCCTGGTGAGCGCGTCACGAAATGTCACGCGAGGTCACATTGATGTCACGACAGAAGATTTGGCAAGTGCGCTCGACGTGACAGAAGAGGTAATTGATTCAATTTTGCAGACGATGCAGGGGCGGGTACTTGATGGTGATTTAATCACTGGATGGGAAAAACGCCAGGTGCTTAAAGAGGACAACGGCAATATTTCGCAAACCGCAAAATCTCCTGCAGAGCGCAAGAGGGCGCAGCGAGAGAGGGAAAGAAAGCGGGAACAAAATGGCGATTGTCACGGCGCGTCACGAAATGTCACGCACATGTCACGACGAGTCACGACAGATAAAGATACAGATAAAGATACAGATCAAGAAGATCAAAACACTATGGTTCATGGCGTAAAAAACGCCACGAACCAGGCAGGGGATGTTCAGACCGTCAATCCTGGTCAGCCAGCAGGCACGACACCGGAAGCCGATTCAGCGTATGCGCTGAAAGCCGATTCGGGCGCTGTGCAGCAGGTGATGACCGCAAGGCCGGAGCAATCACACCAACTGCAGCAGCCTGAAGCCGATTCCGCCATTCAGCGGGAAGCCGATCGGGTAGTCCCGGAAAGCACCGGGCAGTCTGTGGGACGAGTGGATTATCCGGATGTGTTCGAACAGGTCTGGCGGGAGTACCCGTTGCGTGCCGGAGCAAACCCGAAGAAATCCGCTTTCAGTGCCTGGAAGGCCAGATTACGCGAGGGGGTGCCACCAGAGGCCATGCTGGATGGCGTGAGGCGTTACGCAAGATACTTGGCGGCTACCGGGAAAACGGGAACGGAATTTGTTCAGCGAGCGACGACGTTTTTTGGACCGGACCGGAATTTTGAAAACCCCTGGCTGCTCCCGGTAAGCGGCACGAACAACCAGCGTTGTGTGAATCATATTTCTGAACCGGATAACGAAATTCCGCCGGGCTTCAGGGGGTAAGTGTTAATTTCTGGTCATGAGGTAATTTTCAGGAGGGCTTGTGGCAAAAGTTTTTACACAAGAAGAGCGGGAAAAAATTAAAGGGCAGGTTGTTGAACTTGTACGTCTGAGCGGTCGCGAGACGTTACGGCAACTGGAAGCCAAGACAGGTGCGACAAGATATCTGATGAGCGTTCTGGCCAGAGAACTGGTTGCCAGTGGCGATGTATACAACTCTGGTTACGGGTTATTCCCGTCTGAACAGGCGCGTAAGGACTGGCAAAATGCCCGTAAAAAGCTCTCAAGGGCAAAGCTGAAGAAACCTGCAGTGGTTGATCCGGACCTTATCTGGTCGTTACCAGACGGCGAAATGCGCCGCTACGACAGGCACCAGAACATAATTTGTCGTGAGAGCAGGAGGAGCGAAGTTATGCAGCGTGTGCTGGCGTTCTATCGGGGAAACTTTCAGGAGGTGATGGAGTGAGGGTGAGAGTTTATATTGCCGGTCCAATGACGGGATATGAAAATTTCAACCGTGAGGCATTTCACAAGGTGGAAGAGGAACTGAAACGGGAAGGGCATACCGTCTTAAACCCGGCAGTACTTCCGGACGGGCTGACACAGCCGCACTACATGGATATTTGCATGGCAATGATTCGTTGTGTGGATGCGATTTACATGCTGAATGGCTGGCAGCGGTCAGCGGGCGCTAAGGCAGAGCTGGCACTGGCGGAGAAACTGGGGCATGCGGTGATTTATCAGGAGGTGGCTCAATGAGAGAGGTTAACTATGAGGCGCTTCGTGAGGCAGCACAAAACTATCAGTCGACGCTGGCGTGGTATCAGGCTATCCCGGACAGCCCAAATGCTGAACGGGATTGTGATGCGGCTCTTGCTGCGTTTAAGCGTCACATCCGTCATCGGGAAGCGGATATTATCGCTGATTTGCTGGATGGACTGGAAGAAGCAAAATCACAACTCAACGAGCAGCGTGAGTATTACGAAGGCGTTATCTCTGATGGGAGCAAGCGTATTGCTGAACTGGAAGCGCGGGAAGTTCAATTACCGACTCGCTACGACCTTCGATATGGACACCCGATAAATGCAGATGAGCGACATGTCATGATACCTAAAGAAAATGGCAGTTGGCTTTACCTGATTGACCTAGAACACGCATTACGCGTCGCTGGCATTCGCATCAAAGGAGAGGAGCATGGAAATAAAACCAGAGGATGAGTTAAGCAATATCGTTTTATTTCCGGTAAAAGAGGATGACCCTCGTAATCAGGTTAATTTTCTTTATGAGCCATCGGAAAGACCATACTGCCATCACGCTTCTGTCCGGGTTGACGAAAAAGAGCGTCAGGTCCGCTGTAAAATCTGCGGTGCAGTTGTGGAGCCGTTTGACTGGATGCTCTCAGTGGCGAAAAGAGAAACCAGACTGGCAGATGATGTAAGGCTATTGCGCCAGGAGGAACAGGAAAGGCGGAAAAATATAGAAAAGTTAATTCAGATTGAGCGTAACGCGAAAGCGCGGATACGCAGGGCGACAAAATCCAGAACTGAATAAATAAATTTAGCGCTGTAAATACAATTTAATCCTTAACCGGAGGGATTTCTGCACCCTCAGAACATCAGGAGGCCGCCCTAAAGGGCGGTAGTGAAATGCGAAAATTCAAAATAATTATTGAAACGGGAATAGCCGGTGGAGATTTCGAGGATGAATTCGAAGTGGATGATGATGCAACACCAGATGAAATACAGGATGAAGCTAAAGATATTTTCTTTAACTACTGCAATTACTCATACCACGAAATAAAAGACGAAGAGGAAGAACAAAATGGCTGATTTTGGTTCAACTAAATATAACGCCAGTTTTGAAGAATGGCATGAACTGTTAATGGATTATGCAGAGTTACGCGGTGGAAGTGCCGCTGATGCTGAAGCATGGCGTTATGACTACGAAGCAGGAAAAACTCCGGTCGAAGCATATTGTGATGAGTGGGGCGATGAATGAGCGAGATTAATTATCAGGAAGGACATGAAACGGCAGGGCAGGCAAAACCAGTTGCATGGCGATATCGCTACGTGAAAAAAGGCATTACGGACTCACAGGGGGAGCCGTGGGTTGGTGACTGGAAATATGTACCGACAAAAGAGGATTGCAACGACAGGCCGAGCTATGAAATTCAGGCGTTATTCACTGCCCCGCCTGTGCCACTGACATCAGAAGGACTGGTTAAAGCCGTGCGCTTTTATGAACAGGTAAAGCGTGAGAATCCACCAGTCGAAACAGGAGCATGGAAAGATGCTGTTGATTGGGTACTCAAAGAGGCCTGCAGTGCTGTCATTCTGGGTAAAGCCGACAACCCACCAGCTTCCGGCAATCAGGTTAGCGAATTAACAATGTGGGTTAAACGACTGGTCAGCCAACTGAAAAAAGCCAAGCCGGACTGCAAATTACCGGAGAAGGCGATGGACTACCTGAAGCGAAACGGACTGATAAGCGTGGAGGATGTTTTACGGTGAGATAGTAAATGCATGTAATGAGACGGGGGGGGTGTGAGGGGAGGCTTCATCTGGATAGATCTTGCACCGTTCATATGTTATAAAAACAATTCCTACTGTTAAATCGTTGTTTGTTTTAGTTGCTATATTTAAGGAGTGAATATGCAGTTAATTGTTGATTACCCAGATCATAACATTTATTCATCTTTTGTGGATGCGGATGCTGAACTTCGAGAGTTAAATGGTGGGGCAGTAGTTGTAATAACGGTAAAAATACCTCTTACTAGCACATCGGAACAGTTGTTTAATAAATACACTTGCGGGGAAAGTCTTCGTATTAAATTGAGGAATGGCGATGAATGGAAAATGTATTTCGTTATGCTTGATGGAGGGCGCTATATATTTTCCTCGCACCTGTGATAAAAATGATGAGCCGAGACTGTATTTACGGGACGCTGAGAGAATACCATAGAAAAGCTTATCTAACTTAAGTAGAATTGCTGCGGGTGCTTGAGGCTATCTGCCTCAGGCATGAACACCAAAGGCAGATAGAGAAAAGCCCCAGTTAACATTACGCGTCCTGCAAGACGCTTAACATTAATCTGAGGCTCAATCTATGAACGGCAAATCTAGGTTAGCCTCTTACGTGCCGAAAGGCAAGGAGAAGCAGGCTATGAAGCAGCAAAAGGCGATGTTAATCGCCCTGATCGTCATCTGTTTAACCGTCATAGTGACGGCACTGGTAACGAGGAAAGACCTCTGCGAGGTACGAATCCGAACCGGCCAGACGGAGGTCGCTGTCTTCACAGTCTACGAACCTGAGGAGTAAGAGACTTGGCGAGGGAGAAATCCCTCGCCGCCTCTGATGTGTCAGGCATCCTCAACGCACCCGCACTTAACCCGCTTCGGCGGGTTTTGTTTTTTCCTGGCATTCTGGTTTACAATTCGCACGTCAGCCTGAACACCTGACACCTGCTGCGCCAGCAGAGAAAACAGATGGCGCACAAAACCAAATTTCACAATTCTGATACCGACCTTGCCATCCGGCATGAGCGGCGTTCACACGCATTTAAAACCGACTGGTACCAACACCCACCATGTACTGAAGAACAGGCCGAATGGCTAATTCATAACTACCGCAGACGCGGATACGAGATTAAGAAAGCCCTCAGCCTCGATTATCGTCACTGGATAATCTCCGTCAGGCTTCCTTACTCTGAACGCCCACCGCGTCCGTCCCGCACATTCCAGCAACGCATCTGGAGGTAACGTGCGGGTATTACTTCGACCTGTTCTGGTACCGGAACTCGGGCTGGTGGTCCTTAGGCCGGGCTGTGAATCCATGCAAGTATTTCATAACCCTCGAGTGCTGGTGGAGCCTGAACCGAAAAGCATGCGCGGTCTGCCGTCCGGAGTCGTCCCTGCCGTTCGCCAGCCGCTGGCGGAGGATAAATCATTACTGCCATTTTTCAGCGATGAGCGGGTGATTCGTGCTGCTGGCGGCGCTGGGGCACTGTCTGACTGGCTGTTGCGTCATGTCAAATCCTGCCAGTGGCCTCATGGTGACTATCATCACAGTGAAATCGTCATACATCGTTACGGTACCGGCGCGATGGTGTTGTGCTGGCACTGCGACAACCAGTTGCGTGACCAGACATCCGAATCACTCGGGCAACTTGCTCATCAAAACCTGTCAGCATGGATGATTGACGTCATACGCCATGCAATGAATGGCACGCAGGAGCGGGAATTGTCGCTGGCTGAATTATCCTGGTGGGCGGTCTGCAATCAGGTGGCGGACGCGCTTCCGGAGGCAGTATTACGTCGTTCTCTGGGGTTACGTGCGGAAAAAATCCGCTCCTTGTACCGCGAAAGCGACATCGTACCGGGAGAGCAGACCGCCACCAGCATACTGAAGCAGCGCACAAAAAATCTTGCGCCGTTGCCTCATGCCCACCAGCAAAACCCGCCACAGGAAAAGACGGTGGTCAGCATTGCCGTTGATCCGGAGTCACCGGCTCAGTATCTCCAGCGCCAGAAACCACAACGGGAAGAGATGCCTGTATACACGCGTTGGGTAAAAACGCAGAAATGCATGACGTGCGGTAATCAGGCAGATGATCCGCATCACATCATTGGTCATGGACTGGGAGGGATGGGAACAAAGGCTGATGATTTGTTTGTTATTCCGCTGTGCCGTAAATGTCATAACGAACTGCACGCCGGGGTAAAAGATTTTGAAGAAAAACACGGCAGCCAGCTGTTGTTGCTGATTCGTTTTTTAATGCACGCGAGAAATTCGGGTGTCCTGAAGTGGAAAGCATGAATGACTGAACGCATAGAATTTGTTTTGCCTTACCCGCCGACGGTGAATACCTACTGGCGACGTCATGGCAATACGTATTTCATCTCGGAAGCCGGAAAGCGTTATCGCCGTGATGTGGCGCTAATTGTTCGCCAGCAGCGGCTGAAATTAAACCTGTCCGGAAGGCTGGCGATAAAGATTATTGCAGAGCCACCGGATAAGCGCCGTCGTGACCTGGACAATATCCTGAAGGCACCACTGGATGCGCTGACGCATGCCGGACTACTTATAGACGACGAGCAGTTTGATGAAATCAATATTGTGCGCGGTCAGCTCGTTCCTGGTGGGCGGCTGGGGATAAAAATCACAGAACTGGAGTGCGCATGAATAACCAGTATTTACAGTTTGTGCGTGAGCAGCTCATTATCGCCACCGCTGATTTGAGTGGGGCAACAAAAGGTCAGCTTGAAGCCTGGCAGGAGAATGCCATGTTCGATACAGGGCGTTACAGGCGAAAAAAAATCCGGTACCGCGATGAAGTGACTGGAAAAATGATAACGCGGGATAATCCACCAATCCCGGGAAAACAATCACTGGCGAATGGCTCATCAATTGCCCTGGTCAGCCCGGTTGAGTTTTCGACATCATCATGGCGGCGGGCTTTGCTGTCTCTTGAAGAGCATCATAAAGCCTGGTTGTTGTGGTGTTACGGCGGGAGTATTTGTTGGGAATATCAGATCGCGATAACACAGTGGGCGTGGAATGAATTTAATACTCAATCCGGTACCAGAAAAATTGCAGGGAAAACGCAGGAACGCCTGAAAAAATTAATCTGGCTGGCGGCGCAGGCAGTAAAAGCAGAACTTTTTGGTGGGGAAGGTTATGAATACCAGGAGCTGGCATTACTGGCGGGAGTGACAACTAAAAACTGGTCCAAAACATTTACTCGTCACTGGGTTGCAATGAAACACATTTTTCAACGACTGGATAGTGAGGCTTTATTGTTTGTAATGAGAACACGTTCAAAACAAAAGGCGGCATTTTCAAAGCAAAGTGTTGCAAAAGTAGATTGAAAGGCATATATTTCATGCAAATCTGATATTTTGCCGATTTTGTACGTGATGGCAAAAGCAAACAAAACCCGCCCACAAGCGGGTTTTTTTGTGCCACTTATCTCGGATAGACATGGTGAATGCGCTGGTGGAGGAGCTAAGGGTGATTTTTAACCAGGTGATTTTTGAATGCTTGCAACATTGATTTCGTAACGTTATTATCCTGCGCCCGGCCCTTTAGCTCAGAGGTGAGAGCGAGCGACTCATAATCGCCAGGTCGCTGGTTCAAATCCAGCAAGGGCCACCATCACATACCGCCATTAGCTCATCAGGATAGAGCACCAGCCTTCGAAGCTGGTTGCGCGGGGTTCGAGTCCTCGATGGCGGTCCATTATCTGTACCCTGCGTTGTTAGCTCAACCGGACAGAGCAATTGCCTTCTAAGCAATCGGTCACTGGTTCGAATCCAGTACAACGCGCCAGACTTATTTTTCCCGGCTCGCTTTTGCGGGCCTTTTTTTTAAATGTCTCACAATTCAGACGGTTGACAGTTGTCTGTTTTGCGGGGAGTTTGTTAAAAGAAACTGGCATGGTGAATCCCCCTGTGCGGAGGGGCAATCAGCGAGTAGGTATATGGGATAATCGCGGATTCAGGTGCTGGTACTGAATTCACCGGGAGGCACCCGGCACCATGCAGTTGACTGAAACCATGTATACTCTCAGGCCCCACGCACATGTGTTGGGGCCTTTTTACATGCAAAAAAAAGCCCGCATATGGATACGGGCGGCAAGGAACAAAAAACGTGAAGTGATCTATTCAGCCAGTGGATAATACCCTGACGTTACCATATTGCGCAATCGCGCATTCTTTCTTTTTCGCTCCCCTTATAACTACGCCATCCGTTCGCTGCGGAGGTGAGGCTATGAAATCCATGGATAAAATTTCAACGGGCATTGCCTACGGCACCTCCGCAGGCAGTGCTGGCTACTGGTTTTTACAGTGGCTTGATCAGGTCAGTCCGTCACAGTGGGCTGCGATTGGTGTACTGGGGAGTCTGGTTCTGGGCTTCCTGACATATCTGACTAACCTGTATTTCAAAATCAGAGAGGACCGTCGTAAGGCTGCACGGGGAGAGTAATTCAATGACTCAAAACTATGAACTGATTGTGAAAGGGATCCGCAATTTTGAGAATAAAGTTACGGTAACTTTAGCGTTACGGGACAAAAAACGCTTTGACGGTGAAATTTTTGACCTGGACATCTCGCTGGACCGTGTTGAAGGTGCCGCGCTGGGGTTTTATGAGGCAGCAGCCAGAAGGAGCATCAGACAGGTCTTCCTGGATGTTGCTGCCGGGTTATGTGAAGGGGATGAGCAGTCGCCGGAAAAGCGCCCCGTAATTTTAGAGGCGCAGAATGTGTGGATAACCTACAAAGGAAAGCTACCAGGAAGAATTACTGGTTCTCTGAAGACTCCTCCGGAATCACAACCTTAAGTCACTGACCGGAACAGATAAACCTGTCCGTGGGCAGAAACCGATAAATCCTGATAAATATCCATGAACGCAAAAATCAGATACGGCCTGTCGGCTGCCGTTCTGGCACTGATTGCCGTCGGTGCGCCCGCGCCTGATATTCTCGACCAGTTTCTGGATGAAAAAGAAGGTAACCACACAACGGCATACCGCGATGGGGCCGGCATCTGGACCATCTGTCGGGGTGCCACAATGGTGGATGGTAAGCCCGTCATACCGGGAATGAAGCTGTCGAAGGAAAAATGCGACCAGGTTAACGCTATTGAACGTGATAAGGCGCTGGCATGGGTAGAGCGCAATATTAAAGTACCACTGACCGAACCACAGAAAGCGGGTATAGCGTCATTCTGTCCCTATAACATTGGCCCCGGTAAGTGTTTCCCGTCGACGTTTTATAAGCGGCTGAATGCCGGTGATCGTAAGGGCGCATGCGAGGCGATTCGCTGGTGGATAAAAGATGGTGGGCGCGATTGCCGCATACGTTCAAATAACTGCTATGGACAGGTTATTCGTCGTGACCAGGAAAGCGCATTAGCCTGTTGGGGGATAGATCAGTGAGCAGAGTCGCAGCGATTATTTATACTCTGGTTATCTGCACCATCGTCTGCCTGTCGTGGGCGGTCAATCATTACCGTGATAACGCCATCGCCTACAAAGAACAGCGTGATAAAAAAGTCAGTGAGCTGAAGCAGGCGACTGCCACCATCGCTGACATGCAACAGCGTCAGCGTGATGTTGCTGCGCTCGATGCAAAGTACTCGAGAGAATTAGCCAATGCGAAAGCTGAAAATGAAACTCTGCGCGCTGATGTTGCCGCTGGTCGTAAGCGCCTGCGGGTCAATGCCAGTTGCTCCGCAGCCGTGCGTGAAGCCACCGGACCCACCAGCGTGGATAATGCAACCAGCCCCAGACTGGCAGACACCGCTGAACGGGATTATTTCACCCTCAGAGAACGGTTGATGACGATGCAGAAGCAACTGGAAGGGGCACAGCTATACATTCGTGAGCAATGTCTCAGATAAAAACCGGCCAAGGATAATCCGCTAAAGATTCGCCGGTGGCGAAAGAGAGCCAAGGTGTCAACCTACGCTATTACTTATGATAATGCAACAGACGAAGCGGGACATATTGGCGCATAACAAATCAGTGCAGGCTAACTGCAGGAAGAACTTAGGGCGTGAACGTAGAAAACCTAAGTAACGCACATTACATCTATAACGAGATGAAAGAGCTACAGCGACAGAAAGGTATACTGGAAAGTGGTGCAGGGCTTGGTGTGACAATCCAGTCTGCCTATCAATATAGTGCTTTTCTTGAGGCCATACGCCCGCATGCAGTTGCTGAACTTAACAGCCGTATTGAGGAAAAGAAATCCGCGCTGGTTAATTTGGGTGCTTTCTTCTCTATATACGAGCATAATAAGGCGGGTTGGAAACCCGCCTAAAGCACTTAGAAACTGCGTGGAGCTGTGGAAAGAATGGATGCCAGTTCTTCCTTCGATAAATCCCAGCTTCGATTTACAGCGTCAATTTTCTTAAACTCATCAAGCATTGCGTTATAGAGATGTTCTGTACGTGAATGAGTATTGGCAATGGGCTGTTTCTGTTCGGGGAAGCGATCAATTTTCTGATATGCCTCAATGATACTGAAGTAATCGCATTCATTATTACCGTCGAAACCTGGGAGCTGAATTGCCCCATCATGTATTTTTAGATGATGGTCACGGACTAATTCTTTTTGCTCGTCATCACTAAGTTTCCTGAAAGCATTGGAAAGTCCGCGATACATATTCAAGACAGCAGTAACAAAATCACGATCTTCTTTACTTGGTTCGTCAACATCCAAATGTGAATATTCGGCCTTGATAACCCAATCATTACCAGATGACACAGCATATTTAACAAGCTGTGGATCAATATCAGTTTCGATACCTAGGTGGATGGCAATGTCACATAACAAAATGGTATTGATTTTATCTTTAATATCCATGAGTTAACCCTCTGAAGTAAAAAGTAATATCTACACCCGTTGGCTCATGAAGTCTATTGATCTGTCTCATATCAGCAGCAAATCTATTCCATGGAGATACTCAATGCAGGTCACCTTTGATTTATATAAGGGCGAAACATGCCAGCACTAATCCCACGCGCCTGCCGTAAGCGTGGATGTGCAGGTACAACCACAGACAGTTCTGGTTACTGCGATAAACATCGTGGCGAAGGATGGGTACAGCATCAACGCGGACTGAGCCGCCACCAGCGTGGCTATGGCTCGAAATGGGATGCCATACGTGCGCGCATACTGAAGCGTGATAATCATCTGTGTCAGAACTGCCTGCGCAATGGGAGAGCCGTTGAAGCCAGAACTGTGGACCACATCATTCCGAAAGCTCATGGTGGCACAGATGCAGACAGTAACCTGCAGAGTCTGTGCTGGCCCTGTCATAAAGCAAAAACAGCGCGCGAACGCATCAATTGATAACAGTTCCCATCTGTAGGGGAGGGGCGGGTCAAATCTCTGCAACCCTGGCTGCTCAGTACCGCCGCCTGACCTTTCCTCGCATCGCCGCAGGTTCGAAAACTTTTTTTTGGAATGTGATTAAATGATTGATAGGTAAAACCGATTATGTCTGGACCCCCGAAAATCCCGCCACGCCTGCATTTGATACGAGGCAACCCCTCAAAGCGGCCAGTTAAAGACCTCAAAAAAACCGCTAAAAAGGATGAAAAAGGTCTCCCTAAAATTCCGCAACATTTAGGGGCGCAGGGGAAGTACTGGTTCAGGCGAATGGCGGAAGAGCTGAATGCGGAAGGGATCATTTCTCAGCTTGATGCGCGTGCGCTTGAGCTACTGGTGGAAGCCTATACCGAATACCGGCATCACTGCGAAACACTCGATGTTGAGGGGTACACCTACCGCTCGGAAACGCAGAACGGTGATGTGCTGATTAAGGCACACCCGGCTGCTGCGATGAAAGCGGATGCCTGGAAGCGGATCCGGGCGATGCTTGCAGAATTTGGTATGTCACCGGCAAGCCGGGCAAAAGTAAATACCGCCGGACCGGATAATGTTGATCCGCTGGCAGAGCTTTTAAAAGCGAGAGACTGATGGCAAAAGTGGCTGACGGGATCCGCTACGCCGAACGTGTTGTTGCAGGAGAAATTGTTGCTGGCGAATTTGTCCGCCTGGCCTGCCAGCGTTTTCTTGATGATCTGAAGTACGGCGAAAAGCGGGGGATTTATTTCAGTGAACCCCGTGCGCAGCACATCCTGAATTTCTACAAATTTGTGCCTCATGTAAAAGGGGCACTGGCAGGCCAGCCCATTGAGTTGATGGACTGGCATGTATTTATCCTCATTAATATTTTTGGTTTTGTCATTCCGCTGGTCAATGAAGAAACCGGGGAAGTTGTCATGCGCAGCGATGGCAGCGGACGTCCGGTGATGGTGCGCCGGTTCCGGACGGCGTACAACGAAGTCGCCCGTAAAAACGCAAAATCAACACTGTCATCGGGTATCGGCCTGTATATGACGGGGGCAGATAGTGAAGGCGGAGCTGAGGTGTATTCAGCCGCAACCACGCGTGACCAGGCCAGAATCGTGTTTGAAGACGCCAAAAATATGGTCAGAAAAGCCCGGTCGACACTCGGGCGGTTGTTTGATTTCAACAAGCTGGCGATTTACCAGGAGCAGAGCGCATCAAAATTTGAACCGCTTTCCTCGGATGCAAACAACCTGGACGGTCTGAACATCCACTGCGCCATTATTGATGAGCTGCATGCACATAAAACCCGCGACGTGTGGGACGTTCTGGAAACGGCAACCGGTGCCCGTCTGCAGTCCCTGTTATTTGGTATCACCACGGCTGGCTTTAACAAGGAAGGGATTTGTTACGAGCAGCGTGATTACGCCATCAAGGTATTGCGAGGCTATAACAGCGACGTGGAGGGCGCTGTAAAAGACGACTCTTACTTTGCGATCATTTACACGCTTGATGAGGGAGATGATCCGTTTGATGAAACGGTCTGGCAGAAAGCGAATCCTGGCCTGGGCATCTGTAAACGCTGGGATGATCTGCGTCGTCTGGCGAAAAAAGCGAAGGAGCAGGTCTCTGCGCGGGTGAATTTTTTTACCAAACACATGAATGTGTGGGTCACTGCCGAATCTGCCTGGATGGATATGATTAAGTGGGAGAAGTGCGAATACATTGCTCCACAACATGAGCTGAAAACATATCCCATGTGGGTCGGCGTCGACCTTGCTCATAAGATTGATATCTGTGCGGCGGCAAAACTCTGGCGAACCGATAACGGACATGTTCATGCTGATTTTAAATTCTGGCTTCCGGAAGGACGGCTGGAACGATGCTCGCGGCAGCAGGCAGAACTTTACCGGAAGTGGGCGGAGATGGATAAGCTCATCCTGACGGATGGTGATGTTATCGATCATGCTCAGATAAAAAGTGACTTACTGGAATGGATTGGCGGTGAAAACCTCAGGGAACTGGGATTTGACCCGTGGAGCGCAATGCAGTTCAGCCTGGCACTGGCTGAAGAAGGGATACCGCTGGTGGAGGTTCCGCAGACGGTCCGCAATCTGTCAGAGGCCATGAAGGAAACGGAATCACTGGTTTATGCCGGGCGTTTCCATCACAGCAATCATCCGGTCATGAACTGGATGATGTCTAACGTTACTGTAAAACCGGACAAAAACGACAACATCTTCCCGAATAAATCCACGCCGGAAGCCAAAATCGACGGCCCTGTTGCGCTTTTTACAGCCATGAGCCGCTTTCTGGTAAATGGAGGGGGCGTGAATGACTTTCTGTCCACGCTTGATCCTGATGAGGACCTGTTAATTCTGTGAAACAGCTTATTACTGATATGACCGGGCTGATCGGTTTCGGTTTGCTCACTGCTGGCGTTTATCTGTATGCAGGTCTGCCAGCGTCTCTGATGCTGTCGGGCTGTTTGTTGCTGCTTTATGCACTGGTGGTGTCCATGAGGAGAAAACATGCTTCTTGATGCTCTGTTTCGCAGTGAGCCTCTGGAAAATCCCTCGGTTCCGGTAACCGGAGAGGCCGCTGAGACGGATAATATTTTTGCCCGGGATGTGTATGTCAGTCCGGAAACATCCATGAAGCTGGCTGCTGTCTATGCCTGTATTTATGTTATTTCATCCAGTGTGGCTCAGATGCCCCTGCATGTGATGCGAAAAACGAATGAGCATGTTCAGCCGGCACGCGATCATCCGTTGTTCTGGCTCGTTCATGATGAACCTAATGCCTGGCAGACCAGCTATAAGTGGCGGGAACTGAAGCAGCGTCATGTGCTGGGGTGGGGCAATGGTTATACGTGGGTAAAACGTAATCGTCGTGGAGAGGTTACCAGCCTTGAATGCTGTATGCCATGGGAAACCACGTTACTTAACACCGGTGGGCGTCATACTTACGGGGTGTATAACGAAGAGGGTGCATTTGCGGTAAGTCCGGACGACATGATCCATATCAGGGCGCTGGGAAACAATCAGAAAATGGGACTGAGCCCGATCATGCAGCATGCTGAAACCATTGGTATGGGAATGAGTGGCCAGCAGTATACCAGCGCCTTTTTTAACGGTAATGCCCGTCCTGCCGGTATTATTTCTGTGAAAAATGAACTGAACGAACAAAGCTGGGGCAGGCTTAAAAATATGTGGCAGCGGGCGGTGACAGCGCTTCGCAGCCAGGAAAATAAAACCATGTTGCTGCCTGCGCAACTGGATTACCGCGCTCTGACAGTTTCTCCGGTGGATGCTCAGATCATTGATATGACCAAGCTGAACCGGTCGATGATTGCCGGGATTTTTAATGTCCCGGCGCACATGATTAATGACCTGGAAAAAGCCACATTTTCGAATATTACGCAGCAGGCGATTCAGTTTGTTCGCTACACGATGATGCCCTGGGTTGCGAACTGGGAGCAGGAGCTTAACCGTCGCCTGTTTACCCGTACAGAACGGGCTGCCGGGTATTACGTTCGTTTCAACCTCACGGGGTTGCTCCGTGGGACCCCACAGGAGCGTGCGCAGTTCTATCACTTTGCCATTACAGATGGCTGGATGAGTCGGAATGAAGCCAGGGCATTTGAGGATATGAACCCGGTTGACGGTCTGGATGAAATGCTGGTCAGCGTAAATGCAGCAAATCCGTTGAATAACTTTAAAGATACGAAAGGCAAAGAGGAAAAGAACGATGAATGACCGTGAAACGCGCTGTTACAGCGGGGAGGTGCGGGCGGAACAATATGATAATGCCCCGACCCACATTCTGGGGTATGGCTCGGTATTTAACAGTCGTTCAGAACCTCTGTGGGGATTTCGTGAAATCATCAAGCCGGGGGCTTTTGATGATGTACTGAATGATGATGTACGTGGCTTGTTTAATCATGATCCTAATTTCATTCTCGGACGAAGTTCTGCCGGCACGTTGTCATTGTCGGTGGATGAACGCGGTTTACGTTATGACATTGTTGCACCGGATACTCCGACGATTTGTGACCTGGTGCTGTCTCCAATGTTGCGTGGTGACATTAATCAGTCCTCGTTCGCGTTTCGTGTCGCCCGTGACGGAGAGAGCTGGTATGAAGACGACGAGGGGATTGTTATCCGGGAAATCACGCGCATTTCTCGTCTGTATGACGTCAGCCCGGTGACATATCCGGCCTATCAGGACGCAGACTCTGGTGTCCGCTCAATGAAAGCCTGGCAGGAAGCGCGGGCGAGTGGTGCGCTGAAGAAAGCTGTTAACGAACGAATGGCGCGTGAGCGTCTTTTGACCCTTCTTAATGCATAAGGATACTACTGACGATGAAACTTCATGAGATGAAGCAAAAACGAAACACCATTGCAAAGGATATGCGTGCACTGCATGAAAAAATTGGTGATAACGCATGGACTGATGAGCAACGGGCAGAGTGGAACAGGGCGAAAGCTGAGCTGGATGCGCTGGATGAGCAAATCGCCCGTGAAGAAGAGTTGCGCCGTCAGGATCAGGCATATGTGGATGAGTCCGGGCCGGAAGAGCGCCAGAATAATGAGGCGGAGAACGGGAAAAAGGCGGTGGAAGAGAAGCGCGCTGCGGCATTTAACCGTTTTCTGCGTGCCGGATTTGCAGAACTGAATGCTGAAGAGCGTAATCTGATGCGTGAACTGCGGGCTCAGAGTGTAACAACGGATTCTCAGGGCGGATATACGGTGCCCACGCAGATGCGTAACAAAATCATTGACACCATGAAGGCTTATGGCGGGATTGCCAGTGTGGCGCAACTTCTGACCACATCAACCGGGCAGGATATCACCTGGTCAACGTCTGATGGCACGACTGAAGAGGGCGAACTGCTGGCGGAAAATACAGCCGCAACGGAACAGGATGTGACGTTCGGGACCGCTATTCTGGGGGCTAAAAAGCTGTCATCAAAAATAATTCGTGTGTCCAATGAGCTGCTCCAGGACAGTGGGGTGGATATTGAATCTTATCTGGCAAACCGTATTGCCCAGCGTATTGGTCGTGGAGAGGCAAAATATCTGGTTCAGGGGACCGGAACGGGATCACCGTTACAGCCAAAAGGGCTGGCAGCGTCGGTGACGGGAACCATCCAGACTGCAGCCTCTGCCGCTTTCACCTGGAAAGAAATGAATGCCCTGAAACATGCCATTGATCCGGCATATCGTGGTGGGCCGAAATACCGCTGGGCATTCAATGATGCCACATTGCAGACTATTGAAGAGATGGAGGATGGGCAGAAACGCCCGTTATGGCTGCCGGATATTGCAGGCGGTACGCCGGCTACTGTGCTGGGGATCCCTTATGTTATTGATCAGGCTATTGACGGGATTGGTACCGGAAAAAAATTCATTTTCCTGGGGGATTTCAACCGCTTTATCATTCGCCGCGTTACTTATATGGAACTGAAACGTCTGGTTGAGCGTTATGCTGAGTTTGATCAGGTGGCATTTCTGGCTTTCCATCGTTTTGACTGTGTGCTGGAAGATGTGGCAGCCATCAAGGCGCTCACTGGCAAATAACCACTCGTTGTTCAGTTACAGACCGCGCCGACGCGGTTTTTTTATGCCCGCACAGTGTTGCGGGCAGGAGTTTCTGATGGCAGCAATAGTGGAAAAACTCAGGGCGCAGTGCCGTATTGATACAGATGATGCAACTGATGATGAGTTACTGATGCTGTATTTCCGGGCTGCCTGCCGCAAGGCAGAAAATTTTATCAACCGTAAGCTTTATGAGGAGACGGTGCCGGAAGGTGATCCTGAAGGGGTGCTTATAGCTGATGATGTTTTGCTGGCGCTCATGTTGCTGGTCGGGCACTGGTACGAAAACCGGGAAAATTCCTCAGATGTCAGCAAGGCACCAGTCCCGTTTGGTTTTTCTTCTCTGCTGGAGCCTTATCGTTTTATTCCTTTGTAGGAGGAGACATGCAGGCGGGCAGATTACGTGATCGCGTAATTATTCTGAATGTCACCACCGCCCGCTCTCCGTCAGGGCATCCGGTGGAGACGGTGACGGAGGGAGCTACCGTATGGGCAGAAGTTAAGGGTATCAGCGGGAGGGAGATAATCTCAGGCGGAGCAGAAACCGCTCAGGCTACGGTCAGAGTCTGGATGAGATTCCGGCGCGATGTGACAGCGACTTCACGTCTGAAAGTGCTGACCGGTGCATTTAAAGGGGCCATTCTGGGTATAGAAGGTCCACCAATACCGGATGCACGCGCTACCCGGCTTGAAATACTCTGCAGCCTGAAGGGGAATGTGTGATGGATTTCAGTCTTGATTTTTCCGGCCTGGCGGATATTGCACGGGATCTGGAGACGCTCAGCAGGGCAGAAAACAATAAGGTTCTGCGCGATGCCACCCGTGCCGGTGCTGAAGTTATGCGGGATGCAGTTGTTGAACGTGCGCCGGAGCGAACCGGGAAACTGAAGAAAAATGTGGTTGTTCTCACTCAGCGTTCAAAGCGTCGGGGGGAAATTATCTCGGGTGTCCACATTCGCGGACGGAACCTGCGAACCGGAAACAGTGATAACAGCATGAAAGCCAGCGATCCCCGAAATGCATTTTACTGGCGCTTTGTGGAGCTGGGAACGATAAACATGCCCGCGCATCCATTCATTCGCCCGGCTTTCGATACGACAGAGGAGCTGGCGGCGCAGGTTGCCATACAGCGAATGAATCAGGCTATTGATGAGGTCTTAAGTAAATGAGGGAGGGCACACTGTATTCCCTGTTGTCTCAGCTGGCCGGAGGACAGGTTTATCCTTATGTGGTCCCGCTGACGGAGGGAAAGCCTGCGGTATCTCCGCCGTGGCTGGTGTTTTCTGTGGTGTCTGACACGGCATCTGATGTGCTTGATGGGCAGGCTGAATCCAGAATTACCGTGCAGATCGATGTCTGGGCGACAGTACCTGATGACGCAGATGATATTCGTGAGCAGGCGCTTGATGCAGTAAGGAAACTGGCACCCTCCGTTATTTCTAAAACGCAGGGGTATGATCCTGACTCCCGTCTGAGCAGAGCCACGCTTGAATTTCAGGTAATAGCCTGAGGTCGTTAATGATTTTACCCACCCGCCGCTGGCGGGTTTTTTATTTTCAGGAGACGAGTATGTCCTCTAATTTTGAGCGTTCGCAACTGACGAAAATTATGATTTCGTCTGCACCGGTAACAGCAGAAACCCTGGATTCTGCCAGCTATCTTGGCCTGAGCTGTACAATCAAAGAGGTGCAGTTTACTGCAGGACAAAAGCAGGATATTGATGTCACCACGCTGTGTTCTGTTGAGCAGGAAAATATTAACGGCCTTGGTGCTGCTTCAGAGATTTCCATGTCAGGCAACTTTTACCTCAATGCTGCCCAGAACGCGTTGCGCAGTGCCTATGACAATGACACCACGTATGGCTTTAAAGTTATTTTTCCGTCAGGCAACGGATTTACCTTTATGGCAGAGGTGCGTCAGCATACCTGGTCTGCAGGAACCAATGGTGTTGTGGCTGCAACGTTTTCTCTGCGCCTGAAAGGTAAACCTGTGCTGACGACAGAGCCGCTGAAAGTGAAGGTCGATTTAAAAAGCACGCTGCGGGTTGCTTCCGGATCGAAACTTGAAATGGCGGTTGAGGCTGCGGGTGGTGTGCCGCCTTATTCTTATGTCTGGAAGAAAGGTGGTTCTCCTGTTTCCGGACAGACGGCGGCAACGTTCAGTAAGGCATCGGCAGTATCCGGTGATGCGGGTGCATATACCTGCGAGATTTCTGATTCAGCAAGCCCGGTTAACAAAGTGACCTCTACTTCCTGCACTGTTACCGTCAGTTAATGAGGATAGATGTGATGACTAAAAATATCCGTAATCTGGCACTGGCAACGATGTCGGGGTTTCGTCATAAAACTGTTGATGTGCCTGAATGGGAAGGGGCAACGGTTGTATTACGGGAACCTTCTGCAGAAGCCTGGTTGCGCTGGCAGGAGATCGTTAAAGCAAAAGATGATGAGACACCGTTATCCGTTGCGGAGCGCGCCCGCCGAAATCTGGAAGCGGATGTTGAACTGTTCATCGATGTTCTGTGTGATACCGGACTGCAACCTGTATTTTCAGAGGATGATCGTGAACAGGTGATTGCCGTGTATGGCCCGGTGCATGCGCGGCTTCTTCGGCAGTCTCTGGAACTAATCAGTGATGCCGGCGAGGTTAAAAAAAAGTAGCGCTTCCGGGGATGCGTTTTCTGATGATGCTGGCGCTCAGGATGGGGCGCACATTGTCAGAGTTACGCCGGGAAATGTCCGCATCAGAAATCATGATGTGGGCAGAATTTGACAGGTTCAGCCCGCTGGGGGACGAACGGGCTGATATCCGGGCTGCCCAGATTGTTTCAGCTGTTTACGGTGCGCAGGGGGTCAAAGTGCCACTGAATGATGCGCTTCTTCAGTGGGAGAAGGAGCAGACAGAAGGCGTATCAGATCCATTTGCTGGACTGGAAAACGCGCTTTTAATAGTGTCTCAGTGAGTCAACATAACCGCTTCGGCGGTTTTTTTTCGTCCGGAGAATGAGTGTGGCGACATTACGTGAACTGATTATTAAAATCTCGGCAAATTCCCGGTCATTCCAGTCAGAGATCTCCCGGGCTTCGCGTATGGGGCAGGATTACTACCGTACCATGCAGAACGGAGGCCGACAGTCCGCTGCTGCATCCCGTGAAATGCGGCGTGCACTGGCAGAAGTGACGGATCAGATAAATACAGCTAAATCTTCGGCACTGAACATGGCGGGGGCATTTGCCGGGGCTTTTGCTACCGGTCATCTTATTTCTCTCGCCGATGAGTGGAATTCAGTAAATGCCCGTCTGAAGCAGGCCTCACAGTCCAGTGATGATTTTCAGTCATCACAGCGTGAATTAATGGCGATCAGCCAGAGAACGGGGACGGCGTTTTCTGATAACGCCAGCCTTTTTGCCCGTTCTGCAGCTTCCATGCGGGAGTATGGTTACAGTTCTGAGGAGGTACTGAAAGTCACCGAGGCGATCTCCACGGGCCTGAAATTATCCGGTGCCAGTACAGCAGAAGCCAGTTCGGTGATCACGCAGTTCAGTCAGGCACTGGCGCAGGGAGTGCTGCGCGGTGAAGAGTTTAACTCGGTGAATGAGAACGGCGATCGTGTTATTCGTGCGCTGGCTGCGGGAATGGGGGTTGCCCGTAAGGATCTGAAGGCCATGGCGGATAACGGAAAACTGACCGCCGATAAGGTTGTTCCTGCACTGATTAGTCAGCTTGGGGCGTTGCGTGATGAATATGCAGCAATGCCTGATACGGTTTCATCCTCTGCAACCAAAGTTGAAAACGCCTTTATGGCCTGGGTTGGTGGTGCGAACGAGGCAAGCGGAGTGACGAAGACGCTCTCCGGTGTGCTGAATGGTATTGCAGGCAATATTGACACCGTGGCAACCGCTGCTGGTGCTCTGGTTGCCGTCGGGGTAGCCCGATATTTTGGCAATATGGCGTCGTCTGCTGGATCTGCAACTGCCGGATTAATTACTGCAGCCAGAAACGAAGTGGCTCTTGCTGAAGTGCAACTTCGGGGGACACAGATAGCAACCGCCAGGGCGCGTGCGGCGGTTTATCGTGCGCAACAGGCGGTTGTTGCTGCTCGCGGTACCGAAAGGCAGGCCGCAGCAGAAGCGAAGCTGACAGCTGCCCAGGTGTCACTTACCCGTAATATTGCGGCCAGAACAGCGGCACAGACAACGCTGAATAATGTTACGTCAGTGGGGAGTCGTTTATTAAGTGGCGCGCTGGGGCTGGTTGGTGGTGTGCCGGGACTCGTCATGCTGGGGGCTGCGGCCTGGTACACGATGTATCAGAATCAGGAGCAGGCCAGAGAATCTGCACGACAGTATGCCGCAACAATCGACGAAATTCGCCAGAAAACGTCGGCAATGTCGCTTCCTGAAGCGTCAGATAATGAGGAAAAGACGCGACAGGCACTGAAGGAGCAAAACAGGTTAATTGACGAGCAGAAAAGTAAGATTAAATCCTTACAGGAAAAAATTGCTGGCTATCAGTATGTGCTGGCAAACCCGGGCTGGACAACCGATAACGGTTTTATGATTAACCACATGACGTCGGTAAAAACTGTCACAGAAGGGCTTGCAGAAGCAACAAATCAACTGGCAGTTGAACAGTCTCGCCTCACTCAAATGCAGGGCAAAGCGCAATCCATTCAGGATGTGCTTGCCGGGCTGGAGGAGCGACGGGTGGCGTTGATCCGTCAACAGGCAGCGGAACAAAACAAAGCGTATCAGTCCCTGTTGATCATGAATGGGCAGCATACCGAGTTTAATCGCCTTCTCGGGCTCGGTAATGAATTACTTCAGCAGCGACAGGGGCTGGTGAATGTACCGTTACGGCTACCACAGGCAACCCTGGATGATAAACAGCAGACCGCACTGAATAACAGCGAGCGCGAACTGGCTCTGTCCCGCCTGAAGGGGGAAGCTCGTGAGCGTGCCCGCCTGGGTTATGCTGCGGATGATCTCGGCTTTGTGGGAGAGGCGTATCAGACAGCAAGACTGAATTATATAAATAACTCACTGGATGCATGGCGAAATAACCAGGCAAATAAACCCAAAGCGCATAAAAAGACCGAAGCGGAAAAAATAGAAGATACTTATAAGCAACTGATTAAACAGCAAAAAGAGCAAATAGCACTGGCAGGGCAGAATACTGAACTGGCTAAGATGAAATATCAGGTCAGCCAGGGCGAATTATCAACCCTGTCAGAAGCGCAGAAAAAAACGCTTTTGCAGAATGCAGCACTCATCGACCAGAAAAAGATTCGTGAGCAGCTTGCTGCGTATGAGAGCAGTCTGGCGGACAGTAATGCCAGTGTCAGAGCATCAAATGAGGCTCAGTTACTGGGATATGGTGAAGGCTCACGGATGCGTGAACGACTTCAGGAAATGTGGAGCATCCGGCAGGAGTTTGAGCAGAAAAATAACGAGCTACTGAGACAGTATCAGGCCGGAGAAATTGAAGAAGCCCTGTGGAAACAGGAAAAATCTCTGAATGAAAAATATCTGGAAGAGCGTCTCAGCGATCAGCAGGATTATTATGCAAAGGCTGATGCTTTACGCAGTAACTGGAATGCCGGACTCCAGGAGGGACTGACGAACTGGGCAGACAGTGCCACCGATTATGCTTCGCAGGCGGCAGATGCTGTCGTTTCCACTATGGACGGGCTGGTATCAAATATTTCCGATGCACTGGCCGGAAATGTTGTGGACTGGAGAAACTGGGGGAGTTCAATTCTCCAGGAAGTTTCAAAAATTCTGATGAACGCTGCCATCGTTAACGGGCTGAAGTCACTTTCCAAAAGCATGTCCGGTGCCGGAGGATGGCTTGGTACAGTCGGCGACTGGCTTTCCGGTGCAGTGGCAAACGCAAAAGGTGGTGTTTATACATCGGCAAATCTGAGTGCTTACAGTAACACCATTGTGGATACCCCGACGTATTTTGCTTTTGCGAAAGGTGCCGGGCTGATGGGCGAGGCCGGGCCTGAAGCAATCATGCCACTGACACGGGCAGCGGACGGCTCTCTTGGGGTCAGGGCCATTGGAAATGTGAATGGTGGCGGTGGATTTGTTTATTCTCCCGTGTATCACATCAGCATTCAGAATCAAGGGAGCAATGGCGAGATAGATGCGCGCTCAGCCAGGGGACTGGTGGATCTGATCGACAGCAGGGTTGTGTCAATTATGCAGTCATCACGTCGGGACGGAGGATTATGCAGTGCCTGAGTCTGAAGTTTTTAACTGGATCCCCCGCGAGGGGATGGAGACGACACGAAAGCCATCTGTTATTACGGTAAAGTTCGGTGACGGATATGAACAGCGACGGGCTGGTGGTCTGAATGCAGATCTGAAAACGTTTAAACCGGTATTTCGTGTCACGGATGAATATTCCCGTGCCGCGCTGGACAGTTTTTTATCCCGTCATGCCGGGGTTCGTGCTTTTTTGTGGCGTCCGCCAAAACACAACAGGACTGTCCGGGTTGTCTGCAGGGAGTGGAGCATTTCGGATAATGCCATGTATACCGATTTTAACTGTACCTTTGAAGAGGTCACTCACTGATGCAGGATATACAGCAGGAAACACTCAATGAGTGCACTAAAACGGAGCAATCCGCGCTGGTCGTGCTCTGGGAAATTGATCTGACAGAGGTCGGCGGAGATCGTTATTTCTTCTGTAATGAGCAGAACGAAAAAGGTGAACCAGTCACCTGGCAGGGGCGGCAGTATCAGGCCTATCCCATTCAGGGAAGTGGATTTGAGATGAACGGCAAAGGAGCCAGTGCAAGGCCAACGCTGAAAGTCTCTAATCTGCACGGCATGGTCACCGGGATGGCGGAAGACCTGCAGAGTCTGGTCGGCGGAACGGTGGTCAGGCGTAAGGTTTACGCCCGTTTTC